>Ga0073907_1000267_pt1 | contig 79165 bp, 77 predicted proteins | sample GluameincwithD2O_FD_65483 | JGI IMG/M metagenome (GOLD analysis project Ga0073907, IMG submission 65483) | Mouse cecum microbial communities from Vienna, Austria - Glucosamine amended microcosms incubated with D2O | ecosystem: Host-associated > Mammals > Digestive system > Large intestine >... | reverse complement strand
TTTTCTTTGTCCGCACTTCGAGCAATTCGTCGCTCATTCCAGACAAGCTCATTTGTTTATCCATATTTATATTATATCACATTTTTGCGGATTTCGCATTATGCGGTATTGCCTTAACCACTTCAACTTCAACGTCGCCGACCTGGAGCGGTCCCTCCAGTTCTACAAGGACGCCCTGGGTCTGGAGCCGGTCCGCCGGAAAGAGGCGGAGGACGGCGGCTTTGTCCTCGTCTTCCTGGGAGACGGAAAGACGGATTTCCGCCTGGAGCTGACCTGGCTGCGGGACCACCCCCAAAAGTACAATCTGGGGGAGTGCGAGTTCCACCTGGCCCTGAAGGCCGGAGACTACGAGGCCGCCCACGCGAAGCACAAGGAGATGGGCTGCGTCTGCTTTGAAAATCCCGCCATGGGCATCTATTTCATCACCGACCCGGACGGGTACTGGATCGAGATCATTCCGTGACACCCCGCGTGTTTCCGGCAAAACAGGAGGGCGGATTCTTCCGTCCTCCTGTTGGTTTTATTCCCAAAAATTCCTCTTGTTTTTCCACAGGAGCGCCCTGCCCTTCCCGCTGGAGAAAATCGAGGAGATGACGGACCTGATAGCCGGCGACGGGAAGCTGCGGCCATAAAAAACGCGTCCGGCAAGTGCGGAGGGCCCTGACCCAGACGGTCAGAGCCCTCTTTTTTATCCCGCCATAACGCCCACTACCAAAAACACCACGGTCAGCAAAAGAAAATACAAAATCAGCTTCCAGACATACTTTACCCATTTGTCATAGGGCACGTGTCCCAGGGCCAGCGCCCCCATCACCACCGCCGCCGTGGGGGTGATGATGTTCACAAGTCCCGAGGCGGACTGGAAGGCCGTCACCACCAGGTCGCCGCCCACGCCCGCGAAGCGCCCCAGGGGGGCCACCACCGGCACCGACAGCGTGGCAAGGCCCGAGGAGGATGGAATCAGCACCGTCAAGGGCAGATACAGGAAATAGACCAGCAGCACGAAGCTGACGGGCCCCGCGCCGGACAGCGCCTCCTCTCCCCAGTGGAGAATGGTGCCGGTGATCTGCCCGTCGTTCATCAGCACGGTGATGCCCCGGCTGATGCCGATGATCAGCGCCACGCCCAGAAGGTCCGCGCAGCCGGCCACATAGGTCTCGGCGATCTCCTCCTCGCCCATGCGGTCCATAAGGCCGATGACGACGCCGCTCACCAGGAACAGGGCGCTGAGCTCCGGGAACCACCAGCCCAGAACCGGCAGGGGCAGGCCCATCTCGTCAAAGGGAATGACGCCGTAGATCATGATGAGGAAGGTCAGCGTGAAGACCGCCATAATGGCTTTCCGCTTTGGCGTGAATTCCACCGTCTCTTCCATATTGGCCTGAATCTTCCCCGCGCCCACGCCCACCACGGACCGGGAGGGGTCTTTTTTTACCCGGGCGGCGTAGGACATGACAAACCAGATGGCCGCGCCCTCAAAGACGATCCACTGGAGCGCCCGAAGGAGGATGCCATCCCCCAGGGACACCCCGGCAAAGCCCGCCGCGATGCCTGTGGCGAAGGGGTTCACCGTGGAGCTGATGATGCCCGCCCCGGCCCCCAGAAGGATGACGGAAATGCCCACCACGGCGTCATAGCCCGCCGCCAGGAAGACGGGAATCAGCAGCGGGTAGAAGGCCATGGTCTCTTCCCACATACCGTAGGTGGTGCCCCCCAGGCCGAAGGCGATCATCAAAATGGGAATAAGCCACTTCTCCCGGCCTCCCAGGCGCTGGATGATCCGGCCCACGCCGGCGTCCACCGCGCCGGTCTTCATCACCACGCCCAGGAAGCCGCCCACCATGAGGATGAAGACGCAGACGTCCACCGCATCATAAAAGCCGGAGAAGGCGGCCCGCAGCACCGCGCCGGCTCCCTGGGGGCTCTGGGTCACGGCGTGATAGCTCCCCGCCACGGGCACCTCGTCCACATAGCGGTAGGTCCCCGCCGGAACCACCCATGTGGCAGCGGCCACCAGAACGATGAGGAGGAACAAAATGGTGTATGCCGTGGGCATACGGAATCTCGCTTTTTCCAAAAGGGATGCCCCCCTTTATTTTCCGATGGTGGCCACCAGGACGGCCTTGATGGAGTGCATCCGGTTCTCCGCCTCGTCGAACACCACGCTGTGGGGGCCCCGGAAGACCTCGTCCGTCACCTCCCGGATGTCCACGCCCTTGTCCATCCACTCCTTGGCCAGCTTGGTCTCGAAGTCGTGGAAGGAAGGCAGGCAGTGCATATAGAGCACGGCGGGGTTGCCCGTGGCCTTCATGGTCTCCTCCGTCACCCGGAAGGGAGAGAGCAGCTCCGCCCGCTTGGGAATCAGCTCCTCCTCGCCCATGGAGGCCCAGATGTCGCCGTAGATCATGTCCGCGTCCTTGAGGCTGCCCATGTCGTCTGTAATCTCGATGAGGCCGCCGTTCTTCCGGGCCTCGGCGAAAACCCGCTTCACCAGCTCCTGGTCCATCTCCCGGGCCAGCTCCTGGGGGCCCAGGCCCACGAAGTGCATGCCCATCTTGGCCGCGCCGATCATCCAGGCGTAGCACATGTTGTTCCGCACGTCGCCGGGGAAGACCACCTTCATCTTGTTCAGGGGCTTGGCGCAGTGCTCCTCCAGGGTCATCATATCGGCGAGAATCTGGGTGGGGTGGTCCCAGTCGGTGAGCCCGTTCCACACGGGGACGCCGGACCACTTCGCCAGATCCTCCACCACCTGCTGCTGATAGCCCCGGTACTCGATGCCGTCGAAGAAGCGGCCCAGCACCTTGGCGGAGTCCTCCAGGGATTCCTTCTTGCCCATCTGTGAGCTGCCCGCGTCCAGATAGGTGACGTGGGCGCCCTCCTGGGTGGCGGCGACCTCGAAGGAGCACCGGGTCCGGGTGGAGGTTTTCTCAAAGAGCAGCACAATGTGCTTGCCCTTCAGGGCAGGTTCGCAAATTCCGGCCCGGCGCTTGGCCTTCAGGTCGTGGCCCAGGTCCAGGAGATAGCGAATCTCGCCGGGGGTGAAGTCCTCTAACGTCAAAAAGCTGCGGCCTTTCAAATTCAGTGCCATAGTTGGATTACCGTCCTTTTTCATAATAGTCCATAATACAAGGGGCTGCCCCTCCCCGCCGGGGAGAGGCCGGCTCCGGCGGGAAATCAGGGGTCGTCCCGCCAAAGGGGCATGCTCATACACCGGGGGCCGCCCCGGCCCCGGCTCAGCTCCGCGCTGGGGATGGTGTGAACCTTGACGCCCGCCTCCTCCAGGGAGCGGTTGGTCACATAGTTCCGGGAATAGACCACCACCTCGCCGGGGGCGATGGCCAGGGTGTTGCTGCCGTCGTTCCACTGCTCCCGGGCGGCGTCCACCTCGCTGCCCCGGCCGCACTCGATGAGGGTCACGTGGTCCAGACCCAGGTGCGCTTTCAAAATGTCCTCCAAGCGGCCGTCCTCCTGGGTGATCTTCATCTTTTTGTTCTCGTCCAGCTCCATGACGAAGACGGTGATGCTGGAGAGGATGTTGGGATGCACCGTGAACTTGTCCCGGTCCACCATGGTGAAGACCGTGTCCAAGTGCATGAAGGACCGGCTCTTGGGGATATTGAAGGCCAGAATCTTCCGGAAGCTCGTCCGGCTGTAGGTCAGCACCGCCTCCGCCAGGGTATCGATGGAGTCCCCCTTGGTCCGCTGGGAAATGCCCACCCCCAGCACCTGGGGGCTGAGAATCAGGATGTCCCCGCCCTCCAGAGAGGAGGTCTCGCCCCGGTCGTACCACCGGGGGGCGTGCATATACTCCGGATTGTGCTCAAAAATAAACTTGCCGAAGAGGGTCTCCCGGTTCCGGGTTTCCGTCAGCATCTTGTGGATGGACACGCCGGTGCCGATGGTGGCGAAGGGGTCCCGGGTGAAATAGAGGTTGGGCATGGGGTCCACCACGAAGGGATACCCGTCCTCGGAGGCGGAGAGGAGGTCTGAAAGTTTCTCGCTCTCGCCCTGAAGCTGGCTTTTCCGCACGCCGGCCATCATGGTGGAGACCATCTGCTTGTCCGGCATTTTGCCCAGGTACTCCCCCAGAAGCACCCGGTTCCGCTGGTCCTGGATGCCCGCCTCGTCCAGGAACTGAACCACCAGTTCCTTGCGGACCTCGTCGGATGTGATGGAATTCACCACCAGGTCCGTGAGGTAGACCACCTCCACGCCTTGCTGGCGGAGGCAGTCGGCGAAGGCGTCATGCTCCTTCTGGGCCTCCCGGAGGTAGGGGATGTCGTCGAATAAAAGACGCTCCAGATACTCCGGCATCAGGTTTTCCAGCTCCTGGCCGGGGCGGTGGAGCAGGACCTTTTTCAGCCGCCCGATCTCGGAGGTGTTATGGATTCCCGTTTCCAAATGGGCTCACTCCTTTTCGCGTTCAAATCCTTGGGTGGTTTTAGGGTCCCTGGTTTTTCCCGTTTCATGCGCGGCGGAAAAAATTACAAAATCATACCCAATAATAAGGAGGCGGCTTCTTACGAAGCCGCCTCTCCGCTTTCCGGGTTCTCCGGATGTTCCGCGCCCGCCGCCTTCTCCAGCAGTACCGCCGCGAACCGCTCCGCGAAGAGCCGCCCCGCCAGGACGGCCTCCTCCGGGGAGTTCCCGGCGGCCCCCACCTCCAAGAGCAGCGACCCCGCCGTAGCGTGCTGGTTGTACCGGGAGTTTCGCAGCAGCACCGGGCGCATCAGGGTGGGGTAATGCTCCAGAACGTCCTGCTGCACCGCCGCCGCCAGGCGAAGGTTCTCCATCCAGTCCGGATGCTCCAGGCCGCTGCCGTCGCTGCCCATCACCAGGGACATCTGCGCCGGAACGCCCACGCCCTCCACCTCCGAGACCGCCTTGTACTGGTTCCCCTGACCGTCCTCAATGGCGTCCCGGTGGACGTCCAGGACGAAGCGGATGGAGGGGTACTCCTCCAGATACTTTTGGATGGAGACCAGGGCCCGGTCATAGGCCCCGGTATAGTTGGGGTAGTCGTACAGCGTCCGGTCGTGGAGGACGGAAATGCCCGCCGCCCCCAGGACCTCCGCCATCTCGTCTCCCACCTTCACCACATTGTAGCGGTAATCCGTGGTCCGGTAATCTCCGGACCAGACAATTCCCTCCGTTCCCGGGACGGGGGTGTAGGCCTCGCTGCCGTGGGTGTGGAGAATCAGCACCTGGGGCCCCATCTCCCCCAGGGAGGCCGCGAAGGGCTTTTGCAGCTCCGGGACGGAGAGGGCGTAGCCCGTGGAATTGCTGATGTACACCCGCCCGCAGACGGTGTAGCCGCTGGGGTCCGTGGGAATCAGCGTCTTGGCGGGAACGCCGTTGTCCTCCGCCGGGGGGGCGGCGGGCTCCACCGGCGTCTCCTCCACCGGCACCACCGCCGGCGTCTTCGTCTCCCCGTCCTCCTCCGGGGGCTCCTGGCGCTCCAGGGACCACAGGGCCGTCACCTCTTCCCGGGCCGCCAGCAGCAGCGGGGACTCCCGGATGGCCAGCGCCGCCGCCGGAGACAGACTGTCCCGCCGCCAGAGGTCCCCCAGCTCCCAGCGGAGCAGGCTCACCGGCAGCGCCGCCTCCAGGGCCGACGCGGCGGAAGCCGCCGTGTCGCTGCCCGCCGTGACAAAGACCAGCCACAGCGTCCCCGCGGCCAGCAGCGCCGCCTCCGCCCGCCGGAGCAGTTCCCGGATGGATTTCTTTTGTTTCATGGCTTTTCACCTCTGGGACAACCTATGTTTCAAGGCGGGAAAATATGTCAGTCTTGCAATCCCGTCCTATTCAGTATATACTTGGATACATCACATCCACGACGCAATACTATACACTATGCCATGATTCCACAAAAGGAGCTGAACTTCGTGACCAGAACGCAGCTTGCCAGCGGCGTGCATCTCACATACCTGCCGGCGAAGAAATTCAAAACAAGCCTCCTCTCCGCCCAATTCGTCGTCCCCCTGCGGTGGGAGTCCGCCTCCGCCAACGCCCTGTTCTCCGCCATTCTCCGGCGGGGCACCGTCACCTGCCCCGACATGGGGGCCCTCTCCGCCCGGCTGGACAGCCTCTACGGCGCCCGGATTGACGTGACCGTCCGCAAAAAGGGCGAAGCCCAGTGCGTGGGCTTCGTGGCCAGCCTGATCGACGACTGCTTTGCCCCCGGGGGGGAGCGTCTGCTGGAGCCCGCGGCCAACCTCCTGGGGGAGCTGATCTGCGCTCCTGTCACCCGGGACGGGCGCTTCCTCCCCGAATATTTCGAGAGCGAGAAGACGAACCTTATCGACGCTATCCGCAGCATCCTGAACGACAAGCGGGCCTATGCCGACAGCCGCCTGCTTCAGGAAATGTGCACCGGCGAGCCCTACGGCGTGCCCCGCCTGGGCAACGAGCAGATCACCGCCGCCCTCAGTCCCCAGCTGGTCTACGACGCCTACCAGGCGTTCCTCTCCTCCGCCCGGCTGGAGATTTTCTACAGCGGCAGCGCGGAGCGCCAGCGGGTGGAGGACGCCCTCCGGGCCGCCCTGGCCGGCCTTCCCCGTTCCCAGGTGGAGCCCGCGCCGGAGCGCAGCCCCCACCTCCCCCCGGAGGAGCCCCGCTTCCTTACCGAGCGGCTGGACGTCACCCAGGGAAAGCTGGGCATGGGCTTTTCCTGCGGCAGCGCGGACGCCGCCGCCCTGCTGACGGGCAACGCCCTCTTCGGCGGCAGCAGCAACTCCAGGCTCTTCCTCAACGTCCGGGAAAAGCTCTCTCTCTGCTACTACGCCTCCTCTCTCTACCACCGGCAGAAGGGGCTGATCACCGTCTCCTCCGGCATTGAGTTCGACCACTACCAACGCGCCCTGGACGAGATTCTGCTCCAGCTCTCCGCCCTCCAGGAGGGCGAGCTGGAGGACTGGGAGCTGGAAGCCGCCAAGAGCACCCTCCTGAACGCCTACGCCTCCATGGGGGACTCCCAGGGCAAGCTGGAGAACTTCTATCTCGGTCAGGCCGCCACCGGACAGGGCGAGTCTCCGGAGGAGCTGGCGGAACAGGTCCGCTCCGTCACGCCGGAGCGCATCTCCGCGGCCCTGTCCACCGTGAAGCTGGATACCGTGTACTTCCTTCAGGGAAAGGAGGCGGAAGCATGAAGCCCGTCTATTACGAGGCCCTGGGCGAGACCGTCTACTGCGGCGCCCTGCCCAACGGCCTTTCCATCCGCGTCGTCCCCAAGCCGGACCACGCCAAAAAATACGCCTTTTTCGCCACCCGCTACGGCGGCATGGACACCCGCTTTCAGCTGGGGGGCCGCTGGCTGGACACCCCCGCCGGCATCGCCCACTATCTGGAGCACAAGATGTTTGACACCAAGGAGGGCAACGCCCTCCAGGAGCTGGCGAAAAACGGCGCGGAGCCCAACGCCTTCACCTCCAACGCCATGACCGGGTACTACTTCGACTCTACGGAGCACTTCGAGGAGAACCTGGAAATCCTCCTCTCCTTCGTCTCCGTCCCCTATTTCACGGAGGAGAGCGTCGCCAAGGAGCAGGGCATCATCGGTCAGGAAATCCGCATGATCGAGGATAACCCGGACTGGCAGCTCTACGTCCGGATGCTCCGGGCCCTGTACCACGCCAATACCGCCCGCACCTCCATCGCCGGCACGGTGGAGAGCATCTCCCATATCACGGCGGAAACCCTTTACGACTGCCACCGGGCCTTTTACACCCCCTCCAACATGATTTTGACCGTGGTGGGCAACGTGGACCCGGTCCAGGTTGCCGAACTGGCCCGCCGCGTCCTTCCCCAGGAGGGCGGCCCCGCCATCCCCAGAGACTATGGAGAGGAGCCGGAGGCCGTGGCCACACGGGAGACCCTCCTGGAAATGGAGGTCTCCAGTCCCCAGTTCCTGCTGGGCTTCAAGTGCCGCCCCGCGCCGGAGGGCGAGGAGCGCCTCCGGGCCATGGTGCTGGGGGACATGGCCTGCGACCTGCTCTTTGGCGAGTCCAGCCCCCTCTACCAGCGGCTCTACAGCCAGGGCCTCATCAACGCCAGCTTCGGCGGCGAGTTCGAGCTGCTGCCCGGCGCGGCCTATCTCTACGCCGGGGGCGAATGCAAGGACTCCCGGGCCGTGGCCGCCGAGATTCAAAAGGAGTCGGACCGCCTGGTCCGGGAGGGCGTGGACGAGGCGTTCTTCCAGCGGGTCCTCCGGGCCAATTTCGGCTCGAATCTCCGGGGGCTGAATTCCTTTGAAAACATCGCCGTCTCCCTCACGGAGGGGTACTTCGGCGGCTACGACCCCTTCCGCTTCCCCCAGGTCTTTGACAGCGTCACCCAGGAGGACGTGCTCTCCTTCCTCCGGGACAGCGTGACGGAGGAGCGGGCCGTCCTGTCGGAAATCGTTCCTAAGGAGGACCAGCGCCATGTCCGCCCCTGAACTGACCGCGCTGAAGGACATGCCCATCAGCTTCCCCGGCCTCTTCGGGGACTGGTCCTTCAACCCCGACCCCGTCGCCATCCACGTCGGCCACGGCGTCTACTGGTACGGAATCATCCTGGCTCTGGGGTTTCTGGCGGGGCTGCTGCTGTGCATGAAACAGGCCAGGCGCTATGGCCTGACGGAGGACCATGTGCTGGACTTCGTCCTCTGGGCGGTGCCCTGCTGCATCCTGGGCTCCCGCGTTTACTACGTCTTATTCTACCTGGACCTCTACCGGGACGCCGGCGGCGCCCTGGACTGGAGCCGGATCATCGCCATCTGGGACGGCGGCATCGCCATCTACGGCACCGTCATCGCCGGGGCCCTGGTGGTCCTGGTGTTCACCCGGCGCCGGAAGATTCCCTTCGGCGCCATGACGGACCTGGCCGTCATGGGATTGCTGCTGGGCCAGATCATCGGCCGCTGGGCCAACTTCATCAACCGGGAGGCCTTCGGCGGGCTGACGGACCTCCCCTGGCGGATGCGGGTGTGGGTCAGCGCCTCCCAGTATGTGGAGGTGCATCCCACGTTTCTCTATGAAAGCCTGTGGAACCTGCTGGGCCTGCTGCTGATCCTCTTCGTCGTCTCCAAGGGCCGCCGGTTCGACGGGGAGAACACCTGGTTCTATTTCCTCTGGTACGGCCTGGGCCGGGCCTGGATCGAGGGGCTTCGCACCGACAGCCTGTATCTCTTCGACTGGACCTTTATGGGCCGGCCCATCCGGGTCTCTCAGGCCCTGAGCGTCGCCATGGCGGCCCTGGCGGCCCTGGCGCTGTTTTATCAGATTTGCGTCAAAAAGCCCTCTCCGGAAAACCTGCTGGTAAACCGTCTGGCGGCGGAGGCCAGCGCCCCGGAGCCGGAAGAGCCCCCCGCCGGGGAGGACCCGCCAGGCCCCGTCTCTTTGCCGGAAGGAGGTTCCGACCATGGCGATCCGGCTTGACGGCGCGGCCCTGGCCGCGCGGCTCCGGGCTGAGGTCCGGGAGGAGGCCGCCGCCCTGCCCCGCCCCCCCGCCCTGGCAGTGATTCTGGCGGGAGACGACCCCGCCTCCCAGATCTACGTCCGGGGCAAGGAGCGGGACTGCGTGGAGTGCGGCATCCGCAGCTTTACCCACCGCCTCTCCGCCGGGGAGGCCCGGGAGGCCCTTCTGCCCCTTGTCCGCTCCCTGAATCAAAACGGGGACGTGGACGGCATCCTGGTCCAGCTCCCCCTGCCGGAGGGGCTGGAGGAGCGGACGGTTCTGCACACCGTCTCCCCGGAGAAGGACGTGGACTGCTTTCATCCCCTGAACGCCGGTTTTCTGGCCCTGGGGGAGCCCCGCTTCCTCCCCTGTACCCCCGCCGGCATCCTGGCGCTGCTGGACGCCTACGAAATCCCCATCCGGGGCCGCCGCTGCGTCATCATCGGGCGGAGCCGCCTGGTGGGCGCGCCCCTGGCCCGGCTGCTCACTCTGCGGGACGGCACCGTCACCCTCTGCCACTCCAGAACAGAGCGTCTGCCGGAGCTCACCCGGCAGGCGGACATCCTGGTCTCCGCCGCGGGCCGCCCCGGTCTGGTAACGGGGGACATGGTGAAGCCCGGGGCGGCGGTCATCGACGTGGCCATGAACCGAACCGCCGATGGAACCCTCACCGGCGACGTGGACTTCCCGGCAGCGGAGCGCCGGGCCGCCTATATCACCCCGGTTCCCGGCGGCGTGGGCCCCATGACCCGGGCCATGCTGATGCGAAACGTTCTCCAGGCCTCCCGGGCCCGGCAGAGGGCCGGGGGAAATGGGAAAAACTAGAAGTTGCAAAGGCCACGGTTCCCCCGTGGAAATTCACGCAAACGCTGGTCGGTTTCGCTGAAACCGGCCAGCGTTCTTTGTCATAATATCCAATTCCCTCCAGGCATGTCCCCAGAGCAGTTGACATTTTCAATAATTCTGTTATAATCAACAAAAAAAGTACATTATATTTGAGGTGGTTTTTTGCTGATTACAAGAGAGATGGACTACGCCCTGCGCATCCTGCGGGCGCTGCACCGGGACGGACAGCTCTCCGCCGCCGCCGTGGCCCGGCAGGAGCACATGCAGAAGGCCATCACCCTGAAGCTGCTGAACCGGCTTTTGGCCGCCGGAATTGTGGAGAGCCGCCGGGGCGTCAGCGGGGGATATTTCCTCAAGCGCCCCTGCGAGGAGCTGCGGATTTACGATCTCTTCCAGGCCATCGGCGCCCCCCCCCTCATCAACCGCTGCCAGCGGGAGGGCTATTCCTGCGAGAACTTTCCCAAGGGCGGATGCACCATCTGCCGGGAGCTGTGCCGCATCCAAGGCGTTTTGAACCAGGAGCTCCAGCGGACGCCGCTGAGCGATATTTTCCAGTAGGTTTACCCACTCATTTCTGATATGCCGCATCAAGGGAAAAGGAGGCAAACACATGCTGTATCAAACCACGCAGGCCCACGAGGAACTCCGGGCAAAGGTCCGCGAATTTGCCGAAACGGAGGTCAAACCCATTGCGTTCATGCTGGACCAGCAGAACCAATTCCCCAGGGAAGCCGTCCAAAAACTGGGGAAGCTGGGCCTGATGGGCATTCCCTATGAGACCGAGTACGAGGGCGCGGGGCTGGACGCCCTGAGCTACGCCATCGCCGTGGAGGAGCTGGCCAGAGTGGACGGCGGCGCCGGCGTCATCCTCTCCGCCCACACCTCCCTGGGCACGTATCCCATCCACGCCTTCGGCAGCGAGGCCCAGAAGAAGAAGTACCTGCCGGACCTCTGCTCCGGCCGGAAGATCGGCGCCTTCGGCCTGACGGAGCCCAACGCCGGGTCCGACGCCGGCGGCACCGAGACCACCGCCGAGGACATGGGGGACCACTACCTCTTAAACGGCGAGAAAATCTTCATCACCAACGGCGGCGAGGCGGACACCTATGTGGTCTTCGCCGTCACCACCCCCGGCATCGGCACCCGGGGCATCAGCGCCTTCATCGTGGAAAAGGGCTGGGAGGGCTTCACCTTTGAGGAGCACTATGACAAGATGGGCATCCGCTCCTCCGCCACCTGCCAGCTGAACTTCAACAACGTCAAGATTCCCAAGGAGAACCTTCTGGGCAAGGAGGGCCAGGGCTTTAAGATCGCCATGGCCACGCTGGACGGCGGCCGCATCGGCATCGCGGCCCAGGCCCTGGGCATCGCCCAGGGGGCCTATGAGGCGGCGGTGGAGTACTCCAAGGAGCGGGTTCAGTTCGGCCGTCCCATCTGCCAGCAGCAGAACATCGCCTTCAAGATCGCCGACATGGCCACCAAGCTCCGCTGCGCCCGCTTCCTGGTCTACAGCGCCGCCGAGCTGAAACAGGCCCACGTCCCCTACGGCATGGAGTCCGCCATGGCGAAGCAGTACGCCTCCGACATCGCTCTGGAGGTCACCAACGACGCCCTCCAGATTTTCGGTGGCTGCGGCTACCTCAAGGGCATGGAGGTGGAGCGTTTCTACCGGGACGCCAAGATCACCACCATCTACGAGGGCACCAACGAGATTCAGCGGGTGGTCATCGCCTCCCACATCCTGGGCAAGGCGGGCAAGGCCGACAACGCCGCCCCCGCCCAGCAGAGAGGGCCCGAGACCGGCGCGAGAAAGCGCCAGATCTGGAAGGATGGCACCGCCCAGGAGAAGGTGGAGGCCCTGGTTGCCAGCCTGAAGAAGGACGGCCACGACTTCACCGTGGGCATCCCCATGGACACCCCCATCACCCAGGCGGAGCGGGTGGTTTCCGCCGGCCAGGGCATCGGCGCCAGGGAGAACATGAAGCTCATCGAGGACCTGGCCAAGGCCGCCGGAGCCGCCGTGGGCTCCAGCCGCCCGGTGGCGGAGACGCTGAAATACGTGCCCCTGAACCGCTACGTGGGCATGAGCGGCCAGAAATTCAAGGGGAACCTCTATATCGCCTGCGGCATCTCCGGCGCGATTCAGCACCTCAAGGGCATCAAGGACGCCTCCTGCATCGTGGCCATCAACAAGAACCCCAACGCCAAGATTTTCAAGAACTGCGACTACGGCATCGTGGGCGACGTGATGGAAGTCCTGCCCCTGCTCACCGCCGCTCTGGACACCGGAGAGAAGCAGCCCGCGCCCCCCATGGTGAAGATGAAGCGCATGGCGCCCAAGAAGGTCACCCCGCCCCGCAAGCTCTATATCTGCAACGGCTGCGGCCACGAGTACGACGTGCTCCTGGGCGACCCGGAGAACGAGGTCAAGCCCGGCACCGCCTTCAAGGACCTGCCGGAAGGCTGGACCTGCCCCCACTGCGGCGAGGGCGTGGACGCGTTCATCGAGATTGAAGTTTAACCGCTCCGGGAATAAAAGAAGGAGGCAGTTCTATGTATAATTACCGCCAAGTCACCGACGACCTCTACTGGGTAGGCGCGGACGAGCACCGTCTGGCCCTCTTTGAGAATATCCATCCCCTCTACCACGGCGTTTCCTACAACGCGTATGTCCTTCTGGACGAGAAGAGCGTCCTGTTTGACACCGCCGACTGGGCGGTGGGCCGGCAGTTCCTCGCCAACGTGAAGGCCGTGCTGAACGGCCGCCCCCTGGATTATCTGGTCATCAACCACGTGGAGCCGGATCACGCCGCCTCCATTGAAGAGATTCTTCTCCGCTGGCCGGAGGTGAAAATCATCACCACCCCCAAGGCGGTGACGCTTCTCAACCAGTTCGGCTTCGCTCTGGACCCCAACCAGATCGACGAGGTGAAGGAGGGCGACAGCCGCTGCTTCGGCAAGCACACCATCGCCTTTGTCTACGCCCCCATGGTCCACTGGCCGGAGGCCATGGTCTCCTTCGACACCACCAACGGCGTCCTCTTCTCCGCCGACGCCTTCGGCTCTTTCCGCTCGCTGGACGGGAAGCTGTTCGCCGACGAGGTGGACTTCGACCAGGAGTGGATCGACGACGCCCGGCGCTATTACACCAACATCGTGGGCAAATACGGTCCCCAGGTGGTGGCCCTGCTGAACAAGGCCGCCAGCATCGTGGGCCTGGACAACATCAAGATGCTCTGCCCCCTCCACGGCCCCATCTGGCGGAAGGACCTGGGCTATATCATTGACAAGTACACCCACTGGGCCACCTACGAGCCGGAGGAGAAGGGCGTCATGATCGTCTACGCCTCCATGTACGGCAATACGGAGGCCGCCGCCGAGGTGCTGGCCGCCAAGCTGACGGCCAGAGGCGTCACCAACACCCGGCTCTATGACGTGTCCAGCACCCATGTCAGCTACCTCATCTCCGACCTCTTCAAGTACAGCCATCTGGTCCTGGCCTCCGTCACCTACAACCTGGGGATTTTCCCGCCCATGCACAACTTCCTCATGGACATGAAGGCCCTGAACCTCCAGAAGCGCACCGTGGCCATCATGGGCAGCGGCTCCTGGGCGCCCCGCTCCGGCGCGCTGATGCGGGAGGAAATCGAGCAGCTCAAGCACATGGAAATCCTGGACGACGAGATGACCATCACCTCCTCGCTCCAGCCGCAGAACGAGTCGGAGATCGACGCCCTGGCCGACGCCATCGCCGCTTCCCTGCTCAAATAAAACCGCTTCTCCGATCCCATATACCCGGCACGCATGTCCGCCCGGACCTTCCAACAGCGCGCTGGGGGGACAGTGAAGACAAGGGCCAGCCTTTCCACCAGGCTGGCCCTTGGTTTTTGTCCCTTTTTATGGCTGCATTCCCCCCGCCGCAAGACACGCCGACAAGGACCAGGAGCGCCAATCCCGGCACTCCGACTCCGCCCGGGCCCTCCGCTGTGCCAGCAGCTCCGCCAGGGGCCCGCCGTTCCCGTAACCGTCGTACGCACAGACCGGGCGCTCTCCGTCCAGCCGCTCCAGCTGGGACAGCGTGTCGTATGAGAGGCTGTATACCAGATAGTGGACGCTGACTGCGGCGCTCTCCCCGCTCAAATAGCGGTCCACCTGATTCCTGGCAACCAGATAGTCCACCGGCACGCAGTTGATGACCAGCCAGCCTGCCAGCGCCAGGGGGAAGGCCCATTTGCAGAACCCAAAGTCCGGGCTCTTCGCCTTCCACAGTCCCGCCAGGAGAAACAGGGCCATCATCCCCATGCCCCAATAGGTCATGCAGCGCTTGAAGCTCAGACCATAGGCCCGGACGTACAGCGTCATCTTCCAGGCGGCGGAGGCCAGCAGAATCAGGCTCTCTCCCGCCAGCAGCGCGCACAGGCCCCGCAAAACCCTCCAGGCCCCGCCCTCCCGCCGGGAAAGGCACAGGCACGCCAGGGTCAGGCTCAGGTTCCCCACCGTCACCCCCACCATCTGGAAAAACCCGCTCCGGGCCCACTCGGCGTAGCTCACCCCCAGGCTCTCCACGTACTCTGGCCCGCCGAAGAGCCCGGCGGACTGCACCGCCAGGAAGGCCAGATACAGCCCGTCCACCGCCGCCAGCGCCAGCACGAAGCCCAGGGCGTCCGCCCGGAGGACCTTTTTCTCCTCCGCCGGGCACAGCAGCTTCGGGTGGGCCATGGCGTAGAGGAGGCTGAAGACGAACGGCGTCAGCACCAGCGCCCAGAAGAGCCGCTGAAGCACGTCGCCGAAGGGGAGCGCGCGGATATTCCAGTTCAGCGCCTCCAGCGACGCGGCAAAGAGGGCGTCCGCCGACATCAGCACCGGAAGCAGAATGGACACCAGCGCCACCGCCCCGCAGAGCCCCAGGACCACCGCCATGGTCCGGCCGGGCCGGCCGCTCTCCCGCTTGTTGGGAACCGCCGCCGCGAAGCAGGCCCACAGGTTTCCAAACAGCCCCTGGAACAGGAGCCCGCACCGCTCCCCCAGCATCCAAGGGTCCCACCAGGGGCGGCTCCCAAGTCCCGCCGTGACGTGGACGGGAATCAGCACCAGCAGCGCCAGCAGATTCCAGCAGCGGAAATACCAGTTGGACCCCAGGGCCATGGTGGCGGCCAGGAAGAGGTTCGCCGCCAGCAGAACCCGGCTGGACCGCGTCTCGAACATCCCCGGTCCCATCCAGGCTGCGGCCAGCGCGTACCAGGCGAACACCGCAGCCGTCAGCCCGGCGGAGGGTCCATGCCAGAAAAGGCCGTCCACCAGCAGAAGACAAACCCCCAGCGTCAGGACCAGAAACAGCCGATAGCGGCGTATGGACTCCCCTGCCAATTTCCATGTTTGGGTACGCTTCGCGGACCCTTCCGGCGGAAGGGCGTTGATCAATTCGCTCATATGAATGTCTCCTTATTCGATCGTCCGCCTGTCGCGGACGGTTTCGTTTCTAATCCACAGGTCCCGCCTCATCCGGAACATACTCCAAAAGGTCCCCGGGCTGACAGTCCAGGGCGGCGCAGACCGCCTCCAGGGTGGAGAAGCGCACCGCCTTGGCCTTGTTGTTTTTCAGCACCGACAGGTTCGCAAGGGTGATGTCCACCTTCTCCGAGAGCTGGGAGAGGCTCATTTTCCGCTTCGCCATCATCACGTCCAGATTCACAACAATCATGGCCCCACCTCAAATGGTCAGGTCGTTCTCCGCCTTCAGCTCCGCCGCCTGGCGGAAGAGGGCGGACATGACGAGACACAGCAAGCCTCCCATGGCGAACATAGGCACAAACAGGGCGTTGTAGCTGGCCAGGGGAAGCGGCGAGCGATAGTAACACACGCTGAAAATCACCCTTGCCAAGGCCGCCCCGGCAATGAGGAAGCACGCCCACGCCGCCCGCCGAAGGCTGACGGCGTTCGACGCCGCGAAGGGTTCCCCCCGGAGGATGGTTTGCAGCACCCGCCGGGCCTGCCAGAGGATGACGGCGGTACAGCAGCCGGAGAAGAGGAGGAACAGGGTCAGAACCTGCTCATAAGCAATATTTTCCCTCAAAATCATGTTGGGCCACATGAGGAGCGTGACAACCAGAGGATTGACCGGGTCCTGCGGGTCATGCCATATGTCCAGGAGCTCAAACAGATTTCCCTTCAACGCCACGAAAGTGGGAACCAAAAACAAAGCGATCAAATTGCAGACCAACGTAACCAACACCAGGACATAGAGCACCCTGGCGATTTTCCGCACCGGGATTTTTTCCATCGTCCTTCCCCCTCTCAAAGCGGCCTCGTGATGAACTCCATCATCACCGCCATCCCCGCCGCCAAAAGCGCAAACGCCCCGGCGCCGGAGAAAATTTTCAGCTTATTCCCCTGCCGGAATCCGCTCACTGCCATCACGCCGCCCCAGATGGCCAGCACCAGCGCGGCGGGAATCAACAGCATCGTCAGACTCATAATAAACCGCCTCCTTTTTCTGGTATCCTATCATGGCCTCATTTGATTGTCAATAAGTTTTTATCGTTTTTCAATAAAAATACATTGATAAACAGTTGAACCCTCTCCCTGCTCCGTCCGTCCCGCCTCACTCTTTCCAAAGCGGCGGCAGAGGGGGGGCAAACGGAAAGCGGGCAGCCCGTTGGGGCTGCCCGCTTTCCTGTATGATTGTAGAGAAAGGAGAGGGAAAATGGTGGGGTCGACAAGCGGTTCTCGCTTGTTGGGTTTATCATAACGGCAGTCTTGCGGAATGTCAACGGCTTTCCCACAACCTTCACACTTTGTTTACAACCGACAAATTTTTCCTCCTTTTATTTACAAATCATTCAAAAATAATCCAAATTTCACCCTTGACAGATCAGTTGGAATCTGCTAATATTTAGCACGCTAACATTTAGCGCACTAACGATTTTGTCCCAACGGGGACGTGGAAGGAGCTTGCCGATGAACGACCGCTGTCAAAGCCTGGGCCCCACCCTGGGCTGGGCGGCCCACATGTCCAAGGCCGCCATGGACGCCCGAGTCTCCCAGTATGACGTGACGCCGGGGCAGACCCACGTTTTGCTCTACCTCAACCAGCAAGGCGGGCATGCCCTCCAGCATGAGCTGACGGCCTATCTGCGGGTAAAGCCCTCCACCGTCAACGGCATTCTGGACCGGATGGAGGAAAAGGACCTGGTCCGCCGCTCCGTCAGCGGACGGGACGCCCGCCGCCGCCTCATCACGCTGACGGAAAAGGGCGCGGAGCAGCAGGCTCTGTTCCAGCGGAGCTTTCTGGATGTGGAGGAAGCCATGGTCCGGGGCTTTGCGCCGGAGGAGAAGGAGACCCTGGCGGCCCTTCTGAACCGCGTGATTCAAAATCTCAAGGAGGATTCCCAAGTATGACCAAGAAACTTTGGCCCCATGCCCGGCCCTATGCCCTGTGGATTCTTGTGGGCGTGGCGTGCAGCGCCATGGAGGCCGTCTTCGAACTGCTGATTCCCTTGGTGATGAGCGACATTGTGGACATCGGCATCGCCAACGGGGACCAGTCCTTTATACTCCGCAAGGGCGCGCTGATGGTTGTTCTGGCGGTGGCCTCCCTGTGCTTCGGCCTGGGGGCGGCGGTGACCTCCTCCGTGGCGGGCATGGGCTTTGGCGCGAACCTCCGGCAGGCGGAGTACGACCACATCCAGACCTTCGCCTTCTCCAACATCGAGAAGTTCTCCACCGCCTCCCTGGTGACCCGGCTGACCAACGACGTCCACAACCTGCAAATGTCCCTGATGATGTCCATGCGTCTCATGGTCCGGGCCCCGGTGATGCTGGTCTCCGCCCTGTTTTTCTCCATCCGCATCAGCTACCGCCTCAGCAACATCTTCCTGGTGGCCCTGCCTCTGCTGCTGGTGGTTGTGGTCCTGCTGCTGGTGAAAATCGGGCCCCTCTTCCGCTCCCTCCAGGAGAAGACCGACGCGCTGAACCTGGTGGTGCAGGAGAATCTGGCGGGCATCCGCGTCGTAAAATCCTTCGTCCGGGAGGACCGGGAGCGGGAGAAGTTCGCCGAGCGAAACAACGATTTGAAGAACACCTCCCTCCGGGCCTTCGGCAAGGTGGTCATCAACATGCCGTTGATGATGCTGATCGTCTACGGCACCATCATCGCCGTCATGTGGTTCGGCGGGCAGATGGTCTACGCCGGCACCCTGGAGGCCGGAAAGCTCATCACCTACTTTACCTACATCAGCCAGATCATGATGTCCCTGATGATGGTCTCCATGATCTTCATGATGCTCACCCGCACCATCGCCTGCGCCAAGCGGGTGACGGAAGTCCTCAGCGAGGTTCCCGCCATCACCGACAGCGGGGCCGAAACCGGCGCGGACGGCCTCCCCGCCGCCGTGGCGGACGGCTCCATTGACTTTGACCACGTGTCCTTCAAGTACAACGCCGAAAGCGCCGGGTGGATTCTGGAGGATATCAGCCTCCACATCCCCTCCGGCTGCACCGTGGGCGTCCTGGGGGGCACCGGCAGCGGCAAGACCTCCCTGGTCTCCCTCATTCCCCGGCTCTACGAGGCGGACAAGGGCACGGTGTCCGTAGGCGGACGGCCCGTATCCGCCTACACCATGGAGCACCTCCGGGAGTCCGTCAGCATGGTGCTGCAAAAGAACACCCTGTTCACCGGGACCATTCGGGAAAACCTCCTCTGGGGAAACCCGGAGGCCACGGAGGAAGCGCTCTGGGCCGCCTGCCGGGCCGCCTGCGCCGACGAGTTTCTGGAGCGGATGCCCGACGGTCTGGACACCGACCTGGGCCAGGGCGGCGTGAATGTCTCCGGCGGGCAGAAGCAGCGCCTGTGCATCGCCCGGGCGATTTTGAAGCGGCCCAAGGTCCTGATTCTGGACGACTCCACCAGCGCCGTGGACACGGCGACAGACGCCAAAATCCGCGCCGCCTTCGCCTCGGAGCTGAAGGACGCCACCAAGCTTATCATCGCCCAGCGGGTGGCCTCCGTCCGGGAGGCGGACCTGATTCTGGTGATGGACGGCGGGCGCATCGCCGCCCAGGGAACCCACGAGGAGCTGATGAAGACCTGCGGCATCTACCAGGAGGTCTACCGTTCCCAGCAGGAAGGAGTGAGCATCGATGGCTAAACATGGACACGGCGGTCCCGGCGGCCCGGGAGGCCCCGGCGGCTTCCGCAAGCCGAAAAACATCCGGGGCGCCCTGGCCAAGCTCATGCGGTATCTTGGCCGCTACAAACCCCATCTGGCTCTGGTGGCACTGCTGCTGGTCGTCAGCTCCGCCTGCACCGTGGGCGGGTCCTACCTCATCCGGCCCCTGATTAACGACTATATTCTCCCCGGTGACTTCCCGGGCCTTGCCAGGATGCTGGCGGTCATGGCCCTGGTCTATATCCTGGGCGCGGCGGCCTCTTTCGGCTACAGCCGGATCATGGTCCACATCTCCCAGACCACGGTGGCAAACATCCGGTCCGACCTCTTCGGCCGGATGCAGAACCTGCCCCTGAAATTTTTCGACACCCACACCCACGGCGAGCTCATGAGCCGCTACACCAACGACATCGAAACCGTCTCCGAGGCCCTGAACAACAGCTTCGGAAACCTGATTTCCTGCACGCTGAACTTCACCGGCACCATCGTCATGATGCTGGTCCTCAGCCCCGCCCTGACGCTCATCACCTTCGCCACGCTGGCGGTGATGCTGCTGGTGGTGAAGACCATCGGCTCCCGCTCCCGCCGCTACTTCGCCCAGCAGCAAAAGGCCCTGGGCGACGTGAACGGCTACATTGAGGAGATGATCGAGGGGCAGAAGGTCATCAAGGTCTTCAACCACGAGCGGGAGGCCCAGGCGGATTTCCAAAAGCGGAACACGGCCTATCGGGACGCGGCCGCCCGGGCCCAGATTTTCTCCGGGATGATGATGCCCGCCATGGGAAACCTGAACTATATCAACTACGCCGTCACCTGCTGCGTGGGGGGCCTCCTGGCCATCCGGAACGGCGATTTGGGCGGACTGGCGGCCTTTCTCCAGTACTCCCGGCAGGTAGGCCAGCCTATCACCCAAATTTCCCAACAGGTGAACACCCTTCTCTCCGCCGTGGCCGGCGCGGAGCGCATCTTTGAGATCATGGAGACCCCGCCGGAGGCCGACGAGGGCAAAATCCGTCTGGTCCGGGCGGCGGAGGACGAGACCGGAACCCTCACCCGGGTCCACCGGGACACGAACGCCTGGGCCTGGCTGAAGCCCGACGGAACCCTGGTTCCCCTCCGTGGGGACGTCCGGTTCGACCATGTGGTCTTCGGCTATGACGAGGACCGGACCATCCTCCACGACGTCTCCCTCTTCGCAAAGCCCGGGCAGAAGATCGCCTTCGTGGGCTCCACCGGCGCGGGGAAGACCACCATCACCAGCCTCATCAACCGCTTTTACGAAATTCAGGGCGGCGCCATCACCTACGACGGGCTGGACATCCGGGACATTGCCAAGGAGTCCCTCCGCCGCTCTCTGGGCGTGGTGCTTCAGGACACCCATCTCTTCACCGGCACCGTGGCGGACAACATCCGCTACGGCCGCCTGGACGCCACAGACGAGGAGGTGGAGGCGGCGGCGAAGCTGGCGGGGGCGGACGGCTTCATCCGCCATCTGCCCCAGGGCTATCAGACCGTCCTCTCCGGCGACGGCGGCAGCCTCAGCCAGGGGGAGCGGCAGCTTTTGAACATCGCCCGGGCCGCCTGCGCCAACCCGCCGGTGCTTATCCTGGACGAGGCCACCAGCTCCATCGACACCCGGACGGAAACGCTCATCGAGCGGGGCATGGACCGCCTTATGGCCGGCCGGACGGTCTTCGTCATTGCCCACCGGCTCTCCACCGTCCGCAACTCCAAGGCCATTATGGTCCTGGAACAGGGGGAGATCATCGAGCGGGGCGACCACGACGATTTGCTGGAGCAAAAGGGGCGGTACTACCAGCTCTATACGGGTATGGCGGAACTGGCGTAATGGTTTCGCCACGCGGCTGGCCTTCGGGTCAGCCGCGTTTCCGCGTGGAAACGATTATTCGAAGAGTCCATTGTGCAGGGGCAAACCGGCGTATCCGCCCCTGCGTCCTGTCTCCGCTGCTCGCTTTTTCACATTCCCCCTTGACAATATCGATGTTCGATATTATACTGGAACCAGCAATAACGATATTCGATATCAGGAGGTCCGGTATGGCGCGGGAAAAGTTCCAGACCCTGACGGAGCCCATGTTCTACATACTCCTCTCCCTTCGGGAGGAGTGCTGCGGCACGGATATCATGGCCCGGGTCTCCGCGCTGACCCATGGGCGGGTGGCCCTTGGACCCGGGACTTTGTACAACCTCCTGGACCGCTTCCAACAGGCGGAGATGATCCGGGAAACCGCCGTAGAGGGCCGGAAGCGGAGCTACCGGATCACGGACAAGGGGCGGGAGACCCTGCGGGCGGAGTACCTCCGCCTGCTGGCTTTGACCGAGGACTACAAGACCTGTGTGGGAGAGGAGGACCCAGGATGAAAACCGTCAAGTACCGCTGGAACACCCTTTGCCTCTATGACTACCGGGGCGTGGAGGACCATCTCTCCGCCATGGCCGCCAAGGGCTGGCGGCTGGAGAAGACGGGGAACAGCTTCTGGAAATACCGCCGGGCGGAGCCGGCGAGGGTCCGCTACGCCGTTACCTACAGCGACAGCGCCTCCCAGTTCAACCCCGGCCCCACGGAGAGCCAGCAGTCCCTGGAGGAGCTGTGCGCCGCCGCCGGGTGGAAGAAGGTCTGCGACTGGTTTCAAATGCAGATTTTCTCCACGGAGGACGAGGACGCCGTCCCCCTGGAGACCGACGAGGCCCTGCGCCTGGAGAACATCCACCGCTCCATGCGCAAGAACTTCCTGCCCTCCAGCTTCGTCCTGCTGGCCCTTGGCCTGCTGATGTCCGCCTCCCTGGTGTACTCCCTGATCTCCGGAGACATCTACCGGCTGTTTGCGCAGAACTCCCGGCTCTTCACCGGCACCATGTTTTTGCTGATAACGGCTCTGGAGATTTTCACCCTGGGCTATTATTACAGATGGCGGCAGAAATCCCGACGCTCCGTGGAGGCGGGCGGGGACTGCGCCCCGGTCAACAGCCGGGTTTTCCGGCGGCTGAACACGGTGGGGCTGGCGCTGGTGGGGGCGCTGACGGCGGTCTATCTGGCGCTGGAGGTTTTCAGCGGGTGGAATGGAATGGTCCTCTTTTTCGGGATATACACCGCCCTGCTGTTCCTGTTGATGTTCCTGGTCCGGCGGACCACCGCTCTCCTCCGGAAACGGAAAGCCTCCAAGAGCGTCAACATCGCGGGGACCCTGGCGGTGGACGTGGTATTAGCCTTCGCCCTTGTGGGCGGGGTGGTCTACGGCTCCCTCCATTTCGGCTGGTTTTTTGACGACGGCGGCGCGGAGGAAACCTACGAGTACCGGGGCCGGGAGTGGGACGTGTCCCCCCGGGAGGACCTTCCCCTGACGCTGGCGGAGCTCACCGGGGAACACTATGACCACGTCAGCCGCCGGGCGGTGGACATAGGGTCCTTCTTCCTCCCTGAGCGGCAGTACTCCGAGGACGCTCTGTTTCACGACGGGCCCAAAATCTGCCATTTGTCCTATTCCATCTACGAGCCCCGGTTCCAGTGGCTCTATGACGCCACAATGAACCACTTCCTGAAGAAAAACACCGTCTCCGGTCCCATCTACGGGCTCACCGTGCGCTACCTCCCCGAGGCCCCGGCCCCCTGGGGCGCGGAAGCCGCCTACCGCCGCTATTTCACGGACACGCCCCTGAACACCTGGCTTCTGTGCTACCCGGACCGTATCGTGGTAGTGTCCCCGGAGGACATCCCCACGGAGGACCAGAAGGCCCTCTTCGCCGCCCGCCTGGGGCCGGGAACATAAAAAAACGGGGAGAGCCCTGTGTCTCTCCCCGTTCCTTGTTGTCCGGCGCTTACGCCTTGAAGACCCAGCTGTCTCCGTTGAGCATCAGGCGGTCGGCGATCATAGCGATGAACTCCGAATTGGTGGGCTTACCCTTGGTGTTGGACACGGTATAGCCGAAGTACTTTTGCAGCGTCTCCAGGTCTCCCCGGTCCCAGGCCACCTCAATGGCGTGACGGATGGCCCGCTCCACCCGGGAGGGCGTGGTTCCAAAGCGCTTGGCCACCGCCGGGTAGAGGACCTTTGTCACCGCGTTGATCACCTCCATGTCGTTCACGGTGATCATAATGGCCTCCCGCAGGTACTGATAGCCCTTGATATGGGCGGGAACTCCAATCTCGTGAATCACGGCGGTGACGGTATTCTTCAGCGCGAAGAGCCGCATATCAGGGGTAGAAGGGCTTTCAAAAATCCCCCGCATACGCTCCAGCAGCGAGTTGGGCTCGCAGGGCTTTGGCAGGTAGTAGCACACACCCAGCTTTTCCGCGTCGGCCAAAACCTGGTTTCCGCAAAAGGCGGAGACGATGACGGTTTTGGGCATATACCCCTCCCGGTCCTTCAGCGTCTTCAGCAGCCCCAGTCCGTCCAATCCCGGCAGGGCCACATCCATCAGCATAAGATCGGGTTTCAGGGTTTCGATCAGCTCCAGCGCCTCCTGCCCGTCCCCGATGGAAGCCGTCACGGTAAACTCACCGGCCTGCTCGATGGCCTCCTGCAGCATAGAGCGGAATTCTTCACTGGCATCCGCCAAAAGCACAGTTCTCTTATTCTCCATGATGTTTCCTGTCCCTTTCCTTCATGATCCGGCTGTCAGAGCGTCCTGACACTCTCAGCTCGTTTTCTATAAAATAGCATAAATTTCCAGATTTTTCAAGATGGGATTACAAAAAACCTGAATTTTTCTTCGACATATTTTTTAGTTTACAGCAGTTTTCCTGTATAAACCCCATATATTGTGCACATTTTTCTTTTTTCCAAAAAATTCTACCACAGCCCGCCGTCCGGAAACGGTCCCGCCTCCTCGGGAACACCCTGTCCCGGCAAAAAAACCGCGCTTTCTTCGCCGGCTTGGAGAAGGGGCCTCGAACGGCCCGCCGCATTTCCGCTTCCCCTTCCTCCCAAATTGTGTTATCATAGAGGAACGAAAAGGAGGTTGCGCCATGAATTTAACCGCCCAGCTGCACGCCTTCCGTCCCTGGAACGAGCAGGAGACCCAGGACCGGGCCGAGCTGGTCCGCCGCCTGGAGAGCGGCGAGCCGCTGTACAGCCGGAGGAATCCCGCCGCGCACCTGACCGCCTCCGCCTGGGTGGTCAGCCCGGACCGGCGGCAGGTCCTGCTGGCCTATCACAATCTCTATGATTCCTGGGCCTGGCTGGGGGGCCACGCCGACGGGGAGCGGGACCTTCTCTCCGCCGCCCTCCGGGAGGTCCGGGAGGAGAGCGGCCTGGAGGACGTCCGCCCCCTGTCTCCCGATCTCTACTCCGTGGAAATTCTCACGGTGGACGGCCACGAGAAGGGGGGCGTCTATGTCTCCTCCCACCTCCACCTGAACGTCACCTTCCTTCTGGAGGCGGACCCCGCCGCTCCGGTGCGCTGCAAACCCGACGAGAACAGCCGGGTGGGCTGGTTCGGCCGGGAGGAGGCCGTCGCCGCCTCCAGCGAGCCCTGGTTCCGGGAGCGGATTTACTCCAAGCTGAACGCCAAGCTGGCCGCCTTTCCCCCCGCCCCATGACGGAGGGGCTCCACTGGGAGGCGCTGTGCCCCGGCGGCCTCCGCTTTGTCTATGGAAACGGGCAGTTTCCCCCGGGGCTGGACAGCTTTGTCCTCGCCTCCCTGCCCGGGCTGAAGCCGGGGATGAGGGTCTGCGACCTGGGCTGCGGCACGGGGCTTCTGGGCCTTCTTCTCCTCCAGCGCCAGCCCGCTTTGACGGTGACGGGGCTGGACATCCAGCCGGAGGCCGTCCGGCTGGGGAAGCTGGCGGCGGAGGAAAACCGCCTGAAGGACCGCCTGACCTTCCGTCTGGAGGACCTGCGGGAGACGGCCCTCCCCGCCGCCCGCTTCGATCTGGCGGTCTGCAATCCGCCCTACTTCCCCCTCTCCAGCGGCCCCCCGCCCCAAACGGCCCCCCGCCGGGCCGCCCGGACGGAGGAGACCTGCACCCTGGAGGACGTCTGCCGTACCGCCTCGCGGCTGCTGCGGTGGGGCGGGTCCCTCTGTCTGGTCCACAAGCCGGAGCGGCTGGCGGACCTTCTCTGCACCCTGCGGCAGGAGGGTCTGGAGGCCAAGCGGCTGCGCTTCGTCTGCTCCAGACCCCAGGCGGCCCCCTCCCTGGTGCTGGCGGAGGCCCGCCGGGGCGGCAGACCGGGGCTGACCGTTGCGCCTCCACTGATTCTGGAGTCCTCCGGCGGCGGACCCACGGCGGAATTGGACCGCATCTATTTTAGAGAGGTGAACGCGCCATGAGCGGAACGCTGTATCTGGTCGCCACACCCATCGGCAACCTGGGGGACCTGTCCCCCAGAGCCGTGGAGACTCTGGCGGCGGTGGATTTCATCGCGGCGGAGGACACCCGGGTGTCCTTGAAGCTGCTGAATCACTTTCAAATCAAAAAGCCCCTGGTGAGCTATCACGAGCACAACCACGTCTCCGCCGGGCAGACCGTCCTCGCCCGCCTTCTGGCGGGGGAGAGCTGCGCCCTGGTCACGGACGCCGGCACCCCCGCCGTCTCGGACCCCGGGGAGGACCTGGTCCGTCTCTGCGGGGAACACGGCGTGACGGTGCTGTCCATCCCCGGCTGCTGCGCCGCGGTGAACGCCCTGGCGGTCAGCGGTCTGCCCACGGGGCGCTTCACCTTCGAGGGTTTCCTGTCCGTCAGCAAAAAGAGCCGGCGGGAGCATCTGGAGAGCCTCCGGAACGAGCGGCGGACCATGATCTTCCACGAGGCCCCCCACAAGCTCCGGTCCACGCTGGCGGACTTCTGCGAGACCTTTGGCCCGGAGCGCCGGATCGCCCTCTGCCGGGAGCTGACCAAGCTCCACGAGGAGACCCGCCGCTGCACCCTGGGGGAGGCCGCCGCCTATTACGAGGAAACCGCCCCCAGAGGGGAGTACGTCCTGGTGGTGGCGGGCGCCTCGCCGGAGGCGGTTGCCGCCGTCTCCCTGGAGGAGGGCGCGGCCCAGGTACTGGCCCTGGTGGAGGCCGGGGCCCGGTTAAAGGACGCCGCCAGGGAGGTGGCGGACCACACCGGCCTGGGGAAAAACGAGCTCTACGCCGCCGCCCTGGAGCGGCGAAAGTAAAATGACGGAGCCAGTATAATTCTGGCAGAAAGCGTCCATACTTCCCTCAGACTTTTTAAATGAGGGAGGAACTCTTGCATGGAACACAAACTGAAATCCATCCTCAGCGGCGCGGGCTTCTATATTCTTCTGGCCCTCTGTCTGGCCGTCGCCGGCGTCTGCGGCTATTTCCTGCTCTTCTCCGGGGATGAGGCTCCGGCAGAAGAGGTCCCGCCTCCGGCGGCGGTCAGCGCCCCGGTGGGGGACGTGTATGTCCCCGAGCCCGAGCCGGACGAGGAGGAGCCCCCGGTGGAAGCCTCCGCCCCGGCCCCGGTGGAGGTAGAGATCGTCCCCACCATGCCCGAGGTGGAGGTGGACAGCACGCCGGTGGCGGCGGAGGCCCCCCAGCTGGTGGTCTCGCCGCTGAAGGGCGAGGTGCTGATGGCCTTCTCCGTGGACCAGCTGGTCTACAGCCCCACTCTGGCGGACTGGCGGACCCATGACGGCGTGGACATCTCCGCCACGCCGGGAACCACGGTCCTGGCCGCCTCCGCCGGCACGGTGGCCTCGGTGGAGAACGATCCTCTGATGGGCACCACGGTGGTAATTGACCATCCCGGAGGCTGCACCACCACGTACTCCAACCTCCAGGACACGCCCACGGTACTGCCCGGGGACCTGGTCACTGCCGGGCAGATCATCGGCGCGGTGGGCGTCACCGCCGCCGCCGAGGCCGCCCAGAGCCCGCACCTGCACTTCTCCGTCACCCAGGACGGGGAGCCGGTGAATCCCGACGAATTCCTGAACCGCTGAACCCCCGGCCCAAGCGCCGGAGGCGTCCCCCCCCCCACACAGCCTGAAGCCCCCCTGCCGGTTCCCGGCAGGGGGGCTTTTTTGCTCCGTCGAAACTTCTTACAAATGGGAGGGGCATCCGTGGGCCGCCTCTCCGGCGGCCTCTCTGCGCAGGGCCCGCTCATAGATCAGCTCCCCCGTGACGCTGACGGCAATCTCCTCCGGCGTCACCGCCTTGATGGCGGCGCCAATGGGGGTGTGCACCCGGGAGATGGCATCCTCGGAAACGCCCGCCTCCCGGAGCTTTCCGTTGACATAGGCCGTCTTTGTCCGGGAGCCCATGACCCCCACGTAAGCCAGGGGCCGCCGGAGCAGCTGCTCCTCCACCTCGAAGTCGTGGCTGTGCCCGCTGGTCATGACCACAGCGTAGTCCTCCGCCGTCAGCTCCAGCCCGGCGGCGATGTCGGTATAGCTGTGGCAGACCACCGTCTCCGCCTCCGGGAACCGCTCCGCGGAGGCAAACTCCGGCCGGTCGTCAAACACCGCCACCCGGAAGCCCACGCTCCGCAGCACCGGCGCCAGGGCCAGGGCGCAGTGCCCGCCACCGAAGATCACCACCCGCTCTCCCACCGGCAGAGGCAGGGTCAGCCGCCGCCCGTCCCAGACGGGGCAGCTTGGGGTCTCCTCCAGCAGCGCCGGGTCCGCGCCGGTTTCCAGGACCAGCCCGCCGCCCCGGTGGGCCTCCAGCCGCGCCAGGACCTCCCGGGCCAGGGTCCTCCAGGCGGCGGCGTCCCGGGGAACAAACTGGAGCAGCACCGTCTGCTCCCCGCCGCAGACGGAGTCCAGCTCCCCCCCGTGGCGGAGCTCCAGGCGGCGCACGGCGGTCCCCCTCTTCTCCAGCACCTCCTCCGCCAGAGCCAGGGCCTGGGCCTCCCCCGGCCCGCCGCCGATGGTCCCGGCGACAAGGCCCTCCCGGCCCGCCAGAAGCTGGGACCCGGCCCCCCGGGGGGTAGACCCCTGGGCCGACGCCACCGTGACCAGCACGGCGTCCTCTCCCCGGTTCAGCAGGTCCAGCAGGCTTTGAAACATCTCAAACATAGCGGCGCTCCCTTCCCTTCCTCCGGGGGACTCCTCACGCCAAGAGAGGATACGCCGCCCAGGAAAGCGCGTATAATACATAAATGTGGGCCGGATAGAACCAGTAGAAAAACCGCTTCGGTCCCCGGCCCCGCTCCTCATTGTAGCACAGCATCAGAAGAGCCGCAAGGGCGCCGTACCACTCGTAAACGGTGGTGAACATCATGGTCCAGTGGAACTCCGGCGACCGGGAGAGCACCAGCAGGGGGAGGAGGAAGGAACAGACCATCGTCCCGGCCACAAAGATTCCGGCCTGAACCCTCCGGTTTCTCCGGAAGCCGTAGAGAAGAATACCTGTAAGGATGACAAAGATATTGGCGTCCGGATTGCTGTTCCACATGGGCAGCAGCGTATACCCCAGGACGGTCAGGGGCATCCGCAAAGCGGGCGCGCCCCGCATCAGCAGCCCCGCCAGAACGGGCCACGCCAGCGGCAGGATCACCGCCGCCAGCCCGGGGCCCCAGCGTTTTTCCCCCAGCCAGTCCATGCCCTGAAAGACCGCCATCAAGATCGCAAAGGAGGTCATCATGCCGTTCAGGGGATAGAATCCGTCGGGGCGGACCGGAAGGACGCCGCACATCATCAGAAGCAGCAGGCCGGACATAAGAAGGTGAATGGCATATACTTTTAAAAAGTAGCGCCTTCGATTGTGCGTATGGGTGAATCCCTCCGCGAGGCAGAAGAGGAACAGCGGCGCGGACAGCCGCCCCGCCATGCTGAACCACTCCGGAACCCGCCCTGTGTAGGCAAAAAGATAATGAATGTGGTCCAGGACCATCAGCCCTAACGCAATCCACTTCAGCTCCATGGAGCTAAAACCCCGCCCTTGCAAACGTCTCATGAACACGCTCCCCCTCAATGTATTATTGGATTGATACAATAGTATAATAATACAAAAAAGAGCCCCTGTCAAGCAAAAAAAGCGCCCGGCCGGCGGCCGGGCGCTCTGGACGTCAGGAGGAGATTCAGGCGGCGCTTTTGTTTCTGGACCGGAGCACGAACAGCGTGCCGATCATCAGCAAAATGCCGATGGGCAGGCCCAGCAGGCCGGGCGCGCCCACGCTTACCAGGATGCCCGCGATGAGGTAGGTCACGCCGGACACCACCGCGCAGGTAATGGCGTAGGGCAGCTGGGTGGACACGTGGTTCACGTGGTCGCACTGGGCGCCGGCGGAGGCCATAATGGTGGTGTCGGAGATGGGGGAGCAGTGGTCGCCGCAGACCGCGCCGGCCATGCAGGCGGAGATGCAGATAATGGCCATGGGGTTGTCCATGGAGAAGACGTTCTGCACAATGGGAATCAGGATGCCGAAGGTGCCCCAGGAGGTGCCGGTGGCGAAGGCCAGCAGGCAGCCGATGGCGAACACGATCAAGGGCAGAATCATCTGGAGGCCGGTGGCGGAGGACCGGACGAAATCCCGGACAAAGAACTTCGCGCCCAGGGAGTCCGTCATGTTCTTCAGGCTCCAGGCAAAGGTCAGAATCATGATGGCGGGAACCATGGCCTTGAAGCCCTCGGGAATGCAGCCCATCATGTCCCGGAAGCTCATGGACCGGCGGATGAGGTAATAGACCAGGGTGAAGACCAGGGCGAAGGCGCTGCCCAGCATCAATCCCACGGAGGCGTCGGAGTTGGAGAAGGCGGTGATAAAGCCCTCGCCCTCGAAGAAGCCACCGGAGTAGATCATACCGATGACGCAGCAGATGATGAGCACCACCACGGGCAGCACCAGGTCCAAAACGGTGCCCTTGCCCTCGGGAGCGTCGTCCGCCGCCCCCGCGTAGGGGTTGGCGCCGGAGAAGAGGTCGCCCTTCTCCATGGCGTTCTTCTCAAACTTGGTCATGGCGCCAAACTCAATCTTCATGACGATCATGCCCACCATCATGACGATGGTCAGCAGGGCATAATAGTTGTAGGGAATGGCCCGGAGGAAGAGGTTAAAACCCTGGCCGTCCTCGGCGAAGCCCGCCACGGCGGCGGCCCAGGAGCTGATGGGGGCAATGATGCACACCGGGGCGGCGGTGGCGTCGATGATGTAAGCCAGCTTGGCCCGGGAGATGTTGTGCTTGTCCGTAATGGGCCGCATGACGCTGCCCACGGTGAGGCAGTTGAAGTAGTCGTCAATGAAAATCAGCACGCCCAAAAGGACGGAGGCCAGCTGCGCCCCCACCCGGGACTTGATGTGGTCCTTGGCCCAGCGGCCGAAGGCGGCGGAGCCGCCCGCCTTGTTCATCAGGCACACCATGGAGCCCAGGATGATCAGGAAGATCAGGATGCCCATGTTGTAGCTGTCTGTGACGGAGGCGACGATGCCGTCGTTGAACACATGGAGAATGGTGGCCTCAAAGGCGAAGTTGGAGTACAGCAGTCCGCCCACCAGGATGCCCAGGAACAGGGAAGAATAAACCTCCTTGGTAATCAGGGCCAGGGCGATGGCGATGATGGGGGGCAGCAGGGACCAGAAGGTGTTGTAAAAGCCGCTGGGAGACTCCACGTACCCCACGCCCTCGCAGGTCTCGCAGGTGACGGCCTCCAGGTCCTCGGACAGCACAATGCCTGCCGTGCCGCAGTCGGGGCACTCCACATACTTGGTTCCGGCGACCTCGGTGAGGTCCTCCCCCGCGGCCAGGGCGGGGACGGTCATGGCCGCGCACAGCAGCAGCACGACGGCCAGCAGGGGCAGGAACCGTCTTTGGAAGGTTCTCATAGCTCTCTCTCCTAAATGAAAAATGAAGTCATGACAGGTCGTCATGACTTCATACTTGAAACACACGTGTATGAATCCACGACAGCGCTCCACCTCCAAAGGAGGTGACAGTCCGGGGGATATTCTCCCCGCGGCCCGGCCCCGGCTCCCTCAGGCGGGAGGACGAAGCCTCGGCGGAAGCCCCTTTCCCCCTCCCCGGTTCCTGAACCTTGGGAAGGCGTACTCTTGACATCCGCGCCTCTATCATGCTGGCACTTATTATATAAATCTTTTTTGAAATGTCAACCGTCTTTTTGGAATTTCTCCCGGTTTTTCTGCCGGGAAGCCTCGAAACACGGAAGTTTCCGAAAAGAAAGCCGCCCTCTCTCCCCGGCAGGTCCGCTCCTTTTTGCGCAGTTTGCCCAGCCTCCGGCAGTCTCTTTGGAGCTTCGTCCGGCAAAACGCCGATTTTTGGAAAACGGTTTGACACGGGCCGCAGAGATGCTACAATAGGATAATATGCGGTCTTCGCGACCCGAAATACGCAAAGCCCCAAGGAGGCGAACAGGATGAAGTTTTCCAGCAAGTGCGAGGCGTGCAGCCTCTCCCCCATTCGGAAATTCCACCCCTATGTGGTGGCGGCGGAGGCAGCGGGCCGGCGGGTCCTCCACCTGAACATCGGCCAGCCCGACGTGGAAACCCCCCAGGCATTCTTTGACGCCGTGCGGGGCTTTGACCGCTCCGTCCTGGCTTACGCCCCCGCCGCCGGTTTGGACGCCTATCTGGAAGCGGTGCGGGACTATTATCTTAGCTTCGGCGTCTCCCTGGCGCCGGGGGATATTCTGGCGACTTACGGCGGCAGCGAGGCCCTTCAGCTGGCCATGGCCTGCATTCTGGACGAGGGGGACGAGGTTCTGATCCCCGAGCCCTTCTATCCCAATTACGACACCTTCATTGGCGTCACCGGCGGCAAAATCCGCCCCATTCCCACAACTTCCCAGGAGGGATACCGCTTCGTCCGCCGGGACAAGATCGGACCCCTCATCAACGAGCGCACCAAGGCCATCGTCGTCACCAACCCCGGCAACCCCACCGGCGCGGTCCTCACCCATGAGGAGCAGCGCCTCCTGGTGGACATCTGCAAGGAGCGCGGCCTCTTCCTCATCAGCGACGAGGTCTACCGGGAGATTATCTACTCCGGGAAAAAGCTCAGCTCCTTCCTGGAGTTTGCGGACGCTGCGGACCACATCATCGTCACCGACTCCATCTCCAAGCGCTTTTCCTCCTGCGGCGCCCGGGTGGGCGCGCTGATATCCCGGAACCGGCACTTTATGGAGCTGGCCATGAAGATCTGCCAGGGCCGCCTCTGCGCCGCCACTCTGGACCAGCTTGGCGCCGCCGCCCTGTACCGCTGCATGACGCCGGAATACCTGGCCTCCGTCCGGGACGAGTACGGACGGAGAAAGGACGCGCTGGTATCCGCCCTTTCCAAGCTCCCCGGCGTCACCCACAGCTCTCCGGAGGGCGCGTTCTACGTCATGGCCACGCTGCCTGTGGACGACGCGGAGAAGCTCCAGTACTTCCTGCTCCAGGAGTTCGAAGACCGGGGCGAAACCGTCATGTACGCCCCCGGCGAGGGCTTTTACGGCACCCCCGGCAAGGGCCGGAACGAAATCCGCATCGCCTACGTCACCAATCCCCAGGAGCTGACCCGGGCCATCGAGCTTCTGGGCCTGGGCATCCAGGCCTACAACCGGAAAAACGGCGGATAAGCAGGAGGGACCGATATGATACGCCATATCGTCATGTGGAAATTCCGCCCCGGCACCGAGGCGGAGCGGGAGAAATTTCTGAACGGCCTCCGGGCCCTTCAGGGCGTGGTGCCCCAGATGCTCTCCAGCGAGGTCGCCGTAAACGTGGGGGCGGGGAATTACGACGCCGTCCTTGTCAGCGAGTTCCAAAGTCTGGAGGATCTGGAAGCCTATAAGAACGACCCCCGGCACAAGGCGGTGTCCGCCCTGTGCAAGTCCATCCGGGAGGACCGGGTCGCGGTGGACTATGAGATGAACTAGAGCCGAAAGGCCGCCCTGTGGGGCGGCCTTTTTATTCACAAAAACTTAACGCGCGGATAGGACAAAAGTGTTGACAGCGGTGTTAGTCCTGACTATAATAAGTGACAGCTTGTCATAAAATGACAGGGTGTCATTTTTCCTGTGAGGGATACATATGTGTACAGAGACCTTCCTCCGGCTGCCGGAGGAGAAGCGGCGCCGCTTTCTCGACGCCGCTTGGGCGGAATTCACCGCCGCCCGCTTCACGGACGTGTCCATCAACCAGATCGTCCGCCGGGCGGGTATTCCCAGGGGGAGTTTTTACCAGTATTTTACCGACAAGGACGACCTCTTCGCCTACCTGCTGGAGGAGGTCCGGAACCACGTCAAGGAGGAGTACCGCAAAGTCCTGCGGGACAACGGCGGGGACATCTTTCAGGCCCAGCTGGACTGCTTTGACCGCATGACCTCCCGGGAGACCGCCCTGGACCCGATGATGAAGCGGTGCATGGACTTCCTTCAGAAAAACCAGGGGCTGGATATTCAGAAGTTCCTCCCCACCCGGCCGGGCCAGCGGCTGCTGGACGGGCTTTGGGACCTGACGGATCTCTCCGCGCTGCGGAACCCCAGTCCGGAATATGGCCGGATTGTCTTCTGTTTGCTGATGGCCGCCCTGGGCAACGCCTGCATGGACGCCATACTCTGCCCCGAGGAGCAGGCGCTCCACCGGAAGGAGCTGGAGGCCAAGCTGGAGATCATCCGATACGGCAGCCTGCGAAAGACCTGATTTCCGGAAATTTTCCTTGACCTTCCCCTTGGTGGAAGGTGTATAACCCAATGGAACGGCAGAACCTCCGGCCCGCCTCCGGCGGCCTGGGACACTGGAAAAAGCGAAGGAGGACCACATGAAGAAGAAATGGACCGCGCTGCTGCTGGCGTTGACGCTGGCGCTGCCGCTGTGCGTCATTCCCGCCCTGGCGGAGACGGACCCGCCCGCCCCGGAGGAGGAGACCGAAGAGGCCGCCCCCCCGGGGGAGGACGCCCAAGAGGAGGAACAGCCCCCCCTGGTGATCGTTCCCAGCGAAGCGGAGCCCAGCTCCGCCAAGGACAGCACCATGGACGACGAGCTGGTCTTTACCGGAGAGAGCGACTTCCGCTATCTGGCCTTCGCGGACCTGAAGGAGCGTGTGCTGGAGGGAAACCTCTCCGCCCGGATGCTGGAGGAATCCATCGCCTCCATTGACGCCATGGACTTCACCCAGATGTACGCCGACCTGGTCAGCCAGCTCAACAGTCTGGAGCGGGCCCAGGACATGTACGCCCAGATTCCCGTGGCCACGCCCATGGAGGGGGCCATGCAGGGCTACGTCATTTCCAATCTGGCCAGCTCCTACGGCACGCTGAGCAGCACGGTGACGGACTTGGCCACCGGCAAGCTCCAGAAGGACTACGCCGCCGCCAAGCGCCAGCTGAAAAACGCCCAGGACCTGATCGTGGTGGGGGCGGAATCCCTGTACTTCGCCATTTTGGAGCTGGAGCAGACCAAGGGCACGCTCCAGCGGAACCTCACCGCCCTGGACCGCCAGCTGGAGGAGATGGGACTGCGCTATCAGCTGGGGCAGATTTCCGCCCTGACCCTGGAACAGGTGAAAAACGGCCGGGCCGCGCTGCAAAGCAGCCTCAGCACCCTGGAGATGAACCTCCGGCGCTGCAAGCTCCAGATGCAGGCCATGACCGGCGCCAGCCTCACCGGGTCCCTGGTGCTGGGCCCCCTGCCGGAGCTCAGTCCGGGCCTCATCGCCAGCATGGACCACAAGCCGGACCTGGAGGAGGCCAAGGAGCACAGCTATGACCTCTTCGCCGCCAAGAAGAAGCTGGACGAGGCCAGCGACACCTATGACGACGCCCAGGCCAGCTACGCAAAGAATACATACAACCTCCGCACCGCCCGCCACACCTACGAAGCGGCGCTGTATGAGTACAAAATGGCGGTGCAGAGCTTTGAGATGAACTTCCGCAGCGCCTTTGACTCCGTAAAGGACTATCAGCAGGTTCTGAACTCCGCTCAGACCTCTCTGGCCTTCCAGGAGAGCAGCTACGCCGCCATGGAGCTGAAGTACCGGCAGGGCGCCATCTCCCGCAACGCCCTGCTGGACGCGGAGGACAGCCTTACCGAGGCCAAGGACGCCGTGGCCACCGCCCAGCGGAATCTCTTCACCGCCTACCGCACCTATTACTGGGCCGTCAACTACGGCGTGATGAACAACGGACAGACCGGCCAATGACAACGGCCAAATCGTATGGGAGGACGCACATGACAAAGAAGAATATCCTGGCGGTGCTGCTTGCCGCCGTGCTGGCGCTGTCTCTGGCCGCCTGCGGCGGCGGCGCTACAGACGATACGCCGGAGGAGGAACCCTCCGCCGCCGGCATCGCCGTCCAGGTGGAGGAAATCTCCCCGGACACCATTTATGCGGAAAACACCGTCTCCGGCCAGCTGGCGGCGGAGGACCAGTCCACCATCATGGTGGCCGTCAACGCCAAGTGCACCGCCGTCTACGCCGAGGCGGGAGACGAGGTGAAGGCTGGGGACCTGCTGTGTACCCTGGACCTGGGCAGCACCCTCTCCAGCTACAATGCCGCCGGCATCAGCTACCGCTCCGCCGTGCAGGGGTACAACGATCAGGCCGCCGTTTTTGAAAAGCAGATCGCCCTGCTGGAGAAGAGCGTCCGCGACCTCAAGGAGCTTTTTGAGATCGGCGCGGCCTCGCAGATGGAGATCGACCAGGCGGAGCTGCAGCTGCAAACCGCCGTGGCCCAGCGGAACTCCACCCTCTCCCAGCTGGAGGCCGGCATGCAGAGCGCCCTTTCCAATGTGGAGCAGCTGGACACCGTCCTGGAAAACGTGGACGCCCGGGGCAACGTCGTCGCCCCCAGCAGCGGCACCCTGGTCACCATGAACGCCACGGAGGGCAGCTTCATCTCCAACACCATGCCCCTGGCCGTTATCGACGGGGCGGAGCAGATGAAGGCCGTGGTGCAGGTCTCCGAGGCGCTGGTGCCCAAACTCTCCGCCGGGGACACGGCGGACGTCAGCGTCAGCGCCGCGGAGCAGACCTTCGAGGCCACCATCCGCTCCGTGGAGCGGGCGGCCAACATGCAGACCCGGCTCTACACCGTTACCCTCGCCCTGCCCTCCGAGACCAGCGGACTGCTGGCGGGCATGTTCGCCGACGTCACCTTCCACACCGACGTGTCGGAGAACACCATCGTGGTGCCCACCGAGGCGGTGCTGACCCGGGGCGAGACCCAGTATGTCTTCGTGGTGGAACACGACACCGCCAAGTATGTGGAGGTCACCACCGGCCTCACCGGCAACGGCGTGACGGAGGTTCTCTCCGGTCTTTCCGCCGGGCAGCGGCTGGTCACGGTGGGGCAGGCCTACCTCAGCGACGGCGACCCGGTGCGCATTGTCTCCGGGGCCCCCGCTCCGGCGGAGACCGGGGACGCGGACTCCGCCGGGAACGCCGCCTCCGGGAGCGGAGAGGACCAGGGGGAATAAAAGAAGATGAGTATCGCCAAAGCAAGCATCCAGCACAAGGTGGCCACCATCCTGGCCAGCATCCTGATCTGCGTCTTCGGATTGATGTTCGCCACCCAGCTTCAGATGGCCCTGATGCCGGAGATGGAGATGCCCATGGCGGTGGTGGCCTGCTACTATGTGGGCGCCAGCCCCAGCGACATCGAGGAGCTGGTCACCCGGCCCCTGGAGGGGGCTATCATGTCCGTGCCCGGCGTGGATGAGATTTCCTCCACCTCCTCCGACGGCGCCAGCCAGATTCAGATTACCTATGTGGACGGCACGGATCTGGACATCGCCGCCACAAAGCTCCGGGAACAGTTCGATCAGGTAAGCCTCCCGGAGGACGCCATGGACCCGGTCATCATCAACATGAACCTCAGCGCCCTGATGCCCACAGCCATGATCGCCCTGGTGGGCGACGACCTCAGCCAGCTCCAAAGCATGGCGGAGGACCTGGTGGTCCCCGCTTTGGAGCGCATCAACGGCGTGGCCCAGGTGACGGTGAACGGCGGCGTGGAGCAGCAGATCGCCGTGGAGCTGGACCCCACCCGGGCGGCGGGCTACGGGCTCTCCGCCTCCTACGTCTCGCAATTCCTGGCGGGCCAGAACCTCATCTACCCCGGCGGCAGCCTTGAAAACGGCTCCAAGAAGCTCACCGTCTCCACCGACGCCAAGTTCCAGACGGTGGACGACGTGCGGAATATGATTCTCTCCCTCCCCACCGGCGGGGCGGTGCGCCTCTCCGAGGTGGCCAATGTCCGCCTGGAGGACAAGGACATGGACGCCATGGCAAAATCCGGCGAGTCCGCCTGCGTGGTGCTCCAGGTCTCCAAGCAGTCCGCCGCCAATGAGGTTTACGTCTCCGAGCAGGTGGTGAAGCGGCTGGAGAGCCTGAGGGAAGACCATCCCTCCCTGCGCTACTCCACCCCCTACCTCGCCAGCGACTACATCAATCAGACGGTGGACGCCGCCTATCAGAACATCCTCCAGGGCGTGCTGCTGGCGGCCCTTGTCGTCCTGCTGTTCCTCCGCCGGGGCGGGGCCACGCTGACCATCGCCGTCTCCATGCCCATCTGCATTCTGACGGTGTTCCTGCTGATGAACGCCTTCCACCTGACGCTGAACATGATGTCCCTGGGCGGCATCGCCATGGGCGTGGGCATGATCGTGGACAACTCCATCGTCGTGCTGGAGAACATCTACCGCTTCTCCGCCGAGGGCCGCAGCCGGGCGGACGCCTGTATCGAGGGCACAAAGGAGGTCACCAGCTCCGTTCTGGCCTCCACCCTCACCACGGAGGCCGTTTTCGTCCCCCTGGCCCTCACCGGGGGCATGGCGGGGATGATGTTCAAGGACTTCTGCCTCACCATCGCCTCGCTGATCTTCGCCTCCCTGGTGATCTCGCTGACGCTGGTCCCCCTCTTGTGCTACTTCACCCTGGACGAGGAGAAGGTCCGCCGCCGGGTGGAGAAGAAGGCCGCCAAGCGGCCCGGTCCCCTGAACAAGCTGACGGAGAAGATTCGCGCCTTCTATCTGAAAACCCTGGGCTTCTTCGTTCACCACCTCTTCCTGGGCATGGCCGCCTCCTTCGCCCTGGTGGTCCTCTTCGGCGTCACCCTGTTGAACACCAAGATGGTGCTGATCCCCGACATGGACCAGGGCACAATCAACCTCAGCATCCGCATGCCCATCGGCTCTCAGCTGAACGAGACCTCCGTCATCGCCGACCGGGTCACCGCCATCACGGAGGCGGAGGTCCCGGAGATCGAGGAGATGTTCTACATCGCCTCCAACGAGTCCGTCACCATGATGCTGGACATCGGCTCCAAGTCCCAGCGCCAGCGGAGCAGCAACGAGATCGCCGCAGCGCTCCGGGGCGCGCTCCGGGACATCGCGGGCTGTGAGATCACCGTCTCCGCCTCGGACTCCAGCGCCATGATGGGCGGCGGCGGGGATATCGCCGTGAACATCGAGGGCGACGATTACGACACCCTGGAGTTCCTGGCAAACGATCTCATCACCCAGATCGAGGCCCTGCCCGGCGCGGTAAACGTGAAGAGCTCCCTCTCCGACGAGGTGCCCCAGGTAAAGGTCCGGGTAAACCGGGAGGCCGCCGCTCAGTACGGTCTCACCGCCGCCTCCATCGGCGGCGCGGTCCGGTCCGAGCTCACCGGCTCCACCGCCACCCGGGTCACCGTCAACGGCCGGGAGCTGGACGTGGTAATCCGGGGAGGCGGCGCGGCCTCCCGAAGTCTGGACGCTCTGCGCTCCATGGGCGTGCCCTCCGCCTTCGGCGGAACGGTGCCCCTCTCCTCCGTGGCCGAGGTGCTCATTGAACAGGCCCCCCAGACCATCGTCCGGTCCAACCAGACCCGGCAGGTGACGATCTCCGGCGACTCCGTCAGCGGCGACACCGCCGCCATGACCGCCGCCATCTGGGAGATTCTGGACAACTACACCTTCCCCCAGGGCTACGCCGTGGAGACCGACGGCTCCTATGAGACCATGATGGAGAGCTTCGGCGACCTGCTGCTTGCCCTGGCGGCGGCGCTGCTTCTGGTGTACTTCGTGCTGGCGGTGCAGTTCGAGAGCTTTCTGATGCCCGTCATGGTCATGCTGATTCTCCCCGTGGCCTTCACCGGGTCGCTGTTCGGCCTCCCGGTCGCGGGGCGGGACCTCTCCATGCTGTCCCTGGTCTCCATCATCATGCTGGCGGGCACGGTGGTCAACTCCTCCATCATCCTGGTGGAGTACATCAAGATTCGAAGGGCCCGGGGCGAGGACCGGGAGACCGCCATCCTCCACGCCTGCCCCCTGCGGGTGCGGCCCATCCTCATGACCACGCTGACCACCATCCTCGCCATGGTGCCCATGGCCCTGGGGATCGGGGAAACCAACGAGATGATGAGCGACATGGGCATCACCATGATCGCGGGCATGGTGATCTCCACCGTCGTCACCCTGGTGTTCACGCCGGTGTACTACTCCGTCATTGATAACCTGAGCCACATCTTCCGCCGGAAGGATAAGGGGGAAAAGCCCCCGAAAAAGCGGACCCTCTTCCGGCGCAGGGGCGGGGAGCTCCCCCCTCCCGAGGCTCCGCAGACCCCTGAGCGCGTCCCCGCGGAAACCACCTGACCATACAAAAGCGGGCCGCCTATATTAAGGCGGCCCGCTGTGTTTTCTCTTTACCTGGTTTCCCCGGCGGGCTCCTCCTCCAGGCCCAGCAGCGCCCTGCCGTGCTGGTCCAGGTGGGGCAGCAATTCGCCGTAGGACAGCTGAAACACCTGGGGCCCGGCGGCGTAGCACGCCAGCTCGTAGGGGGAGAAGGCCACGGTCATGCCCTCCTGGTCAAAACTGACGGCGTAGCTGGGCCAGTCCGCCAGAATGTCGGCGTAATCCTCCCAGTAGTAGTCGGAGGCGGCTGTCCCCATCTCCGCCGCCGCCTCCTGGGCCCTGTTCACCAAAGCCTGGTGGACGTACTCCCGAAGGTCCCCGCCCTTGTCCAGAATCTCCGCCTCGAAAAACTCCCCGGTCTCCAGATCGAAATTCCAGCTCATCAGGATGCTGTTGGGATGGGCCCCGCCTGTGTAGGTGCTGTAGACGCCGGAGACGCTGATCAGCTTCTCCGTCTGGTACACCGTACAGCGGAGGTCGTCCGTGTAAGCCACAGGAGTCAGGCCGGTCTCGTTTCGAAAGGCCCAGTCCGCCTTGGCGCTCTCCGCCAGGGTCTGAGGATTGGATTTCCATTGGCCAAAATGGGCGTTGAAGGTCTCCACCGCCGCCAGGGCCTCCTCCCCTTCTCCGGAGGAGGCCGCCTCCAGCGCGTTCCCGTCCTCCGTCAGCGCCCTCAGCACCGGCAGCTCATAGGCGCACTCCGCCAGCACCGTGCCGTTCCCGTCCCGGATGGTCTTCTCGTACTCCTCCATCTCCACCGAAAAGACGGCGGCGGCGGCCGGCGGGGCCGGCAGGGCGTTTTTCACATTGGTCAACGTCTCCCCGGCGCAGCCGGCTAAGGCGCTTAGTACCAGAAACAGAGCGATCATGGTACTCATCCGTGTTCCTCCTTACCTCGCCGTCCCCCCGTCTCCCCGGCAGATCACCGGACCCGTCCGCCACTCGTCCGGGACGGCGGCGGGGTCGGGACAGGCCAGGGCCCAGAGCCGGCCGGCCCGGACCTCCAGGCCGAAGAGGCGCCGGGCCTCTTCCGGCAGGCGGCGGACGGCGGCGGGCTTGGTCAGCACCGGCAGGGCGGCGTTCCGCATCCCGGCCAGCAGGGTTGTCCCCCCCTCGCTGGCCGCCAGGACCCGCAGATAAGCGGGCCGCTCCGGCGGCGCGGGGGGCAGTCCCAAATAGGCCCGGAACACCGTCCGGCGGAGCCGGGCAAGGGGATAGCGTTTCGTTTTCACGTTTGTCAGCAGCTCCTCCACCGACGGGGCGGAGGGGGCATAGCGGGCGAAGCGGCGGCACAGGCCCTCGTTCCCCTGGTCCAGCGCGGCCCAGTCCGCCTCCTCCAAAAAGCGCATCCGGGCCAAAACCGCCCGTTCGCAGTTCGCCAGCGCCGCCGGGGCGCGGCCTGCGGCCCGCTCCGCGCGGTACGCCTCCGCCATGGCGGGGGCCATGAGGGAAAGGGCCGTTTCCTCCTCCCCCCGGGCAAGCAGCGCCCGGATGGCGGAGGCGGAGGCAAAACCGCCCTCCGCCGCGGCGCTGTCGTGTCCCGCTCCCCGGCGGGGCACGGCCACAGGCCGGATGCCGCTGCCCCGAAGGGCCTTGCAGTACTCCACGCCCAAGGTGTCGTTGGGCCGGGCCAGCGCTCCGGCGTCCTCCCCGGAGAGCAGGGCCTCCACGGCCCGCTGGCGGGCGGCAGGGAAGCTGTCCCCCTTTTTCAGCTCCTCCCGGAGCTTGGGGGGAAACGCCTCGGAGCAAAGGGCCTCCGCCACGCGGACCAGGGCCCCGGCGTCCCCGCTCTCGCTTCCAAAAACCAAATGGGTAACCGCCCCCGCGGACCTCAGAATCTCCACGGCCCCGGCGGCGAAGCCCTCCGCCGAGGAAAGCGCCCACGGCAGCGGCAGCTCCAGCACCAGATCCGCCCCGCTTCGCACGGCGGCGGCGGCCCGGGCAAACTTGCCCGCAACGGCAAAGTCCCCCCGCTGGACAAAGCTCCCGCTCATGACGCAGACAATGGCGGTATCCCGGCCCAACAGGCGGCGGGTCTCCTCCATCAGGTACACATGGCCATAATGAAGGGGATTGTATTCTGTTATCATACCAGCGACGGGCATAAAATTCCCCCCTGAAGTGGTGACAAAAAAGTGACATTTCGGTAAAAAAGCGGTTGTAACTCCCAGAAAGTCTGGTATAATGGGCTTGGACAACGGGAGAAGGGCTGCCTTTTCGCGTATTATCTTATATGAAATTCTGGAAAGGCGCAAGCCCTTCCCAAAAAGAGGAGACGGTAAACATGAACATTCTAGTCATCAACGCGGGGAGTTCCTCCCTGAAGTATCAGCTTCTGGACCCGGAGAGCGGCGTTCTGCTGGCCAAGGGCCTGTGCGAGCGCATCGGCATCGACGGCAAGTTCACCTACAAGGCCGAGGGGAAGAAGACCCTGGACGCCATTGATATCCCCATGCCCACCCACTCCGAGGCCATCCAGGCCGTGCTGGACGCGGTAGCCGACAAGGACAACGGCGTCATCGCCTCCATGAGCGAGATCGGCGCGGTGGGGCACCGGGTGGTCCACGGCGGCGAGGCCTTCAATAAGTCCGTGCTTATTGACAGCGCGGTACTCAAGGCCATTGAGGACTGCATCCCCCTGGCCCCCCTCCACAACCCCGCCAACCTGACGGGCATCCGGGCCTGCCAGAAGGTGATGCCCGGCGTGCCCATGGTGGCTGTGTTTGACACCGCCTTCCACCAGACCATGCCCCCCCAGGCCTATATGTACGCCCTGCCCTACGCCTGGTATGAAGAGGACAAGGTCCGGCGCTACGGCTTCCACGGCACCAGCCACAAGTACGTGGCCGGCCGGGCCGCCGCGATGCTGGGCAGAAAGCCCGAGGAGCTCAAGCTCATCTCCTGCCACCTGGGCAACGGCTCCTCCATCACCGCCGTGGACGGCGGCAAAAGCGTGGACACCTCCATGGGCTTCACCCCCCTGGCGGGCGTGCCCATGGGCACCCGGTCCGGCGACCTGGACGCGGGCATCCTCCAGTACGAGATGAACAAGCGGGGCATGAGCATCGACGAGATGCTGAACGCCCTGAACAAGAAGTCCGGCGTGGAGGGCCTCAGCTGCGTCAGCTCCGACTTCCGGGACCTGGAGAACGCCGCCGGAAAGGGCGACCAGAAAGCCGCCCTGGCCCAGAGGAAGTTCGCCTATGAGGTGAAGAAGTACGTGGGAGCCTACGCCGCCGCCATGGGCGGGGTGGACGCCGTGATCTTCACCGCCGGCGTGGGCGAAAACGACAAGGTCATCCGCGCCATGGTCTGCGAGGGTCTGGAGTACATGGGCGTGAAGCTGGACGCCGCCGCCAACGACGTCCGGGGCAAGGAGACCGTCCTCTCCACTCCCGACTCCAAGGTGAAGGTGCTGCTGATCCCCACCAACGAGGAGCTCATGATCGCCATGGACACGGCAGAGATCGTGAAGAAATAAGGCGCCGCCTGTAAAAGCGCCGGGATGGAATCCCGGCGCTTTTCCCCTCCCCCGGCGCTACAGCACATTCCGCAGGGAGAACTCCTCCATCTCCGCCAGTAGCCGCAGCTGGTCCCGGAGGTCCGCCAGCTCCGCCCGGAGCTCGCTGTCCTCCCGGCTCTCCGCGAAGGCCAGGGCCCGGTGGTACATGGCCTCCGCGCTGTCCACGGCGTCATGGCTTGTGACGATGTGCAAATACGTCTGCCGGGCGGACCAGTCGGCGTACCCCTCCCGAATGGCGGCGGCGGCGTTCTCCCAGTCCCCGGCCTGGGCCAAACGGTCCGCCTCCTCCAGCCGGGCCCGCCAGCGGTCCGTGCAGGCGGTCATGGCGGCGCTGTTCCACAGGCAGAAGGCCAAGATGGCCGCCAGCAGGGCGGCGGGAACCAGCAAGCCCTTTTTCATGCGGAGCCCTCCTTTTTCACGCAGACCACCCTCCCCGCCTCGTCCACGGTCAGCAAAAACGCCTCGCGGTGAGAGGCCAGTCCCTCCTTCTGCAAAGCCTCCCGAAGCCAGGCGCCGTCCAGCCCCTGGGCCTTCAGATTCCGCCGGAGGAGGCGGCCGTCGTTCACCAAAACCACCGGCAGGACCGTGTCCTCCTTCACCTCCAGCCCCAGCTGCTCCGCCGTGGGGGGCTGGCTCCGGGCCCAGGGGAGAACGGAGAGGTGGCCGGAGTTCTCCAGCACGGCGTACTTTACCTCTTCCACGCCGGTGAAGCCCTGTCCCCGGAGCTCCTCCAGCAGCTCGTCCAGGGTATAGCGGTTCCGCCGCATGGCCTCCTGCTGGAGGCGGCCCTCCCGGATGAGGACGGAAGGCGCGCCGCAGGCCAGCCGCCGGAACCGGAGGCTGGTCAGGGACAGCTGGCTGAGGAGCATGGAGAAGGCCAGCAGCGTCAGAATCGGGATGACTCCCGCCAGAAGGGGAATGCCGAAATCCTGCATGGGCACGGTGGCCAGGTCCGAGATCATCATGGTCAGCACCAGCTCGCCGGGCTCCAGCTCGCCGATCTGGCGCTTCCCCATCAGGCGCAGTCCGGTCATAATCAAAAAGTAAAGGATGGCGGTGCGGGCGAAGGCGGTCATCATGGGCGCTTCCTCCTTCGAAGGTGGTTTTCTTGAAGTATCTGCCGTTTCCCCGCCGGGTATTCCCAGGTTCCTCTTCCAAAAAAGCTTGGAATTTTGGAAACCTTTTCGGGAGCTGAGACGTTGAATGTACAGAAGGACGAAAGGAGGAGGCGGCCATGCTTGCCGGATATGTGCTCCAGCTGGAGCGGGACGGAGACCGGAAGCGCTTCACCCTGCTCTATAAACACAGCCAGCGGCAGCTCTCCCGGCTGACCGCCCGCATTCTGGGCCCCGGCCCCAGGGCCGAGGACGCGGTACACGACGCCTTTGTGAAGCTCATCCAGAACTTCCCCCAGCTCCGGGACCGTTCCGATGGGCAGCTGGAGCGCTGGCTGATGGTGGTGGCCCGAAACACAGCCTTGGACATCCTCCGAAAGGAGAGCCGGGAGACGGAGCTGGACCCGGGTTTTCCGGAGCCCGCCGTCTCGCCGGACCAGGGGGAGTTTGAGGCTCTGGTGGCCCTGATCCGGTCCATGCCGGAGGACTATCGCCGGGTGCTGGAGCTGCGGTTCCTGGCGGAGTGGAGCATGGGGGACATCGCCAGGGAACTGGGATTGACGGAGGGCTCGGTAAAAAGCCGGGTCTTCCGGGGACGAAAGCTGCTGATCGACGCACTGAGAAGGGAGGGATATCTGGATGGACGGTCCTGTGTTTGACGCCATGCTGAAAAACGCGCTGGAGGAGGCCCTCCGGCAGGACGCTGAAGAGACCCCCGCGCCGCCCCCGCCCTCCCGGCGGCAGAGGCAGCGGATGCGCCGCCTGCTGGCGGAGCCCTGGCGGGCCGGCCTTCCCGAGGAGGAGGCAGGCCGCCGGGGCCGGAACCCCGCCCGCTGGCTGGCGGTGGTGGTCATCGCCGCCCTGCTCACCGGCGCGGCGGCGGCGGGCTTCGCCCTGGGCGGCGGAGAGCGCTTCCGCCGGATGTTTGAGGAGAATACCTGGGCCGCGGACTACTACAAGAGCGCGGCGGACACGGAGCAGCTTCTGAACCTGGGCGCCGGGATGGACACCGTGCTGGTGGAGTCCAGCGGGCTGCGCTTTGAGATGCTGGACGCGGTGTTCGACGGGCAGCGGGCCATGGTAGAGCTCCGCATGACGCTTCTGGACCCGGACCTGCTGGAGCGGTTCCGGGAACGAGGAGACACCCTCTATTTCGGGGACTCGGAAGTCCTGCTGGAAAGCGGCCGGGATGTGAGGTCCTGGGGCTACTCCTCTTCCTCCTGGAAGGCGGAGAGCGCGGAAGAGAGCCTGGAAGAAGGGCAGTACTCCCTGATCTTTTCCATCAACGACGAGGCCCTGAACGGCGGAGGGCAATGCGGCATCCGCCTGCGGAACCTGGTATACTTTGGTGAGGAGGGAGACCCGGAGACGCTTATCACCGGGGAGTGGACCCTGGCCATCATCCTTCGGCCCACGGAGATTTTCCATCTGGAGCCCAACGCGGTCTGCCGGGCCAACGGTGTGGAGTGGATTCTGGACGGCGTGACCCTCTCTCCCCTGGCCCTGGGGCTGACCTTCCACCGGACAGACGCCGGGGAACAGCACTTCAGATGGACCCCCTGTAAGGACCTGTCCATCCGCCTGAAAAACGGGGAAGTCCTGGACGTAAAGGGCACCACCGGCGTGGGCTCTTCCGATACCCATATGGATATGCAGGTGGAATTCCTCATGCCCCTGGACCTGGAACAGGTGGAAAGCCTCCATGTTTGCGGCGTGGACATTCCCCTCCGCGAATAATCAAACGCCCCCGCCTTGAGGCGGGGGCGTTTCCTGCGCACCCTCTTTGTCCCTGTGAAAATTTCCGAACTTCCAGGCGGCGGAGCCGGGAACGCTTGTTCGGTTTACGGCTTGTGTTTTGAAGCAGGCCGTGCTAAAATAGGGCTGTTCGAAATTTCCAGAAACGCGCCGGAGGGCGCGGGGAGGTCGCCATGCTGCCCACCACACGTTTAAAGAATCTCTACGAAGGTCCCCTGCCTCCCATGGCGCTGACGGACTATGAGTCCATGAGCAAATTCCTGAACCAGGGAGCCCAGCGGTGCAAGGTCTCCGGGCGGAACTTCGACCTGTTTCTGGACTGGGTCATTCAGGCCCTGACGGCCAGCCTCACCGCCGACAGCGCCTCCCGGATCTTCCTGCCCAAGACCAGAACCGCCCCCTTTTCTCTGGAGGACCTGATTCCCCTCTCCGGCCTCCCCCCGGCGGGGGAGCGAAAGGTGAAGCTCAGCGAGTGCAGCCTCATCGCCCCGGTGTGGAACAACAGCGACCTGGAGACGGCGCTGGAGTCCTTTTATGACAGCGGCTTCGCCGGGCCGGATGTGGAGCCCCTCCTCCACGGGGCCTATTTTCAGGAGCTCCGCCTTGCGGTGATCGACTCCCTCTCCGACGTGAACCTGCCCAATGTCCTGCGGGTCTGGAGCCGGGGCAGCGTCCGCCTTCCGGTCTACTCCCTCCAGCAGCTGGAGCCGCTTCTTGGCACCGACGGCGAGAAGTGGTATCTCCAGGACGAGGAGGGCGAGCGGGAAGAGCCGGTGCTGGAGCCCCGAATGGCGGCGCTGTACAACTGCGGCCTCCGCCGCTACTGCGGAAGGTCCTGACCCCCGTCCCCAAGGTTCCCGACTCCCTGGGCGGTCACAATCTGTGCTCAAGCAGACGGGCAATTCGTTCCGCATTCTCCTCCAGCTCCCGGCGCAACGCCTCCTGCGCGTCCCAATCCTGAAGCTGAACGGCCAGGAGAAGGCGCATATTCAAGGAGCGCTGTTCCTCCAGGAGGCTGTTCAGCGTAACGCCCCGCTTTTCCAAAAGGTCTTTTTTCATCCGTTCCTCCTTCCGCGTAACCCGGCAAACAGGTTAATTGTAACGGGGGAATCTGAAAACTCTCTGAAACAAAAGGAGGCGGCTTCCTGAAAGGAAGCCGCCTCCGTCTTTCGAAACAGCCAGCCTTCCGGCTTGGACTGTCAACGTCTCACTTCGCCCATGGTTCTTTTTGGCGTTTTTGAGGGGGTCAATCCAACAGCGCCGACAGCGCCGCGGCTAGGGCCTCTCCCTGGCTTCGGGTGAGACCCTGGGTGAAACCGGCGTCCGCCGGAAGCAGCCCCAGGTCCCACGCCCGGGTCACGGCGCTTTCCTCCCAGCCCTCCGCCAGGGCGGCGGGAACGGGACCATGGCGGTCCTGAGAGAGGTCCGGGGCCGGAATGTCCAGGGCCTCCGCTGTCCGGCCGAGGAACACCGCCGCCTCCCGCCAGGTGAGAGGCCGGGCGGCGGAGAAGGTTCCCTCCGCGCCGCCTTTGGCGATGCCGCTGGCCTTGGCCCAGGCCACGGCGGGGAGATACCACTCGATGCCGAAGCTGTCGGCGAAGGGAAGCTCCTCCATCTCCACGGCGGGACTTCCCGCCGCGGCGTAGAGCTGGCCCAGGAAGCGTCCCCGGGTCAGGGGGGCGTCGTGATGATTCGCGGGGACCAGCTGCTGGTCCGGAGCGGTGAGGCACCACTCCGCCAGGGTGTCTTTTCCGTTCAGGGTGTCCTCCAGAGTCTGGTACACCAGGACGTCCGGGGCCAGCGCCTCCACTCCCCGGCCCGCCGCGGCGTCCAGCAGGGTGTTCAGATCAAGATACTTGCTGGAGAGCTGCCCCCGGACCTGGGAGTTGGGCAGGGAGAAGGTCTTCACCGCCCCGAAGTGGCAGACGCTGCCCCCGGCGGGCTCTCCGGCCAGAATGCCGCCCATCTCCTGAATCTCTACGGCGTTGATGAGGGCGGAGGAGAAGGTGGCCTCCCCAATGAGGCCGATCAGCCTTGCGCCGCCGTCCATTTCCTTCCGCAGAACCTCGAACAAAGGCCAAATGACCCCGTCGGACCCGCCGCCGTTGTTCCGCAGGTCCAGAAGAACGCGGGCGTACTTCCCAGCCTCCAGGTCCTTGGCCACGAGGGCGGCGAAGTCCTCCATGGAAAGGTCCTCCGCCTCCTGGCAGGTGTTGTATTGGATGTAGTAGACCTCCTCCGTCAGAGGCTTGGCGAAGTAATAGGCGTTCGCCGCCGCCGTCTCCGGCTGGCCCTTGATTTTGTCGGAGATGCGCACGATCGACAGCTGACTCATGGCCTCCATGGCCATGGGCTCCAGGGTGAGGGTCTTCCCGTTTTTCAAGGCGACGGTCAGGGGCTTTCCGGCTTCCACCAGTCCCAGGTACTCGTAGATGTCCGCCACGTTGCACGCCTGCCGGAACTGCCGCTGGAGGTGCACCGGGTTGTCGGAGTCAAACAGCGTTCCATAGGCCCGGATGACCTCGTCCACCGGCTTCCCCGCGAGCAGCGCCACCTCCTGACACAGCAGCGCCTCCTCCTCCGGCGCGGCGGCGGAGAGATACCAGCTCTCGCCCCGGCGGACCATGGAGAAGGGATAGGCCCGGAAATCCGCCGCGCCGCCAATGGAAATCGTGGTGTGGGAGTCCCCCACCAGCGCCGTCAGGCGCATGAGGTCCAAGAGGAACGCGGTCTCGCTCTCGGAGGCCAGCCGCTCCTCGATCTCCGTTTTCAGGGCCAGGAACTCCGCCTTTGGCGTGTTGGCGAAGGCGTTGGGATGGTGCTTCACCAGGACCTCCTCATAGAGAAAGTCCAGGTCCTCCTGCCGCTTTGCGGCATCCGCCGGCTCCGCCGCCAGGGCCGGAACCGCCAGCAGCAGAGCCAGACAAAGCCCCAGAAGCCGTCCGGTCAGTTGCTTCAGCTTGCGCATAGTATTGCCCTCCATTTCACTATTTCAATAATACAATAATACGACCAGGGCTGCCAGAAGTCAAGCCCCAAATATCAAAACGATTTAGGGACGAAAAGTTCTTCAAAAAAAGGACCGCCTGAAGAGGCGGTCCGGGGGCTTACAGTTCCCAAGGGGGCTTTTTCTCCGGGGAGGACCAGGGGTCCGGCCCGCTGCGGCGCGGTTCTTCCTGGTGTTCCTGGCGGGACCAGGGCTCCAGCGCCTCCCGGCGGCGGGTCTCCTCCCGCGCCCGTCTGGAGGGCCGGACCCGGAGGCGGAACACAAGGACCCAGAGCGCCAGGGCGAAGACACAGAGGACCGCCGTACGCGCCGCCGTTCCACCGTCCTGGGTTCCGCCGTAGGAGACCTGGTTTCCGTCCAGATAGTCCTCCAGCATCTCCGCCAGCTCCGGGATGGTCTCCGGGTCGAAGATGTCCCGCAGGCCCACCTTCTCAATGGCCTCCCGGTAGGGCAGAGAGAGGGACAGAGCGGAGAGGTCCAGATAGAGCTCCCGGCCCTGGCGGGGATGGTTCAGGTAGAGGAACCACAGGTCCAGGGCGGAGAGGGCGGAGGTGGCGTAGCTGATGAAGTAGAGGGGGTTTTCGAAGTTGTGGGAGGTCTCGATCCAGGAGGGGTCTTCCTCCGTGCCGGGGTCGTAGGAATAGCCGTACTCCTCCGAGAGTTCCTTGAAGAGGCGGTTGATCTCCTCCAGGGACATGTCCGGGTCGGCGTAGACCGCCGTCTGAAACTCGTCGTGGAGGCAGCCGTCCAGAACGGAGTCCAGCAGGCTGTACAAAATGGCGTCGGCGTAAATTTGGCCGTATTTCTCGCCGAAGAGATTCCCGGCGTAGGAGGTGAACATCAGCTCCAGAGCCTGGGAGTCGATCTCTCCCACGTCGATGTTGAAGTCCGCCCAGAGGTCGTGCTGGGTGCAGCGGAAGGTCTCGTTGAAGTGGCCGAATTCGTGGACGGTGTCGCTGTAGTCCCGGTAGTCCCCATAGGGACTGTTGAAGATGAAGGCGCTGCCGTAGGCCGGAAGAGCCACTGTGTAGCCGGTGGACAGCTTGCCGCTGTCATACTCAATGTCGTAGAGATGGTGTTCCCGCAGGAAGGCAAAGGCCTCGCCCATCTCCCGGTCAAAGTCCTCCATGAAGGGCTGGATGTCGTCCAGAATCTCCTCCCCGCTTTTCCGGCTCCGCAGGTCCAGGGCCCGCAGGTCCCGGTCGGAGAAGCGGTCCAGCAGCCGGAGCTGAAGGGGGAGAATGTACTTCTTCGCCGCCTCCCGCAGAGGGCGGATGTCCTCGGGCGTGTAATCCCGGCTGTAGAGAACCCAATAGGCGTAGTCCGCGTAGCTGTCGAATCCGGCCTGGGCGGCGATGCCGCTTCGCAGCTGGACCAGCCGGCGGTAAACCTCCCCCGCCGCCCGGTTCCGTTCCTCCTCCAGGGCCCGGCCGGCGGCGGCGCAGGTCTCCGGGTCCGCTCCGTCCAGCTCCTCCCAGGTCCACAGGCGGCCCTCCACAACGACGGGAACGCCCCTGGAGAGAATCTGGTTGTACTCCTGGACCAGCCGGTCCTCCTCCTCCCAGAGGGCGGCGTCCTCCTCCGTCATGCCCTGGTAGCCCGCCAGACTCTGGATCTCCCCGGCGCCGGCGGCGTCCTCCAGAATGTCCCGGTAGGGCGAGGAGGCCAGCGTCCCAAAGACCTGATAGGTCCGGTCAAAAAGGCGGGTCTGCTGGGCGGAGAGCTCCAGGTACAAGGCGGACTCCGCCTCCCCCGCGCCGCTGGCGTCGTACGCCACGCTGCTGAGGGAGACCTGGGTGATGAGCACATTGAGCTCAGAGAGAATCTGGTCATAGAGGGCCTGGACCCGGCGGCGGGTCTCCCGGTCCTTCGCATCCCGGCGGTGCATGCCGCAGATGGCTTCCAGCTCTTTCAGGGCGGCCTGGAGGGCGCTTTCGTCAAAGCCGGTGACGGGGAGCATGTCGGCGTAGTCCACCGGAAGGTGCTCCTTCTCCGGATAGCGCAGAGCCAAGGCCGCCGGTCCGGACAGCAGGGACAGCGCCAGCAGCAGGCAGAGAACACGTTTTTTCAGCATGCAGGTATCCTCCCAGGAAATCAGGAATGGGTCCGCCGGAGTAACAGCAGCGTGCTGAGGACATCCAGCACGGGAAGGAACTGGCAGACGCTGTGGAGCACGGATACGTCCGTTCCCGTCTCCCGAAGGTTCCGGATGGCCAGCCAGCCGGTGACGCCGCTTTGCATCACCATCAGCCAGGTGACGCAGACGGGAATGGGCGTCAGGATCAGGAGGACGCCCCTGGACGCCGCCGTGATAGCCCCCCAGACAAGGAAGCTCCACAGGAAATTGAGAATGTAGAAGGGGACGGACCACAGCTTCAAGGTCCGCCAGCCGGAGAGAAGCCGGTCCAGCGCGTTGCGCCGGTAGGCCCGGATGGCCGCCCCGGCGCTGACCCAGCCCAGAACCTGAAGCAGCAGCACCTCCAGAAGATAAAGCGCCAGCAGCGAGGCGTTGCCCCGGTTCCAGCCGCTTCCCCAGCCCAGGTACAAGATGCCGGTGGGGACGACGACGCTGAGAACCAGGTGGACGTACATCCCCGCCAGGAAGAGCTTCGCCGTTTTCATGCCGTCCCCTCCGGCGAAGCGCCGCGCCCCTGGGCGGCCAGCACGTCCGCCGCCGTCAGGGTGGTCAGGTCCTCCCGGGTGACGGTTTCCAGGCCCGCCAGACGGCCCGCCTGGGCGACCAGGACACGCTCAAACACGTTCCGCACGCCCCGGGCGTTGCCAAAGGAGCGGGGGGCCCGGTTGGCCTCCCGAAGGAAGTCCCGGACCAGGGCGGCGGCAGGCTCCTCCAGGGTGTAGCAGCCCTTCCGGCAGCGCATTTGGAAAATCTCCAGCAGCTCCTCCGGCGTGTAGTCCTGGAAGTGTAGGAAGCGGTTGAACCGGGATTCCAGGCCGGGGTTGGAGTGAATGAAGCGGTCCATCAAATCGTCGTACCCGGCGGCGATGACCACCAGATCATCCCGGTGGTCCTCCATGGCCTTGAGAATGGTGTCAATGGCCTCCTGGCCAAAGTCGCTGCCCGAGGCGCCGTTGAGGGCGTAGGCCTCGTCAATGAACAGCACGCCCCCCAGGGCCTTCTCCACGGCCTTGCCGGTTTTCAGGGCCGTCTGGCCCACGTAGCCGGCCACCAGACCGCCCCGGTCCACCTCCACCAGCTGGCCTTTGGAGAGGATGCCCAGAGAGCGGAAAATCCGGGCCATCAGCCGGGCGATGGTGGTCTTGCCGGTGCCGGGGCTGCCGGAGAAGACCATGTGCAGGGAGAGGTCCTCCACCGGCAGGCCGTTTTTCTCCCGGAGCTGGTGAATCTTCACCAGGTCGACCAGACTGCGGACCTCTTTTTTCACGGCGGCCAGACCGACGTAGCCCTCCAGCTCCTGCAAAAGGTCCTCCAGCTTCTCCGGCGGGGGCGCCTCGTCCGGTCCGTCTGCCGTTTCCGTTTCACCGGCGGCCTGGGCGGCTTTCGGCGGGGGTGTTTTGGGGGCGTCCGCCGCCTCCCGGGGCGGCTCCGGCGTCTCCCGGGGCGCGCCCCAGAAATCCGTGCCCATCCGGCGGAGATTGTGCTCCGTCAGGGTCTGGATGACCTCCAGCTGCTGGAGGATGATCTCGTCCTTCTTGTCCTTGTGGTCCATGGGTCCGTCCGCCTTTCGTCACATCAAATCGGTATGCCGGAGTCCCCGGAAGAGGCAGGCGGAGGCCAGGCCGGTCAATCCGCCGGTAAACAGGGATACCGCCAGCAAAACGGGCAAATAATAAAGAGGAGCCCCGCTGCCCAGGGTCAGGACCGCGGCGGCGGTCTGCCCGCAGTTGTGGGCCGCCGCGCCCCCCAGGGAGACGCCGTAAAGGGAAAGCCCCCGGAACCGGGAGAGGAGCGTCATGGTCCCCATGGCGCAGAGGCCCCCGAAGAGGGAAAAGAGCAGCGCGTTCATATTTCCAGCGAAGAGGGATCCCAGGAAGCACCGGGCCAGCAGGATGGAAAGCGCCTGCCCCGGCCCCAGGGCGTAAAGGGCGAAGACCGTCACAATGTTGGCAAGGCCCAGCTTCACGCCGGGGATGGGGATGGCCACGGAGAGGGGAAACAGGTTTTCCAGATAGCTCAGCGCCAGGGCCATGGCCGTCAGCAGGGCGCAGAGGGTCAGCTGTTTGGTGGTCAGTTTCATGGCGCGCCTCCTATCCCAGCACGGCGTCCACGCCGCCGTCTTCCGCCGCTCCGCCCTCCAGGCGGAGAATGAACCGGGCGGGAAGGCACACGATGCTTTGCCCGCCCCGGGTGACCGCCCCGGTGTGGACGCAGTCCTGGGTGGGGCAGCCGGAGGCCAAAACCCGGGCGCTTCCGGCGGCGTACTCCACCGTCAGGGCGTAGTCCCCGGCCTGATAGGTCCTCTCCCCGGCGGCCCGCTCCAGGGAGACCCGGTCGATCTCCACCCCGTCCACGGAGACGGCGGCCGTCAGGTCCTCCTGCCCGCCGCCCCGCCACTGGAACACAGCCAGACCGATGGCCAGCGCCGCCACGCAGAGGACCACCAGCCCGTCCCAGGCGGTGGGCCGGAGCTCAGGAGACGGCTTCATAGGCGTACCCGCTGGCTTCGTCCAGAGTGAAGCGGTCCGCCAGCCCCTGGGTGACCACCACCCGTCCGTCCTCTGTCACCAGGACCAGCTCAAAGGGAGTGCCCTCCCAGGTTCTCCAGAAGTCCAGCGCCGCTTCCTCTCCCATGACAAAGAGGGCCGTGGAGAAGGCGTCGCACATGGTTCCGGCATATCCTTCCCCGGCCTCTGCCACCACGGTGACGGAGGTCAGGCCGCTGTCCGCCGGATAGCCTGTGGCGGGGTCGATGATGTGGTGATAGCGTTTTCCGTTCTCCTCAAAGTACCGCTGATAGCCTCCGGAGGTGACGGCAAAGGAATCCGTCAGCTCCAGCACCCCCGCGAAGGCGTTTTTGTCATCGGGTTTTGCCGGGTCCTGGATGCCCACCCGCCAGGGAGTTCCGTCGGGCCGGTCGCCGTAGGCCAGGACGTTGCCCCCCAGCTGGGCCAGGCCCCGGGGAACGTCATGCTCCTGAAAGACCGTCACCAGCTTGTCGGCGGCGTAGCCCTTGGCAATGGCCCCCAGGTCCACGGACTGCCCGGGCCCCAGGCAAGCGGTCAGCGGGAGGTCGGAACTGCCGGAATGGGGCGGGGGGGCATTAAAGTTGATCTGCTCATAGTCCACCAGCTCCAAAAGCGCGTCCAGCTCCGCCTGGGAGGGCACCCGGAACGAATCTTCGCCAAAGCCCCAGGCGGAGGCCACAGGGGAGACGGTAATGTCAAAGGCCCCCGCCGTGTCGTGGCTCAGGTATTTTGCGGTTTCCAGCAGGAAATACAGGTCCTCCCCCACCTCCGCCATCTCTCCTCCGGCGGCGTTGAGCCGGGAGACCTCGCTGCCAGGGTCGGTGCGGGACAGCTCCGCCTCCAGCGCACGGATGCAGTCCTCGGCGGCGTAGGCGGCGGGGACGCTCTGCTCGCCGTAGGTGGAGATGAGCATGGCGGTGTCCATGGCGATGACCTGGATGCTCTCCTGAGCCGTGTCCGGGTCCGCAGGGGCGCCGCAGGCGGTGAGGAGCAGGAGCAGCGGCAAAACATAGACGGTGAGACGTTTCATAGCAAACCTCGTATCTTTAATCGGTTGGGATTTATATAGTATAGCACGCCGGCCGCCGCTTCTCAATGAAAAACCGCAGCGAAAAAATAAAAATCGTGGCGGAAAGGGCCTTGCAAAAGGGGGAAAAGTCTGCTATACTATTTAAGCATGTCGGCGGGAACTGGTTCCGCCGGACATTTTTGGAAAGAAAATACACCTTGGAGGTCTTGATAAATGGCAAAGAATCCGAACGGAAAACCCATGAAGCGGGAAAATTCCCTGTATGGCGCGATGATTTTCTTCTTTGCGGCCTGCCTGGCGGAGCTGTTTTTGCTGGTGGTCCGCAGATATTACATCCATGGCGACGTGGTGACGGAGGCTTTGGTCTGGCATGACCGGCTGCTGATCTTTGCGGGCCTGGGGGCGGCGGCGTTGGTCCTGGGCGCGGTGCTGAGCGTGCTGTGGAAGGCGGACCGGCGGAAACGGCTGATCGGCTGGTGCCTGACGGGGATGGGGGTTTTCTTTGCCGGAGGCAGCATCCTGATCCGCATGTATCACTCCTCCGCCGTGACGCTTTTGAGCGTGGTGGTGCCGGTGGTGATGGTGCTGACGGTGATCTGGGCCTTTTATGAGCGGGAGTGCTCTGTCGCCCTGACGGTGCTGAGCGCCTCCCTGATTGTCCTGTGGGTCTGCCGCCGGTTGTTTGACCACCTGACCCTGGGCGTGCCGGTGAAGCTGCTGTCCGTGGTCTATCTCTTGCTGCTGGGCGGCCTGTGCTGGCTGGTGAAGAACCAGAAGCTGGGCCGGCTGCTTCCTGCCAAAGCGGACCTGATGCCCGTCTACGCGGCCTGCGGCCTATCCGCCGTTGCCATTGTGCTGGCGTTGCTGAGCTCCACGGTGGCCTATTACGCCATGTGGTGTCTGGGCATCGTGGTATTCGCCCTGGCGGTGTACTACACGGTGCAGCAGCTGTAAGGCTTCCGGCTTTCTGAAATGAGAAAAGGGCCCGCCGTCCATCGGACGGCGGGCTTTGGCTTTTCAAAACCAGAAGGGAAATTCACAGCTGGAGGCGGTTCAGGTGAACGCCCCCAGGCGGATGTCCATGCCGATCTCAAAGGCCCGGTCCCAGGGGAAGCGGTAGTTCTCCAGGGCTACGCCGCCCCAGTGCTTCTTCTCCGCAGGCTCCAGGGAGGAGAGGAAAGAGCTGCGTTCCAGATTGCGGATGACAGGGGCGGTCTCCTTCTCCATGCCCGCCTTCAGGCGGCGGAGCAGGTCCTCCCGGTCCAGCGCCGGGGACCAGAAGTTGTTGGGGTCACCGCCCAGGTCGTTTCGGATATAGCCGAGCAATTCGTTCCGGACCACGCCCTTGTAGCAGAAGTCCTTGAGAATGCTGTCGGCCAGGGTCCGGGCCCAGGCCCGGTCCATGGAGTCCGTATTGTCCCCGTTTTTCAGCACGGCATACCGGGCCGCGCCGTGGCTCAGGGCGGTGCCGGTGACGATGGCCATGTCCAGCATGCCGGAGTAGGCCAGGAGACAGCCCAGTTCCGTGTTCTTGACCAACGCCTCATAAACGGAGGTTCCGAAGGTCCCGTTGCTGGCGTCCACCAGGACCGTGGGCCTCCGGGCCTTCTCGGATTCCTGGAGGGCAGCGATCAGATGCTTGCGGTAGCTGTCTTTCTTCGCTTCGTCCTCCGGCTGGGTCAGCACGAGAATCTGGAGCTCCGCACCGGCAGACTCGGACAGGCTGAAAAATTCCAGGTGCTCCGCCATGATTTCCGTCAGGGGCTGGAAGTCATACTCACAGGCGGGCTGGTCCTCCGTGCCGCCGAAGAATTGGACACACACGCTGTCTCCCTGCCAGCCCGCCTCGTCTAGGTACAGCCGGGCCACGGCCTTGAAGGCCAGATCGTCCACCCCGGAGAGGAGCCAGTCCATTTGCCTCCCGCTTTCATCCGTCCGCAGTCCCTGCCGGAGGAAGGCGATCTCGTTTTTCTGGATACAGTCCTCCAGAGAGGAGTCGTCGATGCCGATGAGGAGGCGGAAGTTCTCGTAGCCCGGCCGGGCCAGAATCTCCTGGGTCAGGGCGGCCAGCTTCAGTTTCCGGTTCCGGGACTCCAAATTAGCGGAGAGGGTTTCATAGGCCCTGTCATAATCCCTGGAATCCCATTCCGCCCCCGCGGCCCCGGCAAGAAACGTCTCCCAGTCCGGTTCGGTGTCCCAGTAGGTCTCCCGGATGTTCAGCCAGGCCAACGCCTCGCCTTCCAGCGCGGGCCTGGGGAGGGCGCCAAAGGCCCGGATCAGATTGTACTCCTCCAGCGTGCCGCCCTCATAGCCCACAGTGGGGGCCAGGCGCATGACGCTGTCCAGCAGCCAGACCACATTGTTCCCGTCCTCGGCCAGCGCCGTCAGAAGGTCCTCCAAAAGCCGCCGGGTCAGGGTAACGCCGCCGAAAGGAGACTGGAAGCCCATGTCCAGCATGCAGCGGGAGCTGACCAGCCCCCCGGAGAGAAGCTGGTCCAGGGAGAGGATATAGCGGTCGCACCCCGCCGCCTCCTGGTCCAGGACCCACTGATACAGCCGCCCCATGTCCCCGTGCTGGGTTCCGTTCTCGTTCAGGGGCTGTCTGTCCAGAGCCGTCCGGTACAGGTCCCGCTCCGGCATAACCAGGGCGTACCCCAGGGATTCCGCCAGATACGCCACCCGCTCCACATTGTCGGGCCGGTCGTCCAGAGGGACGTAGGCAATCGTCTTCCCCGGCTCCGAGGAGGCGGGCTCCGGATAGGGCAGGGGCTCCGTCCTCTGATCGCCGCAGCCCACCAGCAGAACCAGGACCAGCAGCGCCGCCCAAAGGCGTTTTCCTCGCTTCATAAAACCTCCTTAAAAAAGGGCGGGACCTTCCCGGCCCCGCCCGCTGCTCAAATTCCCAATCCTCCCAGGTTCAGCCCGTTGGTGATGCTGTCCATGGCCTTGTCCATGGCGTCCCCGGCCTGGCGCAGGGCCTCGTTGGCGGCGGAGACCACCAGGTCCTGAAGCATCTCCACATCCTCTGGGTCCACGGCCTCCGGCTTGATAGTGAGGGAGACCAGCTCCTTCTTCCCGCTGGCCACGGCCTCCACCGCGCCGCCGCCCACGCTGGCGGTAAAGGTGCGGTTTTCCACCTCCGTCTGGGCGGCGTTCATAGCCTCCTGCATCCGGGCGATCTTCTGCTGAACCTCGGCCTGACGCTGTGCGCCGGTGGCCTTCATGCTGCCGCTGCTGAAGCCGCGGCGGGCGCTGTAACCCATAACGATTTCTCCTTTGTCACTTGATTTCAATGTTATCAAACTGCCGGCTGAATTGCAGCAGGTTTTTCAGATTTTCCTCCGGCGCGGCCTGGGGGGCTTCCCCCGCCCGAAGAAGCAGCCGCACCGGCCCGCCGGCCAGGGCCTCCGCCTCCTGGGTCAGGGCCTCCCGCACCCGGTCGTTGTCCAGGCGGCCCAGGGTCAGCTCGTCGGGGGCGTAGACCGTTAGCAGGTCCCCCGCCAGCGTCCCGGTACACATGCCAAGGAAGGGCCGGTACATGGGAGGCAGGCGGCCCTTGCAGTTCTCCGCCAGCGTCCGCCACCAGCCGCCGGCCGGGTTCCCGGAGGCGGCGGCAGGCGCCGCCGGTTTGCCAGGAGGGGGAACGGACGCCGCCGCCGGCGCGGGCTCCGGGTCCTCCGGAATGTCGAAGACCCGCTGGCCGGGCTCCTCCGGCACGGGGGGTTCCTCTGGCAGGGGGGGCTCCTCCGGCGCTTCCTCCCAGGGCGGGGGATCCGGCGCTTTTTTCAAACCCGCCGGTTTTTCGTCCGGCGGGAGAGGCGCGGCGGGTTTTGCCGTTGCGGCGGAGGATTGCAGCTCCGCCCGGGCGGACTGGTTGTCCTCCAACCGGCGGACGCGGGCCTCCAGGGCCGTCAGGTCCCCGGAGAGACTCTCGTCGCAAAGGCGCAGGAGACACAGCTCCGTGTCCAGCCGGCGGTTGACGCTGGCATACAGCTCCGCCGTGGCCTGCTGCAGCGTGGAGGCCAGGTGGAGGAAGCGGCTGGCGGGGGCGCTGCTGCCCAGGCGGTCCAGCGCGGCGGCGTCATAGCCGCCGGAGAGCAGAGCCGCGCCGCCCTTGGGGGCGGTCTTTTGCAGCAGCAGGTCCCTGGTGAGGGTGGAGAGCTCCGAGAGCACCGCCCCCATGTCCTTTCCGCCCTTGTACAGCTCGTCCAGCAGGAGGAGGGCCCCCTGGGCGTCCCGGTTTAAAATCTGCTCCATCAGCCGGGCGGTCTGGAGATTTCCCGCCAGACCCAGCACGTCCAGCACGGCGGCGGCGTCAATGGTTCCCCCGGCGGCGGCGCACTGGTCCAGCAGGCTCAGCCCGTCCCGCAGGGCTCCGTCGGCCAGACGGCTCAGCACCTCCGCCCCGTCGGGCCGAAGGTCGATGCCCTCCCGCTCCGCGACGTAGGAGAGCCGGGCGGCCACGTCCCGGGGCTGGATGCGCCGGAAGGAGAACCGCTGGCAGCGGGAGAGGATGGTGGCCGGGACCTTATGGAGCTCCGTGGTAGCCAGAATGAACATCAGATGTTCCGGCGGCTCCTCCAGAATTTTCAGGAGGGCGTTGAAGGCGGCGGTGGAGAGCATGTGAACCTCATCCACAATGTAGACCCGCTTTTTCACATGGGCGGGGGAGTAGACCGCCTCGTCCCGCAGGGCCCGGACCTGGTCCACGCCGTTGTTGGAGGCGGCGTCCAGCTCGAGAACGTCCAGAAAGCTGCCGTTCTCCAGCCCCAGACAGGCGGGGCAGTTCCCGCAGGGGTCCCCGTTCTCCGGGCGCTCGCAGTTCACGGCCTTGGCCAGAATCTTGGCGCAGGTGGTCTTCCCGGTGCCCCGGGTGCCGGTGAAGAGATAGGCATGGGAGGTCCGGCCCTCGGCCACCTGGCGGCGCAGGGTCTCGGTAATGTGCTCCTGGCCGATGACGTCGGCAAAGGTCTTGGGCCGCCATTTCCGGTAGAGCGCCTGGTACACTGCCTCACCTCCTGAAAAAAAGTTCTCCGCATGCAGCTGCGGAGCCGGTTGCCTCGCGGCACATGAAACATCCCGCTTAATGCTGCTCGGTTCCCCGCCTGACATGGTTCGCGGGCATCCATTGCGCGAGACCGGCTCCGCAGCTGCCTGCGGAGGACTTACTCTGCTATTCTACTATATTCTTTCCCAAATGGCAACAGAAAATTTTATTTTTGCAGAAAGACCTTTTTTCAGCCGCCTTACGGCTCGTTTGGAATATAGAGCAGCACGTCTTCCACCTTGCAGTCCAAAATTCTGCAGATATCATCCAGAGTGGCGGTCGAAATGTTGCGCCCTTGCTTCAAGGCATCCAGCGTCCCCTTGCTGAAATGGTAATCCTTAATCAGCGTATATGTGGTCACGTTTTTGCTGCGCATGGTATCCCACAGAGGACAGTAAGAAATCACAAGAAGCACCTCCTTGCGATTTCTATTATATTTTGTACGTTTTCTCTTGAATATACCCGAGATACCGGGTATAATTATCGGAGAGGTGATGGGAATGGAATGGTCTGTTAAGGAAGACCTGATGGCGCAGGCGGTGGGCTGTGAAGTCGTGAAGATTCTGGAGCAGGCGGGCCGTCTGGAGGCGCTCTCCCAAGCGGTTGAGACGAAGGCGGTGCGGGTTCTGGAGGAAATCGGACGGATACTGGATGACGATACGCTGGAGGACCCGGCGTGTTTCCGGCGCATAGAGAAAATCGTAAAAGCACTGGAGGCGGAGGGCATCTACACAGCGAGGCACGACGGGTACACCCAGCGGGGCTGAGAGAAGACCTGCGGGCCGCTTTCCCCGGCGGACCGCCGGGGCGGGACTTCGCCGCGCCCCCTTGGAAGGACAGGCAAAAAAAGGCCCGCCGGTTTTCCGGCGGGCCTTTGAACGGATGAATTACTGCTTGCTGTCCACAGAGAACATATAGGCGATCAGCTCCACCATCTTGTTGGCGTAGCCGGTCTCGTTGTCATACCAGGAGACGACCTTCACGAAGTTGTCGGTCAGGCTGAGGCCGGCCTTCTTGTCGAAGATGGAGGTGAGGGGGCAGCCCAGGAAGTCGCTGGAGACCACATCCTCGTCGGTGTAGCCCAGAATGCCCTTCAGCTCGCCCTCGCTGGCCTCCTTCATGGCCTTGCAGATGTCGTCATAGCTGGCGGGCTTCTCCAGACGGGCGGTCAGGTCCACCACGGACACGTCCAGGGTGGGGACGCGCATGGAGATGCCGGTGAGCTTGCCGTTGAGCTCGGGGATGACCTTGCCCACGGCCTTGGCCGCGCCGGTGGAGGAGGGGATGATGTTGCCGGTGGCCGCGCGGCCGCCGCGCCAGTCCTTCATGGAAGCGCCGTCCAGCAGCTTCTGAGTGGGCGTGACGGAGTGCACGGTGGTCATCAGACCCTCGATGATGCCGAACTTCTCGTTCAGAACCTTGGCAATGGGGGCCAGGCAGTTGGTGGTGCAGGAGGCGTTGGAGACATAGGTCATGTCGGAGGTGTACTTCTTGTTGTTCACGCCCATGACGAACATCGGGGTGTCGTCCTTGGAGGGGGCGCCCATGATGACGTGCTTGGCGCCGGCCTTGATGTGGCCCTCGCACTTGCTCTTCTCCAGGTGCTGGCCGGTGCACTCGCAGATATACTCCGCGCCCACGCTGGCCCAGGGAATATCGCTGACTTCCTTGGCGGTGAAGACCTTGAACTCCTTGCCGTCCACCACCAGAGCGTCGGCGGTGTAGGAGACCTCGCCGGGGAATCTGCCGTGCACGCTGTCATACTTCAGCATGTAGGCCATATACTCAGGGCTCATGAAGGGATCGTTCAGGCCGACAACCTCCACGTCGTCGCGCTTCAGAGCGGCGCGGAACACGATGCGGCCGATGCGGCCAAAACCATTGATACCGATTTTCGCTTTCATAATTCAGGAACTCCTTTCGATATTTGGGTGCAAATTGTATTGGAATGCCATATAAACGATTGCGTAAACGATTTGTTTGGATGATTTCCAGAAGTATACTACCACAACGTGAAGTTTTTGGCAATCATCATTTCAAACAACAATTTGAAAGGGCCATTGTGAATTTTTGATAATAAAGTATCAGCATTCCGCCGGCGCCTTGCGCCGGAATGGCAAAACGGCGGAATTCCCACCGCCAAAGGATTCCCGGAGGGAGAAAAATTATACGCCGGGCGCAAACCCATTCCGGAAGGGCTTGCCAAACAGGGAACATTATGCTATACTTTTCAAAGAATAACGAAGAAGGAGGAACCGCCATGCGCCAGCGCGGCCCGCGATGCGTCGTATCCTTTCACACCACCGCCGGAGCCATGGCGGCGGAGCGCCTGTGCCGCCGGGAGGGTCTGGAGGGGAAGCTGATCTCCGTGCCCCGGAGCGTCACCTCGGACTGCGGCATCGCCTGGTCCGCCCCACCGGAGCTGCGGGAGACGCTGGAGCGCCGCTTTCAGGAGGCAGGCATCGAGGCTGCCGGATTCCATGAGCTGCCGCTGTGACAGCGGCTTTTCCTCCGGCGTCGTTATTCTGAAAAAAGAATATCCAGATATAGGAGGAAGAGAATGAAAGAGAACACATGGTTTCGCCGCTACGGCCTGATTGTCCTGGCCGGCGTGGTGGTGGGCGTGGCGGCGCTGATTCTCACGGCCGCCGGGAACCCCAAGAACATGGGCTTTTGCATCGCCTGCTTCGAGCGGGACATCGCCGGGGCCCTGGGGCTCCACAGCGCCGCGAAGGTGCAGTACATCCGGCCCGAAATTCCGGGCATCGTCCTGGGGGCGCTGCTCTCGGCCATGGCCTTCCGGGAGTTCAAGGCCCGGGCGGGCTCCTGCCCCGCCAGCCGCTTTGTGCTGGGCCTGTTTGTGATGATCGGGGCCCTGGCCTTCCTGGGCTGCCCCCTGCGGATGGTCATCCGCCTGGGCGGCGGGGACCTCACCGCCGTGGCGGGCCTGCTGGGCTTCCTGGCGGGCATTCTGGTGGGCGTGGTCTTCTTGAAAAAGGGCTTCTCCCTGGGCCGGGCGTATCCCGTGAAGATGGGGGAGGGTCTCGCCCTGCCCGCGGTGATGGTTGGCCTGCTGGCCCTGCTTCTGCTGGCCCCGGGGCTTTTGAAGTTCTCCGAGGAGGGGCCGGGGTCCATGCGGGCGTTCTGGCTGGTGTCCCTGGCCGCCGGGCTGGCGGTGGGCTTCATCGCTCAGCGGAGCCGCCTGTGCATGGCGGGGGGCCTGCGGGACGCGTTCTTGCTGCGGGACTTCACGCTTCTGGCGGGCTTCCTGGCCATTTGGATCACCGTCACCCTGGGGAATCTGGCGCAGGGGAACTACAACCTCTCCGCCCTCTCCCAGCCCATTGCCCACAGCCAGTACCTCTGGTCCTTCCTGGGCATGGCCCTGGCGGGCTGGGGCTCCATCCTTCTGGGAGGCTGCCCCCTGCGGCAGCTGATTCTGGCGGGCGAGGGCAACGGCGACGCCGCCGTGACGGTGCTGGGCATGGTCACAGGCGCGGCCATCGCCCACAACTTCGGTCTGGCGGGCAACGCCGACAGCGTGACGGACGGCGTTTATAAAGTGGGCGGCATCGGAACGGCGGGCATGACCGCCGTGGCGATCGGGTTTGCGGTGCTGCTGGCCGTCAGCCTGCTCCATCTGCCCGGAAAGGAGGAAGCGTGATGATCGACGCGAGAGGACTGTCCTGTCCCATGCCGGTGGTGATGACCCAGAAGGCCATCCAAAAGGGCGCGCCCGCCGTGCTGGAGGTCCTGGTGGACGCCCAGGTTGCGGTGGAGAACATCACCCGCTACGCCGAGTCCCAGGGCTACCGCGCGGCGGTGGAGGCCCAGGGGCCGGATTTTAAGCTGACCCTGCGCAAGTAAAGCGGATACAGACACGAGACGAGGCGGCGCTTCCAAAAGAAGCGCCGCCTCGTTCAGGTCTCCTCTTTTTTAAATAAGTAGATGCTGTCCTCCTCCGTAATGGGCCGAAGGACCCGGCAGGGGTTGCCGGCGGCGGTGACATGGCCCGGGATGTCCCTGGTGACGACGCTTCCGCCCCCGATGACGGCGTGAGGGCCGATGGTCACGCCGGGCAGGATGGTCACATCCGCGCCGATCCAGCAGTTGTCGCCGATGGTGATGGGCAGCGCCCGCTCCAAACCGGCATTCCGCTCCTGGGCAAGCGTCGGATGGACCGCCGTGTACATGCCGCAGTTGGGTCCGATGAAGCACTGGGCGCCGATGGTGATGCCGCCGCCGTCCATCAGATAGGCGTTGTGGTTGAGGAAGGTGCCCGGACCGATGCGGCAGTAGCAGCCGTAGTCGGCAAAGAAGGGGGAGAGGATGGAGCAGTTCTCCCCCAGCTCCGGAATCAGCGTCCGCAGGATCGCCGCCCGGCGCTCCAAATCTCCGGGGCGGGTCTGGTTCAGTTCATAACAAAGGTCCTCGGCGCGCAGCCGCCGGTCCAGCAGCTCCTGGTCGAAATTGGCGTCGTACCACAGGCCCTGTCTCATTTTCTCGGCTTCCGTCATGGGGTGAAGTCCTCCTGTCTGGTTGGGGTTGGGGAGAATGGAAAATCTCCCCCTGCATTATAGCACCGGCAAAGGGGAAAGCAAGAGGAAATCCCGCCGGGGGGCCGCTTGACAGGCAAAGTCTCGGCTCCTATAATAAAACCAGCGATGAAAAAGGAGGGTCTTCCATGCCCCACAGGAACGAATCCCGGCGCATTCTCCTCGTCGGCACCGGCGGCACCATCGCCTCGGAGATGACGGAGGGGGGCCTTGCCCCGGAGCTGAGCACGGAGCAGCTGCTGCGCCGGGTTCCCGGCATCCCGGAGTGCTGTGCCGTGGACTGCCTCCAGCTTTTGAACCTGGACAGCACCAACATCGGCCCCGGCCACTGGCTGCAAATGGCCCGCTGCATCCGGGCGAACTATGACCGCTATGACGGCTTCGTCCTCACCCACGGGACGGACACCATGGCCTATACGGCGGCGGCCCTGAGCTACCTGATTCAGGGAAGCCCCAAGCCCATCGTCCTCACCGGGGCCCAGAAGCCCATCGGCTTTGACTCCACGGACTCCAAGACCAATCTGGCGGACGCCTTCCGCTGCGCGTCGGAGGACCTGCCGGGCGTCTCCATCGTCTTCGACGGCAAGGTGATCCCCGGCACCAGGGCGAAGAAGACCCGGTCCAAGAGCTTCCAGGCCTTCTCCAGCATCAACTATCCCTATCTCGGCATCCTGCGGGACGGGGTGCTTCTGCGCTATATCCGCCAGGACTGCGGGGACGCGCCGGTGTTTTACGACGCGCTGAACACGAAGGTGGCCCTCCTGAAGCTCCTCCCGGGCACGGACCGGGGGACGGCGGACTTTCTTCTGGAGCGGAACGACGGACTCATCATCGAGAGCTTCGGCGTCGGCGGCCTGCCGGAGTCCGGGGGCTTTTACCACTGCGTGGACGAGGCTCTTGGCGCGGGAAAGACCGTGGTTATCACCACTCAGGTGGAGAACGAGGGCAGCGACGTGGGGGTCTATCACGTGGGCCACGCGCTGAAAAACAAGCTGGGGGTGCTGGAGGCCTATGACATGACCACGGAGGCCGTGGCGGCCAAGCTGATGTGGATTCTGGGCCAGACAAAGGAGCGCAGGGAGGTGGAGCGCCTCTTCTACACCCCGGTGGCCCGGGACATGCTGTGGCCGGCGGAGTAGAGGCGCGCGCCCCGTTCCCGAACTCACAAAAATCCCCGCTTTTCTTTTGCGGCGCTTTGTGATACAATCTCTTTGAAAAATTCCCCCGCCGGGGGGAGGAAAGGAGCCCCGCCATGGCCGCTGCATCTCCACAGGAAGACCCGGTCCTCGCCCGCCTCCGCGCCGCCGCGGCCCGGGGGGCGCTGTCCCACGCGCTTCTTTTCACCGGAACGGGGGACGCCCTGGCCGCCGCCCGCTTCGCCGCCGCCGCCTTCCAGTGCACGGGACCGGAGGACGCGCGGCCCTGCGGCGTGTGCCCCGCCTGCCGGAAGGTCCGGGAGGGCATCCACCCCGACGTGGTCACCGTCCGGGACGAACAGCACAAGTTCCTCGCCGTGGAGGTAATCCGGGACCTGCGGAGGGACGCCTATATCCGGCCCAACGAGGGGCGGCGGAAGGTCTATCTCTTCCCGGACTGCGCCCTCTTGACGGAGCAGGACCAGAACGTCCTTTTGAAGCTGGTGGAGGAGGGACCGCCCTACGCCGCGTTCCTCTTCTGCGCGGAGAATCCGGCGGCGGTGCTCCGGACCCTGCGGTCCCGCTGTGTGGAGCTGAAGCTCCGCCCCGCCGCCCCGCCCTGCGGGGAGGAGGCGGAGGATGGCGCGGCCCTGTGCCGCTGTCTCGCCGGGGGAAGGCGGGGAAGCGCGGCGGAGCTGGCCGCCCGGATGGAGCGCAGGCGCCTCACCCGGGAGGAGCTGGCCGCCCTTCTGGAGCGGAGCGAGAATTTGTTCGCCCAGGCGCTGCTGCTGCTCTACGGCCGCCCTCCGGAGCCCGGGGACCGGGAGACCGCCGCCCTTTTGGCGAAGCGCCTGAGCAAAACGCAGATCGCGCGCACCATCGAGCTATTGAGGAAGTACCGTCGTGAATGCGGCTACAACGTGGGTCCCGGCCATGTGCTGGGGGCCCTGGCCGCGGAATTGGAGGGAGTCACCTTTGACTGAAGTCATCAGCGTCCGCTTTCGGGGCGGAAGCAAAACCTATTATTTTGACCCCAAGGGCGTTCCGGTCCGGGCGGGGGACAGCGTCATCGTGCAGACCGCCCAGGGCATGGAGTTTGCCACCTGCACCCAGGGGAACCACGAGGTGCAGGACGAGGCCATCGTCAAGCCTCTGAGCGCCATGGTCCGCCGGGCCACGGAGAACGATTTCCGGGTGATGGAGTACAACCGCAAGCGGGAGCGGGAGGCCTTCGGCATCTGCGAGGGGAAGATCGCCGACCACGGGCTGGAGATGAAACTGGTCAGCGTCTCCGTGGGCTTTGACAGCAACAAGATCGTGTTCTATTTCACCGCCGACGGGCGGGTGGACTTCCGGGAGCTGGTGCGGGACCTGGCCTCCGTCTTCCGGGCGCGGATCGAGCTGCGGCAGATCGGCGTGCGGGACGAGGCGAAGATGATCGGCGGCCTGGGCATCTGCGGGCGGCCCTTCTGCTGCTCCCAGTTCCTGGACGGGTTCATGCCCGTTTCCATCAAGATGGCCAAGACCCAGAACCTCAGCCTGAACCCCACCAAAATCTCCGGCACCTGCGGGCGGCTGATGTGCTGTCTGAAATACGAGCAGAACGCCTATGAGGACGCCGCCAAGCGGATGCCCAAGGTGGAGTCCTTCGTCCAGACCCCCGACGGGCCGGGCAACGTGAAGGGCGTGGAGCTGCTGCGGGAGCTGGTGAAGGTCAGCCTGGACAGCGCGCCGGAGAGCCTGAAGACCTATCACAGCTGCGAGATCAAGGTCCTGCGCAACGGCAAGGGCAGCCGGGAGGGCATCGAGATTCCCGAGCGCACGGCCCGCTTTGTGGAGGAGAAGGAGGAAGAGGAGCTGATCCAGCCCGTCTTCTCCACCTCCTATTACACCGACGACCACCTGGCGGAGGCCCCCCGCCGGGAGAAAATGGCCATGGAAGGCAGCGACACCAACAAGCCCCGCCACCGCCACCGGGGCGGCCGGGGCCGGAAGCCCCCCCGCCCGGAGGGGCAGGCCGCCCAGCAGCCGGCGAAAAAGCAGGGGCAGCCTCCCCGCCCCCCCAAGCCGCAAAGCCGCCCGGAGGGCGGCCCGCGGGAGGACCGCCCCGCCGGGGAGAACAAGCGCCGCCGCCCCCCCTACCGCAACGGCGGCCGCCGCTGGAACAAGGGCGGGGACGCGCCCAAGGGCTGAGAAAGGAGACCCGGTATGGGAAAATTTGACGGTGTGCTGCTGGCCAGCGACTTTGACAACACCCTGCTCTACACGGAGGAATCCCTCCGCTCCGGAGTGCCGATGCCTCCGCTGCCGGAACGGAACCGGCGGGCCCTGGAGTATTTCATGGAGGAGGGAGGCCGCTTCGCCATCGCCACGGGCCGTGCCCTGGCGGCGTTCCTGTATTACGCGGATACCGTGCCCATGAACGCCCCCGGCGTGGTGTGCAACGGCGCGGCCATCTATGACTTTGAAAAAGGCGAATACCTGGAGACCGCCATGCTGGACGCCGCCGCCCGGGAGCGGGGACAGGCCGTGCTGGAGCGGTTCCCCGGCGTGGCGGTGGAGGCGTACCACATTGACAACGTCATCCACGTGGTCCACCCCAACGCCATCTCCCGCCAGCACGAGCGCATCACCCAGGCGGCGCTTACCGAGGCGCCGTCCCTTCTGGACGTGCCGCTGCCTTTGGGGAAGCTCCTCTTCGAGGGGGAGCACGAGACCCTGGTGAAGGTGCGGGACTATCTGACCGCCCAGGGCTGGGCGGAGGACTACGAGCTGATCTTCTCCATCTCCCACCTCCTGGAGATGACCACCAAGGGGGCCAACAAGGGCGGCATGGTCCGCCGCCTGGCCGCCCGGCTGGGGATTTCCATGGAGCATGTCTACTGCGCCGGGGACGAGGCCAACGACCTCTCCATGCTGGCCTGCGCCGCCGAGGGCTTTGCCCCGGCCAACTGCTCCGCCGCCGTGCGGGACTCCGGGGCCACGCTGGTGTGCGGCGCCCGGGAGGGGACCATGGGGGACATTGTGGAGATTCTGGACCGGCGGTATTCCTGACACGGGAGAAAATTTAAGGCCCGGCGGGTTTCCCGCCGGGTTTTTCCGCCGCCGCCCCTTGCAATTTCCGGTGAGAGTGCTACAATAAACGCCGTAGTGAACGGATTACCTTATGGAAACATTCTAAGAGAGGGTGACGCGAGCAACATGGAATGGACAATGACGGCCAACGCCCCCGGCCAGGTCTGCCTGATGCAGGGCAACGAGGCCATTGTGCGGGGTGCGGTGGAGGCGGGAATCCACTTCGCCGCCTCCTATCCCGGTTCCCCTTCCTCCCAGGTGCTGGGAATGCTGGGGAAGATCGCCCGGGAGCGGGGCTTTTACGCGGAGTGGTCCACCAACGAGGTCTGCGCCTTGCAGGCGTGCATCGGCGCGTCCCTGGCCAATGGCCGGGCGCTGTGCGTGGTGAAGCAGAACGGCCTTTTGTGTACGGCGGACGCGCTGCACTGCGCGGCCCAGCACGGCGTAAAGGGCGGGCTTGTGATCGTCTCCAGCGACGATCCCAGCGCCCACTCCTCCACCAATGAATTCGACTCCCGCTGGCAGGCCCTGTCCGCCGGCATCCCCCTGCTGGAACCCACGACGATGCAGGAGGCCAAGGACATGATTCCCTATGCCTTCCGGCTCTCTGAGGAGGTGGGGCAGGTGGTGCTGGTCCGGGTGACCACCCGGGTCTGCCACGGCCGGGGCAACGTGGTCCTGGGCGAGCTGCCGGAAAAGCCCCGGGCGCTGGAGCGGGTTCGGGAATGGGACCGGATGGTCTGCGTGTGCTATAACCACGGTCCGGCCCTCCAGAAGCTGGAGACCCTGCGCCAGCGTTTTGAGGCCAGCCCCTGCAACCACTACCAGGGTCCCGAAGACCCGAAAAAGCTCATCATCGCCGGGGGCACCGGGCGGCTCTACGGCCAGGAGGCTCTCCGCCGCCTGGGGAAAGACCAGGAGACCGGCTTCCTGGCCCTGGGGACCCTGTGGCCCCTGCCGGAGGACTACATACTAAAGCGCCTCCGCGCCGCGGAGGAGGTCCTGATTCTGGAGGAGGTGGACCCCTTCCTGGAACGGGCTGTTCAGGCCCTGGCGGGCCGGGAGGGCCTGCAAATCAAGTTCCTGGGCCGGGACAATGCCCTGCCCGCCGTGGGCGAGCTGGACCCGGACGTGGTCACCGCCGCCATCTGCCGCCTCACCGGCGCGGCCCTTCCGGAGAGAAAGCCCGCCGGCGAGCTGGAGCTTCCCGTCCGGGAGATGAGCTTCTGCGCGGGCTGCCCCCACCGGGCCACCTTCTACCTTCTCAAGCGGGCCATGCGGCAGGAGAAGCACCCCGGCGTGGTGGTGGGGGACATCGGCTGCTATTTCATGGCGGGCCAGTCCGCCGGACAGTACGCCTATCAGGTCTGCAACTGCATGGGCTCCGGCATCAACGTGGCCGAGGGCCTGGGCCAGCTGACCAACTACGGCCTGGACCAGAAGGTGGTCACCATGTGCGGCGACTCCACTTTCTTCCACACCATCCTCCCCGGCCTTGTGAACGCCGCCTATCACAACGCCAACATGCTCCTCATCGTGCTGGACAACTCCGCCACGGCCATGACCGGCTTCCAGCCCCACCCGGGCACCGGCCTCACCGCCATGGGGGACCGCGTCAAGGCCATGGACATCCCCAGGATTCTGGACGCCGTGGGCTGCAAGGTGGAAACCGCCGACCCCTTCGACGTGGAGGAGGCGGAGAAGACCCTCCGGCGGCTGCTGGACGAGCCGGGGATGAACGTCCTCATCATGCGCCAGCCCTGCGCCACCCTAAAGGCCAAGGAGCGCAGCAAAAAGCCCGTCCGGGTCTACGTGGACCAGGACGTGTGCCTGGGAGACGGCTGCGGCTGTGACAAGTACTGCTCCCGGGTGTGGGGCTGCCCCGGAAACACCTGGGACTTCCAGAAGAACAAGGCGCTCATCGACCCCGTCGCCTGCGTGGGCTGCGGCGTGTGCGCCAAGCTGTGCCCCAGCGGGGCCATCAAGGTGGAGGAGTCCCCGCAGATTCTGCGGGAAGAGGAGATGCAGGGGAGCCAAGGGCGGGACGTCCCGGCTGCGGCGGACCCTGCGGCGAAAGGCGGTGCGGAAGCGTGAAGCTGAAATACGACCCTTTGAACATTGTGGTCTGCGGCATCGGCGGACAGGGCAACGTGCTGGCCGCTGAGATTCTGGGCAGCGCCATGTGCGGCCGGGGCTGCCGGGTGGCTGTGGGGGAGACCTACGGCGCCAGCCAGCGGGGCGGCTCTGTCATGAGCCATGTCCGGGTTTCCGAGAACTGGGACCCCGGCGTGCTGATTCCCGCCGGGGAGGCCCACATCATCCTGGGCTTCGAGCCCCTGGAGACCCTGCGCATCGCCCGGAAGTACGCCGGGGAGGACACCGTCACCGTTTACGACCCCCGGCCCGTCTATCCCCTGGGCGTCCTCCAGGGCGTCCAGACCTATCCGCCGCTGGAGGAGCTTCAGGCGGAGATTGCGAGTCTGTCCTCCGCGGCCCTGGCCGTCCCGGCGGCGGACATCGCCATAGAGGCCGGGGACTCCCGGGCCGCCAACATCGCGCTGCTGGGGGCCTTCAGCCAGCTCCCCGCCGCCCCGCTGAACGGGGAGGATCTGGAGAAAATTCTGCTCCAGCGCTTCCAGGGGGCCGTGCTGGAGCTGAACCGGCGAGCCTTCGCCATGGGCCGCGAGGCCGCCCGGAAGGGAGGCGCGGCAGGATGAGCAGTACGATTCGCGTGCGCTTTTACAATCCCGAGGATAAGCGGTCCCTGACGCTGGAGCTGCCCCGGGACACCCGCTTCTCCGCCCTGACGCCGATGCTGCGGGAACGGGGCCTTGCGGACGGCCGCAAGGCGGGCTGGCGCTACCTCTATCAGGAGCATCTGTGCGGCCTGAACCACAAGCTGTCGGACTACGTGCCGGAGGACGCGGAGGAGATCGCACTGGACCTCTTCGGCTTCTCCCAGGTGCTGGTGTAAAGGAGGAGCGGGAAAGATGTTAAGTACGATTGCGTTGGACACCCAGGTCCTCCGCCAGGGCCTGTGCACCGGCTGCGGGGCCTGTCAGGGCCTGTGCCCCTACTGGGGCAGCGTGGACGGGCGGACCGTCTGCTTCTTTGACTGCGAGCGGGCGGACGGACGCTGCCAGCGCTTCTGCCCCCGGATGCCCACGGACCTGGAGGCGCTGCGGCGCCGCTTCTTCCAGGAGGAGACCATCCTCCCGGAGATCGGCCCTTTCCGGGGGCTGTATCTGACCCGGGCGGCGGACCCCGCCATCCGGGAGCGGGCCCAGCACGGCGGCAGCATGACCGCCCTGGTGGAGCTGGCCTTGCGGGAGGGCTTCCTTGACGCGGCGGTGCTGACCCGCTCCCAGGGGGGACTGAACCCAGAGGGCGTGCTGGCCGTGACGCCGGAGGAGGTCCGGGCCTGTTCCGGCAGCAGCTTCCAGGTGCCCCCCACGCTGGCGGCGCTGAACCGGGCGCTGAAGGAGGACCGCTATCACAAAATCGGCGTGGTGGGCACGCCCTGCAAGACTCTGGCGGTTTATAAAATGCGGGCCAACCCCCTGCCGGAGAACGACAACCACGCCGGGAACATCGGTATGGTGTTCGGCCTTTTCTGCGGCTGGGGCCTGGACTGGGACGGCCTGAAGGCCCTGACGGCGAAGCACGCCGGGGCGGAGAAACCGGCCCATATGGACATCCCGCCCAGCAAGTACCACTCCCTGGAGATTCGGGGGGAGCGGGGGCAGACCGTTTCGGTGGACCTGGACGAAGTGACGCCTCTGGTCCGCTCCGGCTGCCGTTACTGCGCGGATATGACGGCGGAATTCGCGGACCTCTCCATTGGCGGGGCGAGAAGCGCCGGCGGCTGGGACGTGGACAAGGGCTGGAATCAGGTCATTGTCCGGTCCGAGAGGGGGCAGGAACTCCTGAACCTGGCCCGGGAGAAGGGCGTGCTGGAGTTCCAGGACGCCATGGAGGGCGGCCTGGAGAAGCTCCGGAACGCGTCCCTGGGCAAAAAGCGCACGGCGGTGAAAAACCTCCGCCAGCTCACCGGGAACCCGGATGATCTGGGGTATCTGAATCCGAACCAGGAGATGTTCAAGGACCTGTGAGAAAGAGCGCCGCCCGGCACGAAACGCGTGCCGGGCGGCTGTTTGTCATTTGGTAAGGGAAAGGCGGCGGTGACTGCCGGGGCAAAACATCTGCGGCCAAAGAAGAGCGCCTATTCCACCAGTTCAAACCGGTATTTTTGGGTGGCCTCGGGATATTTCTGCCGGTCAATTTCTTCGGCGAACATCTCGTATGGGCGGACAAACAGCTTGTGTTCGCCGTATAGAGTCCGGTACACCACCAGCTGCTCGCGGGTTTCAGAGTGGGTCGCGATTCCAACCACCAGATAAAAGTTGCCTTTGAAGTGCCTGTAGCGGCGGCCTTCTAAAATTTCACGATGTTTGCTCTCCATTTGCACTCCTACTCTTTTGGCCCTGCCGTGTACATTTCAATTTGGAAGGCGCATCATAAAAACCGGATTGTCGATGCTAATTATAGCTTTGGGCGGCGCTTTTGTCAAGAAGCGCACGCATCTATAGCGACCATCAAAAAACCGCCAGCGGGAAAAGCGCAGAGAATGGAAAGAAACCATAAGACCTGAGATGGCGGAACACCTGGTGTTTCTGGACGAAAGCGGAGTGAATACCGATTTGACCCGTCTTTATGGACGGGCGCCCTCATCCCAAAGAGCAGCGGACCACGCCCCCTTAAATACGCCGCAGACAACAACCGTTCTTTCTTCCATTCGCTTGGATGGGGAGAAAGCATTTACAACTTACCAGGGCGGAACGACCGGAGAACGTTTTGTCCAGTATTTGAAGGAGACTTTACTTCCGGCCCTTCGGCCAGATGACATCGTAGTGATGGATAATATGCGTTCTCACCATGTAAAGGCCGTCCGGGAAATTCCGGAGGCAAAGGGTATGAAAGTCCTGTGCCTTCCGCCCTATAGCCCTGATCTCAACCCTATTGAGGAAATGTGGTCCAAGATGAACGCCATCCTGCGCTGCTGAAAAATCCGCAATTTGAATCTCCTCCCGGAGGCCATCCAGGAAGCTCTTTCTTGTGTTTCTCCCCTGGACTTCTCCCATTGGTTCGCCGCTTCTGTCTATTGTTAGGTTTTTTGATGATTGCTATAAACTATCAAATATATCAGATCGCAAAACTAGGATGTGTTCACATATTAGAGCTCTCCTTACTTTAGCGGTTACGACTCTGCGTCTGGCGTCCGGCTCTCAAATAACCGCCAGATTTTATTGTGCTGCTGTTATCTTATTGGAGTGAGCTTACCATCTCCGCGCCCGCCAAATTCTGCTGGGAGGCATCCCACTCCATGATGGTGTAGCCGCGTGGGGTCATAAGTATGGTGTATCGATCATCTTCTTCCAGGTAGTCCTTGAACGCCGCCAGGACCTTTTCAAATGTCAGCATTGCGTATTCCTCCTTTTTGCTGCCAGCCTATTTGGTAGGCTATCACGTTTCAGAGGAAATATCCAACACTTTTCCTGAACAGCAACAAACTACGTTTGTGGTTCTTTATTCTCCCTTTGCCAGCGTAATCTCCATTTCCTCCAGACGTCCATTTCGTTCCACAGTCAATTTCACGCTGTCACCAGGGCTATGCTCCGCCAGCTGTGCGGAAAGTTCCGCTGTGGTGTGAATCATATAACCATTGGCGCTGACAAAGCGATCATTAACCTCCAGCTTTCCGTCAGAAGCGCCACCTTCTTTAACGGACTGCACATAAACACCAGGCTCACGATTATTTATGTGCTCAGCAGCCGGGGCAATTTCAACAACCGCAATTTCCAGCACAGCACCCTTTCCATCAATTGCTGCACTGGGAGGAGTATAGCTGCCCGTGTTAATCAATAAAACTGCAATTTCTTGAGCTGTATTGACAGGGATAGGAAATCCAAGTCCCTCCTGATTTTCCCCGGAGCTTTTGGCGTTGACAATGCCGATCAATTCTCCCTGTGCATTGAACAGCCCGCTGCCGGAGTTCCCAGGGCTGACGGCTGCATTTGTTTGGAGAACATCTAAAGAAACGATACGATTATTGATTCCTAAACCGTAGGGGCCGCCCCCCATTTTCTATGGAAATTGAGATTGTCCGGGATGTAGCGCTGATGATGCCATCTGTTATGCTGCCACCGAGCGTTCCGCCAGGATTGCCCACAGCGTACACAGTCTCCGCCAGTTGTATTTTATCGCTGTCTCCCAGCACCGCCGTTTGCAGTCCTTCGGCCCCGATTTTCAGCACAGCAATATCCCCATCCTCATAGCTGCCCACCACAGTGGCCGTATACACTACTCCATCAGAAGTAGTAACTTGGATGGAATTAGCGCCTGAAATCACATGGGCACAGGTCAGTGCGATTACAGCAGCTAACAAAAGCGTCAAACGTGTCGCGTGCGATTTTTTCTTGGGAGGCTCAATAGCGCTCTCATCCTGTACCTTGAAATCGCCCAAGATGTTCTCTCCTTCCTGGTGGCATTAATGTCTAAGTTTTGCACAGCTTTTAGCTCAGAAAGCGATGCTCTCTCGTTTTGCCGCATTGACGGCCTATCACAGTTCATCGGTCTTTGCCGACAGCCTGACAATAAGCTGCAAGAGCCGGAATCAGTGTTTTGATCTCTCTGCCGGATGTGTTGACGCAGAGATCATACCCTTCTTTCGCTCCCCAGGGAATACTTGCCGTCAGCTCATGTTTTTTGGCCCGGTTCTTGTCGATCTGCCGCATCCGGCGCTCCATCTCCGCCAGCGTAAAGTTCTCCGGCTCCGCGGCCCGCTCCTGACAACGCTTGAGCTTGGACGCCCGGTCAGCATAGACGAAAATGCGAAGCGGATGCAGGTGGGCCAGCACTGTGTCCGCGCAGCGCCCGACCATCACGCAGCCGCCCTGCCGCGCCAGCTTTTCAATGACCTTCTGCTGGGTGACAGCCACCATGATGGACTGCTCCATCACCTTGTAGGGAATGGAAAAGCGCCGCCCAACCGTCAGCGGATACTCCGCCCGCAAGCTGCTCTCCGAGACACGGGCCACATAGTCCGGGTCAAGCCCCTGTTCGTCAGAAATCATCGCTATAATCTCATTGTCATAGCAGGGAATATGCAGCGCTTCTGACAGACGCTTCCCCAATTCCCGGCCTCCGCTGCCAAATTCCTGGCTGATCGTGATGATCATATTCGTTTCCTCCTTACTTAAACTGGATACCATTACGTTCAGAGTGCTTTAGCAATACTGCCGCGATCACCAATACGATTGTTTCATAGGTAAACATCGAAAGCCAGATCGCCCCATCCCCAAAGATACGGGGCAAAATTAAAATAATTGCCGAATTAAGAACTACACTCCTTAAAAGGCTGATGCCTGTGGAAAGGGCAGACCGTTCTGTGGAATACAGATAGGCCGAGATCATGACATTGATTGCCATAACAATAAAGCCAAGGGAAAACATGGGATAGATCTGCACAACGTATTCCGTTGTCGCGGCGTCAGAGCCAAACAGGGCACAGACATTTTCTCTGAGCAGAACAGACAGTATCGTAATAATGACGCTGCCGCCAAAGCTGATCATCAGTCCCGACTTAAAGTAGAATTTCAAGTCCTTTTCGCTTTTTGCTCCGTAGCTCTGCCCAAACAAGGGCTGCAAGCCCTCACTTGCGCCAGTAAAAATTCCCGTTGAAAGGATTGCTATGTTGCTGACAACCGAAAACGCATTCACGCCAAGATCACCGATTCGTTCAATCAAAACATGATTCATGCAGAACTTCATCATCGGAGTAGCCAACTGGCTGACTCCCTCCGGCAGGCCGTGAGCTATGATTTCCCGGAACAGGCCCATATTCAGCGTAACTTTGCCGAAACGGAGATTCCCGTCTTTCCGGGCAAAATGCGTCAGCATGATCAGTAGGCCGATGGTCTGGGAGATGCCGGTGGCAATCGCCGCACCTTTTGTCCCCATTGCCAAAGGAAAGACCAGCAGCCAGTCTCCAAAAACATTGCAGACCGAGGAAACGATCACTGCCATGCCTACCAATCCGGGGGCGTTGTCATTCCGGCAATAATTTTGTAATCCCGCAGATAGAGCAGCGGGGATGATAAAGAGCGAATACCAAAACAAATAATCAACCGCATACTGGTGGAAGGCTTCGCCGGCGCCCAAAAGCGAACAAATACTATCCGTAAAAAGCGTCCCCGCAAGGCTGAGAATTGTGGCGGCGCAGAGCAGAAGAAGGATTCCGTGCCGAAATACCGTATTAGCTCCTTCGTGATCTCCTTATCCGATGTGGACAGCGTAAATTGCCACACCGCCCACACTGATAAACAGATTCATTGCACTAACCAACAAAACAAAGGAATTGACCAGATTGATTGCGCCAAGAGCGTTCGTCCCCACGCCCCGGCCCACAAAAATGGCGTCGATAATCGTGAACAGGACAAAGCAAAAGTTGCTTAACATGGTCGGGAAAACATACCGGGCCACAGTCCGAATTTTTACATTGTGCATTTGATTACCTCCTCCCCCGCGCCTTTCCGCAGGGTTTCTTGTTTGACAAGTTTTTTAGATGATGATAGAATGAAGCATCCTATTTTAGGAGAGTTTTCACCATGAAGAAAGAAAATCTGTTGTCCATCGGCGCTCTATCAAAGCAGACTGGCGTTCACATCAAGTCCCTTCGTTACTATGATTCTTTGGGCATTCTCCGCCCTGCCTACGTTGACCCCAGCAGCGGCTACCGCTATTACAGCTTGCAGCAAATCCCTGTGGTAGACGCGATCCAGCTGTGTGTTGATCTGGATATCCCCCTCAAGCAGTTTACGGATTATTGCATGGACGGCGGCAGCCGGATTCATTACGGCAAGTTGGTTGAGCGCGGCACGATACTGGCCAAGGAGAAAATTCAAGCCATACAGGAGCGGCTGGCTAAGCTGGAAAAAATGCAGGCTGAAATCGAACGCAGCGAGCTGGTTCAAAAAAGCAATACTATGGTGCGGTGCAGCTACCCCGCTATGAATCTTTTGCTTACCCCATATCCAGAAAATGGTACGGGAATGAAAGTCCTCGCCCTATTCCACAGCTTAGTGCAGATAGCGGAAAGCAGCGGGCTGACGATCAATTATTTTTCCGGGCGGCTGCTTCACTGCCAAGAGAGCATGAGAGAATTGCTCTTTTACATTGGCGTAGACGTTCCGGAGGGAGTGCGGGAACTTCCCAAGAATTTTTTGCGGCTTCCGGCGGGCGAGTATCTTTGCTGCAAACAGGAGATTCCCGCGATTGAACAGGCCGCAGATATTTTCCTGGAGCAATTTGCGCTGGATTATGAAAAGTATGTCATAGAATCTGAACTGTCTCCTGGGGACTATGACTGCACCGCGCCTCTTTTTGAGCTTTGCTGCTCACTCCCCAATGACCTCGCGCCCTGACAGGATATTGGACTGAAAATATTCATTCACCAATTCGCAGAGACAACGCATTCATAATCAGCACCCAGAGCTTTAGAAGCGGTATCTGGTAGGATAGGAACAAATCGGCGGCATCTTCTACCCGCCAGTTATATTTTGTTCCGGCATTCCCCAGCACAATGATATAGGGAGCCTTCCGCCTGATCTCGTTTAGAAAGTCCGGTGTGAGCTGCAAAAAGAGTTCCAGGTCAACGATCATGACCGCAAACCCGCGATGCGCGAGCAGCCGCTCCGCTATTTTGATGTCGGGTGAGGAAATGATCTGTACCTTGTCCTTCGCTACTGTACTCTCAAGCGCGTTCAGGAGAGAAGTTCGTATTCCGATGGTTAGGATATGGCGGCGCATATTCTCACCCCATTTCATCAAGCGGTTCCTTGGCAGAAAGGCATTATAAGCTATCCCATTGTGGGAGAGTCAATAGGTTTTCTGAATTTTCCCTATTTTTTTGAAGAATGCAGCATGATGAAAACAGCAGCGGCATTGAATCGTCAGATTCAATGCCGCTGTTTGCTTGTCTATCAGTTTAACACAATTTCATGAATCGCCTCGATCAGATCAACGACCTCTCCACGGTTCACCAAAGCCACGCTCTCTCCGTCTACTACCGCGAGGCAATGGGTTCCATCATACCGGTACAGCCGAATCGAAACTGTCGGGAAATGCTCATTGTCAAGGTGGACGGTCAGGCCGATTTCTTCCTTCTGAGAGGGCTTTTCGCTGGTGAACTCGTCCGCGCGCAGAGCCTCCAAAGTC
>Ga0073907_1000255_pt1 | contig 80377 bp, 75 predicted proteins | sample GluameincwithD2O_FD_65483 | JGI IMG/M metagenome (GOLD analysis project Ga0073907, IMG submission 65483) | Mouse cecum microbial communities from Vienna, Austria - Glucosamine amended microcosms incubated with D2O | ecosystem: Host-associated > Mammals > Digestive system > Large intestine >... | reverse complement strand
CGGATGCAGGAGAAGGAGAGCCGGATGCAGGAGAAGGAGAGCCGGATGCAGGAGAAGGAGAGCCGGATGCAGGAGAAGGAGAGCCGGATGCAGGAGAAGGAGAGCCGGATACAGGAGCGGGAAATTTTACTGTTACAAAAAGAAGCGGATAGTAAAAAGAGAATTGAAAAGAGGGAGAAGCGTCTGCATTCGCTCATCCAGCTTCTTCTGCATGAGAATCTTATGGATGATCTGAGAAGAGTAAGTGAAGACGCGGGATATCTTGAACAAATGTATCAACGCTATGGATTGTAATATCGGTTGTTGAGAGGGATAATTTTAGCGGGTAAATGTGCAAGTATTTGTGGGGCTGTTGTGAGGATCTTCCGTCTCGCAACAGCCTTCTTCAGATTGAGCAGTTCCAATGGCAGGCGGGCGTCTTTGAGAATTATTGCTTTGCGGGGGAGGCTTATCAAAGGTTCCGGTTTCCAATCCGAAAGGAAGATACCTGATCGTGACGGACAGGGATCACGGAGACTATGGCGAGGAGACAGCCGGGTTTGATGACATTGGGGAGATTGCGGACAGGATCCTTCAAAGTATCGGCATGCACTGGGAAATGTACTAGAAATACGAAGAAGAACAGAAAAGGAGTTCGGATGGATCGGGTGAGAATGAAAAAGAGAATATCGGCGGCGGTACTGATCCTAGGACTGCTGGCTGGTTCTGGATGTACAGGGCAGGAAGACGGGGAATATCGTGAAGAGCGTGTATTAGACAGATAAGATATGGCATACGGATCGTGTAAATATGATCCATATGCCATATCTTTTTGCGTGTTGGATTACTTTCTAGCTTTTTGCAAATGTGAACTGATCAACCAGTTTTTTCAGGCTAGCCGCCTCGGCGGAGAGCTCTTCGCTTGCGGCGGCGCTTTCCTCCGCAGTAGCGCTGTTGCTCTGTACGACCGAAGTGATCTGGCTGATGCCTTCGTTAACTTGAAGGATGGCGTCGGATTGCTCGTTGGATACCGATGCGATCTGGTCGATCGACTCGATCATAGTATCGATACTGCCGACTACCTTCTGTAATGTATTTGCCGTATGTTCCGCGATCTCATTACCCGTCTGCACGGCTTCCGTAGAGTGCGAGATGAGTACAGAAGTATTCTTCGAAGCTTCGGCGGATTTGCTTGCCAGATTACGTACCTCATCTGCAACAACAGCAAAGCCCTTGCCCGCTTCCCCGGCTCTCGCCGCTTCCACCGCTGCGTTCAGCGCCAGGATATTGGTCTGGAAAGCGATATCTTCGATGGTCTTGATGATCTTTCCGATCTCGTCGGAACTGGAATGGATCCGTTCCATGGCAGACATCAGTTCCTGCATCTGGTGGTTACATGCAGAGACACCTTCGCCTACACTGTGCGTCTGTTTGCGGACGTCTAATGCGCCGCTTGCGGTATGCTTCGCCTGATTGGAGATCTCGCTGATCCGCGCCGCGAGTTCCTGGACGGAACTTGCCTGCTCAACAGAACCCTGGCTTAGATTCTGCGCGCTGGAAGATACCTGGCTGCTGGCGTTCGATACCTGGTCTGCGGAAGTGTTGATCTGGAGAAGCGTATCGCTCAATTCCAGTTTCAACATACGCATGGATATCAGAATGCTCTGGAAGTCGCCTACGTAGGCTTCTCTGTTCTGGGAATGGATATCCAGGTTCTGGTTAGCCATCTCGTGAAGCAGGAAGTCGATATCGTGGATGATAGCTGACAGACCGGCTACCAGATCGGCAGTGGACGCCATTAATATTCCGGTCTCATCTTCATTGACTGCTTCCGGGACAGGTGTTTCCAGATCGCCTTCTACCAAGAGACGCATACGCTCCGCACAAGCCTTCATCGGATTGCCGATGCTGTTGGCAAGTTTCAGCGCTACGATGATAGAAAGCAGGATGGCAAATACCATCATTACGAGATTGATGATAATGTCAAAATATGTACTGGAAAGATAATCCAACTGTGGGGTGACAACAGCAAGGCTCCACCCGTCGGTGCCGTTTACTGGTGCATAAGCTGCAAACATCTTATCCTTACCGCTCTTATAGCTTCCAAAATCGTTCTTGCCTTCGCGCATAGAAGCGTGGATCGCGGCAAGCTCCTTTAAAGAAGACTCGCTCTTGGCTTCTTCTTCAATATTTTGGACGGTGATCGTCTCCAGCGTAGTGTCTGCGATGGTATAGCCGGTATTGTTGATCATATAGGCACGGCTGTTTTCGCTGACTTTGATGGATGTTACGATATCATTCAGGAATGTTTCCGGGGGAACGAAATAGACGACGCCTATGATCGAAGAACCCTGGATCCCTCCTTCATAAATAGGGGCGGCAACCATGATGGAAAGTTCGCCCGTTACCTTACTGATCAGCGGTTCGGATACGTAGACATTGCCCTGCATTGCCTGCTTTACGTACTCACGGTCAGAATAGTTGTTGCCGTCAAAGATACTGACGCCGTCAGGACCGACAATGTTTCCGCGCTGAAATCCATGCATACTGACCCTTTCATCTATGATCGAGCGCTTTTCTTCCAACGAAACATCCGCATCAAGCAGTTGAGATATACAGCCGGTATCCATGGCGACGTTCTTGTATGCGGTTAATTCCTGTTCGATGCGCTCGGCTGCAAGAACAGCAGTCTCACGCATCATTTGATCCACAGTCTTTAAGGTGCTGTTGTAATTGAGTGAGATACTTGCCGCACCCACAACGAGCTGTGTGATCAGGACCGTCACCATAAGACATAAGGTGATTTTTGTCCGAATGCTTTTCATTGCTCTTTTAACCTCCTGTTTTATTCATAGATTGTATATGATAACATCATCCGATATCAATTATAAGAATTGGTACTGTAGTTTGTCAACTGTCTTCTAATATTCTTGCGATCTCAAAAAGTTCTTTCTTTGTGCGGGAAAACAGATTAAAATTGTGATAAAGGCAAATATGCAGATGAGAGGGAAAAGGAATGGATAAATGGCTGATGCATGAAATTCGGAAGATCACGGCGGAAGAGCAGGCATATCTGGACGGAGACGTCCGTGTAAAAAGGGACATCTACACGCTGGCAGGGGAAGCCCGGCAGACGGACGCAGAAGAGGCGGCGCCATGCGGGGAGGGAACCGTGAAGGAGGATCGGTTTGAGGTAGACTGTCAGCGATTCCTGCAGGAGGGGAAGCTGATCACGGTAAGACACCACAGCCGCTTCATAGAATTTCCTCTTCATCAGCATAATTACATCGAGATCATGTATGTGTGTTCCGGCGAGATCACACATTATATCGACGGCAAAGAATTGGTCATGCAGGAAGGAGACCTGCTTCTTCTGAATCAGCATGTCAGGCACGGGATCAGGCGCGCCGGTATGGACGACGTGGGGGTTAATTTCATCGTTCTGCCGGAATTCTTCGATATCCCGTTTCAGATGATGCAGAAGCAGAATATTGTCGCCGACTTCCTGCTGGGGATACTCCGGCAGAAGAATGCGGTTCCGCAGTATCTGAATTTCCGGCTTGGCGGGCAGAAGGCGATCTCGAACCTGATGGAAAATATGATCGCGTCTATTGTGAGTGAGAGTATGGGTTTGGATCCGGGGATGCAGCCTGCCGGGGGAGGGCGGGGCAATAAAGACGTGATCAACCAGTATTCCATGGGACTGGTCTTTCTGTATCTGATCGAGCATATAGACACACTGTCGGATAATTCTTCTTCCAGCTATGAGGATGTCATCGTCCAGGCGTCGCTGCGATATATCGACTCACATTACAGAACGGCGTCCTTAGGGGAGATCGCGGATGAGTTCCGGATGTCTCTGCCGGCATTGAGCAGGATGATCAAGAGAAGCACAGGCTATACATTTCAGGAGCTTTTGATGCGCAGGCGGTTTCAGAAGGCGGCGATGCTTTTGGTGGAGACGGGGCTTCCGGTGGAAGAGATCGCGGCGAATATCGGGTATGAGAACCATAGTTATTTTTACCGGCAGTTTAAGGCGCGCTGTATGATGACGCCGAATCAGTACCGCATTATGCACAGGGAGGATCAGAGGATCAAGATTTAGTGTGCGGGATGGTTTTGTGTAAGATATATTGTGTGGTTGGAGAAGGAGCGTGCAAGAAAAGACAGTGTTTTCGGCAAGACAGGACATTATGGGATCCTGCGGAAAGTATTATAATAGAGACAGTTTTTAGAAACAGATTGGGAAGTAAACTGCAGAATAGCGAGGAGGAAGAAGATGAGTACATATTATCTGGCTGTGGATATAGGCGCGTCCAGCGGGCGCCATATGCTTGGGCGCTTGAAAGACGGCAGGATCCTGCTTGAAGAGATCTACCGGTTCCCCAACGGAATGGTACGTGCGGACGGACATCTTTGCTGGGATGTGGAAGCGTTGTTCCGTGAGATCAAGGAAGGGTTAAAGCGGTGTAAGGAGATGGGAAAGATCCCTTCCTTCATGGGGATAGATACCTGGGGCGTGGATTATGTGCTGTTAGATGAGAATGACAAGATCCTTGGGAAAACATATGGATATCGGGACGGCAGGATGAACGGGATGGACGCAAAAGTGTATGAGAAGATCTCGGCGGAGGATCTCTATGCGCGCACCGGGATCCAGAAGCAGCTCTTTAACACCATCTATCAGCTGATGGCGGTGAAGCAAAGAGAGCCGGAGGTTCTGGCAAAGGCAAAGAGCATGTTGATGATTCCAGATTATTTTCATTTTCTTTTGACCGGAGAGAAGCGGACGGAGTATACCAACGCGACTACGACACAGTTGGTGAGCCCTGTCTCAAAGGACTGGGATTACGAGCTGATCCATATGCTGGGGTATCCGAGAGAAATATTCGGGAAGATCAGCGAACCCGGAACCCTGGCGGGGAGCTTCCGTGAAGAGATCCGCGAAGAGGTTGGCTTTGATTGTCAGGTGGTCCTGCCTGCTACGCATGATACAGGTTCCGCCGTTGCCGCGGTGCCGACCACAGAGGAGGATGTGCTGTATATCAGCTCCGGCACCTGGTCCCTCATGGGAACGGAGCTGATGGAGGCGGATCGTTCGGCAGAGAGCAGATGCCAGAACCTTACGAATGAAGGCGGTTATGGATATCGCTTCCGGTATCTGAAGAATATCATGGGGCTTTGGATGATCCAGTCGGTCCGGAAGGAATTGGAAGAAGAGTATTCTTACGGATATATCTGTGAACAGGCGCGGCGGCAGGAGATTCCTTCGCTTGTGGACTGTAATGACGATATGTTCCTGGCTCCGGCAAGCATGGCGGAGGCGGTGAAGGAATACTGTGAGAAGACCGGGCAGCAGGCGCCACAGAATGAGTGGGAGACTGCGGCAGTCATTTATAACAGCCTGGGGAAATGCTACGGGGATACCATCCGGCAGATCGAACAGCGGACCGGTAAGCATTATGACCGGATCTATGTGGTAGGCGGCGGTTCCAATGCGGCATATCTGAATCAGATCACGGCAAAATACACCGGGCGGACTGTATACGCGGGGCCCGGAGAGGCTACCGCGATCGGGAATCTGTTGGCACAGATGCTTTATAACCGGGAATTTGCAGGCTTGAAAGAGGCGAGAGCGTGCGTAAGAGAGTCTTTTGATATCGTAAAGTACGAGAAGTAATTCCCGTCTTTTCGGTTGGTTTTATGAAAGGAGAAGGAATCATGTTAGTAAACACAAAAGCAAGAATCGGCGTATTTTCCATTGCCCTGGGCGCATATCTGCCGCAGTTTCCGTCTCTGGAGCCGGAATTCGAGGCACAGTACGAGGCATTCCGGGATACGATCCCGAAGACGGTGGAGATCGTGGACGGCGGCATCGTCACTACAAAGGAGTTGCGCAGGCGGCGGGGGACAGGTTCCGTGCGGCGGATGTCGACCTTGTGATCCTGCAGCTTTTGACTTATGCGACTTCTTATAATATGCTTCCTGCAGTCCGGGATCTGGACGTGCCTGTGGTATTGGTAAACCTCCAGAAGAAGAAGGCGCCCGATTATGAGAACACGGATACGGCGACCTGGCTTGGGCAATTGTATGCCTGCGGCGCTGTCGGGGAGATGGTGGCAGACCTTGAGCGTGCGGGTAAGAGCCATGCGGTCGTCACCGGTGTCGTCGAGGGCGGAGATCCTAAGGTGCAGGCGGAGATAGAAGAGTGGTGTCTCGCCGCTTCGGTGCGCCGCCGCTTCCGGGATACGAACCTGGCGCAGATCGGACGCCCGTATCCGGGTATGATGGATCTGTATATAGATGAAACGAACCTCTATCACCGGATGTACCTCTATACCAAGCAGTTTGACTGGGAGAAGATGTGGGCGATCGCCGACCCTATTACGGATGAAGAGGTGATCCGGGCGAAGGCGCAGGATATCCTTGATACTTTTGAGATAGAAGGCGGCGGGACGATCCGGGAGGTCTGGGATATGGCGAAATATGTGGCGGCTTTTGAACAGTGGGTGAAAGATGAACAGATTGCCTTTATCGCTTCTCATTATGACGGATTTGCCCAGGGGAAGGCAGGCGTCCTGGACAGTATGCTGATCCCTGTGTTCTCTATGCTGATCAAGCAGGGGATCGCCTGTGCGGTGGAGGGAGATATTAAGGTCGCTATGGCGATGAGTATTCTTAAGACGATCTCCGGAACAGGGCAGTTGGCAGAGATGTATTCGATAGATTTTGACGAAGACATCTGTATCATTGGGCACAGCGGTTCCGGCGACGCCGCTATATCCGCAAGGAAACCCACCATGAAGACCGTGCCTGTCTTCCACGGAAAGACGGGAGGCGGGTATCTGACCCAGTTTTACCCGCATCTTGGTCCGGCGACTTTCCTGGGGATCACCCAGGACCGGGACGGGAATTTCAAGTTTGTGGCGGCAGAGGGAGTGAATGAGCCTGGACCGATCTTTCAATTCGGCGATACCAATATGCGGACGCGTTTTCGCTGCGGGGCAAGGGAATTCTGCAACAGGTGGAGCGAGGCGGGACCGACGCATCATATTAATTGTCATTCGGTAATTGTTACATAGAAGGGAGAAAGAGAATGAGTATCGGAGATGCAAGATTTGTACAGGGATTTATCCGCATGTGCAACGACGGATGGGAGCAGGGATGGCACGAGAAAAACGGCGGCAACCTGTCCTACCGTATGAAAGCGGAAGAAGTAGAAGAAGTAAGGGAATACCTAAAGGCGTCCGGCGAGTGGAAGGAGATCGGAACCAGTGTGCCGGGGCTTGCGGGCGAATATTTCATGGTGACAGGAAGCGGCAAATACTTCCGCAACGCCATCTTAGATCAGGAGGACAGCATATGCATCATCGAGCTGGATGAAGCGGGCGAGAGATACCGGATCTGTTGGGGACTGGTAAATGGCGGAAGACCGACCAGCGAGCTTCCAAGCCATCTGATGAACCACGAGGTGAAGAAGGCGGCGTCCGGAGGAACGCACAGGGTGATCTATCATGCCCACACAACAAACGTGATCGCCCTTACCTTCGTATTGCCTCTGACGGATGAAGTATTCACAAGGGAGCTGTGGGAGATGGCTACGGAGTGCCCGGTGGTATTCCCGTCTGGGATCGGCGTGGTGGGCTGGATGGTTCCCGGCGGCAGGGAGATCGCCGTGGCGACCAGCGAGTTGATGAAGCAGTATGACGTGGCGGTCTGGGCGCATCATGGGATGTTCTGCTCGGGAGAAGACTTCGATCTGACCTTCGGGCTGATGCATACCGTGGAGAAATCAGCGGAGATACTTGTCAAGACGCTGTCTATGCGTCCCGATAAGCTGCAGACGATCACGGCGCAGAATTTCCGCGATCTGGCGGTGGATTTCAAAGTGACGCTGCCGGAGAAGTTCCTGTACGAGAAGACGCTGCAGTAACGGTTAACGGTCTGGCATCAGAGAGGGATAAGACTATGACATATATGGATCATTATCATTCGCCGCTGGGGGATATTACGATCGCAGGCAGCGGCGGTGAAATTACCGGATTATGGTTTGACGGGCAGAAATATTTTGGGAGCACGCTTTCCGGAGCGTGTGAAGAAAAGACGCTGCCTGTATTTGAAGAAGCAAGAAGATGGCTTGACATTTATTTTAGCGGCAAAGCTCCGGATTTTACGCCGCCGCTTAAGATGGAGACGACTCCTTTCCGCAAAGCCGTATGGGAGATCCTGCTAGCCATTCCGTATGGCAAGACGATGACATACGGTGAGATCGCAGGGCATATAGCGAAGCAAAAGGGGCTTGCGTCGATGTCCGCGCAGGCGGTCGGAGGCGCGGTCGGACATAACGCGATCTCTTTGATCATTCCCTGCCACAGAGTGGTCGGCGCCAATGGAAGCCTGACAGGTTATGCAGGCGGGATTGAGAAAAAGGCGGAACTGCTCAGATTGGAAAAGGCAGATCGGGCGGGATATCTTGACGCATCTATATTTTTGCCTTATAATACCGATTGATCGGATATGAGAAGAAATGGGGGAAGCGATAAGGTGAAGGCCAGGATGTGAAGAGAAAAGGAGAAAAGACTATGAAGATTGCAGTTACTTATGAGAATGGAAATGTTTTTCCTCATTTTGGGCATACGCAGCAGTTTAAGGTTTACGACGTCTTAGAGGGGAAGGTTACAGGAGAGCAGATCGTAGATACGGCAGGAAGCGGACATGGAGCTCTGGCAGGGCTGCTCTCGGCACAGGAGGTAGACGTGCTGATCTGCGGAGGGATCGGCGCAGGCGCACAGAACGCGCTTGCCGAAGCCGGGATCCGGTTATATGGCGGCGTGTCAGGCAGTACGGATGAAGCAGTGAAGGCGTTCCTTGCCGGCGGGCTTAAGTATGATCCGGATGTTCGATGCAGTCACCACGGAGGACATGGAGAAGGACACCACTGTGGAGAGAATAAGCATGGATGCGGGGGACACAGGTGTGAAAATATTTGATCTGTTTCGAGGGAAGGGCGAAAAGGAACCTGTGAAATCCGAAGAAACAGGCGCTGTGAACCAACTTCAGAATTATTCGGACATGCGCGTGGAAGTCAATGATATGGACGGACGCTTTCTTTTCATTGCGAAATTACAGCGAGTATGGAAGAATACGGCGGAGTTGTTCCAATATTCGGAGATAGAGATTCCGGAAGAGATGCTCCCGGATGAGACGGCGCCTCTTCCTGTAAAGATACGCGGATACAGCGATCATGAAAAGAAAGCAGTCTATATGGAGGGACACATCACCCCGGAACCGGAACATAAATGGAAAGTAGAGGAATTGACGGTTGTCAGGATTGAAAACGACCGTGCTTTCTTCCGGCTAAGCACAGATATAGAGGCAACGATAACGATGTTCAGTGGACTCGAGATGGGGGAAAAGCCGTGCAGACTGCTGAATATCAGCGTAGGAGGGGCGTCTGTCAGTTCGGAGAGCAGATATCATGAAGGCGATAAATTCCTGCTGAAAGTTCAATTACTAGAAGACAGGCCTTTATCTGCCATGTACTGCCAGGTGCTGCGGATCGTGGAGAAAGAAAATTCTAAATATGAATACGGGTGTAAGTTCTTAGAGCTGACGGAGGAAGATCAGGAGAAGATTACGCATAGTATATTCGCGGTTCAGCATGCGGAGAGGCGGAAACAATTAGGTTCATAAAGTTTCCGCAGGTCTTATAAATCTGGTATATGATCCGGTGCATATATGCCGTCTTACAGTCAATACAGTAATATGGTCGGGGATGCTGCAAAACGTCTGCTGTGCACAATATATGATATTGCGCATAAGCTGCATTTTGCGGCATCCCCGCTTTGGTATCCTTCAGATTAAGTTCTTGCAGTAAACGTATTATAATAATGTTCAGATTCTTCTTTTGAAAGGTTAAAATGCTTTTGAAGCTTTGTAAGGATCCTGTCTTTTGGTACATGTTCTTCTAGGTTGTCCAGGATAATTGTGCGTATGCCCTTTTCTGTAAGATTTTGCGTGATCTTTTCGGTAAGATCTTCGGTGATCTTTTCAGTAAGATTTTGCGTGATCTTTTCGGTAAGATCTTCGGTAATCTTTTCGGTAAGATCTTCGGTGATCTTTTCAGTCAGCTCTTTAGTTAATTCTACGGTCAGTTCTTTAGTTAATTCCTCAGTCAATTCTTCTCTTAATTCGTCTCTCATTCCTTCGTATTTTATCTCTTCTATTGTACTCACGTGTGTTACCTCCTTTCGCAACGCATCATTATCAGTATAATCAATATACTCTGATACCGTATCCATAAAATCATCTTTATGCGGATACATGATTGTATTCAGGAAGCGTAAAAGCTGGTAATTTTCATCTTCCTCATCCCCATTATACACGGTATTTCCCAATTTGATAACCACTAATGTTATCAAATCAAAGTTTTCTTTGGGGATGCTTTTAGAAGCTGTATTTTTTGTGTTGGTCATTTCATAAACGGAAATACTGTACTGATCTTCTTTGGGGATATCATTTCTGCAGATCCAGATGCTATAGCATTTGGTAAGAAGGTTATAATCGGTTCCTTGAGTAGCCAGAGATAATTGAGAAGAAAGACGCCGTGCGAGGTAATACATTCCTCTTTTTTCGATAGGATAGCCAGGAGTGTATGTCTTCTGCGGCTCTACGTCTATATGTAAATTAATCTGTATATCTTCTGTGGAAAGTTGTGGATTCCTGGCGCGAAATGCCAGATCAAAAAGAGATGTCTTCTCGTTCAGCTGAGTATATTCTGTAGTATCGCTTCGTATCCTTGTATTCGTTCTTCCTGGTGAAACCTCAGTGGTACTGGTTATTGAATCGAGTTCTATGAATTCTGCGACTTCTTTCCAGGAGTATCCTTTGTATTCTGTGATCGTATCCCGGAGGATGACTGCCAATATCTCCGCGTATTGCAAGAGCGATTTGCTCTGGGCGTCTAATCCTTCCATATCTGTTGTAATCTGCATAGCGCTTAGCGCTTCCATGCTTCCTTTGGGTTTGTTCATATTATTTCACCTCTTTCTGCTGCTTTTATTTCTATATTAAATAATGATGTAATACGGGGAAAATGTCAATGAAAATCAGTCGACATATTTTGACAGAGAATTTTTGTGTTCCGTTTCGGAAATGTCTTGATTGTTTTTTGCGATTTTTGTTGTTATACTTTTTATGTATTGATGCTCCATTCGTTTGATCTCCGACCGGATGGGGCATTCGTTGCTTGCGATTTATTAAGGAATAGGAGGGAATTCATTACGTGGGAGAACAAAAGATGAATATGAACAGGATGTTGGAACATTTTGAGCAGGTATTAAAGGAAGAAGAGAAAAGCAACGCTACGATTGATAAATATCTGCGCGATGCGGCAAGGTTCATGGGATTTATCGGAGAGGGGAGCGATATAACGAAAGACGCCGTGATCGCCTATAAACAATATCTGTCTGAGAATTATGCGGTTACCAGTGCGAATTCCATGCTTGCTGCGGTGAACAGTTTCCTGCGCGCCGCCGGGCGTGAGGACTGTGTGGTGAAATTCTTCAAGGTGCAGTCAACTGCCTTCCGTGCCAGAGACCGGGAGCTGACCAGAGAAGAATATATCCGGTTGGTGGAGGCGGCGAAGGTCCTAAAGAGCAAGGTATCGCCGCATAACCTCCGGCATTTGTTCGCGCTTACATATTATAAGGTAGAAAGAGATATCTGTCATCTGGCGGATCTGCTTGGGCATTCCAACATCAATACGACGCGGATCTATACGATGGTGAGCTGTGAAGAACAGGAACAGCAGATTGATTGTCTGGGGCTTTTTATAGGAACATAAAAATAAACATAAAAAGACTACCTCATAATGCATATTATGAGGTATAATAAATGAGGACATAGAAGAAATGGTACAACAGTTTATATAAAAGGGGTTTTATCACATGACAGAAAAAGAATTTCGGAAACTCAGATCTCTGGACCTGATACAGATATTATTGGCGCAGAGCAATGAAGAGTCCAGGCTCAGAGAAGAGCTTGACAGACAGAAAGAACATCTGGAAGGACTGCGCACGCATAATGAGGATTTGAAGACCGCGCTGAACGATAAGGACGCACTGATCGAGCATTTGAAACTAGACTTGAACCAGAGCGACGCCATGATCCATGGTCTCCGGGAAGAACTCAAAGCCTTGTATACTGACAAACGGATCAATCTGGAAAATATCGGTTCTCTCACGGAGGTGGCAAAGAGAGTCAACCAGATCTTTGAGAAGGCACAGCGTGAAGCGGAAGAATACCTGGCGCATCCGGAGCGCGTATACGCCATAGAAGAAAACGAATGCCCGGAAAATATTGTTTCAGAACAAGGGAATCCGGCTGCTATTGAGAATGTCGAATCGGACCAAGTTATAAGAAATTCGGAATCAAGTGTTATTGATTCCGTGGATGCAGACGATATAAAGGTAGAGGTTGCGATAAAAAAATCTGAGACAGCAGGCAATACAGCCTCAGATTCTGTGGTTTTTGAAGTTCTGGATCGCTCGGGCGAAGCCGGAGTTCCTGATCCTGACATATCTGAAAACACAGATGAGGTACTTGCCGAAGACACATCATACGATACGGCGGCAGAATCTACAGATGTAACAACTGATCCAGTTGCAGATAGTTCTGCGGATGTTGCGGTTGATCCGATGGTTGCTGAATCTACGGATACAACAGAAACTGATCCGGCTGCAAAACGTTCTGCGGATATAACGATTGATCCGATAGCAGGTGAATCTATGGATGCTGCTGATCCGGCAACAGACAGTTCCGCGGACGTTGCTGAATCTGTGGATGCTGCAGTTGATCAGCCTGGCGCTATATCCGTCGGAGAAGCAGACAATTCGGTTCAAGCTTCCGATACAACAGACGGTTCGGCTGTCACTCTATCTACGGGAGCCGCAGACGACACTGCGAAGGAAACCGCAGTTACTGAAGCCGCAGACGATACTGGAAAAGAACCCCCAGTTACTGAGGCGGCTATTACCGAAACCAGTGTAAGCTCCGTCAAGACTGCTGAACATATTTCATCTCATAAATCCTCCGCACAGAATACCGCGGCTGGAACAGGAAGAAAGGGCCTCTTCCAGAAGTTCATGGGCGGTAGGAAGCGAGGAAAAGATGGAAAATAGCCAGTCGATCAGTACAAACAGCAAAAAAAATATAGAAACAACCTCTTTTTTTAAGAATTTTTGACGCATCTTTTGACTATTCGTCTGCTATACTTGATTTAACCTAGAAAAATCCGAATAGCCAGAAGCGAACCATAAAAAATATACCGCATAATATGCATTATGAGGTAAACACAAGGGAAAGAGGCTTAGCATGACTGTAAAGGAATTACAAAGGCTGCGGAGGCAGGAACTACTCCAACTGCTGGTGGAACAAGGAAGGGCGATCGCCAACTTAAAAGACGAGCAGGAAGAGAAGGAACGCGAAAGGCTGCAGTTTGAAGACAGTAATGAGCGCCTTGGGAAAAAGGTGGAAGAAAAAGATATCCTGATCGGGCGTCTGCAGGGACGGCTTACGAAGAAGGAAGAGCAGATTGGTGAACTTAAGCGTGAAAAGGAGATATGGTGTACCGACAGGCAGGCACATCTGGAACAGTCGGACTCCATAGCGGACGCGGTATTACGGCTAAACAGATTTTGCGAAATGGCGCAGCAGGCGGCAGACCAATATCTGTATAACATCAGGCAGAGATGTATGGGGCAGGAAGGAAGAAGAGCCCTTGAGCCTGTAGATATAGGGGGGTCTGGAAAGTAATGGAACAAAAGGATACACAGAATATAAATCCGTCAGGGCAGACGGAAGAGCAGGATGCTCCGGCGGCGAGCGCTATAGAGCCAATCGAAGCGCAGAGCGCTCCGGGCGCAGAGACGGCGGAGACACAAAATGCTCCGGCGGCAGGCATTGCAGAGGCAGCAGCACAAAATGCTCCGGCGGCAGGCGTGGCAGAAGCGGCAGGGGAACAAAAACCTCCGGCGGCAGAAACGGCGGGCGGACAGGATACTCTGGTTACGAGTTCGGTCGAACTTCCGAGCCTGGAACTTCTGGAAGCGGAGCTTAAGAAGGAGCAGTACAAGAGAAGCTACAGGCGGGTGCTGAAGAGCACGGCATTTTCCCTGATGGTAGTAGCGGCAGTCGCAGTACTGATCGCGGTCCTGTTGCTCCCGGTGCTGCAGATCAGCGGAACGTCCATGACGGATACGCTTCAGAACGAAGATATCGTGGTGGCGGTGAACAGTTCGAAATTCAAGACTGGCGACGTCGTCGCGTTCTACTATAACAACAACATCCTGATCAAGCGCGTGATCGCAAGCTCAGGGGACTGGGTCGACATCGACGAGGACGGCAACGTATACGTGAATGAAGTGAAGCTAGATGAGCCATACGTCAAGGAATTGGCGCTCGGGGAGTGCGACATCGACCTGCCGTACCAGGTGCCGGATAAGAAATGCTTCGTGATGGGAGACCACCGTGCGACAAGCATAGACAGCCGGAGTACAGCGGTGGGATGCGTAAGCGACGATGCGGTTGTAGGGAAGATCTTATTCCGTGTCTGGCCATTGTCAGAGATCGGGTTTGTAAAGTAATGGATGCAGAAATATTCAGGAGGGAGGCTGCAGGATGGAATCTTCAATTTTAAAGCAGATTGCGAGATTTTTGCAAGAACAGAAAAAGCAGAAGCGGTGGTTGGTGGTGTTCCTGTGCATGGCGATCATCGTCGGGTTCGGGACGGTCACTGCGTTAAAGATGAGGGGGCAGGCGATGACGCACAAGGAGAAGAGGGTCATCTGCCAACTGGCTGTACACCAGCATGCGGACGAATGTTATGACGAGAAGAAGGAGAACTTGATCTGCGGGTATGCGGATTATGTGGTTCATGTACATAACGAGGACTGCTATGACTGGAACGGGAACCTGACCTGTCAGCTGCCGGAGGTGGAGAAGCATGAACACAGCGAAGAGTGCTACACCGAAGAGGCGACCCTGATCTGCGGATTGGAAGAGACAGCCGGACACCAGCATGGCGCAGAGTGTTATACTACACAGCAGGGCGGTCTTGCCTGCCAGATTCCGGAACATACACATGCGGAAGAGTGCTATGACGAGACTGGCGCAGTGGTCTGCGGACTGGAAGAGCATATACATGAAGATGCGTGTTATGAGTGGACGGATGTGCTGATCTGCCAGTTGGCGGAAGGCGCGGACGGACATACGCATACGGACGCATGTTACGAAGTAAAAGAAATCCTTTCCTGCGGGAAACTGGAACTCCATACGCATACGGATGAGTGTTATGAGAAGATCAATGAGGAAGAAGAACTCAGCGAGACGAATCGGAGACTGGTTTGTACGATCCCGGTATTGGAAGAACATATCCATACAGAGGACGCAGGATGCCTGGAGACCGTAGAAGTGACGGCAAATGGAGAACTGGTGGAAGAGACGACAGAAGCTGAGGCTGAGGAAGAGATCTTCACGACTGATTTGGATGGGGAAAGTGTAGATGAAGAGGCTGATGTTGAAGGCGAAGATGAAGATGCCGACAAAAAAGATGTGGAACAGAAGACATATGATGAGATTAAGACCTATGAAGGTGAGGGATATGTCGTAACAGTTTCTTATAATGAAGATGCTGATATTCCAGAAGAAGCGGAGTTGATTGCAGAGCAGATTACCGAAGAGAGCGATGAAGAAGTATTCTCTGAGCATGCGGCAAAATTCCAGAACATGATGGAAGATAAGAAAACAACCATGGATGTGTTGTTTAAAATAGGATTCTATGTGGGAAATGAGGAAATAGAGCCGAAAAGTTCTGTGCAGGTTGCCATACAATTCTTAGATGAGAATGGTTTACCGGAAGGAGCGCCGATTACCATAGTTCATTTTGGAGACGAAGAAAATGAAGTATTGGACGGAACGATTGGTGAAGGCGGAAGTATAAGTTTTGAGGCAGAAAGTTTTTCTTACTTTGGGGCGGCGGCAAAAGCAGCGGCAAATGGTGACACTGCGGAAGGAGAGCCATTAGAAGAAGAGGGAGAAGTCTTTATTGATGAAGAGTTTAAATGTACATCCGCTGTAACAGGGGAGAAATATGATATTACCTTTCATGTTGCAGGGAAAGTGAAGCTGCCGAACTCAGAAGGAACAACTGGACCGGAGGCAGATAGCCAGACGGAAGCAGAAAATGGATCGGCAGAAACGGATGTTGATATTGATGTGATTGAGACAGAAACGGTAGAAGAACCGCAGGCAGAGGAAGAGGAGAAAGAAGCAGGGATAGAAGAAAGCGAGAGCGATGAAGAAGGCTCGATAGAGTCTGGTGATGAGGGTTCAACAGACGAAGATAGTAATGTAGATGTGGATGATGAGCAAAATACTGGCAGTGCAGAGAATGAGAATACTGATTGGAAGTTCTCCATAACAAGTGAAGGCGAGACGTCAGGAAGTTTAAGCGAAGAGGGGAAGTTCGCAGCAATTGCTAGATATGTGGAAGATTTAGGAGCGGGTCGCAGACCATTTTGGACGCAGGCATTGACGTATTCCCTGGCATACCAGGGGACGTTGGTTGATCTGTCACAGTGCACCGTTACAGCGAGGATTGAGACAACTGATAAATTAATAGAAACGGCAAAAGGGGCGGTTGACCCGGAGGAAAGTGAGAAAGATACGGACATTAAGATTACGGTAACAGCTATTGAGATGTCTGAAGAAGAAGAGATAGAAGAGAGGGATGCATTAGTCTTGGATGAAGAGAAGACTGGAGAAATGAATTTCCGAATGCATGAGAATGTTCTTGCGCTGTATGCAACCAGCGTAGTGAATCCGCGCTTTACAGTACAGTATTATGCATGGCTTGACAGGATAGAGTTAGGCGATACGGGAAATATTACGGTAATTGATACTAGCAGTAAGGCGAATGACGGAAAGGTGACTCTCCCGCAGAACGGCAAAACTCCAAAGACAACTATGATCAGTATTGATAAAGAAAGCAACACGGTACAAGATAAATATGGAAAGACGCGTTATGGTGTAAAAACGAATAAAAAGTTAACAGAAGTATACAAAGAAAGAACGAATCAGGAGTACATTAAAAATCCAAGCCTTTATTATTTTGACGCACTGATTGAGAATTCCAGTTATGTTTTGAATGAAGTATGGGTTTTAAAAAAAGGGAGAGATGCAGACAGCGTAGAGCGCGACGACTGGGATGTATATCCTTATGATGATACGCTACACTTCACCAATAGTCGTATGCCGGATCAAGACGTGGAAAGATATATTCAAATTAAAGATGACGGGGTTATCCGGCTAGTTTATACAACAGAGGAGAAGAACTGTGATAATCCGGTAACACTTTATGACTATGATATATCTGATGGAAATCATACGGAAGACGGTAATGCGACCGTTATGCATACAGGGAAAAATGGTATTAACTCTGGTTTAGAGAGCACAAGTGGGAAGACGCCATATGCATTTGGAAATGCCCATTTTTCAGATTATGGGAAGCTTACGTGGAACGAAAATCAGTTGAATAAGGCAAATGCAAATGGATACGGTAACTGTACTTTTGGATTGGTTACTGGCATAAAAGGCAACAATATGAATGACGTTGCATTTGCATCGGGAATCAGTGCGCCGAATGTATTTGGATCGTCAGAGGATCATGCAGGGAAAAAAATATATGAGGGAAGGGAGCTTGTTTTTTCTCAGAATGGCGACACTTATACATTGACAGGTTTGAAAAATGGGCAGACCACTTTGTTAAGCAATTTGGATAAATTTTGGAGCAGACCTAATTGGAATAATACTGTTACTATGTGGGCAAATTCCTTTTGGGCGGTAGACGATATTACAAAAGGTGCAGATATACAATTTGGAGGAGAACCATCTAAACAGAAATATAAGATTACAGAAAGTAAAGATAATGGTAAACTTAACTCGAGTGATGAAATGCCAGAAGACATGGAGGATGAGAAATATAATCATAATTGTTTCTTTGGCATGTATACGGAAGTTGGTTTCGAGTTAGATGAGGCGTATACCGGACCATTGGAATATTTATTCTTTGGGGATGACGACATGTGGGTATTTCTTTGCGATGTGGATGAGAATGGAAATACGACGAATCCTCGGTTGGTTTGTGATATTGGCGGCGTGCATTCTTCGATTGGTGAATATGTGGATTTGGCGGATTATCTCAGAAATCCAGATGGAACAAATAAAAAAGGGAAATATGCATTAAAGTTTTTCTATACAGAACGTGGGGCGTCAGGTTCCTCATGTTGGATGCAGTTCACTTTGCCAACGGTTACAATCCATACACCCGATCAGATCACGGGGCAGGCAAGAAATTCCTTAAAGGTGGGAAAGGTTGTGGAAGGCTCTGATATCGATCCAAATGAAGAATACTGGTTTAGAATTAATTTCCAAAATGCCGATAAGACAGGAAATTTGCCAGATGATTATGCTTACACAAAGTATAAAAAAGTTCAGGTTATGGAGGATAACGGACAGCCAAAGGTAGATGAAGATGGGAATCCGATATATAGGGATGAGAAACAGGAATCTAATATTCTTATTCGAGACGGAGGTGTTTTTACGTTAAGCCATAACGAATATATTGTTGTGGAGTATCTGCCCGTAGGAGCGTCTTACACTATTGAAGAAGTTAAAAAGAAAGATGAAAACTATGTGATTATTATCAATGGAGGCGAAGCGGGTTCTGGAACAGTTGACGGAAGTATAGAAGGTCAGGACATAACAGTGGAAAACGTAGTGAATTATGTCAATGATTATTCTTATGAACTTCCCGAAACCGGTGGTTCAGGATCAATCAAATATACAATGGCAGGCGTCCTAGCCATACTATTAGGCGCAGGCTTTATGTATAGAAAAAAAGTTAGGGAAAGGAGGGTGTAAGTTTCCTCCGGGAACTAACAATCTTTGGATTTGATGAATTAATAAGTGTCAAATCCAGACTACTTAAAAGCAATAAAATAATAAGAAAAGGAGAATGAGATTATGAAAAGAATCAAGAGAATTGCAGCCGTTGTGATGGCGGCAATCATGGCATTGGCTATGAGTATTACAGCTTTTGCGTCAGAAACAAAATCAGAACCTACGATATCAGGTCAGACGTATAACATTTATCAGGTTTTTACTGGTGATTATTCCGATGGTGTGTTATCCAATGTAAGATGGGGAAAAAATGGTACCGGATATGACGCTACAAAGCCCAAACAGGATTTGGTTTCGGAAGATATTTTAAAGGAACTGCAGGAGGCACGCGGCGAGACGGATGATACAGCGGGTGATGCAGCAGATGTAGCGCAGTTAAAAGTTATTGAAAAATATGTTATAAAACCTTTAAAGAATCAGGAGCCGGTTGCGACTGGAACAAAAACAACATATACAGGTTTGACACCGGGTTATTATCTTGTTTCTGGTACGGTAACATTTAATAATGTTAATCAGGATGATCCTAATGGAACAACTAGTGCGGAAACTCTTTATGTGGTTCGTGTAACAGACGGAACATTAACTTTTGCACCAAAGGTTGGAGTTCCGACTGTAACGAAGAAGATTGACGATAACAATCAGAAGGTAGATACAAATGAAGCTTCTATAGGCGATAATGTGTCTTATGAGATTGTAGGTACAATGCCTTCCAATATTGAAGCATTTGAAACGTATACCTATATGTTTAAGGATACCTTAAGTAAAGGTTTGACATTTAATGGATTTGATACTAAAAAAGGCTATAAGGTTACTGTTAATGGTGAAGATGCTACAAAATATTTCTATACAGAGATTAGCAAAGATGAAAACGGTGCTACGAAGATTGAGGTAAGTATCCAGGATCTGAAGTCTTTGGAAACAATTGTAGGAAAAATTACGTCAGCTACATCAGTTGTACTTACTTATACGGCTGAATTGAATCAGGATGCTGAGATTGCAGGCGATGGAAATAAGAATGATGTTGAATTAAAATATTCTAATGACCCAAATAAACGTGGCGATGGAACACCGAGTACGCCTGATGAGAATCCTAAAAAACCTACCGAACCAGACGGTGTCACTCCGAAGGATGAAGTAGTTACGTATACTACAGAATTAGCAATCTTAAAGACGGATGAGAATGGTGAGATTCTTAAAGGTGCTGAATTTACATTAACTGGTGATGGTGTAAAGGTTGGTTTAGTAACAAGAGAGACTTTTGTGCCAGCAGAAAAAGGAGCTTATTGGAAGCTGAAGAATGGTTCTTATACTACAATTGCTCCAACAGATACAGATGATGAGACGAATAATACAAACAAATATGATTTAGAAGCAGGTAAGTTTGATATTGTGAGAACAGTTGTTCCTACGGATGGCGACAGGACAACGGCAGTAGCTATAATTGATGATGATGGACGTATAACATTTACAGGATTAGGTGCAGGTAAATATACGATTTCAGAAAGTAATACACCAGCGGGGTATAATACGATTGCAGATATTGTATTTACCGTATCCTTTGATCCTGATACAAAGACATTCAGTGCAGATAATGATATAAGTCTTGGAGCTAATAATACATTGGAGACAACGATTGTTAATAAGAAAGGTTCTCTCCTGCCAAGCACAGGTGGTATCGGTACTACGATCTTCTACATCGTTGGTGCGATCCTTGTAATCGGCGCAGGCGTTATCTTAGTAGCTAAGAAGCGTATGAGCAGAGAGGTCTAGTCACACATACCAATGAGCCTTGTAACATAGCAAGACTATAGTGCAGACGAATCATAATACGATCCCCCAGGGACAGCATAACCCTGTCCCCGGGGATTTGCCGCACAGGCTGACACCTTCCCGTGGTGTGCGGTGAGCAACGGGCGTTAGAGACTAGGCAACTGGCAAGAGCGCGTCCGGCAGACGTCAGCAGGCGGTCAGGATCAGGGCATCCGAAGTATTGATGGAATGACACTGCCGCAAAGACAGGAAACCCATCAAATAGAAATGGGGAGATTTATGAATGAAGAGACGCATATAAACGAAGAAATACATACAAAGGAAGATATGCTGCCAGAGAGTGGAGAAGCCGCAGTGAAGAAGGAACCTTTCTCGGATAAAAAAGAGGATGCAGGAGAAAAGAACGCTTCTGAGGACCGCGCGGAGGATCAAAGCTCTCAAAAGGCGAAGAAGAAAGCCAAGAAAAAGGGGAGAGTGTCCATTTCTACCATCATCCTGGTGGTGATCATGTTGGCAGGCGCGGCGATCTTCCTCTATCCGTCCATCAGTGACTGGTGGAATTCCATGCATGCGACGCAGGCAATTGCGGGTTACGTATCGGCAGTGGAAGACATGTCGGAAGAAGAGAAAGAAACGATGATGGAACAGGCGCGGGTATACAATGAATCCTTGCCGAATGGAGTGAATTTTAATCTGTCAGCCGAGCAATATGCGCAGTATGAGAGTATCCTGGATATCACCGGGACCGGGATTATGGGATATGTACAGATCAAATCCATCGGCGTCAATCTTCCGGTTTATCATGGGGTTGACGAAGGTATCCTTCAGATAGCAGTCGGGCATATACCGGGGTCTTCCTTCCCGATCGGAGGAGAGAGGACTCATTGTGTAATGTCCGGGCACCGGGGGCTTCCCAGTGCGAAGCTATTTTCAGATCTGGATAAATTAAGTGAAGGCGATACGTTTACCGTAACGGTGTTAGATGAAACGGTTACTTACATGGTGGATCAGATTCGTATTGTCCTGCCAGAAGAGACGGACGAATTGGCGATCGTTGACGGAGAAGATTACTGTACACTGACCACCTGTACGCCCTATGGAATCAATTCACATCGTATCCTGATGCGCGGTCACAGGGTCGATAACCTGGATGGCATTGCAACGCCGGCGGAGGCGATCCGCATCCCAAGCTACATCGTCATTCCGGCGGTGGGGATTCCGATTCTGTTTATCGTGTTGATCGGGATGTTGATCCATTACCGCAGGAGACCGACGGATAAGGCAGCGCAGAAGATGATGGATGAATTCAGGAAGCAATAGTTCCCAGAGGAATCAGAGATAAGATGTAAGAAGGAGGAGAGGTTTATGGAAATAAAGTGGAGGAGCAGGCAGAAAGGGACTGGGAAACGTCTGATCTGTCCGTTACTGGCATTTGCATTGGTATTTGGTCTGATCGTAGTGACTCCCGGACTGGACGGCGAGGCGGAAGCGGTTGATTTCAACCAGAAGTGTTCCGTAACGGTGGAGCCGACAGACCCGAAGAATGAGCAGATGACTGCCGACCTGAAGAATGCGGATGTAGTGATCGACTTATATCAGGTTGCGAAAGCAGTACCGGTAGAAGGCTATGATACTTATACATTCGAGTTCTTAAGCGGATATGAGAAGTTAGAAGAGATTTACGATAAGGCGCCGGAGAATGCAGACTGGAGGAAGATGGCGCAGAGTGCGGCAAGGTACGCACTGGAGAATGCGGATCCTGTGACAGGTGGTAAGGGCGCGCCGGTTTACAGCCCGGTTGGAGACCTGGAATGCGGGTTGTATCTTCTGATCGCGAGAGGAAACGGCATAGAAGACTATACGACTGAGATCACACAGGAAGACGGAGCGAAGGACATCGCGACGGTCGCACATTCACAGGAATATACCTATACTTTTGCACCAGAACTTATTTCGCTGCCGAGCAAACAGATAGAGAATGCAGACGAGACGGTTGATAATACGACCGCAGGAAACGGCGCATGGCAGTATTCTATGAATGTGAAACTGAAACCGCTGCAGGAACGCCGTTATGGTCCGCTGCGGATCATCAAAACGCTTGAAAGTTATGAGATGGGCGATCCGGCAACCTTCATCTTCCATATAACGGCAAAATATAATGGGAAAGAATACAAAGATGTCGTATCTATTACGTTTACCCCAGAGGATGTGGAAGGGCAGAAGAGTTATCTTCTGGAAGACAAGATTCCTGTAGGGGCGGAGGTTATAGTGGAAGAGGTCTATCATGGCGGAAGCGATTATGAACAGGTATCCATAAGTCCGGCAAATGGTACGGTTACGATCGCACCGGCGGATGAGGCGAATCCGGATAATGTTGTATCTGTTGAATTTACCAACCGGTATAAAGACACGGATCACGGCAGCGGGTCAGTGACAAATGAATTTAACCATACAGAGAATGGATGGCAGCTGCGGCAGGTATATGACGACGGTACAGTTGTAGAGCATGGTGAGTAAGGAGGGCGGAGCAGATGAAAAAGAAGAATGTGATTCTGGCACTTCTGGCAGCGGGTCTGGTTTTGACCAGTTCGGTTGGCAGCGCCTGGGCCTATTTTACCACTTATGTAGAAGCACAGGGAGGGGCAACCATCTCCTTAGGAGATGAGACGGATGTGGAAGAGACGTTTTCCAGTTGGACGAAGCATGTGTCTATTACGATTGATCCGGATTCCGAACCGGTGTTCCTGCGCGCCCGCGCTTTCTGCGGTACGTATGAGTTGTATTATGGAGACAGTAGCAATAAGTGGACCCCTGGCGAAGACGGTTATTATTACTACAGTGATCCAAGTAATCTGTGGGAAGCGGCAAAGGATGAAAACGGGAATCCAAGACCGTCGGGAGAAAAAGCGGCTGAAGAGCTCCTGGTACAGATTCTGGATGTACCTACCAAAGAGATAGACCAGAAGGACTTCAACGTAATTGTAGTCTATGAGACGGTGCCGGTTAAGTATGACGATGAAGGAAAGCCTTATGCAGACTGGAGCGGTGAACTGGATATCTATGAAGATACGGTGGAAGGAGGCGGTGAATAATGAAGCGTTTTAACAGATTCATGAAATCCCCTAAGACCACTGTGGTTGCATTCGGGTTGGCGGTAGCACTGCTTCTGTTCTCTTCCATCGGAGGGACCCGGGCGGCGCTGACTTACTTCTCCGAGACCTATGCGTCACGGGTGCAGATGTCCAACATCGGCGTGACTCTGATGGAGAAGGGCGAAGATGGGAAAGTGAGAGAAGTTTCCAAGCGTGATTACGACAGTTCTTCAAACGGCGACTGGACTGAGAGCACGGGGACGCTCCTGGAAGGAATGCTGGGGAAAGGCGAAGAGTTGAAGCTTGGCAAGAAATATAAAGAAGAACTGAGTGTGCGCAATACAGGCAAGATTGACCAGTATGTGCGTGTCAATATATACAAGTATTGGGTAGAAGGGAATAAGAAGGACGGAGAAGAGGCGGATAAGATCGTGAACCTGGATCCGGGCTTGATCGAGCTGAATCTGGTGAATACCAGCGACCAGGGCGGTGATTGGCTGATAGACGCCGAGGCTTCCACGAAAGAACGTACTGTTCTCTATTATTCGAAGCTGCTTCCTGTAGGTTCGGAGACGACGCCTTTTACGGATACTTTGAAGATCGATAACATCATTGCCACTAAAGTTACCCAGGAGGTAGTTGAGGAGGATGGCTACAAGAAGATCACGACGATCTATGATTACGATGGCGTTCGCTTCTGTATTGAGGCAAACGTAGATGCCGTGCAGGACCATAACGCAGAGGACGCGATCTGGAGTGCATGGGGCAGAAGGGTTTCGGTTAATGACGGGATACTGAGTTTAGTCGATTCACAGAGCCAGGATTAAGGAGGGAGAAGGCATGAGGAGAAAGATATGGAAACTATTGCTTGCCGTAAGCCTGTTGGCTTCGATGGCTATGACTGCCTATGCTGAGACTTCCCACGGCAATCCGGATTGGGCGGTTACATTTACCAGTGAGAAGAAGATGGTGAGCAATTTCAAGACGGCGGATCTGAATGACGTCATCTTGGGGATTCAGCCGGGCGACAATGTGATCATTACCCTGGCGTTGAAGAATGAGAACAATACGGCGACGGACTGGTATATGACCAATGAAGTGCTGTATTCCCTGGAGGACCGAAGCGCCAACGCAGGCACAAGCGGCGGTGCGTATACGTATAAGCTTGCCTACACGGGACCGGACGGGGAAGAGGATATCCTCTTCGACAGCGATACGGTCGGCGGTGAAGGAGCCAGCGGCGCCGGGGAAGGCTTGCGCCAGGCAACGGACGCATTGAGCGATTACTTCTTCCTGGATACGCTTAAGAAGGGGCAGAGCGGCAAAGTCGTGCTTGAGATTGCCCTGGACGGTGATACCCAGGGAAATGATTACCAGGATACATTGGCTGACCTGCAGATGAATTTTGCGGTGGAACTGAATGCAGGCGGTACGGACACGCCGAACCCGGGGAGACGGGGCGACATCGTAAAGACAGGGGATGAGATGACCCTGACACCGTTCATCATCGTGGCATGTGTGACGGGAACCTTGCTTCTTTTGTTCGTGTTCTATGCACAGAGGGAGCGTGAGAAGGAGCGTAAGAAGGTGAGAGGAGGCGCGGTGAACTATGAAGATCAGTAAGAAGGCTGACAGGAAGGTGTGCGGCAGGTTCTGTAAGAAGATCGCAGCAATGCTGTTCGCATTCTGCATCGCGGGTTCCATGAGCTTTACGGCGCAGGCGGCAACGAAGGAAGAAACAACATATACCGTACGTCTTTTCGCAGGGGCGCACGGTACGGTAGGAGGCGGGGAAGTCCTTGTCTACTCCGGGCTTAAGTACGGAAGCCCCCTGCCGTTCAGCCAGAGGATGGTCACCCTGGAGAAAGGAAGCAAGTACTACATCCGGGGGATCCGTGAAAGCGGGAAGGATAACAACACGACGCCGACAGCAGAACAGTTGGCGAAGGAATGCATAGTAACGGGGGATCAGGATTATGTGGTAGCATACGGGATCCTCGGCAACTCGGTAGCATACACAGTGCAGTTCCAGACAGAAGACGGAACAGACCTGGCTCCGCCGGAGACTTATTATGGAAATATAGGAGACCGCCCGGTGGTAGCATTCTTATATATCGACGGGTATCTCCCGCAGGCATATAACCTGACAGGGACTCTGCAGAGCGACCCGGCAGCGAATGTATTTACTTTCGTCTATACGCCGGTCAGCGAAGAAGCTGCAGCCGCAGGCGCTGAAGCCGGAGCCGCCGCAGGAGGCACGACTACGACGCCGGGAGCCGGTACCGCAGCAGCCGGGGCTGGTGGAGCCGGAGCCGCAGGAGCCGGAGCCGGGGATGTCGCTGCAGCAGAAGCCGCAGCAGATGTGGAAGGCGTAGAGCCGGAAGACCTGGTGGAGATCGGAGACGAGGAAACGCCCCTGGCGAACCCGGAAGGAGACGAAGGGGATGACTTAAGGAGCCTCGAAGATGAGAGGACGCCCCTTAGCAGCGGGGATTTTGCAACCGTATTGTGGAACCTCCCGGCAGCGGGGAAGGTGGGGATCTTATCCTTACTGATCCTTGCCGGGGCAGGAGGCGGTTATGTATACGCCCGTAAGAAAGGGAAGATAGGACATGCGGAATAAGACGTTGCCGTCCGGGCAGCGGAAGGCAAAGGGAGGGAAGCTGGTTCCCGCCCTTTGCAATGTTGTTGGGACATTTATCCTGCTGAGCGTGATCGGGACCTGCCTGCCGGTGACTGTGCCGCAGTTCATGGGCTACGAGGTGTATAACGTGGTCAGCGGGAGCATGGAGCCGGAGATCCCGGTGGGGAGCGTGGTGTATGTGAAGGGCGTGGAGCCGGAAACCGTAGAGGAGGACGACATCATCGCGTTCCAGAGCGAGGATTCCATCATCACCCACCGTGTTGTGAGGAATAAGTCGGTAGAAGGGGCGTTCACCACCAAGGGGGACGCCAATGAGAAGGAAGACATGAACGACGTGCCTTACGGGGCGCTGGTCGGGAAGGTGGAAGCGCATTACCCGCTGCTTGGCGGGATGCTGGTGCTGTATACCAGTAACGTAGGAAAGATTTATGCGGTGTGCTTTGCCGCCTGCGGGGCGATGCTGAACCTGCTTGCCGGGCGGCTCAGGGAACGTAGGGCTTTCCAGGAGCAGCAGGTGAATGTGGGAGAAAAGCAGGAGCGTTGAAAGCCGGCGCGTTAAGCGGCAGGAAGGCGTGCGGCAGTAAGAAAGAAGCAGGACGGGGATGCGTATGAGTTGGAGAAGTGTAGGGACAGGAAGCAAGGAGACAGGAAGCGCGTGCACGGCACAGGAGAGGGAACGGGAGAGAGGGCTGTTCATCATGGACGGGGCTTTCGCCGGGCGGCAGGGTTATGCCGGGGACTCGGAGATGTTGGTCAGCATCCGGTCATATGAGGAAGGCGTCCCGCGGGGGTCCTTCCTGAGTTTTGAATATAACCAGAGATATGAATTCCAGGGGCTGGACCAGATGCTTCTAAAGATGGAGGACATCATGGACGCGGTGTCTGTGCCACAGCCTGCTTTTGAACACAAGTCTTTCTATGGGGAGCCATACAGGATCCAGGAGGCGGAGCCGGGACAGAGGGTGTCCGGAACGAGGCGCCGCCCGGAGGACCTGCCCAGGCTTTCACAGGGAAAGGCTTCTTTCGCTTTAAGGTTCCGTTACCGGCAGCATGGGAGCCTGCAGGGGGAATTCATTGCGGCGGCAGAGCCGGAAGGCACGGAACGCAAGGTTGCCTTCCGAAGTGCTTTGGAGCTGATGCGGCTGATACATGAATACCTGGCACACTAGGCTCGCCCGATGCATAACAGCGGGGTGGAAATGAAGTAAAATAATACTTACGGAATGGGATGATGCAAGTATGAAAGGTATGAAAAAGAAGGTATTTCGGGTGGTGTTTGCACTGCTGCTGATCGTGTTCATCGGATCCGTCGGGGGGATCCTGTTCATACTCAAGCAGTACAAAGACAATGATAAGCTATACGCCCAGGCGGCAGAGGACTATACGGAACCGGCGGCCGGGGAGGCGGCGCCGATCGTGGTGGATTTCGAAGCGCTGAAGGCGGTCAATGAGGACGTGGTGGGATGGATCTACTGTGAAGGGACTGTGATCGATTACCCGGTGGTGCAGGGGGAGGACAACGACCTCTACCTCCACCATTCCTATGACAAGGCTTACAGCGTGTCGGGATCGATCTTCGTGGACAGCGGGAACCGTAAGGGGTTCGTGGATTCCAACACGATCATCTATGGGCACCATATGAAGAACGGCTCCATGTTTGCCTCGCTGTCGAAGTGGTCAGACCAGCAGTATTATGAGGAACATCCGGTCATGTGGCTTCTGACGCCGGAGAGGGACTATAAGGTGGAGCTGTTCAGCGGGTATACGACATCGGCATATGCGGAGACATATACCATGTTCCCGGAGCCGGGCGCGGAGGTGGACGCGTACCTTGAGCGGGCGGCAGGGCAGTCGGATTTCCAGCCGGCAGAAGGGACCGGGCTTGACGGGGAGGCGCACTATGTGCTGCTGTCAACCTGTGCCTATGTGTTTGACAATGCCAGGTCTGTGCTGCACGGGAAGCTCGTGCCGGTAGACAGTGCGGGAGGCGTGCCGTTATCGGCAGAAGGCAGCGCAGGAGAGAAGAATAACCCGTGACTGTACAGGAAGCGTGTCGTTACCGATAAGGGGAATGGAGAAGAGGGAGAATAACCCGTAGGCGGTGCAGAAGGCATGTGGCTGCCGGAAGAGGGCGGCAAAGAAGAGCGGGATATCGTGCAGCCAGTAAGGAGTGTGTGTAGCTGCCGGAAGAGGCAGTAAAGAAGAGTGGGATATCGTGCAGCCAGTAAGGAGTGTGTACGGCTGCAGGCGCGGCGTCCCCGGCAGGCATTACAACAGGAGGACAGAAGGACAGAAGGACAGAAGGACAGGGGGAGATCTCAGAGGGAGAGATAGTGGAAGAAGTAGACTGGCGGATAAGACAGAATGAGAAGGAAGAGAGTAACCATGGAAAGTAACGAGGAAAACCATATCTTATATGTGCAGATGTTCGGGAACTTTTCCCTCACCTGGAACGGGAAGCCTGTGATCGGGGCGTCGAAGTCCAGCGAGACCCAGTTCGCCTACCTGATGCAGCAGCTGCTGCACAACAGGGAGAGCGGCGTGAGCCGGGAGCAACTGGGGCAGATCCTTTTCGGGGACAGGGATGTGTCGGACTTAAACCATGCCATGCGCAGCGTGATCTACAATGCGAAGAAGAAGCTGAAAGAGGCGGGGCTCCCGGATGTGAACTATATTGAGCAGAAGAAAGGGGTCTATTTCTGGACGAAGAAGATCCCGGTCAGGGAGGATGCGGCGGAGATGGAACGCCTGTATGAAGAGGCGAGGGAGGAGGCAGACCCGGGGCAGAAGCTTGAGCTGTACCTGGAGGCATGCCACTGCTATACCGGGGAGTTCTTGGGGTTCCAGGCGAGCAGCATCTGGGCGGCGCGGGAGTCCAGGCGTTACCGGAAGGTGTTCTGCGCCTGTGTGGAAGGCGCGGTGAGGCTTTTGCGGGAGAAGCAGGATTATTTCCGGATGGAGAAGATCGGGCTGTATGCCGCGAGGGTGCATCCCCTGGCAGACTGGGAGACGGTGACCATGGAGGCGCTGGTGGGAATGGAGAATGACGAGGAAGCGGTGCGCTTCTATGACGATACGGTGGAGCTGTACCTGCAGGAGCAGGGGCTGCGCCCGTCCGACCGCCTGCTGGAGCTGCTGAACAAGCTTGGGACCCGGATCGAGCACCAGTATGAAGTGCTGGACCTGATCCAGATGCAGCTGACGGAAGAAGAGGGGGAGGAGCCGGGAGGGTACCTGTGCTCTTACCCGGTGTTCCAGGGAGTGTACCGCATGGTGGAGCGTATGATGGAGAGGGGCGGGCAGTCCGTCTACCTGATGCTGTGCACGGTGGTGGACAGCAAGGGGAACCCGATGAAGGAGGGAGCGGTGCTGTCGGAGCTGTCGGAGAGGCTTAAGGAGGCGATCGGGCAGTCCATCCGGAGAGGGGATGCATTTACCCGTTATGGGAAAGGGCAGTACCTGGTGCTGCTGATCAATACGACCCGTGAGAACTGCAAGATCCTGCAGCGTAGGATCAACGAGCACTTCGTGGTGAGGAGGCAGCGCACGGGGGTACAGTACCATGTGAACAGCGTGGCGTGTACGCCGCACGGCGAGAGGCTGGTGTAGGCATAAGGGGCAGGCGGACAGCATCCAGGGCATGCAATGCGGTATGGTGTATGATATAGGATGGAAGATGGGTATAAAGAAGAATAGATTTGTGTTAGAGAGGGGAAGGAACTATATGGACAGGTCTCAATGGTACATAGGGACGCCGAACGGGGCTGTGCTGTGCGTAGACAGGGCAGGGGAGAACCAGTTTACCGGCAGGCTGTACCATGCATACAGCAGGGAGAGGGTGGAAATAGAGGGCATCGGGCACCTACTGTTTGAGCTGGAGCGGTTTTTTGACTCGATCAATTTCCCGCATGTGTCGACGAATGAGAGGACATTCAGGGAGGCGCGGCAGGCGGCGGAGCCTGCGGGGAAGATGATAGAAGGAAAGGCAAGGAAAGAGGAAGAAAAAGAGGAAGGAAATGTCAGGGAAGAAGAAAAAGGGGAAGGAAAGGCGAGCGAGGCTATGAAGGGAGAAGGGAAAACAGGAAAGGCGAGCGAGGAGATGAAAGGGAACAGGGAATCGAAGCCGGAGAGGATCCTGAGTGATGAGGAACTGCTGAAGAAGCACGGGGACCTTGGGACATTTATCATCCGGGTACAGCAGAGGCAGAACAGCAGCTGGCAGGGGCGGATCACGTGGATGGATAAGGATGAGACGATTTATTTCCGTTCGGTGTGGGAGATGATCAAGCTGATCGCCAGTGCGTTAGACAAGGTGGGAGGGCAGGAAGGGGAAGGCTCTCGGGATATGACCTGGTCGCAGGAGGATTAGGGTGTGCCTGAAAATCCATTCCTGTCGTCTTGATTATTTCTATAGAATAAAAAGGCAGTGTAGTAAAATGGCTTGCTTACATAATGTATGATACCTCCGGCGAGGAATCGGATACATTGTGTAAGCAAGCCATTTTCGGCGTTCGAATACATGTGCTGACTGTATTATATCTAGATGGTAATTCATTGTACGGTTTGTAGCGCCGGCGACAGCCATGATCACGGATTTGTCCGGCGTATGTTCTTCATCGTATTGTATGGCTTTCAAGGGGCAATTTCAGCCGGTATGCGCAGCATTTCATGGAGGCTTTTGGCTCCGTCCCAGTATTTTTCCCCATAATAGACGACAACAGTGATCACGGGAATCAGTTTGTCGGTTTTCTTCATCCGTGACAAGTTGCATATTTTCGGTGCACAAGTACAGAAGATTCTTCGGTGTCCAGATCTTCTAATTCGTCTGGAAGGATGACCGCTTTTCCGTCAAAAAGGACGGCGTTAAGATTTTAAAATGATTCTATAACTATAAGTATACTATCGAATTATGGAGAATACAAGAATAAGAAAATGACAGATAGATACAAAAAATTACAAATAATTACATAAGAAATCACTTGCTTTTATGGGGAAATGGTGTTAATATAATTAAAAGTTCACGACAATAGAAAAGAGGGATTACATGAACATACAAGAAATGGATATCATGAACACTTTAAATAGGAGCAGCTGTTCCACACAGCGGGAGATCTCGAAAGCATCCGGGTATTCGCTTGGGAAAGTGAATAGTTCGGTACAGATCTTAAGAAAGGACGGGTATCTGGATCAGGAGTTCTGCCTGACGGAGAAAGCGCAGCGGTTATTTGATGAGAGGAGACCGAAGCAGGCGGTGATCCTGGCGGCAGGCGCAGGTATGCGGATGGTGCCGATCAATACGGAGCAGCCCAAGGGATTGCTGGAAGTGGGCGGGGAGGCGTTGATCGAGCGTGTCATCCGGCAGCTTCAGGAGGCGGGGATCGCAGATATCAGGATCGTCGTTGGATTTATGAAGGAGAGGTACGAATATCTGATTGACGAATACGATGTGGAGCTGATCTATAATAAAGATTATGCGTCGAAAGGGAATCTGTATTCGTTGGCAAGAGCGGCAGATTATCTCGACAACGCTTATATTGTTCCCTGCGACATATGGTGCAGGGAGAATCCATTTCATCGGGATGAACTCTATTCCTGGTATATGGTAAGTACAGAAGAGGACGAAGACAGTACGGTGAAGGTGAACCGTAAGCGGGAATTAAGGCTTGTCAGGGAGGAAGAGACAGGATGCCGTATGATAGGGATCGCATATGTGTGCGGCGATGAAGCCGGGGTATTGAAGAACCGTATCCGGGAAATGCTGCCGAGTAAGGGCTTCTGGCATTCGTTCTGGGAGGATGCCGCCGTATCCGGGAATAAGATGATCTTGTATCCGAACGAAGTCGGAAGAGAGGATGTATTTGAGATCAATACGCTGGAGCAGCTAAGGGATCTGGACGGGAATTCTAACCAGCTGAATTCCAGTGCGATCGGGACGATCCTTGAGACGCTGCAATGTGAAGCGGGGGATATCCATGAGATAGAGGCATTGAAGAAGGGGATGACGAACCGTTCTTTCCGGTTTCGCCTCGGCGGCAGACGTTATATCATGCGGATCCCGGGAGAAGGGACAGACCGGATGATCAACCGGCGGCAGGAATATCAGGTATATCAGGCGATCGCGGGAAAGGATATCTGCGATCCGGTCTGCTATATTTCGCCGGAAAACGGATATAAGATCACGGAATTTCTCGAGGACGCAAGGGTGTGTGACGCTTATGATCCGCAGGATGTGCAGCGGTGTATGGATTATCTGCGCGGGATGCACGAGAAGAAGATGGAGGTCGGGCATGAGTTTGATATCTTCAGAGAGATCGAACAGTATGAATCTTACTGGGAAGGGGAACCCTCCATCTATATCGACTATAAGAAGACCAAGGAAAAGGTATATGAGTTAAAGCGGTATATCGACAGCCAGGAGAAGGAACGGACGCTGACCCATATCGACGCGGTTCCGGATAATTTCTTGTTTGTAAATGACAGGATCTACCTGATCGACTGGGAATATGCGGGGATGCAGGATCCGCATGTGGATATCGCGATGTATGCGATCTATGCCATGTATGACCGGGAACATGTGGAACAGCTGATCGACGCGTATTTCCATAATGCGTGCCCGGAAAATGTGCGGATCAAGATCTACTGTTATATCGCGGCATGCGGGCTTCTGTGGAGTAACTGGTGTGAGTATAAGCGTATGTGCGGCGTGGAATTCGGGGAATATTCTCTGCGCCAGTACCGGTATGCGAAGGAATATTATAGGATCGTAGCAGACTGTTTATGATCTTGTGAGGAGAAGATAAGGGGGAACAGATAAATGAACAGAGTAAAGAGGGCGATCATCATGGCGGCGGGGGTAGGAAAGCGCATGCAGCCGCTTACCCTTACGACGCCGAAGCCTCTTGTAAGGGTGAACGGGGCGCGGATGATCGATACGGTCCTTAGGGGGCTGCATCAGAATGGCATCACGGAGATCTATGTGGTGGTCGGTCATTTGAAAGAGCAGTTTCAGTCATTGGAAATGGAGTATCCGGGGCTTAAGTTGATCGAGAATCCATATTATGATACGTGTAATAACATTTCTTCGCTGTATGCGGCGAGAGCGTATATGGAAGACGCGATGATCCTGGATGGGGATCAGATCATCTACAATGCGGATATTCTGGCGCCGGAGTTTGAGCGGTCCGGATATAACGCCGTCTGGACGAATGGTGAGACGAAGGAGTGGCTTCTGACGGTGAAGGATGGAGTCGTGCAGTCCTGCAGCAGAGACGGCGGGAGAGAGGGGTGGCAGCTCTACAGTATCTCCCGGTGGTCTTCGGAGGATGCAAGGAAGCTTAAGCGCCACCTGGAGATAGAATTCGAAGAGAAGAAGAACCGGCAGATCTACTGGGATGACGTGGCGTTGTTCTGTTATCCGGGGAGTTACGAGCTGGGGATCCGCAAGATGAAGAGTGAAGACATCATCGAGATAGACAGTCTGGAAGAATTGTCTGCCTGGGATGAGAGTTATAAAGGATACGGCAGTTTAGGACGGGAGGAGATTCAGGATGGAGAATAAGAGACAGGGGCAGATCGACTGGATGATCACATTGGTTCCGCTTGGGATCGTGGTGGGGCTTAGTATATTATTTTTCTTTCTTCCGGAACAGTCGAATGTGGTGTTGAGCCGGATCAGGTATTTTTTCGGTGATACGTTCGGGACTTATTATCTGATCATCGGACTTGGGATCTTCTTATTCTCGATCTATATCGCGTGTTCTAAGTATGGGGATATCGTCCTGGGGGCTCAGGATGAGAAGCCGAAGTATTCTTTCTTCGCCTGGGGGTCTATGATGTTCACCTGCGGGCTTGCAGCAGATATCTTGTTCTATTCATTTTCCGAATGGATCTTGTATGCTACGGATCCCCATATCGCGGAGATGGGAAGTATCCAGGACTGGGCGAGCGTGTATCCGCTGTTCCACTGGAGCTTCGTACCGTGGGGATTCTATCTGGTACTGGCAGTGGCGTTCGGGTTCATGCTTCATGTGCGCAGAAGAGACCGGCAGAAATACTCGGAAGCATGCCGTCCGATCCTTGGGAAGCATACGGATGGTATCCTGGGGAGAGTCATCGACTTGTTGGCTGTATTCGCCTTGTTGGCGGGGACGGCAACGACTTTCAGCCTGGCGACTCCGCTGATGGCAAGTGTGATCAATGAGCTCTTCCATGTAGAGCTTAGCAGGACTGCCGTGACGATCGTGATCCTGCTTATCACCTGTTTCGTCTATACGTATGCGCTGCTGCACGGTTTCAAAGGCATCAGCGTACTTGCCAGGGCTTGTATCTATCTGTTCTTCGGGTTACTGGCGTATGTGCTCCTGTCCGGGGGAGAAGCGCGGTATATCATTGAGACCGGCTTTTCGGCGCTTGGGAGGATGGTACAGAATTTTGTCGAGCTGTCTACGTTCACGGATCCGGAGCGGACGACTTCATTTCCGCAGAACTGGACGATCTACTACTGGGCGTACTGGATGGTGTGGTGTGTGGCGGCGCCTTTCTTCATCGGAAGCATATCGAGGGGAAGGACTATACGTCAGACCATCACAGGCGGTTATGTATTTGGTGTGGGATCCACGCTGATCAGTTTTATCATATTGGGGAATTATTCGCTGGGACAGCAGATATCCGGCGCTGTGGATTTTATTGCAAGGTATGAGCAGACGGGAGACCTCTATGAGATGATCATCTCTGTGATCCGGACCCTTCCCGGCGCGCCGTTCGTATTGATCCTGCTTCTGGTTACGATGGTAGCCTTCTATGCGACTTCCTTTGACTCGATCGCGCTGACGGCGTCCTGCTACAGCTACCGCAGGTTAGGGAAGGATGAAAACCCGCATAAGATGATCCAGCTGATGTGGTGTATTCTCCTGATCGTCCTGCCGGTCGCACTGGTATTTGCAGAGAGTTCCATGAACAATCTGCAGTCGGTGAGCATCGTGGCGGCATTTCCGATCGGAGCCGTGATCGTCTTGATCGCTGCAAGCTTTTTCAAAGACGCAGGGGAATATATGCAAGATGGCGCACGGCAAGAAAGTCAGATAACCGGCGAAGGGAGCAGTACAGATGCATTATAGGAATATCCGCGAAGGAAGGTTCCGGGAGCGTCCCAACCGTTTTATCGCATATGTGGAGATAGACGGGAAGCAGGAGACTGTCCATGTGAAGAATACGGGAAGATGCAGGGAATTATTGATACCGGGCGTTACCGTGTATGTGCAGCGTTCGGATAATCCCGGGAGGAAGACGGCATGGGATCTGATCGCGGCAGAGAAGAACGGCAGCATCGTGAATATGGATTCACAGGCGCCGAATAAGCTGGTGAAAGAATGGCTGGAAGAGGGGCATCTGTTTGAGGAGATCACCCTGATAAAGCCGGAATATACTTACGGCAGATCCCGTTTTGACCTGTATGTGGAGGCGGATGGGAAGAGGATCTTCATCGAAGTGAAGGGTGTTACGCTGGAAGAAGAAGGCGTGGTGCGGTTCCCGGATGCGCCGAGCGAGCGGGCGGTCAGGCATGTGGAGGAATTGAAGGCGGCAGTGGAAGAAGGATATGAGGCGTATGTGTTCTTTGTCGTGCAGATGAAGGGCGCCCGATATATGACGCCGAATATAGATACGCATCCGGCATTTGGGGAGGCGCTTGCGGATGCGGCAGGCGCCGGTGTTCATGTGGTGGCATATGACTGCGCGGTGAAGAAGGAGGAGATCCATATCGAAGACGAAGTCCCGGTGATCCTGGGCGATGCGGCGCCAGGTCAAGGCGGAAGAGCATCGGATACTGCCGGGAACAGAGCGGATGGCGGAAGATCGTCGGATGCTGCCGGGATCAGAGCGGATGGCGGCAGAGGATTTACGGAGGCTGTCATAGCGTGGTATCGGGAACATAAGAGAGAGCTTCCATGGAGAAAGGAGCCGGACGCCTATCGTGTGTGGGTGTCGGAGATCATGCTCCAACAGACCAGGGTGGAGGCGGTGAAGCCTTATTATGAACGCTTTTTAAAGGAGCTGCCAACGGTGAAGGCGCTGGCAAACGCACAGGAGGACCGGCTGCTTAAGCTGTGGGAAGGGCTGGGATATTATAATCGTGTACGCAATATGCAGAAGGCGGCGCAGCAGATCATGGCCGACTATGACGGAAAGTTCCCGGGTACTTTTGAGGAGATCCGGTCGTTGAAGGGGATCGGCAGTTATACGGCGGGGGCGATCAGCGCGTTTGCTTTCGGGCGTCCGGAGGCTGCGGTGGACGGGAATGTCCTGAGGGTTATGGCAAGGCTTGAAGGAAGCCGTGAGGATATCATGAAGCAGAGCGTGCGAAGAAGGGTGGAAGAAGAACTGAAAAGGATCATCCCGAAGGATGCGGCGAGTGATTTCGGGCAGGGGCTGATCGAGCTTGGAGCCATCGTGTGCCTGCCTAATGGGGAACCGAAGTGCACGGAATGTCCAGCCGCGTCATTTTGCGAGGCGAGAAAGCAGGGAACGGTGAATGAGATACCTGTGAAGAGTAGGGGGAAAGCAAGACGGACGGAGAAGAGGACGGTATTCATCTTCAAAGACGGGGAGAAGCTTGCGATCCGCAAGAGGCCGGGAAAGGGGCTTCTCGCGGGACTGTATGAATTTCCGAACGAGACTGGATACATGGATCTTGACGAGGCGGCGGCTTACAGTAAGAAGATCGGGCTTATGCCGCTTCATATCAGGGAGCTTGGGCAGGCGAAGCACATCTTCAGCCATATCGAGTGGCATATGACAGGGTACGAAGTGCTCGTAGATGAATTGGAGCGGACGAATGAGAAAGGATTTCTGTTCATTCTGCCCGATGAGATAGCAAGAGAGTACCCGATCCCGTCTGCGTTCGAATACTACGCGCGGTATTCTTAAGATTGCGGCATTCTTACTGTATAGATATCATATATATGTATGGTTAATTATTAATATTTTCGATTTTATGTTGTCTTCCATTAGTGGTATGATGAATAGAGAATTATTTTGAGTGTACATGAGATATTTAAGGAGGAACCAAATGGAAATTATTAAGGATTTACCAGAAGTATTCGAAGAATTCGCAGAACAGAGAAAGAATTCATTTCTTGCGGTTAAGCAGCTGAAGGATCAGGGAGTACCCGTAGTCGGAGCGTATTGTACGTATTTCCCGCAGGAGATCGCCATGGCGATGGGAGCGGCGACGGTGGGCTTGTGCTCTACGTCTGACGAGACGATCGCCGAGGCGGAGAAGGATCTGCCGAAGAATCTGTGTCCGCTGATCAAGTCAAGTTATGGGTTTGCGAAGACAGACAAGTGCCCGTTCTTCTATTTTTCCGATGTGGTCGTTGGGGAGACGACATGCGACGGGAAGAAGAAGATGTATGAATATATGTCGGAGTTCAAGGATGTGTTCTTGATGGAGCTGCCGAACACACAGAGCGAAGAGGCGCTGAAGCTATGGAAGAGTGAGATCATCCGCTTCAAAGAATATCTGGAGAAGAAGTTCGATGTTACGATCACGGAAGACGACATCCGGGAAGCAATTAAGGTCAATAATGCCGTCAAGGTATCGCTGAAAGGGCTCTACGAACTGATGCGCAATGATCCGGCGCCGATCACAGGACAGGATCTGTTCAAGGTATTGTACGGCAGTACCTTCAAGTTCGACCGGAAGGCGATCCCGGCAGAGGTCGACGCATTGGTGGAGAAGATCGAGAAAGAATATGCCGAAGGGAAGATGCTGGATAAGAGACCGCGTATTCTGATCAGCGGATGTCCGATCGGAGGCGCGACCGAGAAGGTGATCAAAGCGGTGGAAGAGAACGGCGGCGTCGTAGTTACCTATGAGAACTGTACCGGGGCGAAATCCATCGACAAGCTGGTAGATGAAGAGAATCCGGACGTATACGATGCTCTGGCAAGAAGATATCTTAATATCGGATGTTCTGTCATGACGCCGAATCCCAACCGGTTGGAATTGCTGGGCAGGCTGATCGACGAATACAAGGTTGACGGTGTGGTGGAGATGACTCTGCAGGCATGCCATACATACAATGTAGAGACATTGGCGATCCGCAGGTTTGTCAATGAGAAGAAGAATATTCCGTATATCAGCGTGGAGACAGATTATTCACAGGCGGATATCGGTCAGCTGAACACCAGGATCGCGGCGTTCCTTGAGATGTTATAAGAGTTATGTCATGATGAAAGGGCTGTTGAAAACGGTATCTTGTTTTCAACAGCCCTGATATGTTTTTCCTGCAAAACGCCGTTTTGCTGCATCGGATGGTTACAGGCGCTCGTTATTCTCTTTCATGAACTTGTATTCTGCCACGGAGCGGTCAAATCCTTCGATATGAGTATAGAACCATTTGATCACGTGCTCATGTACCTTTTCTACAAAAGCGGCGGAAGGGCCTTCTTCTTCGGCAAGCATCTCTTCCAGATCTTTGATGGTAGACTTGAAAGCTTCATGCTGTGCTTTATGTTTCTCATATCCAGGATAAGCGATCTCTTTCTGGAGCGCTTCCTCTGCTGAAAAATGGAAATCTGTGTAGTCGGCGAGATAATCCATCATTTTGATCGCCGCCGTCTTTTCATTGGACTGCTCGCAGCTGTCCAAGAGTTTGTTGATCCTGTCGATCAGTTCTTTGTGATGAGAGTCGATCATCTCATTGCCGGTTACAAGGTTTTCGCTGAATTCTGCGTACATAGTTGATATCCTCCTCTTGTGATATAAATGAATAATCATGACACATCAGATCGGCTGATGGGAAAGCTTTGTCGCTTTTTTCTCCTGAGTCGTGTATACAAACGGATAGATGATACAAGCCAATGCAAATGCCGCGATCACATCCGTGACGGAATGCTGCTTTAAGAATACGGTGGACAGGATGATCAGCAGCGACAGAAGATAAGAAGCATACTGGATCGTCCTGTGTTTCTTCAGGGCGCCGCTGTGTCCGATGGCGATACAGACGCCGATGGAATTGAACACATGGATACTCGGCAGGACGTTAGTCGGCGTATCCGTCGCATAAACGTACCGAACCAGATCGACGAAGATATTCTCCCTGGCAAATTCGGTAGGACGCAAGTTCAGCCCATTCGGGAAGACGGTACACAGGATCAGGAAAAAAGTCATCCCCGTGATCAGAAAAGCAGTCAGGCGATAGAACCCTCTCTTGTCCGTGAAGAAGAAATAACCGATCACCGCCGCGATAAATACAAACCACAGAAGATACGGTACGATGAAATATTCAATAAAAGGAATATAATCATCGAGCGGCGAATGGATGAAAAAGTAATGGACGCCGGTCCGGCGCTCCAGATATACAAACCACGGCATATAGATCAGCGCATATAACGCGACCCACGCGTGCCGGTACTTTCTGATAAGTTTTTTTACCCTTTCAATAGCCTTCATAGATATTACCCCTTCAATGCTTACAATAAACCCGAACAGCAGAAACAGAAACTACAGTGACTTTCTTATTATATTCATGCCTTCCCTCGAATTATAACATGAAAGAACATGAAAAAAAAGAATCAACGACAATGTTCACTGATTGTTAATAAATTTCATTTTGTTTTTCGAAGATCTGCATATCGAAATGTTGTTTTCCTCTATGTAGCATATCCGGAGTATTGAGCGTCCATACGGCGACAGGGATATGAAATATATGTTTTAATATCCAGACATTGACAATCGGCAGGTCGTTCAGATTATAGGATATAAAGTCAGGCCTTCCTAAGAAATTTGCCAACAGATGCTTTACCATAAAGCGTAAAAGCCAGGCTTCCTTCAAGGGGTCCCGGGTAAGGTTCGAGGAAAGCTGGCCTCTCAGGATGTGTGGCGCATGGAGGCGGAACCAGCGGATCCCCAGAGTATTGAAGGACTGGATCAGGCAGGGACCGTCATATTGCTGCAGCCGCCTGTATGTCTTCTCGCAGATCAGCAGGGAAGAATCTGGGATCTTCAATTCGATCAGCAGAGGAACGCGCCCTTCGACTAGGGATAACACTTCCTCGAAGGAGGGGATCGTCTCGGAGGTGCCGCCGAGACGGCAGGACTTAAGCTCCTCGTAGGTCAGCCCTTCGACAGGATCGGGACGTCCGCACATCCGCAGCAGCGTGTCGTCGTGGAAGACGACGAGCCTGCCGTCTTTGGTAAGATGCAGGTCGATCTCGATCCCGTATCCTCTGGCAAGCGCCGCACGGAATGCAGCCATGGAATTCTCAGGTATTCCTTTCTCCAGACAGTGGTAGCCCCGATGGGCGAACATCGTATGCCGGTAACGGAGCATTTCCTGCTTTCGGGAAAGGCGCGGCAGGAGGGCGAAAAGATACAGGACAAAAAGTAGGATAAAATGGATCAATAACAGAGATAAAAGGAATCGTGTCATAGTATGGACCTCGCGCATGTTGTAGTGAATCCGTGAGTTATTCCCGCAAAGCAGGCGCACCGATGACACGCAGTTTGTCCGGTTCAAGGAAGAGGCTGATCCTGGAGCAGCGTGTGACCGGTTCCCCGTCGGTGTGGACAGGAAGCGTTATGCCGCCTGTGATGTCGATCTTTTGGCAGCGGTAGATATGCACGCCGTTAAAACGGGTATGCCAACCCTTATAAGCCGTGGGAAGCAATGTAAGGATCTTTAGCTTGGACAGGCGGGCGATGACGATAAGGTCGAGCTTGCCGTCTCCGAAAGCGGCATCGGGACAGAATCGAAATCCGCCGCCTTCGTACATAAGATTCATGGCGGCAGCGAAATAGGTTCTGTCAAAGGTAAGTTTACGGGAATCATCCAACAGGATCGTTGTCTTTGCAGGCGTTAAAGTAAGGATCTGCCGCAGAGCGATCCCGACGTAGGTCAGTTTCCCGAGACGGAGCCTGTTCAGCAGGAGTTTCAGCCGCGAGACGGAAGCCTCATGGCATACGCCTGCATCAAACCCGATCCCGGAGCTTACGGCAAAGCGTCTTCTTTTCTTGCCGTCGTATGTAAGAACGCCGATGTTGATGTAACTGTAATGCGAGGGCGTAAGAATATTATCAAGCGCCTGCTCGGCATCCGATGGAAGACGGAGCCCGCGGGCGAAATCATTGCCCGAACCGATGGGGATGTATCCCAGCGTGACTTTATCAAGCTGCGTGATCCCGTTGACGGCCTCATTGATCGTTCCGTCTCCGCCCAACACGACGATGGTATGGACCGCGAGGTCTGAGGTGAGTTCGCGGACGATCCGGGCGGCGTGCATCTGGTATTGAGTGAAAAATACCTGGTATTTGACGCCGCGTCTCTTGAGGCTGGCTTCGATCCGGAGCCAGAGCTTCTGCCCTGAGCCGGAGCGTGCATTGGGATTGACGATAAATGTGTACATGAGATGCCTCCTTGGATGCCTGTTTATAGATTTTGTCTATAAACATAGAATGTATATTATAATTAATGATTGGAATTATTGGGAAGGTTGCGCTATAATACACTTACAAGATATTATTGTAAATGGTTTCACTACCATATTCCCTTCTAGAAAATCCTTTGAGTCCGCTTGCTCAGAGGATTTTTTTTGTCTTGCCTGCCGTACCGGGCAGCTGTGTCTTAAAAAAGCCCGTTCAGATAGGTCTCCAACGAACGCTTCATATTACCTTCAAAATCAGTTTCGCCGCCCTTGAGGCACCATTCGAAGACATTTCCGATCACGATCATACGAATATCCGTTGCAATCTCGTCCAATCCGACGGAGGGCGACACGATACCGGCGTCAATTGCCTTCTGCAGATAGTTCGAGACGGTGACGATCGGGTAAGGACGGTCGGACCAGATCAGAGGATTCAGAGACTGGTTCTTGGGCGTATAATAATTCGCCATGAATTCGACTCCCAGTTTCTGGCAATAATGTACGTAATTCAGATATACATAGATGATCGCCTGCTTTGCCTCGGCGGGATCGCGGGGCATATCCAGAAGATCCGGGTTGATGCTTGGCTGTTCTTCGATATAATAAGACAGCAGATCGTCTTTCGTCTTGAAATGATGATAGAAGCTTCCGTTCGAGACGCCGGCTTCTTCGCAAATGTTCTTGATGGAGAGCTGTTCATACCCCTTCTTCTGTAAGATATGCCTAGCGGCGCGGAAGATCTTTGCCTTAGTCTCCTGGGATTTCAGTTGTTGTTTGGAAAGTTCCTGCTTCATGTATATTACAACTCCTTGAGTAGTATTTCTGCCTGCGCAACCCGATTATATCATAGCAGGGTATGATTTTCAAGAAGACCGGGCATTGCACATTCGGCGGAATTTCGATATAATAGGAGGCGTGAGCCGCTCGCCGGTGTAATCTGCATTATATCCGGCAAGACTTTGCGGGACGATGCTGCATCGGCAGGGCGGCAAGAGATACTACGTATTCCGGATGCAGGGATATGCCGGAATACATTAAGGCAGAAAGGGTATATAGCATGGATATTAATCAGAAGATCACAGAAGAACTGGGAGTGAAGAAGTGGCAGGTGGATGCTGCGGTTAAGCTGATCGACGAGGGCAACACCATCCCATTTATCGCTCGGTATAGAAAAGAGGCGACAGGAACGCTTGACGACGAGCAGCTCCGTAAGCTTCATGAGCGGCTGACTTATCTGCGTAATCTGGAAGAAAAGAAAGAACAGGTACTGTCCAGTATCGAAGAACAAGGGAAACTTACGGAGGAATTAAGGAAGCAGATCCTTGCGGCGGAGACGCTGGTGGTCGTGGAAGACTTATACCGCCCGTACCGTCCGAAGAGAAGGACAAGGGCGACCATAGCGAAGGAGAAGGGATTAGAACCTCTGGCGGCAGTCATAACGCTGCAGAAGACGAAGCAGCCTGTCGAGGAGATCGCGGCAGAGTACATAGATCCGGAGAAGGGCGTCAATACTGTAGAAGAGGCGGTTGCAGGGGCGAAAGACATCATTGCCGAAAGTATTTCCGATGAGGCGGATTACCGGATCTGGATCCGGAAGATCACGGCGCAGAAGGGACGTGTTATCTCTGCGGCGAAGGACGAGAAAGCGGAATCGGTGTATGAGATGTATTATGACTTTGAAGAACCGGTGAACCGTCTGGCAGGGCACCGTATCCTGGCGCTGAACCGCGGAGAGAAGGAGAAGTTCCTTACGGTTAAGATCGAGGCGCCGGAAGAGGATATCATCCGTTATCTGGAGAAGAAGACAATACATGGGGATAATCCTTACACGACGCCGATATTGAAGGCGGTTGTGGAGGACAGCTATAAGCGCCTGATCGCGCCGGCGATCGAGCGGGAGATCCGCAATGATCTGACCGAGAAGGCGGAAGACGGTGCGATCGAGGTATTCAAGAAGAATCTGGAACAGCTTCTGATGCAGCCTCCGATCGTAGGACAGACTGTCCTTGGATGGGATCCGGCATTTCGTACCGGATGTAAGCTTGCCGTGGTAGATCCCACCGGCAAGGTGATCGGGACTACGGTCATCTATCCGACGGCGCCGACTACGCCGCAGAAGATCAAGGCGTCTAAGGATCTGCTTAAGAAGATCATCCCCAAGTATGATATTACACTGATCTCCGTGGGAAACGGCACGGCATCCAGGGAGTCGGAGATGTTCATCGTGGAACTGCTCAAGGAGATCCCGCAGAAGGTACAGTATGTGATCGTAAACGAGGCGGGGGCGTCCGTATATTCCGCAAGCAAGCTGGCGTCCGAGGAATTCCCGAAGTTTGACGTCGGGCAGAGAAGCGCTACGTCCATCGCAAGAAGGCTGCAGGATCCGTTGGCAGAGCTTGTCAAGATCGACCCGAAGTCCATCGGGGTAGGGCAGTATCAGCACGATATGAACCAGAAGAAATTGACCGAAGCGTTGTCCGGAGTGGTGGAGGACTGTGTAAACAGAGTCGGCGTAGACCTGAATACGGCGTCGGCGCCGCTCCTTGCATACATCTCGGGGATCTCGGGGACCATCGCGAAGAATATCGTGGCATACCGGGAAGAGAACGGGAAGTTCACAAGCCGCAAGCAGCTGCTGAAGGTTGCGAAGTTAGGGCCAAAGGCATTCGAACAGTGTGCCGGTTTCATGCGGATCCAGGGAGGCGATAACCCGCTTGACGGGACGAGCGTGCATCCGGAATCCTATGAGGCGGCGGAAAAGCTTCTGACGAAGCAGGGATTTGCCGCCGCAGATATCAACGGCGGGAAGCTGGTAGGGCTGTCGCTGACGATCCGGGATTATAAGAAGCTGGCAGAGGAGCTTGCCGTCGGAGAGATTACTCTAAGAGATATTGTGAAGGAGTTGGAAAAGCCCGCAAGAGATCCGCGCGACGAGATGCCGAAACCGATCTTAAGAACCGACGTCCTGGAGATGAAGGATCTGACCGAGGGGATGATCTTAAAGGGCACGGTGAGGAATGTGATCGACTTCGGGGCATTTGTGGACATCGGCGTTCATCAGGACGGGCTTGTGCATATCTCTGAGATCACGGATAAGAAGTTTATCAAGCATCCGCTGGAGGTCGTGAGTGTGGGCGATATCGTAGACGTCAAGGTACTGAGCGTGGATCTTAAGAAGAAGCGGATCCAGCTTACCATGAAGGGGATCTCATAAGAGGGGATCGGGATTCAAGATCATGGATGAAATTGGTTATAAGATTATAAAAGAGCGGCGGGGGGAAGCGTATGAAAATGAACTGGAGAAAAAGTCTTGAGACTATAATATGCGTATTGCTGGGAAATATTGCCCTGGCGGTCGCGGTAGGGGCGTTTATCGTTCCCCACGGCATCATCACGGGCGGTTCGACCGGTATTGCCCTTACGATAAATCATTATGTCAAAGGGAACCTGTCAGTGACGATCTTTATCGTAAATATATTACTTTTCATCCTGGGGACAATTGTACTGGGGAAGAAATTCGCACTGACGACACTGGTCAGTACGGTCGTATATCCGGTCTTTTTGTCCATTGTTCAGGCGATTCCCGGGATTACAAAGCTTACGGACCATATCATGCTTGCCTCACTCTACGGAGGAGCCGTGCTGGGGCTTGGGATCGGACTGGTGGTACGGGTGGGCGCTTCCACAGGAGGTACAGATATCCTTGCGCTGGTGCTCCATAAGTGGTTCCATATCCCTTTGGCTGTGTTCATATATATGGTGGACTTTTCGGTGCTTTTGTGCCAGGCGTTCTTTTCGAACTCAGAGCAGATCCTTTATGGTATTCTTGTACTGGTGGTGGCTGCGATGGCGCTGAACCGGGTCATGTTGATGGGGCAGTCGCAGATCCAGCTCTTTATCATAACCGAGAAGTATGAAGAAGTAAAAGAGAAGGTGTTAAAGGAGATTGACGCCGGGGTTACGATGGTCCATATCGAGACGGGGTACGGAGCGAAGCAGCAGAAAGGCGTGCTGTGCGTGATCCCGAACCGGAAGCTGTATTCCGTTAACCAGGTGGTCCAGTCGGTTGATCCGAAAGCGTTTATCACGATCACACAGATCAATGAAGTACGCGGGAGAGGATTTACCATAGAAAGAGATGCAGATATTGACAGACTTTAAGAATGTAAGAATGTCGCCCCCAAGCTCTGGAGTTTGGGGGCGCCGTCTTAGTGTCTGCGCTGCTATGGAGGAAGTTGATAATGACTGAATATTCTGATAACGGTATTAAAAACATAGAACAGACAAAAAAGTGATAAAAAGCGAATAAATAATAAAAAAACGGGTTGACAAACCGAGATAAGTGTGATATCTTATATTTAACAAATAACAAACCCGAATACAAGACAGACGCGAGCTGTAAGTAAGAGGATGTTATTTAAGATCAACACAAGTGTTGGAAAAAGATTCTTGAGAAGAAGGCGCTTAAGATCAGGAATCGAAGAGTTTATGAAAAGGAGGTACGGACCACCAAAAGCTTAAACTTATCTTAACAAAACACCAGGATCGGACAGTGAATTGGTAGAACACCGAGGAATCTGAACCGAAAAGAAAGAGGTAAAAAAGAATGATCGAAGTATCAGAGTAAAGGCGGGTATCAATGGGAACGATTGATATCCGTCTTTACATATTGACATTTTATTTTTTTGTGATAAAATATGTTTGATATAAAACAGTTCTGATACAAACAATTTGTTTCCGAACAATTAATATGAGGTGCAAAAAGAGAATTCCGGAGGAGGTAGAGATGAGAAAACGAGAAGAGCGGATCGGCTTTGAGATACGCAGGCTGGATCATATGCTTGCAAGGAATCTGCAGGCACGTGTGAAAGCGGCGGGGCTTGACGAGGTCACGCTTATGCATGGCTGGATCATCCGCTATCTGTATGCGAACCGGGAGAAGGATATTTTCCAGAAGGACATGGAACAGCATTTTTCGATCGGGAGATCCACGGTCACGAACATCATCCAGTTGATGGAGAAGAAGGGATTCGTTGCGCGGGAATCTGTGGAACATGACGCCCGGCTGAAGAAGGTGATCCTGACGGAGAAGGGCATACGGAGCCATGAGATGATAGAGAGGCTGATAGAAAATCTTGACACGAGCCTCGTGGAAGGGATTACGGATGAGGAATTATCCGTATTCTATACTGTAGTTAAGAAATTATCTGAGAATCTTACGAAACAGGGTATGGACGTAGTCCGTGCGGGCAGTAAAGAAGTTGGGAACGGGACGATTGGCAAAGGAGGAATGGAATGATCCGGATTTTATTGCGTGAAGTAAAAGAGTATAAGAAAGCTTCTGTCGCGACGCCGCTGTTCATGATCCTGGAGGTGCTGATGGAGATGATGATTCCATTTCTGATGGCTTCCATCATAGACGACGGCGTCAATGCGGGAGATATCGGGCATATCTATAAAGTCGGCGGGGTTATGGTCGCGGCGGCGTCCATCGGATTGCTGGCGGGAATAGCAGGAGGAAGGTACGGCGCCAAGGCGAGCGCCGGTCTGGCGAAGAATCTGCGGGAGACGATGTTCAACCACATCCAGACATTTTCATTTGCAAATATTGACAAATACAGTACGGCGGGGTTGGTGACGCGGCTTACGACAGATGTGACAAATGTACAGAACGCCTATCAGATGACGCTTCGAATGTTCACCCGTGCGCCGGCAAGCCTTCTGTGCGCCATGATCATGGCGTTTCGTATCAACGGAAGGCTTTCCAGTGTCTATCTGGCGGCGGTGGTGATCCTCGGTATTCTTCTGGCGGTGATCATGAGTCATGCGACCCGGTATTTTCAGCAGGCATTTCCCAAGTATGACGATATGAACGCGTCCGTTCAGGAGAATGTGTCTGCGATCCGTGTGGTGAAGGCGTACGTCCGGGAAGAGCAAGAAACAGTCAAGTTCAGGAAAGCAAGCGAGAATATCTACCGGATATTCATGAAGGCGGAGGGGAATCTTGTATACAATGCGCCGCTGATGCAGCTGACGGTCTATAGTTGTATCCTGCTGATCAGTTGGATGGGGGCGAAGATGATCGTTGCTTCTGAGCTTACGACAGGCGAGCTGATGAGCCTGCTGGCTTATTGTATGAACATCCTGATGAGCCTGATGATGCTGTCCATGGTATTCGTCATGATCTCCATGAGTATGGCGAGTATCCGGCGTATCTCGGAGGTGTTAAGGGAAAGCAGCGACATCGAGAATCCTAAAGAGCCGGTATATGAAGTGGCGGATGGGAGCATTGAATTTAGGCATGTGGATTTTGTGTACCGTAAGGACAGCGAAAGCCCGGTGTTAAAGGATATCAATCTCAAGATCCGTTCCGGTGAGGTGATCGGGATCATCGGGGGAACAGGAAGTGCGAAGACCAGCCTGGTGAACCTGATCAGCCGCCTCTATGACGTGACAGGCGGAGCAGTCTGCGTGGGAGGAAGGAATGTCAGGGAATATGACATGGAAACCCTGCGGAACCAAGTGTCCGTGGTACTGCAGAATAACGTGCTGTTCTCCGGTACGATCCTCGACAACCTGCGGTGGGGCAACCGGGAAGCGACGGAGGAAGAATGCCGGGAAGCATGCCGCCAGGCGTGTGCGGATGAGTTCATACAGCGTTTCCCGGAAGGATATGAGACGTATATCGAACAGGGAGGCAGCAACGTGTCCGGAGGTCAGAGGCAGCGGCTGTGTATTGCGCGGGCATTGCTCAAGAAGCCGAAGATCCTGATCCTGGACGACAGCACCAGCGCGGTGGACACGGCGACGGATGCGAAGATACGGAAGGCATTCCGGGAAGAGATCCCGGACACGACGAAACTGATCATTGCACAGAGGATCGGAAGTGTAAAGGATGCAGACCGTATCATTGTTATGGATGAAGGATGCGTAGACGGCTTTGGTACCCATGAGGAGCTTCTGCGGGAAAATGCCATTTACCGGGAGGTCTATGAGTCCCAGACCAACGGCGGTGGAGATTTCGATGAGAAGGCAGGTGATTAGAGATGGCAGGACCGATGAGTAGAGCGCCAAGGGGCGTAAAACCGCAGGTGGAGAATCCTATGAAGATCTTTAAGCGGCTGACGGCGTATGTGTTCCAGTATTATAAGTTCCACTATATTGCCGTGATCGTGTTGATCTTCGTGAGTGTACTAGCAAACGTACAGGGGACGATGTTCATGAAGAATCTGATCGACGATTACATAACGCCGTTTCTTATGACGGATACGCCGGATTTTTCCCCGTTGGCAAATGCGATCGCGCGGGTGGCATGTTTCTATGGCGTGGGGATTCTTTCCACCTATATGTATAACCGGATCATGATAACGGTGACCCAGGGAACCCTCAGGTCGCTGCGGGACGATGTATTTGCCCATATGGAGCGGCTGCCCATTCAGTATTTTGACACCCATGCACATGGGGATATCATGTCTGTCTATACCAATGATATCGACACGCTGCGCCAGATGATCAGCCAGAGCATCCCTCAGGTGGTGAGCAGCGGGATTACGATCGTCAGCGTATTCGTCAGTATGCTGATCTTAAGCGTACCGCTGACGGCGGTGACCCTTGCTATGGTGGCGGTGATGATCGTGAGCACCAAGGCGGCGGCAGGAAGAAGTGGGAAATATTTCCTGGAGCAGCAGAAGAATCTTGGGGCTGTGAACGGGTATATCGAGGAAATGATGAACGGGCAGAAGGTGGTCAAGGTGTTCTGCCATGAGGAAGAGAACAAGAAGGTGTTCAAAGAGCTGAACGACCGTCTGTTCGTCAGCGCAGACAGGGCGAATACTTTTGCTAATTTCCTGGGACCGATCAATGCTCAGCTTGGAAATATCAGTTATGTGGTGTGCGCCATCGTAGGCGGCGCGCTTGCGCTTCATCATGTGGGCGGATTTACCTTGGGAGGGCTTGCGAGCTTCCTGACATTTAACAAGAGTTTCAGCATGCCGATCAATCAGGTAAGCCAGCAGTTGAACGCTGTGGTCATGGCAATGGCGGGCGCGCAGCGTGTGTTTGCCCTGTTAGATGAGAAGGAAGAGCAGGACGACGGGTATGTTACGCTGGTCAATGCCGTATCGAAAGACGGGAAACTGACGGAGAGCGACGCAAGGACCGGTAGGTGGGCGTGGAAACATACCCACCAGGCGGACGGCAGTGTGGATTATGTGGAGGTCAGAGGCGATGTGGTGTTCAACGGCGTGGATTTTGGTTACAGCGACGATAAGATCGTACTCCATGACGTGAAATTATTTGCCGAGCCCGGGCAGAAGATTGCCTTCGTCGGCTCTACCGGGGCAGGGAAGACGACCATTACGAATTTGATCAACCGGTTCTATGATATTCAGGACGGTAAGATCCGGTACGACGGGATCAATATTAATAAGATAAAGAAGGCGGATCTGCGCAGGTCTCTTGGGATCGTACTGCAGGATACTCATTTATTTACCGGGACGGTGATGGAGAATATCCGCTTCGGGAAACTGGATGCGACGGACGAAGAGGTCGTGGCGGCGGCGCGGCTTGCCAATGCGGACGGGTTCATCCGGAGGCTGCCCAATGGATATGATACGATGCTGACCGGGGACGGCGCGAATTTAAGCCAGGGACAGCGTCAGCTGCTTGCGATCGCGAGAGCGGCTGTGGCGGATCCGCCGGTGCTGATCCTGGATGAGGCGACCAGTTCGATCGACACCAGGACGGAGCGGATCGTGCAGGATGGAATGGATAAGCTGATGAACGGGCGGACGACGTTTGTGATCGCCCACAGGCTTTCGACGGTGCGTAATTCGGATTGTATCATGGTTCTTGAACAAGGAAGGATCATCGAACGGGGGACGCATGAACAGTTGATCGATGAGAGGGGGAGGTATTATCAGTTGTATTCCGGGAACTCGATCACCGCATGAAAATACGTCTTGTAAATGGTTGCATCTTGTCACGGATTTTCTTATAATATAGATAAATATGTTGGGGGGAACCGAAAAATGAGGAATTGTGAAGAAATAAGGCGGTTCCCGAAGGAGGAGAAACGTGCAGAGATCAGATGAAAAATATCAGGCGTATGTGCAGATCTTAAAGGAGGAACTGGTTCCGGCAATGGGGTGTACGGAACCGATCGCCCTTGCCTATGCGGCGGCGAAGGCAAGAGAGGTCCTGGGGTGTATTCCGGATAAAGTCAGCATCGGGGCGAGCGGGAGTATTATTAAGAATGTGAAGAGTGTCATTGTCCCGAATACGGATCATCTGAAAGGGATTCCGGCTGCAGCTGCGGCGGGGATCATCGCAGGGAAAGTAGAGAAGGAGCTGGAGGTGATCGCGGAGGTCGCAGAGGAACAGACGAAGCAGATGGTAGAATTCCTGGATACGGTTCCGGTAAGTGTGGAACATATTGACAATGGTATCACATTTGATATCATTGTGATCGTATGCAAAGGGGACTCTTATGCGAAGGTGCGGATCGCCAACTACCATACCAATATCGTATTGGTGGAGAAGGACGGTGAGAAGCTTGTGGACATCCCTGTGGAGGGAGAGAGCGAAGAGGGGCTGACGGACCGGAGTCTTCTGGATATGGAGAGTATCTGGGATTTCGCGAACACGGTGGAGATCGAGGATGTGAAAGAGGTACTGGACCGCCAGATCGTGTACAATTCTGCGATCGCTCAGGAAGGATTGAAGGGGGATTACGGCGCGAATATCGGAAGCGTGCTGTTAGATACCTATGGAACGGATGTAAGAACCCGCGCGAAGGCTATGGCGGCGGCAGGTTCGGATGCGCGGATGAACGGCTGCGAGCTTCCGGTCATCATTAATGCAGGGAGCGGGAATCAGGGAATGACCTGTTCGCTGCCTGTGTTGGAATATGCGAAGGAGAAGGAAGCAGGACAGGAGAAGACTTACCGTGCGCTGGCGCTGTCGAATCTGGTGGCAATACATCAGAAGACGGGTATCGGCAGGTTGTCGGCTTACTGTGGCGCGGTCAGCGCCGGGGCGGCTGCAGGCGCGGGGATCGCGTATCTGTGCGGCGGCGGATATGAGGAAGCAGTACATACGGTAGTCAATGCGCTGGCGATCGTGTCCGGTATGGTCTGTGACGGGGCGAAGGCGTCCTGTGCGGCGAAGATCGCGGCGTCTGTGGATGCCGGGATCCTAGGATACAATATGTATCTGAGAGGGCAGCAGTTCTATGCAGGCGACGGTATCGTGACGAAGGGTGTGGAGGCTACGATCACGAATATCGGGCGTCTTGGCAAGGAAGGAATGCGGGAGACGAATGAAGAGATCATTAAAATGATGATCGGAGAATAGCGCTTCAGCGAAAAAACACTAAAACACACTAAAACTCCAAAAAAACATAAAAAAAGTGTTGCAAATTGGGGAGAAGTGTGGTAATATAAATTTCGGTCACCACCAAAATGTGTGTGCCGAAATCTGGCTCCGTGGTCAAGCGGTTAAGACATCGCCCTTTCACGGCGGTAACACGGGTTCGATTCCCGTCGGAGTCATTGATGGAGTTTATTCATTAAAAAGAATGCCGATGTGGCTCAATTGGCAGAGCAGCTGATTTGTAATCAGCAGGTTATCGGTTCGAGTCCGATCATCGGCTTAGTCCTATAAGGGACTTAAGTAGTTTTGGACCTTTAGCTCAGTTGGTTAGAGCAATCGGCTCATAACCGATCGGTCCTGGGTTCGAGTCCCCGAAGGTCCATTTTTTATGGTAAGGAGAGACCCGCAAAGCGGGAAGATTCCTTATCATAGAGTAGATATATCAGATATCAGTTTTAGTCAGGCCCAGTGGCTCAGTTGGTTAGAGCGCCGCCCTGTCACGGCGGAGGTCGAGAGTTCGAGTCTCTTCTGGGTCGTTGATATGAACACTTGATAGTTTTTCTAAGAGTGGGAAGTATCATAGTTTCATAAAAAGGGATCTTAGCTCAGCTGGGAGAGCATCTGCCTTACAAGCAGAGGGTCATAGGTTCGAGCCCTATAGGTCCCATTTATGATGTGAGAACATCATAAGGAATGCCGCAGTGGCGGAACTGGCAGACGCACAGGACTTAAAATCCTGCGGGACTAATCTCCCGTACCGGTTCGATTCCGGTCTGCGGCATTGGTGAAAAGTGGAGGAAACGTTGGAAGTTCAACGTTTCTTCCATTTTTTATGTCCTCAAAAGTTGATTACGCTTGATTACACGTGTTGTAGATTTAAGATATCTGTCATGATTCGGAAAATATCATTGTAGACCATAGCAAGGACAGTATGATATAATGCAATTGGATACAACGGTGTATGATGATAAATTTAGTTATCATTTATGTGCTATAATAGAAAGGTAGGAGGGAATGTAGATGCTTTATTCAAATAGTCGAAAACTATCCTTATGTGGGTGGCTTCAAAAAAATGATGGATCAGCGTATCGTTCTCCATTACGTTTACAAAAATTTTTGTTTTTGTACGAAGCCTTTTCAAAAGTTGACAATGATGTTTCGGATTTTACACGCTTAAAAGGGTATAAACGCGGACCGGTATTTAGTCCTGTATGGGGTGATTATACAAAAGATAGAGCGGAATTCGACAAGAAGTCTCTGGAAATATATAATACTGAGCGGGATACTATCAATAATCTGCGGGCACAGAGGGCAAGTTTTATTGTAAGTTCACTTTCTGAGAATGAATTGTCTGATTTAACACATCAATTTAATATTTGGAATGCTAAACGACAGCCTATTATGGCAGGAGAGCAGCAAGTGGAATTAAATGAAAGTGATTTCAATGAGTTGGATTTTACAATCACTCGTACCCTAGAACAGATGTATCCGGCAGAAATAGTGCAGAATTGTAGTGTTATTGCCATAGGAGAAAAATTTTTTGTGTTCTTAAAAAAAGATATTAAATTTCTTACAGAACAGCATTTCGATACCATGGCATCCTTATCCGATCATGAAGATTTACACAATCCAGTATATGTAGAAGTAGATCATGAGGGGAGGCTGTGCATTGATTAACCGAAGCGATGTTGTAAGGATTAAGATGCCGTTTCCGGATATTACATAAACGTTAAAACCATATATGTTAATTTCTTCACCGATAAAACATTATTGGGATGAAGCACCAGATATAGCGAGGAATCCATTTCAGAGAACTACTCGTATTGATTGTGACAAAGAGTTTGTAACTTTTAATGTGTGTTACGATGATCGTTTAAAAACAGTTACGCGTCCAGATGTATGTGGAGATGTAATGGCACATATTGACACAGAACTTATATGTGACGGATATATTTCAAATAAAATTGCGGAAAGTGATCTGTTAGCCCTTAATAATTTAATACATCTAATATAAGTTTTCTAAAATATCGGTCTTGGGTTTGCCTGAGCCGATATTTTTGTTGCGCACTTGGCATATGGTTGTTTAAAGTATGTTTGAAAAACTATTCCTGCCATCGCATGAAAGCAAAAGATGTTGATCTGTACGATTTTGTTGCTGAAATCGTGTGAATGAAATATAATAAAAGTAAGGTTGTCTAGATATGCTGTATTGATACAAAAATCTTGATGACTATGAAAAGGCAGCTCTGCCAGTATACAGTCCTGGAGAATTTCTGTTAAATCATGAAATGAGTAAGAGATTGGAAAAAAGGCATGGATATAGACATGCAAGAAGAGAGTTGGAACGTGAGTAGTAGTGTATATTAAAAAATGGAGGAATTGTAAGATGAATATTTTAATGATTACTGGAAGCGCACACAAAAAGGGGACATCATCCTATCTGGCAGATGCTTTTGCCAAGGGAGCAAAGGAGGCGGGACATGCGGTCTGCCGCTTTGACGCGGCATATAAGAATGTGCATCCCTGCATTGGCTGTGATTCCTGTCAGAAGAATGGGCGGATTTGTGTATTTAAAGACGATATGCAGGAGTTGAATCCAGAGCTTTTAAAAGCGGAAGTAGTCGTATTTGTTTCGCCTATTTACTATTATGATATAAATGCGCAGATAAAAGCAGTGATCGATCGGTTTTATGCAAATAATTCCTTGCTAAAGGGAGCAGATAAAAAAGCAGTCCTGATGCTTACTTATGCCGATGAAACCGAAGAAGCGGCTGAAGGTGCCGTCGCTTCCTATAAAGGTATGTTGAAATATCTGGAATGGGAGAATGTAGGGATCGTCTCTGCAAAGGCTTGTTATGTACTTGAGGATGTCGTAAATTCAGAGTATCCGAAGCAGGCGTATGAGTTGGGAAAGAGTTTGTAAAAATGGAGTGTTTTTAAATGACAGGAATATTAATAACGGCAATTATAACGATAACATTAGCTTTGGTTTTTTATACGATCGGTGTGTGGTCAGAGCATCGAAGTAAACAGTTGAAAAAAATTCATTTGATCTTTTTCTGGCTTGGACTTTGCATGGATACAACGGGTACGATTTTGATGGGACGGATCGCAAAGCGGTCTCTGTTTTCCGGGGGATTATCATTGCATGGCGTAACGGGGATGCTCGCTATTATTTTAATGATCGTACATGCAGTATGGGCTACGATTGTGTTGATAAAGAAGAATGAAGATTCTGCAAAGAATTTTCATCGGCTTAGCATTGCTGTATGGGCGATCTGGCTGGTTCCGTATATTCTTGGGATGATAATCGGAATGAGATAAACAATGGGGAGGAAAGTGGAGGGCTAAATGATCACAGGTGAATTAAAAAACAAAATTGATAGTTTATGGGATATTTTTGCTTCCGGTGGATTGGTAAATCCGCTTGAAGTAATTGAGCAGATTACATATCTGATGTTTATTCATGATTTGGATGATTCGGACAATACAAGAGCAAAAGAAAGTGCAATGCTTGGGTTTCCATATCAGAGTGTTTTTTCAGATGAAGTAAAGATTGGAGAAAGAGCAATTGACGGTTCACAGCTTAAATGGTCTGTCTTTCGTGATTTTCCTGCCGATAGAATGTATTCTGCAATACAGGAGTGGGTATTTCCATTTATAAAAACATTACACAGTGATAAGAATAGCGCTTATTCAAAATATATGGATGATGCAATTTTTAAATTACCCACACCGCTTGTTTTATCAAAAGTAGTAGATTCATTAGATGAAATATATAAGACAATGAACGAAATTCAGACTGCGGATGTACGAGGAGACGTGTATGAGTACCTTTTGTCAAAGATTGCACAGTCCGGACGTAATGGTCAGTTTAGAACTCCGAGGCACATTATTCGTATGATGGTGGAAATGATGGAACCTTCCAGTGATGAGGTGATCTGTGATCCGGCTTGCGGAACGTCGGGATTCTTGGTTGCGGCAGGAGAATACTTGAAAGAAAAGAAGAAGGAAGAAATTTTCTTTGACAATCAGAAGAAAGATCATTATATGAATCACATGTTTCATGGATATGATATGGATAGAACTATGCTCCGTATTGGAGCAATGAACATGATGACTCATGGAATTGACAATCCATTTATTGAATATAGAGATAGCTTGTCTGATCAGAATCCAGATAAGGGTAAGTATTCATTAGTACTTGCAAATCCGCCATTTAAGGGAAGTCTTGATGCAGAGTCCGTATCAGGGGATTTGCTTAAGGTTTGTAAGACAAAGAAGACAGAATTATTATTCCTGGCGCTGTTTCTTCGTATGCTGAAGATAGGCGGAAGATGTGCCTGCATCGTTCCCGACGGTGTATTGTTTGGCTCATCAAAGGCACATAAAGACATCAGAAGAGAACTTGTTGAGAATCAAAGATTAGAGGCGGTTATCTCCATGCCTTCCGGTGTGTTTAAACCATATGCAGGAGTATCAACGGCTATTCTTGTATTCACAAAAACGGAATATGGCGGAACAGATCGTGTGTGGTTTTATGATATGACGGCAGATGGTTTTAGCTTAGACGATAAGAGAACTCCAAGTGCAGAAAATGATATTCCGGATATTATTGAACGATTCAAGAATTTAGATAAGGAAGCGGAAAGAAAACGTACAGATAAATCCTTTATGGTGCCTAAGCAGGATATTGTTGACAATGGCTATGATCTCAGCATTAATAAATACAAAGAGGTTGAATATGTAGCTGTTGAATATCCGCCGACATCTGAAATTATGGCTGATATTCGTGAAATTGAGATGGAGATTGGTAAGGAAATGGATGAGTTGGAAAAGTTGTTGAATTTGTAAGGAAGGATAAAGCTGATAAATTTAATTGGAAGTTGTATAAAGCTTTGGACAGGAGATTTTCCTATGAATAGTAACGTTTTGAAGAATGAAGACATAACAGAAAAAATAATTGCTTTTAATCTGCGTCAGTCCTACCATGCAAATATGACAGAAACTGAGTTATATGATTGTACAAGAGGATGCTGGAGAATAAGCCTTGAAAGCGCTCAGCAATACGCATATGCTTTCAGTGTCTATGAAAACACTATAAAAGAGGTCTATAAAATTGAAAAGTGGCTGTCGGCAGAAGAACTTCAAAGAGAAACTGTTCCTAATGAGCAGGATGAAAGTGGAAGATATGGGTTTGAAGGTAAAATTGCAGAGAAAGAAATACGAGATAAATACTTAGGGAAATCATTAGAAAATATATGTAAAAAGGGACGATATAGTTTCAAATATTTGTCTGTATACGATAAAAATTATGACAAAGTAAAAGTAATAGAAGAAACACAAAAAATAGAAAAAGAAGTTGAGTCGTTAAATATAGACGAAGAATCAAAAAAAGCAATTGTAAATGTTAGAGTTAACCAAGGAAAATTCAGAGATTTATTGCTAAAGAGATATAATAACAAATGTTGTCTGTGTGCCGTAAAAAATCAAAAGCTCTTGATAGCAAGTCATATTAAGCCTTGGGCAAAAAGTGAACCAAAAGAAAAATCAGATATTGATAATGGTTTTTTGATGTGTCCTAACCATGATAGATTATTTGATAAAGGTTATATCACTTTTGAGGATGATGGTACAATAATAATTTCTGACAAATTGACAAAAAACGACAGGGTTTTTCTTAATGTAGACAGTAAAATGCGCATAGAACAATTGACCAAGGGTAATAAAGAATATTTGGAATTTCACCGAAAAAAAGTTTTTAATAACTAAATGAAAATTCGGATTTGTGGGGATGGGTAGATGAAGATGATGTTTGTAGAAGATTGTTGTGAAATACTCGATTCAATGCGAGTTCCTATTACAGCAGCAGATAGAGAAGGTGGAAAATATCCTTATTATGGAGCGAACGGTATTCAAGATTATGTTGCCGACTATATTTTTGATGATGAGCTTGTATTACTGGCAGAAGATGGTGGTAATTTTGGTTCAAAAGAAAAGCCTATTGCGTATAGAGTTTCTGGAAAATGTTGGGTTAATAATCATGCCCATGTCTTAAAGACTAAAGATGGGGTGGATGTAGACTATCTGTGTTATTCTCTTATGTTTTATAAAGTCGGTGGAATGGTCAACGGTGCTACAAGACAGAAGTTAACTCAAGCAGCTATGCGTAAAATGCAAATACCATCTAGAAGTATGAAAGAACAGTTACATATCGTTAATGAGCTAAACCAAATTATTAAGATAAAAAAACAACGTCAGCAAGAATTAATACTATTAGATAACCTCATCAAAGCCCGATTTGTGGAGATGTTTGGGGATCCGGTAAGTAACCCTAAAGGATTGATAGAAAGAACTCTTCCTGAATTGGGAGAGTTTGGAAGAGGAGTATCGAAACATAGACCTAGAAATGATGAGGCTTTACTTGGTGGAGTTTATCCATTGATTCAAACTGGAGATGTTGCAAATTCAGGACTGTATATAACTGAGTATCATAGTACATATTCTGAATTAGGTTTACGGCAAAGTAAAATGTGGAATGAAGGTACTTTATGTATTACCATTGCAGCTAATATTGCAAGGACTGCGATACTTGGATTTGATGCATGTTTTCCAGATAGCGTCGTTGGTTTCAATGCAAATGAAAATACTAATAATGTGTTTGTTCATTATTGGTTTTCATTTTTTCAGGAAATTCTTGAGTCACAGGCTCCAGAGTCAGCTCAAAAGAATATAAATTTGAAAATATTGAGCGAATTGAAGGTTATTGTACCTGATATTCAGGAGCAAAAAGAGTTTGTAGCTTTCGTTGCCCAAGTCAATAAATCAAAAGCTGCAGTACAAAAGGCATTAGATCAGACACAGTTACTATTTGACAGTTTAATGCAGGAATATTTTGGATAGAGAGGTAGAGAGAAATTGGCAAGAATGACGGTTTATCATGGAGGTTATACTTCAATTGAAAATCCAGAGATACGTATTGGAAAAAATACGAAGGATTTTGGAAAAGGATTTTATTGTACAATTATCAAAGAGCAAGCACAACGGTGGGCAAAACGATATGATACAAAAATTGTGTCTATCTATGATGTGCGCTTGAATTCAGATTTGCAAGTCAAAGAATTTAAAGAAATGACGGATGAATGGCTGGATTTCATCATTGATTGCAGAAGTGGGAAAGAACATGCATATGATATTGTAATTGGGGCAATGGCAGATGATCAGATTTATAATTATGTGTCTGATTACATGGATGGAAGTATTACAAGAGAGCAGTTTTGGGTATTGGCAAAATTCAAGTATCCAACGCATCAGATTAATTTCTGTACAAAGGAAGCGTTAAAATGTCTTGAATACAGAGGCTTTGAGGAGGTTTTGTAATGGAGAATGTTGGGAGAGAATCGGCAAAAGATAATGATTTGTTCTTTACATGCAGTTTGATCGATCATATATCGAGAAAGACGAAAAATACAAGAACAGAGGTCGTCAATGCATTAGGGGAAAAGAACCTTGCGAAGATCTATGATTTAGCAGATATTTATCATAGTGATAATATAGAACGTGTCAGTGATGATTTTATCAGAAAAGCAGAAATTAAAATGGGGAATTTTGATAATGTGTCAGCATGTAAATACGCTATTCCATCGTATTGGGATATTGGTAAAGTGTATAAAAGACTGATCAAGGCTGTGGCAGAATGCGAAAAGATAGACGTTATTGAGGCGTTGTTAAAGGTTTATAACTCATTTATCAGCAGTAAAATTGATGATTATAACAGTAGTATGTATTATGAAAATCCATCGTATTTATTGGAATGTTATTTGGAAAATAAGGTGATATAATAGATTGAAGGTGCGAGCTCAGAAAAGAGAGTGCATGAATGCAGATAGATTGTAAGGATTATTTGTGGGGAGGCGTTCTATGATAACAAATTTTGACTACTTAAAACATGAATCAAAATTTTCTAGCTTTGCAGATGTTGCTATATCGGCGGAGAAGATTATTCTTATGGATCCGGAGGCTAGTATTATTAATAGCCGCCGAGCAATGGAGTTTGCAATTAAGTGGATGTATTCTGTGGATGCTGAACTTGAAAAACCGTATCAAGATAATCTGCAAAGTCTTATGAATGCAGAGGAATACAGGCAGATTGTGGGACTGGATTTGTGGAAACGCATGGATTATATAAGGAGAAGCGGAAACAACGCAGCTCACAATAATAAGAAATTGGGAAGAGACGAGGCAATGCTTTGTCTTGAGAATCTATTTATATATCTGGACTTCATTTCGTATTGTTATTCGGATCAATATGAAGAACATTCATTTGATAAAACAATAATCACTTCTCGAATTGAGAAAGCGAAGGAATCAAAAGAGGCAGCTGATGCTGCAAAAGCAGAATTAGCAAGAGAACAGGAGAAGTCTGCAAAACAAGAGCTTGATTTACAGAAATTGATTGCAGAAAATGCTTCATTGAAGGAGGAATTGTCTGCCCGCAGGCAGGAACAACAGCAGACTTATGTTCCCAAGCCGCTTGATTTATCTGAATATAAAACCAGAAAACTATATATTGATTCTATGCTTATGGACGCGGGTTGGATGGAAGGGAAGGACTGGATGAATGAAGTAGAACTTCCTGGAATGCCCAATAAATCAGAAGTTGGTTTTGCTGATTATGTCCTTTATGATGATATGCATCGTCCATTGGCGGTTATTGAAGCTAAGAGAACCTGTGTGGATGTTTCGAAGGGAAGACAGCAGGCGAAGCTTTATGCGGATTTACTGGAACAAAAATATAAAAGAAGACCAGTCATTTTCCTTACAAATGGATTTGAAACGCATATTATTGACGGGCAATATCCTGAGAGAAAATGTTCGGTTATTTATTCAAAAAGAGACTTGGAGAAATGGTTCAATTTACTGACTATGAGGACAAGTCTTAAGCATGTTGCTGTGGATAAGAACATTGCCGGACGATATTATCAGGAATCTGCTGTTAAAGCGGTATGCGATAGTTTAGATGAGAAGAACCGCAGGAAAGCCCTGCTTGTTATGGCAACCGGTTCTGGAAAGACAAGAACGGTGATCGCATTGTGCGATTGCTTGTTGAAAGCCGGATGGATAAAGAATATTCTGTTTCTTGCCGATCGGAATTCACTTGTCACACAGGCGAAAAGAAGTTTTGTGAATATGCTGCCGAATTTATCGTGTACAAATCTTGTTGAAGAAAAGGATCACTACAATGCACACTGCGTTTTCTCGACTTATCAGACGATGATGAATTGTATTGATACGGTAAGCGATAGCGAAGGAAAACTATTTACATGCGGGCATTTTGACCTTGTGATATGCGACGAGGCGCATAGATCTATTTATAACAAGTACAAAGACATTTTTTCTTATTTTGATGCGCCGTTGATTGGTCTTACCGCTACACCGAAGGATGAAATCGACAAGAATACTTATGAGATCTTTGAATTAGAGAACGGTGTTCCCACATTTGGATATGATTTGGCGCAGGCTGTGAAAGATGGATATCTTGTTGACTATGTTTCTGTTGAATCGAAGCTTAAGTTTATAGAGCAGGGAATTGTGTATGATGAATTATCAGAAGAAGATAAGAGGGCATATGAGGAAACTTTTGAGGATGAACATGGGGACTTGCCCGATTCTATAGGTTCGTCTGCTCTTAACACATGGATATTCAATGAGGACACGATAAAACAAGTTTTAAATATTTTGATGACCGAGGGCATTAAGATTGATTATGGACAGAAGCTTGGTAAGACAATTATTTTTGCAAAGAATCATGATCATGCTGAGAAGATACTGGAAGTTTTTAACAAAGAGTATCCTCGCTTCCCGGATTATGCGAAAGTAATAGATAATTATATGACTTACGCGCAAAGCGCCATTGATGAGTTTTCTGATCCAAAGAAGATGCCTCAGATTGCAATTTCTGTAGACATGTTAGATACGGGTATTGATGTGCCGGAAGTTTTGAACTTAGTATTTTTTAAAAAGGTGATGAGTAAAGCAAAATTCTGGCAGATGATCGGACGGGGTACAAGACTCTGTCCTGGTTTGCTTGACGGCGAAGATAAGCAGAGATTTTATATTTTTGATTTCTGCGGAAACTTTGAATTTTTCCGAATGAATAAAGGAAAGGCTGCGGCTAACAGGATTGCACCTCAAGGGGCGATTTTTAATTTGAAATTTGAGATTTCCTATAAGCTTCAGGATCTCGAATATCAGATTGATAGACTGATGGAATATCGCAAGGAATTGGTCAAGCAAATGAGTGAGAAAGTTCAGGAATTACCAAGGGATAACTTTGCTGTGCGCCAGCATCTAAAGTATGTGGATCTGTATTCTTCAGAATCGAATTATAATGCGCTTACATATGAGGATACCCTAATTGTCAGGGAAGAAGTTGCACCTTTGATATTTCCGGATGGAGATGAGGCGAGCGCTGTTCGGTTTGATGCACTTATGTATGGAATTGAACTGGCGTACTTAGTTGGAAAGAAGTACTCAAAAGCTCGTAAGGATCTGCACAAAAAAGTCGCTGGGATTGCAAATGTGGCAAATATTCCTGAAATTCAGGCACAGTCAGACTTGATCAACAAGATTTTGAATACAGATTATGTTGATAATGCCGGAATTAACGAATTTGAAGAAATTAGAGAAAAACTTCGTGATCTGATGAAGTATATTCCTACGGGAACGATCAAATATGTAACAAATTTTACAGATGAATTGCTTTCTACGGAATGGAAAGAATCTGAACTTGAAAATGATGAACTTAAGAATTACAAGGCAAAGGCAGAATATTACATCAAGCAACATCAGGATAATATTGCAATTGCCAAATTAAAGACAAATCAACCCCTGACGCCGGCAGATGTTACGGCGTTAGAAGAAGTTCTATGGCGTAAAGTAGGCACGAAGCAGGATTATGAACATGAATTTGGATCCAAACCGCTTGGTGAATTTGTCCGTGAGATTGTGGGATTGGACATGAATGCTGCCAAGGAAGCATTCTCTGAGTATCTGACAAATACAAGTCTTGACAGCAGGCAGATTTATTTTGTGAATCAGATCGTGGAATATATTGTCCATAATGGAATGATGAAAGATTTTACTGTTCTCCAGGAACCGCCATTTACGGATCGGGGAAGTGTGGTTGAGATATTCACTGATCTGAACGTGTGGATGGGAATTCGGAAGGTTATAGATACGATAAATGCCAATGCGGCAGCGTAGAAGGGAACACGTCTAAAGTTTTTCGGACAGCCGGTTTCCTGGTTTTGCAATATCTCAGAAGCAAAAGTCTATAGAGAGCCTGCATCATGCGATCCTAAAAGCAGATGCCAACGCAAGACCGTTAGAAATCAGCACGAAGAGTAAAGAAGCTTTAGGAATAAAATTAAGTGCATTCAATCTCAGGTTGAATGACGATACTCTCGAGAATATTTTCCAGAGCGCTAAAGTCTTTGCAAACGGCGGTCCCTATCTTGATCTACTCCATGTGCCACCGAAAGCTGTCAAGCGCGATAAACGGCTGTATAATTCCGGAGACTTAAAAGCTTTTCGTTATCAAAATGAGGATTTTCCTTTAATTCCTAAAACTGTATTCTATGATTTTATCTATATTGCTGCGGTAAAAAATTCATTTACAGCGGATGAAATCAAAGAAATTTCAGGTTATGATTACTTTACTGATATTGAATTTAATCCCGCGAAAAGTATCAATACCCAGGCGAGAGCTGCTGCGATGATCCGGCTTTTGCTTGATGAGTATGGGGAGCTGCCGGATTTTTCAAAAGAAGATTTTATACAATACCACAAAGAACATATTGTTTACGATACCTTGATTTAGAGAGGAGTGATTGTCATGGATTTACAAGAGAGAGCACTTGCATTTGCCAGACACCTGCATGATGAAAATATCATAAAGATGGATGATCTGGAGCAATTAAAAGACGAGACCTATGAGGAAATTGTCTTGTTGGTCAGGCAAAAGCTTCAAGAGACCTATCCGCAGACAAAGTTAAAACGCATGATGAAAAGCGTTCATTTTGCAAATGGTTTTCAGGATGAGCGCCTGAAACGGGTTGCGATTATTCTCACGGATGAGATTGAGCAATATCTGGATATAAATAAATTCCTTGACCACGATGCGTCGGTTGAATTTTTTAATAATAAAATCACATCTGGCGATTTTGTTATAAATCCAATTTCTCTAGTCGAAGTTGCATTTGAAAGCTTATGTATCTGCAAAGGGTCTTATCGACACATAAGAAATATCTGAAAAAAGAATATATTAAAGTTTTAGAGCAGCTTTATGCCGGATCATTTGTGGAATACTATGATCCCGATCGCAGTTATTTGATTTTCGGTGTACAGAATGGGAGAGGTAGATATGGGAAAGGTTGCAGGCAGCGTATCCATAATAGGAGGAGCAGACGGGCCTACGAGTATTTTTATTGCTGGAAAAAGCGGCAAGACAAAACTTACAATACGCATACGGAATTATTTTCACAGAATAAAGAGAAACAGGATAAAAAAGCGGCTCACTGCCAATCCCCATACGCTTGAAGAAGTTGTGGAATGGCTGAAACAGGAGTACAAAGCTGTGGAGATTTCGCAGCAGTCTTTTAGCTATCAGGAACAGAGGAAGTGTTTGAAGGCAACCCTTGTCATGCGCCACTGTCCGGATCTGCTTGGCGAGAGGGTGGATCTGAAGCCGCCAGAAAGGGAGGATATGGAAGCCTTAAAAGCATTCTGGGAGCAGATACAGGAACAGGAGAAGAGGGCGGCGGAAATTGCAGATGATATCTTTCCATTGGATTTCCACATATATGAGATCAGAGGTCCTAAGAATTGCAAGATGCAGATAGGTGTGGAAACGGTCTGGCAGGTACTTGATGCCTCGTACAGCGGGGATAAGAGATCCATGAAGCAGTTAAAGAAGCTGTCCGAAGAGATATATCTGTATTATGGAGTTGCTGCTGAAGATATAAAAAATCAAACGGAGAGGTATCAGTCACTTTTAGCAATATTATGTTCATAAATGTCCAACGTTCGGCGGGGAAGAAGTTTATCTTTAATGATAGGCGGATGAAAGAGAAAATGTTCTCCACTTACATGCACATTTGGCGACTGCAGCGGGGTATTTGACCTGGATAATAGTCGGATATGATTTAGTAAAGTACGATTGACTAAAGTATAAGGGGAAGACAGCGTTGATCAATCATTTTATTGATGGTAAAAAGGCAATCTATTTTATGGGCGTAGAGAGTAATGAGAAGCAGAATCTGGAGAACTTCAGTAAAAGTATCATCGAGTTCAGTAGCGGGATTCAGGCAGAGACATCCTTTTCAACTTACCAGGCAGCTTTGGAGTATACATTTAAGTTAGCAGAAAATGAACGTATCATACTGGCATTAGATGAATATCCTTATGTGGCAAGATCATCAAAGAGTCTTGTATCTACGTTGCAGATGTTGATCGACAAATACAAGGATCATTCAAAATTAATGCTTATTTAAGCGGATTGCCAGATGAAGACAAAGCATATATTTATGGAATTGTTGGCGGAACACCACAGTATCTTCTTCAAATGAATGACAGATTAAGTGTTGAGGACAATATTAAAAACACATATCTGAATCCAATGTCATTTCTGTATGAGGAGCCGTTGAACCTTCTGAAACAGGAGGTAAGAGAACCTGCAATTTACAATGCAATTATTACAGCGGTTGCAACAGGGCACTCCAGAATGTCAGAGATCGCAACAAAAGTTGGAGAAAGCACTACGGTATGTTCCGTGTATCTCAAGAACCTGATCGACCTTGGAATCATTAAGAAAGAAATCCCATATGGAGAGAAGGCTTCTAAGAAGTCAATCTATTCCATTGAGGATAATATGTTCTATTTTTGGTATTGCTTTGTGCTTGATAATACATCCGTCATTGCAAGAGGAGCAGTGGATCTCGTTTACAAGAGAATAGAAGTACAGCTCAATGATTATATGGGCAGAGTGTTTGAAGAGATTTGTACGCAGTATTTATGGAAATTGCTTCTCGATGGGAAAATGCCGATCGAATTTGCATCTCTTGGCCGCTAGTGGGGAAATGACCCGAGAAAGAAAGCTCAAACAGAGATTAGTATTATGGGAGAGCAGGATAGCAATTCGGCTATCTTTGCTGAATGCAAATGGCGAAACGAGAACGTTGATCTGGATGTGTTGGAGACTCTGGTCGATCGAAGTGGATTGTTCCATTATACGAAGGTGCAATATTTCCTGTTTTCTAAAACTGGCTTCACAAAAAGATGTATGGAAAAGGCTCAAGAAATGGGAAATGTAACGTTGGTAACTTATGATGATATTGTGAAGGTGTAGAAAATTATCGTTTAGAGACTTGCAAATAATAGATTTGAGGAGGGACATTATGCTTATAAGAAAGAGGAGCCTAAGGATTACGAAATCGTATATTCCGTAGTCAAAGATGCCATGTTTACGAGAGCAACGGTTGGGAGAGATGCTGTTTTAGTATTAGCACCTTTATCTGTTGTTCCGGAATATCAGAGAAAAGGAATTACATTTGGTATAAAGCCTCCTTTTGATGTGCCGGATGAAAATTTTATGGCATATAAAATTAAAGAAGGTGCGTCCGATATTCATGGAATTGTAAAATATGCGAAAGAATTTGGAATTGACTAATTGTATGCGCTGGAGGGTGCGGTACGCAATGTGGAGTTCAACAGTCTTCCGGAGGACAGGAAGAAGGAGTTGAAAGAGTTTAGTGATTTTTTGAAGAGGTGATGTGGGGCGCGGCTGGATCGTGAATGGCTAAATATAAAAGTAAAAAACAAAGAAGAGAGTAGCGCGAAGACGGCTTCAAAATACGGAAATGATGAAGGTCCTTTAGCGCCAAACCTCTCTTTGTGGACTTGGTGGTTGTCTGTTTTATAGATTATATCGTAATATCCAAAGATTGTCTCGGGCTTAATGAAAATTCGCTGTTGCCTTTTACAATGCGTTTTTCTACATCTTCGCGGGTAATGTTGCGTACAATGCTTGTATCAAATGGCTGTCCAAGCTGCCAGTTTGGGTCTGCTTCTTTTACAGCTTCGTAAAATGCTTTTGTATACATTCGCTCATATTGTCCAAGTGTCCATGTACCGCTTAACCGATCGGATTTGTTAACGCTTAACTGATAGCGCGTAAAAACTTCAGTACGTTTTGTTGTATCTCCATTGGCGATTCCTTTTTCTTGTATGAAATGGCGCTTTGTTTCATCAAACATATCTTGCCGGGCAGTTTCGGAAACATCTATTATTTTATGGAATTCAGACGGATCTTTACCTGTAATGTCCATTCCTGCGACGCCATATGGATTTACGAAATCACCGTCCTCATCAAAAAGTCCCATATAATTACGAATAAATGTTTCTTCGTCTGCCTCAAATGGATTTTTAAATTTAAAATCAACATCATCACATTTTAGTCCAAGCATCTGCTTAAGCATTTTCAGATTTTGCAAATCCTTTTCAGCCTTCACTTCCGCAGCAGATTTAGGTGCTTCTCCGTTAGGATGCCCTTCGTCATACATTGCTTTGGCGCGTTTGTATCGTGCGCTGTTTGTGTTAATTGCACCTGTGTAAGGCTTATAACCTACAACCATTGACATAACGCAATCCTCCTTAAATATAAATTCTTTTTAGCTGTGCACTTTATTCCCGCGAGCGACGAGCCAAGCGTGCATGTTTGCATGCATATTTGGCGACTGCCGCGAGGGTCAAATATCCCGCTGCTCTGCAGCGCTACAAATTTGAGGCTCCGTTGCTTGCAGAGGGGTCTTTGACTATTACATCGGCAATTTGGCAGAATTTTTAAGGAAATTTCGGGAAATTGATGATTTTGATCGGAAAATTCCAATTTTACCGGATTCATTTGCCACGGCAGTATCTTGAAGAATCCCGGAAAAGCTCATAAAATCAATGATCAGAAATCAATCGTAAAAAAATACGATTGATTTTTGCTTGTTTCTGTGTATAATATATGCAGTAAAATTGGAAAGGGGGGAGCAGTGTATGCGTGAAACAAGAACAATAGAGTTCAAAGAAATGATTACAAATACATTTTTAAAAACAGTAAGTGTCTTTTCGAATTACGACGGCGGAGAAATATTTTTGGGCATTGATGACAATGGTAATATCAAAGGACTACCGGATATAAAACAAGCGTGTCTGGATATCGAAAATAAAATTAATGACAGCATTACTCCGCAGCCTGATTATACACTGGAATTGCAGAATAATGACAGAACGATAAAGCTGACTGTAAAAAGCGGGTTTCAAAAGCCGTATTTATATAAATCCAAAGCATATAAGCGAAATGATACTGCAACAATAGAGGCTGACACACTGGAGTTGTCAAGACTGATTTTAGAAGGGAAAAATATCAGGTTTGAAGAATTGCCGTGTAAAGATCAAGAGCTAACTTTTGATACGCTATGTCAAAAATTAAAAGAATATATTCAACTTGAAACTTTTAATCAGGATACCTTGAAAACGCTGAACTTATATTATATAACAGCGCCACCGGATATAACAATGCGGCTGGTATTTTGGCGGATAAAAATCATTTTCCGGGAATTGATATAGTGAGGTTCGGTGAAAATATCAGTGTGATTCATAAGAGAGCAACATTTGATAATATATCCATTTTGGCAGCTTACGAAAAAGTATCAGAGGTATTCAAAGATTATTATCAATATGAGGAAATACAAGGCGACGAAAGAAAAAAGACAGAAAAAATACCGGAAACCGCGTTTAGAGAAGCAATCGCAAACGCGCTGATCCATAGGGCGTGGGATGTGGAGTCACAGATAAAAGTTTCGATGTTTGACGACAGAATAGAAATTATTTCTCCGGGAGGACTGCCTTCCGGAATAACAGAAGATGAGTATTTATCGGGGAAACTTTCAGTCTTAAGAAATAGAAATCTTGCAAATATATTTTACCGACTGGGGTTTGTCGAAATATTCGGTACAGGAATTCCACGGATAAAGCAGCTCTATGAAGAAGGATTGAAGCAGCCGGATTTTGAAGTGTCGGAAAATACAATTAAGATTGTACTTCCGGTTTTTGAGAAAAACCTGAATTTAACGGAAGACGAAAGAAAAATATATAAAATTTTAAGCAAAACAATGCTGAAATCAATTAGCGAAATTGCCCCTTACACCCCGTTTGGCAAATCAAAGACAACACAATTACTGAAAGAGATGGGTAAAAAAGGTGTTGTGAAAATTGAAGGCAGAGGAAGGGGTACTAAGTATGTGATAAAGTAATCACCATGACAAAGAGTAATTCTCAGTTACATCTAAGGCTGTTGCAGATTTAATAGGGTCAACACGTTAGAAGGAAATCGGCATTAGCCGACTTCCTTCTTAGCATGTTAACATGTTAATCCCATAGCCCGATCTCCTCGGAGGACAGAGCGCTGTTCCCACAGCGGGGACAGATAAGTTCGGCTTCTTCCGGCTGTAGAGTCAGGCTGCCATTGCAGTCCGGGCAAGATGAGGAGTAAGTTTTCCCGCTCATAGGAAAATAAATAACTGGAACGGGCACCATCTTTTTGCACTGCTGACATATTGCCGGACGGTAGTTAAACTCAAAAGAAGATATCTGCCCGTCTGTTGTATCGCAGAGAATGTTCCGGCGGATCTCTGCCGGAAATAACTGCAATACATCTTCTAAAACGGCATGCCCGATACCATGCCCGAGAGCGATCCGCCATGATGCATTGCAGGAAGGACATACAAATCTGTTGATTCTACCCATATATTATCTCCTTTTCATTTCAATGACCCAACTTCTGGCAGACATTATGCGTACTTATGCACTCAGTAACTGAAGAACAGACGAAGGCTGTTGATTAGCTTGAGCAAGCATTGCCTGACTGCTCTGGACCAGAATCGAATTACGCATGTAACTCATCATGGACTTCGCCATATCCGTGTCACGGATGCGGGATTCCGCCGCAGTCAGATTCTCTATCGTGTTGCTTAAGTTAGAGACCGTGTGCTCTAACCGATTCTGAAGAGCGCCGTAGTAACTCCGTATAGAACTGAGCTCATCGATCGCATTGTTCACCTGCTTGATCGCTTCGCGGGAACTATCCTGATCCAGTACGTTCGTAGTGAACAATCCGAGGGAATCCGTGTTCATCCGGAAGAGCTCCACGTTGATGATGCTCGCACTCTCGTTATCACACCCGACCATTAACTGAATACCCCTTGTACTTGCGATTCCCTTACCGGTAGGCTTGGTTGGATTATCCGTTAAGTAAAATTCCTGGTCGCCAAGCGGATTGTTGCCGATGATATCAGCATCACCAAGACTGTTTGCAATCACAGAACCGGAACCGCTTTTGGAATTATATGCAAGCTGACGCACAAATGCTACCAAGTCTGAATTTCCATTCCTGAATAAGGATTCCAAACCGCCCTGGCTGGTAATCTTTCCGCCTGTAGCTGTGGATATTGCACCGAATAAACTGGCCTTATTCTGTGTGATCTCTTGAAACACCTTATTCATTCCGTTCGCAATAGTTGTTCCGTCGACAGCACCTGCGCCGCCTGCTAGATATCCGATATAGGCGCTTGCAAGATAACCGTGCCCGTAAGGACGTCCAGCCACACTATACGATCTTAGATAATTCGCAATTTCCGTATCTTTTGAAGTATCACTTGCACTGCTAAGGGTATTGGCAATGTTTAGAAGCGTATCATTCCAGTGTGTGGGGAATCCGCCGCCTGCAAGCTGCGCGGTTCCTTCCGAGAACCATTCCGGGAATCTCTCAGATCCGCCGCGTCCGCTCATCTGATCGGTCATGGTGTACTGCATCACCGAATGCATGATTTCGTGTGCAAGCGTAGATTCTAATGTCTTTTCAGCAGCACCATTTATAGACGCGTCTGAAAAATCAGAGGAGTCTAACATGATCAGCATATTTCCCGCTTTACCGGTGGCTCGAAATGAGAACTTGGCATACGCAAGCATTCCGCCTGAACCGTCGATATTCCCAATCTGAAGCTCCATTCCCACGGTATCCCCGTTCAGCGCCGTCTTAAGCGAGGGAAATTTTTCAAGAATCTGCTTGACAGCATTCGGGAAATATTCTTCGGCAATCTTATCGGCAAGGGTATTAGCGGCTCTTGATACTCCGCCTGCACCACTTGCAGAAGCGGCACCTGATCTGTCTATTTGAACAGTTCCGTTCTTCAGATCCAAAGTAAGATTGTAAGTAGTCACGGATGCTTCTTTTGCACTGAATATGCTTCCGTCCGGAAAGAGATGAATACTGTTAAAGGATGTAGTATTCCCGATTCTTGTGATCTCGGTTTTTAACTTCTGCACCTCCTGATTCATCATAATGCGTTCTTTCTCAGTATACGTTCCGTTAGCAGACTGTACGGAAAGCTCCATCATGCGGTTGAGCATGGTATGAACCTCCGTCATGGCGCCTTCCGCCGTCTGTACAAGGGATATGCCGTCGTCTGCATTTTGCCATGCCTGCTCCAAACCGGTAATCTGAGCCCGCATCTTTTCGGAAATGGCAAGACCTGCCGCGTCGTCCCCTGCACGGTTGATCTTATAGCCGGAACTGAGCTTCTCCAGATCCCGGGCTACCGAACGGTTATTCCCGGTCAGATTCCTGTGGACATTCAAGGATGTAATATTATGTTGAATTCTCACCAATTCCACCTCCTTTCTTCTTGCCGGTTTCAACGGCAGATTGATGTTTGCTCCGCATTTCATGCGCCAGTATATCTAAAACACTTCAAATGCGATCAATTTTCTTATGAAAATTAAATATCTTCTGAAAGCTTGAAAGATATAAAGTTAACTTTATATCGACATGAATGAAGGAGTTAATAATACATAATATAGAATCATTTTGATATATATTTATATATAAAAATAATAAGAAGATTGATCGATAAAATATTTATTAGCAAACCGACCGTTGGTATGCAATGTATAAATATACTGACAACATGCGGGGAGGAATATGAGCATACACATTCCCCACAATGCCGATTATTATGAAATCCCTCTATTGTTTCTAACCAGCCTGTTCGTTTTTTAGGGTAATGACTTTCTTTACCGATGTTGTTTTTTTGGAACATGTGTTCGATATAATGGTTAAAGAAATTTAGCGAAAGGATTTTTATATTGTAGCTATGCGCAAGGTTGGAACAAAGAATCAGCAAAGAAGTAGAGGACGGGTGTATCCCCCTCTTGTAAAAATACGAAAAAATGATTTTTCATCAGCACACTAGTCGCCCGTGGGTAATAGTGGCTCCGACTTTCCTAACCTGTGAATATGGGAAACATAGCCAAGGTTTAACACGTTATACCTGCAAAAAAGAAATCCATAAAAAATAATAAGGGGAATTATTCGGTCATTGTCTGCACGCACTGCGGGCTGACGCTCCGGCTAGGGACGCAGAAGGAGAGTATCCTGTACTGTCCTACGGGGCGGATGCATCGGGACAGCCCCTGCAGCCAGGTGAGGATGAAGAAGGCGTTTGCGGAGGATACGCTGGTGCGTCTGGTGAGGAAGCAGGCGGAACTTCTTCCGGAGGCGGAGAGGGCGCTGAAAGGGCGGCAGGTCATGAAGGAGCCGGAGCGGACGCAGAGAGCTTGAGGGCGGAGATGCGCAGGCTGGACGAGGCGAAGGTTTCTGGGTATGAGGATTATAAGGCGAGGAAGTTGTCAAGGGAGCGGTTTGTGGAGAAAAAGAGGGCGCTTGGATGTTAGGAGGTAGGAGCTGTCTGCGGCAGTGTCGGATGCGGAAGCGCGGGAGATTGTGGAGGAAGCCGGGCAGAGGGAGTACCGGGAGGCTTTTCGGATTCGGGAGTATCTGCATCTGGAGGGGTATGATAAGCGGGTGATGGCTTCTTTGATTGAGAGTGCCAAGGTAATGGGGTAGGACAGGCTGGAGGTGGTCTGGAAATTTGGGGATGTTTATGAAAAGATTTTGGGTGTAATGCGATGAGGATATGGTACAATTTTTAAGGAAAGTATCAGATTCAGAGCAGACAAAGAGAGCAGCTTTATACAAAAGATAAAACTGCTCTGAATGTGATTCTTTCCAATTGTACCAAGCCGCGGACGATCAGCCGGTAAGTGTATGGGGATAGCATTCTTTTCCTTTGGTTAAAATGCTGCTATTTTTGAAAGGATAGATGGCATAGAAACCACTTTTTTGTGTAACTTCATGGGAGCGTTTTATAAATGGGCATGCTTCACAAGCCTTCTTGCGGAGGCTTAGAAAAAATCTATTCAGTGGACAGACTCTTTGATCAGGAAGTGCCATAAGTATTCCCCTCAATTTACTACTTTTTTTACTACTTTTGAGGTCAAAGATATGCCAATTTAGACTACAATATATAATATACCCAAGCTAGTGGACACGGAACGTTTTTAGTTCCCTGCATTTTAGACACAGATTTAGGAACTTATATAATGTATTCTTTCTTTGGGTATGGGGTATTAGTGCCTTAACAGTCAACACCCATACCCAATAAAAGCATACATTGACCTGATACCCCCAATTACAACATTCCAAAATGTTTTAACGCATCAACGCAGGGATTTCCCTGCCTTTTGTGGAAAATTGTTTGAGTATACTTTGGAGGCATGGTACAATATAGAAAAGGACGTGATAAAGATGAAAATGACAGAGACAAATTGGGAGAGTCTGGATATCTCGAATGATTTTCTATTTGGAAAGGTTATGCAGAATCCCGACTTATGCAAGGAGTTATTACAAAGGATACTGCCAGATTTGAATATAGAATGTATAGAATATCCAGAATTGCAGAAGAGTATCAAAGAAGGGGCGGAGTCAAGGGGCATCAGGCTCGATGTGTACATCAAGGATGATAAAAATATCGTTTATAATGTTGAGATGCAAGCCAGTGATTCAAAGGAACTTCCCAAAAGAAGCAGATATTATCAGGGCATGGTGGGAAGGGAAGACATATCTATACATTCGAGAATATCTGTAAAGAAGATAATAGTTTATCTATGGGTGATGAGGCAACAAAAATCTTTTTGAACTCTGACAGTGATATGGATGATGTGGGGAAAGAACTGCGTGCGTTTTTGGATTATGTGAAGGGTATTAAGGTTACGGATGACGATTTTATAGACAGACTGGAAGAAGCTGTCAAGAGGGCGAAAGCAAACAAGAAATGGAGGCGTGATTATATGACGATGGAAATGTTAGAACGTGTGAAATATGAAGAGGGCAGAGAAGAAGGAAGAAAAGAAGAGATGGAGAGAGGCATTACCGCTCTGGTATCTACGCTGAAAGATATGAATGTACCTATTCAGGTTATACTGGAAAAAGTACAGGAAAAATTCAACCTGAGTTTGGAAACTGCAAAGAAGTATATTTAATAGTAATTCTCAGGCTATGGGGGTATCAGGAAGGGATTTTTCTGTATGATGTAAGTATACTTGTATTGGAAGGGGAGAATGCCAATGAGCGAGGTTAAATTGACGAATACGCCGTATGACGATGTATTTCGTACTTTACTAAATGATTGCAGTAGTTTGATTATTCCAGTAATTAACGAAGTATTCCACGAAAGATATTCTGGAAAGGAAGAGGTTGTTTTCTCCGCCAATGAACATTTCATGAATCGGCAAGGCGGAAACGAAGATGAGCGTATTACGGATTCAAATTTTAAAATAGTAGGAACGGTAACTAAAAAGTACCATTTGGAATGTCAAAGTAACATAGATAGCAGCATGTTGGTGAGACTGTTTGAATATGACACGCAGATTGCTCTTGATGAGGGAGAGATTAAGGAAAATGTTCTAACTGTAACTTTTCCTCATTCAGCAGTGTTATATTTAAGATGTAATGAATCTACGCCGGATAAGATGAAAATTAAGATGGTTACACCTGGCGGAGAAGTTACTTATGATATTCCGTTGATGAAGTCACAGCAGTACACGCTAGATGAAATATTTGAAAAAAGACTTCTGCTTCTGATTCCATTCTACATATTCTCTCATGAGAAACGATTTGAGGAATATGAGAATGACGAGACAAAGCTTAAATTATTACAAGAGGAATATGAACTGATAAAGAACAGGCTTGAAGAATTGATGAATCAGGGCGAGATTAGCGAATATATGAAATGTACGATTAGTGATATGTCTAATAAGGTTCTGGAACACATTGCTGTAAAATATGATTCTGTTAAGAAAGGAGTACAATCTGTTATGGGTGGAAAGGTATTAGAATATGAAGCAAAGACGATATTGAATAAGGGAAGGGAAGAAGGAAGAGAAGAAGGAATTACTATTCTGGTATCTACGCTGAAAGAAATGAATGTGCCTATTCAGACTATATTGGAAAAGGTACAGGAAAAATTCAACCTGAGTTTGGAAACTGCAAAGAAGTATATATAAGGAGTACAATCTGTTATGGGTGGAAAGATTTTAGAATATGAAGCGAAGACGATTAGGAATGAAGGCTTGGACGAAGGGATTCGTGGAGCAGTGTCGGCACTAAAAAATGTGTCTTTGGAGAAATAATCTTTACTGGTAGGAATCAGATATGTAGAAATCTGCTGTCGAAACGGCAATAACCAGACAGGAAACGGCAATACACAAGGTTCAGGGAACAATTCAACCACACAGGTGAAACCTGTCGATACAACCAAAACATCACCAAAGACAGGCGACAATAACATGATATTATTATTTGCCGTACTCTGTGCAGGTTCCTGCGTAGTGGGGGTATCAACCTTAAAAGCAAGACGTAAAATCAGATAAAGAAAGAACATTTTTCATAAGTTTACAAAAAGCCTTTACCACCTCAAAAGTGGCGAAGGCTTTCTTTCTGTTCTTCAAACCCTTCAAAACCTTCAGACGATTTCAAAATTTTTAAGATTTCCATAGATATCAAAAATACATATAAAGAAAGGTTGTGATTCAGTCATGTTAAAAACAGGTGATGTTGCCAGAGATATTGGAGTTTCCCCGAACACCATACGAGAGTATGTCAGACGTGGATGGCTGACCTGTATGGTAACCCCGACAGGTATGCGTTTATTCAGCGAGGAGGCTGTAAATATCTTTAAGACGAACTACATGGAAACGGGGGTATGTGGAGATGAAGAATAAACATGTGATTGCGCTGTTAGCGACGGCAAGTCTGATAGTCTCCGTCCCAGTTACCTCTATGGCAGGCGATACGCTTGGAGTTTCCTTCCAGACTGCTGTATCAGATTCAGAGGGAGGAAAACAGAACTCCGATGATACTGCAAGTACTGGATCAGTCAGTAAATCATTGTCTGGCAGTGACACAGATGCAGTCATATCAGATATGGATTCCAAAGTATCAGACAATCCATGCACCACACCAGATACGGATGCAGGAACGTCAGATCTGCCATACGCAACACCAGACACAAGTATCTCCGACGATAAAAGCTCTATAGAGATAAGTCCCGATGGTACGCAAAGTCCGTCTACAGACAGTACCGAGACGAACTCAGAGCCGTCAGAACCCCTCGGCAGTGAGCTGGTTTCCCCATATGCAGGAGAAGAGGATTTCATCCTCAGCGGAACAACCCGAAGAGATTTCGGGGAAGTTGGTAATGGTGACTTAATCAGCAGGCACTAGACTCAGATATAGTTTCATGTGTTAAAATAGCCATCGTAGTAAAAACCCCCAATTCTTACTACGTTTTTACTACGATTGACGGCTTCAACTTGCCACATTTTGCCCCGTTTTGCTCATTCTGTGATTTTATTAACAATATTCATCTGAAAAATAAACCTCGCAAAACGTGCCAAAACACGGCAATTCAACGCATTTTAGGAGGAATTTTTATTATGATTAAAATACTTTTTATCTGCCACGGCAGTATCTTGAAATGTTCTGGAAAAGCCTGTAAAATCAATGACTCTACGATATGGCAAGGCGTTTACTGCACCACTACTACACCATTTTTGAAAGAGCCTTGAAATGACAATCAGAAATTGAAATAGATTTTGTGAGGATATAGTATTTTGCAGAAAATTTTGTTATGATATGAATTGGGTAGATGTTGTCTACCCAATTTGACTTGGAGGTGCTTTCATGGCAGAGAGTCAGAATATTGAATGGAAAGAATCATGGCGGGATGAATATCTCAAATGGATATGCGGTTTTGCCAATGCGCAGGGTGGAAAGATTTATGTCGGCACAAATGATGATGGTACTGTCATTGGTATCCAAGACAGTAAGAAGCTTATGGAAGACATTCCCAATAAAGTAAGGGATATTCTGGGAATTATCGTAGATGTGAATTTGTTATCTGAAGACGGAAAAGAATACATTGAAATTTGTGTCAGTTCAAATACTTATCCTGTGAATTACAGGGGAGAGTATCATTATCGGAGCGGAAGCACAAAACAGTTGCTTAAAGGACAGGCATTGAATCAGTTCCTCTTAAAAAAGACTGGCATTACCTGGGATAGTGTTCCCATACAGGATGTTGCAGTAAGGGATTTGCGGAATGATAGTTTTGATATTTTTCGTGAACAGGCCGTTCTTAGCAAAAGAATGGACAAAAAAGATGTCGATTCTTCCAATGAGCAATTGCTGGATAGTTTAAATCTGCTTGACCATGGTATGCTCAAGCGGGCGGCGATTTTACTATTTCATCATAATCCGGAGAAATGGATACCAGGTTCTTACGTAAAAATTGGCTATTTTGAAACAGATTCAGAATTGCGGTACCAGGATGAAATACATGGGTCACTGATTTCACAGGCTGATAGAGTTGTGGATTTGATTTTTACCAAATACCTGAAAGCAGAAATCTCTTATCAGGGAGTTACAAGGGTAGAAACTTATCCTTTTCCAAAGGAGGCGATTAGAGAAGCTGTTTTTAATGCCATCGCCCACAAATTCTATGGAACTTTGATACCGATTCAAATCAGGATATATGCGGATAAAATCATGATTGCAAACGATTGCGTGTTTCCTGATGACTGGACGGTTGATGATTTGATGGGAAGTCATCGTTCCAGACCATATAATCCGCTCATTGCGAATACTTTCTTTCGTGCAGGCTTTATCGAAGCATGGGGTCGGGGAATTGAGAAAATTAAGGACAGCTGTGCACAGGCCGGGAATCCCATGCCGGAGTATGCGGTTAAAAAAGAGGACATTATGGTGACGTTTAAAAGTCTGGTGACTGACACTACCCAAAATACTACCCAAGCTGTTACCCAAGGTACTACCCAAGTTGGTTTTCAGTATATTGAGAATTCGATTCCTATGCGGATTATAAAAGTCATTAAGGATAATCCGGCATTGTCCCAAAGCCAGATTGCAGAAATGCTTGGGGAAAAGCATGATACGATTAAATATCATATGCGGAAAATGCGAATATCTGGAATCATCGCAAGGGAAGGTACCAGTCAGAAGGGAAAGTGGATTATTGTGGACAATAAGAACTGATTTTATACTTTGGTTAATGTAGGATTTTGAAGAGTATTACACTACAACGAGGATTAGGTAGATGAGTTTTACCCAATTCTCATTATAAAAATAGGGGCGGTAATTAATGATAAAAACAGATGCGTTTCCAACAATTCAAATGAAAATAAATAAATTGTTAAAAATTACAAATGGGTACAGGTTCTATGATCTTGTGAAAGCAGTATATTGCATTAACTTGTGCATTAATAATAGATCTGTTTTGGTTGTCTTGCGTTAAATGCCTGTCTGATTGAATATGTAGAGCAGGGAAGTCAAGAAATAAATAGCTATGATAGTTTTGAAAATTTTTTTAAAAGAATCTATGATATTATGAAACCGGGAATAGCGGATGATTATGCGGTAGAGGATTTTGGAGAAGTTAGGATTAGATATGACAATAAGTTTTATCGTGTGATAGTTGGGACTGGCCATAATAATGTTTTTGCTTGCTTGAATTTTTTGCCTGTATTAGCAAGAAAAACTTCACATGAAGATGAGCTTAAACTGGTCTTGAGTTATTCGTCAGGGATTCTTGATTATTTTATGGAAGAAAACAAAAATGATGGAGTTGTAGAAAAAAGATTCGAGATTCCGTCGGAACAGCTATTTAATAGAGTACAGAAATTTTTTGATAAAGAATGTAAGAAATACGATATTTTTAAGATTGCTGCTTTAATGAAAAGTGAAGAAGCTACTATTGAAAAGAGTCATTTTGTGTATAAAGAAGATAATATTTATCCATTATACAACGTTTCTTTGCTAGTTGATTTGTATGATATTTGGGAGAAAGAAATCGATTATGAACAACAGATAGTTGTTGCAAATATTGGAATAATTGAAAGAATATATAGTTTGTTTGAAACTGATCGGTCACGAAGCTGCATAATGTTTGCGCCAGCTATGATTTTTCCAGATCAAAAATTTGATTCGACTCAGAAAACATATACATTTGTAGCAACGTCTTCTCATGGTGCTATTTTTGCAATTAATGCAGATGAATATGAAAATAATCAGCTAGAGAAGGAAATTGAAAATATTGAGGAATATCATAAAAGCGGTAAGCTTCAAATTGCAGAAACATATAATCGGTTTGAAAAAAATGGATTAAGAGGACTTTACATCTCGCCTGATATGCCAATAGAATATTTAATCTATGACAGTTTTACAAACCCAAATCAAATACATGTTTCGATGGGTAAGGCAGGGGTGTTAGAAAGAAAAATTTGCACTGCACTGGATATAATTTATTATCTTGATTTTATGGAAGACACTGATGAATTATTTGAATATCTTTCTTATTCAAAAGAGAGAGATTATAAGAGCACTTTTGGATTTGGTAGTGATGCTGCTCATTATTTTACGTGGAAATATCAAGGCCGCTATATTGATTATTTTAATGCTTGAGAGCCACGGTTCTAAGGCTTCAGAGCCATCAATACAAGTCTATTTTAATCTTTCAGAGCCACCACAATATATAGTGTATCTATGATTAAAGTACACTTA
>Ga0073907_1000253_pt1 | contig 80746 bp, 73 predicted proteins | sample GluameincwithD2O_FD_65483 | JGI IMG/M metagenome (GOLD analysis project Ga0073907, IMG submission 65483) | Mouse cecum microbial communities from Vienna, Austria - Glucosamine amended microcosms incubated with D2O | ecosystem: Host-associated > Mammals > Digestive system > Large intestine >... | reverse complement strand
GTCTTCGTCCTCCTTACTCAGTCGTGTATAGATCGCGCAAAGGATTTGTTACACCTCCTTCAAGGCGTAACTGCTCGGTATCATCATACCCTATGAGCAGCTGCATGGCAAGAAATTATTTTGAATGCCTTTGCCGGGTAAAATGGCAAAGGCATCATTTGCGGAGTTCTTTTGTGAGCCAGACGGCGACAGTCTGATTGATTGACTGGTCAGCAGGCTTGATTGTGGGTGGGTGGCACTCACTTAAAATAAAATTTGTGTCTTTCATCATGATCGCCTCCAGTAAGATTTATGAAGCTTAACGCTCAAATATACAAAGAACCGCGCAGGGAAAAATTCATCTTGACAAATCCGTTTCCTTCTGTTAGGATTCAAATGCAGGAAAAAATTCATCGTACCAACTCAAGCATAACCCACGAAACCCCTTTCAATCAAAGGAGTGGAATTGGTTATGCTTTTTTTCATATTCTGCCTATAAACTACAAATCCTGAGGAAAAGGAGAAATCACATTATTATGCAGTTAAGCGACTTTTTAGGCCTTTTGGGAGGCTTGGCCCTGTTTCTGTACGGTATGCAGATGATGAGCTCCGGCCTTGAGGCCGCGGCAGGCAGCCGGATGAAAAACATTCTGGAGCGCCTCACCGCCAACCGCTTTTTGGGGGTCCTGGTCGGGGCGGGCATCACCGCCGTTATTCAGTCCTCCTCCGCCACCACGGTGATGGTGGTGGGCTTTGTCAGCGCCGGCATGATGACCCTCAGCCAGGCGGTGTGGATCATTATGGGGGCCAATGTGGGCACCACGGTCACCGGCCTGCTCATTGCTCTGGACGTGGGAGCCCTGGCCCCGGTGTTCGCCTTTCTGGGGGTCACCACCCTGGTGTTCATCAAAAACCAGAAGCTTCAGCACATCGGACAGATTATGGCCGGTCTTGGGGTGCTGTTTATCGGCATGGACATGATGAGCACGTCTATGTCCCCTCTGCGGGAGGAACCGGTTTTTTTGAACCTGATGGCCTCCTTCTCCAACCCCCTGCTGGGCATCCTGGCCGGCGCACTGTTCACCGCCGTTATTCAGTCCTCCTCCGCATCGGTGGGCATTTTGCAGACTCTGGCGGCAGGGGGCGTGCTGGGACTGGACAGTGCGGTGTTCGTCCTCTTCGGCCAGAACATCGGAACCTGCATTACCGCCGTGCTGGCCTCCGCCGGGGCCAGCCGGGACGCCAAGCGGACCACCCTCATTCACCTGATGTTCAACGTATTCGGTACGGTCTTGTTCACGGTGCTGTTTCTGTTCTTTCCCCTGGCCCCTCTGGCGGCGCAGTTTATTCCCGGTGACCCGAAAACCCAGATCGCCCTGGTGCACGCCGCCTTTAACATTACCACAACCCTGGTCCTGCTCCCCTTCGGGACCCTGCTGGCCCGGCTGGCGGTGCGTGTTCTGCCGGATCTGCCCCAGGAGCGGGACAGCGGCATGGTCCTGGAGTACCTGTCCCCGGTGCAGGCCGGCGGCAAGGACGGCGGTCTGGGCGTATCCGCCATCTACGTAGATCAGCTGCGCAAGGAGCTGGACCGGATGCTGCGTATGGCCCAGGAAAACGTGGCCGTCAGCTTCCAGGCGGTGCTGGCCCGGGACGCGGGACAGCTGGAGCAGGTGGAAAAAACGGAGGCGTATATCGACTTTCTGAACAAGGAAATTTCCCTGTATATTTCCAAAATTATCTCCAGCGAGACCAATGAGCAGGCCTCCGCCATTGTCAGCAGCTGCTTTGCCATCACGGGCAACATTGAGCGCATCGGCGACCACGCGGACAACATCTGCGGCTATACCAAGCTCCTGCGGGACAAAAACATCGCCTTCTCCCCGGCGGCGGTGGATGAAATCGGGCAAATGCGGGATGTGTCCTTAAAGGCCATCGCCGCCCTGCTGGAGCCAGGCGCGGGGGATCTGGTGTGGCTGGCCGACGTGGGCGGCATGGAGCAGCGCATCGACGATATGACCCTTGGCTTCCGGCACAATCAGCTGGAGCGGATGCGGGCGGGGTCCTGCTCCGAGGAGGCCTGCATTATCTATGCGGAGCTGCTCACGGACTTTGAGCGCATCGGCGACCATGTGCTGAATATCGCCCAGGAGCTTGTCGTGTCCCGGGGCTGAAAAAAAGACCTCCCGGCCCATACATGGGAACCGGGAGGTCTCGTTTTCTGCTTAACTCTTCTCCTCAAAGCTCGCGCCGCAGGCGCGGCAGGTAACCGTGATCTTCCCCTTGCCCCGGGGAACCCGGAGCTGCTGTCCGCAGTGGGGGCATTTAAAGTAGCAGTGTTCCTTGTCCTTATAGATGGTGCGGCGCAGGTGAAACCACCGCTGCACCGGGCCGATCAGCTCCAAAAACTTCGCGTTTTCCGCCCGCCGCCTGGGGGCGTTGCGGGAGAGCATACGAAACAGCGTCCAGCACAGCAGCGCCCAGGACAGCCAGTACAGCGGGATAAAGCGGGTAAACACATAGACCAGATAGAGAAGCAGGTAGGAAACCAGCAAGCACAGATTTAACTGGTCCTGGCCATAGCGGCCATACATAAAGCGCGCCAGCGCGTTGCGGATCATAGTAAAGAGGTCACCTCCAGGTGAGATATGACTGCATTTTTTCAAGTATTACATATCATATCGCGCCTGGCTCCGTCCGTCAAGCAAAGAAACGTAAACAAAATGTAAATTCACACAATCTCGACAAACGCCCTAAAGTTCTGTATAATGGGAGGCAGCTCAATTTGATTTGGAGGTCCGTCCATGAAGCGCATTGACAAAGAAAATTATTACTTAGACATTGCTCAGACCGTTTTGGAGCGCTCCACCTGCCTGCGCCGGAACTATGGGGCCATTATCGTAAAAAACGACGAAATCATGTCCACCGGCTACAACGGCGCCCCCCGGGGACGTCAAAACTGCATCAGCCTGGGCTACTGCACCCGGGACGCCCTTCAGATTCCCTCCGGGGAGCGGTACGAGCTGTGCCGCTCGGTCCACGCGGAGGCCAACGCCATTATCTCCGCCGCCCGGCGGGACACCCTGGGGGCCACCCTGTACCTGGCCGGCCGGGACGCAAAAACCGGGGCGCTTCTTCACGACGCCACCTCCTGCGCCATGTGCCGGCGTATGATTATCAACGCGGGCATTGAGCGGGTCGTGATCCGCCAGGAGGAGGAGAAGTACAGCGTAGTTCATGTGGAGGACTGGATTCGGGAGGACGACTCCCTGCCCGGAAACGAAAAAATTTCTGTCCTGGAATAATATTTTCCCTCCGGCCTGCATATGCTGATATGCAGACCAAAAATGGAGGCGTAACGATCATGACAGAGAAACAAAACCCAAAGCAGCCCGTCCCCCAGCCCAAGCCCGCCGCGCCCCAGCCGCCCCCGGCGGACCTGGACGAGTACATCTTCCGCCACGAGGGCGGCTGGCAGATCAGCGACCGCTAGGTCCGCTTCATGGTAAAGACGAACTCGCCGCCGTCCCTGCGGCCCTCTACCTCCACGTTGGGGTAGCTGAAGTAGAACTCTCCCTGCTGTTTATAGAGGGCCTCCATCAGCTCCCCCACCTGGGTCCGGCCCAGGTCATGCCACAAAAAGGCGCAGGCCGCCAGGGCCATCTCCCGCCGGGGCAGGCTGTAGGTCCCCTCCCAGGCGCACAGCAAGCGCACCTCCTGCAAGCCGTTTCCCGGCGTATGGACATACCGGAAGAACGGATCTGGCCTGCCACTGTCCCACGGGTCCACAATCACCACCCCCTCGGGCGCGGGCAGGTCCCGCAGCGTCCCGCTGAGCTCCAGCTCCTGGGCGGCCCGGCCATAAAAAAAACGGTTCATCTGATTATAGTTTTGGGTGAACTCCTCCGTTGTCAGCGGAGCGCCCCGGTGGGGCGGGGCGGAGGCCCACAGATGGCCTCCCACCATAAGGGCAATGCACAGCCCCAGGCTCAGGACATAGGCGGCGCTGCGCAGGGTGGTAGATGTACTGTCCCAGTTCCAGAAGGGCTTTTGTCTGGTACTGCCCTCCAGGTAGAGCAGATCATCCCGGTCCCAGAGCAGGGGCCGTTCATGGTATACGCAGATGCAGGCGTAAATCTCCACTCCCATAACAAGCAGCCCTGTCAGCGGAGAGGGGATTTCCGCAAGCAGCACGCACCCGCCCCAAAAGAGCACCACCCGGCCGGTGCGCCAGAAGGCCTGCTCCAGCGTCAGAGGAGAGCCGTCCGCCTGCACGATTTTCAGGCCGAACAGCGCCTTGCCCGGGGTGGTCCCCCAGCCGCGGAGCATCAGGGGCTCCAGCCCAAGCATCAGCAGCAGGGAAACCAGCGTCCGCCAGAAACCGGCCTCCTGCCGGAGAATGTTAATGCGGAAAAACAGCTGTAACAGCACAGTGAACGCTGTTCCGTACAGCAGTCTGTCCAGCGTCCGGGCGAAGTACCGCCGCCAGGGGAAGATATAGTGGGGCAGCTGGTCCTGGGCCGGCACCTGCGCCGGAGCAGCGCACCGCTCCAGATAGCGGGAGGCGTCCAGCGTGGCGTAATCCACCCGGTCCTGGCGCAGCTCCCGGCACAGCAGAACGGCATTGTCCAGGTCCTGCCGCTCCAGCTCCAGCTCCCTGATTTTCTGCTCCAGCACCCCCTCCAGGTCCCGCTCTCCTTTCTGAAGGCCTTGAATGTCCTCCAGGGATACGTGAAGCTGCCGCAGCAGCTTTACCTTCAGCAGTGTTTCCGCGTCCTGCCGGGAGTAGTCCCGGTAGCCGTTTTCCCGCCGCACCGGAGAAATCAGTCCCTGGCTCTCATAGTAGCGGATATTGGCCCGGACCAGACCGGTTTGGATCTCCATCTCTTTGATCGTCATGAAGCACCCCTCCTTTGGGTGTATTATAAACGGTCAAGGGGCTTTACAGTCAAGAGAAATTTTTATTTCCCGGCTATCTTTGTCTTTTATACTTGACAAAACGGATTGGGTAGTGTAGGATAAAAAAGCATTTGAATGCTGGTGTAGCTCAGTCGGTAGAGCAGCTGATTCGTAATCAGCAGGTCAGGTGTTCAAGTCACCCCACCAGCTCCAAAACCCGCAGGAATTTTAAGATTCCTGCGGGTTTTTCTATCTTTTGTCACGACCGCCGCAACAGTGGCAGCATACGGGCCGCAGCTCCGTTTGGGAGCTGCGGCCCGTGTCCGCTTATACCATCGTGCTGTGTTCGCCGTCCACGTCGCTGGCGGCCTCCACATCCACGTCCACAATTGCTTCGTCGAACAGAGCTTCGTCGTCCTCATCCTCTCCCAGGAACAGGCTGGCGGAGTTCTCCTCCGGCCGGACGCTCTCCTGGGGAGCCGCCTGAGACACCAGGTTGCCCTCGTCGTCGATCTTGTTGCGCTGCCGGTACTGGGTCAGGCCGGAGCCGGCGGGAATCAGCTTGCCAATGATAACGTTTTCCTTCAGTCCCCGCAGGTGGTCCACCTTGCCCTTGATGGCCGCCTCCGTGAGCACCTTGGTGGTCTCCTGGAAGGAGGCGGCGGACATAAAGGAATCGGTGGCCAGAGAAGCCTTGGTAATGCCCATCAGCAGGCGGGTGCACTGGGGCAGGCGGGGGAGCTCATCCATCTCGTTGCGCTCCCCGGCCTCAATCCGGGCCCGGACCTCCGCCTCCGCGTCCAAAAAGTCCACGATGTCGATGGTGGAGCCGGACAGCAGGCTGGAATCCCCCGCGTCCTCCACCCGGACCTTGCGCATCATCTGGCGGACAATGACCTCGATGTGCTTGTCGTTGATATCCACGCCCTGCTGGCGGTAGGGCTTCTGGACCTCCCGGATCAGATAGTTGTGGCAGTCGGCCAGCCCCCGGATCCGCAGTACCTCATGGGGGGAGAGCACGCCTTCGGTGAGCTCCTGGCCCTTGGTCACCTGCTCCCCCTCCTTGACCTTGATGCCGGAGGCGTAGGGCAGGGCATAGGTGACTACCTCGCCGTCGGAGGCGGTGATGCTCACGTTGCACATCACGTTGCGCTTGGTCTCCTCAATGGAGACGGTGCCACTGATCTCCGCCAGCTGGGCCATTTTCTTGGGCTTGCGGGCCTCAAACAGCTCCTCAACACGGGGAAGACCCTGGGTGATGTCGCCGCCGGCCACGCCGCCGGTGTGGAAGGTTCGCATGGTAAGCTGGGTGCCCGGCTCGCCGATGGACTGGGCGGCAATGATACCCACCGCCTCACCGGCCCCCACGGGCTCGCCGATGGCCAGGTTGATGCCGTAGCACCTGGCACACACGCCGCTGCGGGCCCGGCAGGTGAGCACCGAGCGGATTTTGGCGGAGAAGATCCCCCGGTCCTCCAGGATTTTCGCGTCGTCCTTCCGGAGCATGGTGTCCCGGGTGAAGAGGACCTCTCCGGTGGCGGGGTCCTTGATGTCCCCGGCGGGGAAGCGGCCGTGGAGCCGCTCGGCGAAGGTCTCAATGACCTGGCCGTGCTCCTGAATCTCCGCCACCTCAATGCCGTCGTCCGTGCCGCAGTCCTCCTCCCGGATAATCACCTCCTGGGACACGTCCACCAGACGGCGGGTCAGGTAACCCGAGTCGGCGGTACGCAGGGCGGTGTCGGCCATGCCCTTTCGTGCGCCTCTGGAGGAAATAAAGTATTCCAGAACGGACAAGCCCTCACGGAAGTTTGCCTTGATGGGGATCTCGATGGTACGGCCGGCGGTGTCGGCCATCAGGCCGCGCATACCGGCCAGCTGGCGGATCTGGGCCATAGAGCCGCGGGCGCCGGAGTCGGCCATCATCCAGATGGGGTTGTACCGGTCCATATGCTCCTGAAGGGCACTGGTCACGTCGGCGGTGGTCTTTTCCCAGGCGGACACGGACAGGCGGTAGCGCTCCTCATTGGTAATCAGGCCCCGGCGGTACTGCCGGTCGATGCGGATAATCTCCTGCTCCGTATCCCGGATCAGCTCATATTTCTTGGGGGGCACCGTCATATCGGCGATGGCCACGGTGAGGGCCCCCTGGGTGGAGAATTTATAGCCCAAATCCTTGATGGCGTCCAAAACCTCGGCGGACTTGGTAAAGCCGTGCTTGGTGATGCACTTGTCAATGATTCTGCCCAGCTGCTTTTTGCCCACCACGAAGTTGACCTCCGGCTCGAACATCGCGTCCGGGTCGTTCCGGTCCACAAAGCCCAGATCCTGGGGGATGGCCTGGTTGTAAATCAGCCGGCCCACGGTGGTCTCCACCAGCTTGTGGCGCAGCTCGCCGTCCACCTCCCGGAACATCCGGACCTTGATGGGGGCGTGAAGGGTAACCACCTTCGCGTCGTAGGCCAGCATGGCCTCGTTCTCGTCGGCAAACACGTGGCCGGCGCCCTCCTCGGTGTCCCGGTCGTAGGTCAGGTAGTAGGCGCCCAAAACCATGTCCTGGGAGGGGATGGTCACCGGGCCGCCGTCCTGGGGCCGCAGCAGGTTGTTGGCCGAGAGCATCAGCACCCGGGCCTCCGTCTGGGCCTCGGCGGACAGGGGCACATGGACGGCCATCTGGTCGCCGTCAAAGTCGGCGTTGAAGGCGGTGCACACCAGGGGATGCAGCTTGATGGCCCGGCCCTCTACCAGCACCGGCTCAAAGGCCTGGATGCCCAGGCGGTGGAGGGTAGGGGCCCGGTTGAGCATCACCGGATGCTCTGTGATAACGAACTCCAGGGCGTCCCACACGGCGGCTTCGCCCTTTTCCACCATCTTCTTGGCGGCCTTGATGTTGTTGGCCAGCTGGTCGTCCACCAGCTTTTTCATCACAAAGGGCCGGAACAGCTCGATGGCCATCTCCTTAGGCAGACCGCACTGATAGATTTTCAGGTTGGGACCTACCACGATCACCGAACGGCCGGAGTAGTCCACCCGCTTGCCCAGCAGGTTCTGGCGGAAGCGGCCCTGCTTGCCCTTGAGCATATCGCTTAACGATTTCAGGGCCCGGTTGTTGGCTCCGGTGACCGCCCGGCCTCGGCGTCCATTGTCGATCAGCGCATCCACCGCCTCCTGGAGCATCCGCTTCTCGTTGCGGACGATGATGTCCGGGGCGTTGAGCTGAATGAGCCGTTTCAGGCGGTTGTTCCGGTTGATAACCCGGCGGTACAGGTCGTTCAGGTCGGAGGAGGCGTAGCGTCCGCCGTCCAGGGGGACCATGGGCCGGATCTCCGGGGGAATGACGGGCAGCACGTCGATAATCATCCACTCGGGCTTGTTGCCGGAGACGCGGAAGGCGTCTACCACCTCCAGGCGCTTGACAATCCGGGCCTTCTTCTGGCCGGAGGCGTCCTTGAGCTCCTTGCGCAGCTGCTCCGACAACTGCTCCAGGTTGATCTGCTGAAGCAGCTTTTTGACGGCCTCCGCGCCCATGCCCGCGTCAAAATCGTCCTCATACTTCTCCCGCATATCCCGGTACTCTTTTTCCGAGAGAATCTGGTTTTTCGCCAGGGGGGAGAAGCCGGGGTCAATGACAATATAGTTGGCGAAGTAGAGAACCTTCTCCAAAATCCGGGGGCTGATGTCCAGCAGCAGGCCCATCCGGGAGGGGATGCCCTTAAAGTACCAGATGTGGGACACGGGGGCGGCCAGCTCAATGTGGCCCATGCGCTCCCGGCGGACCTTGGACTTGGTGATCTCCACGCCGCAGCGGTCGCATACCTTCCCCTTGAAGCGGATTTTCTTATACTTGCCGCAGTTGCACTCCCAGTCCTTGGTGGGGCCAAAGATCTTCTCGCAGAACAGTCCGTCCCGCTCCGGCTTCAGGGTGCGGTAGTTGATGGTCTCCGGGCGCTTCACTTCGCCATAGGACCACTCACGAATCTGCTCAGGGGAGGCGATACCGATCTGAATGGCGTCAAATTCCGCATAACTCATAGTCTCAAAACTCCTCCCTTTTTAAAATTCCTCGTCAGACAGGGCAGAACCGTCGCCGTAGTCGTCCTCACCGCTGTCAAAGCCGCCGCCCACAGAAAGGTCGTCGTCATCGTTTTCGCCCTTGAAGCCGAAGCCGCCGGCGCTGGCGAAGTCCTCGTCCTTCTGATAGGTGCCGAAATCGTCGCTCTTGTAGAAATCGTCCTGGCCGCCGGGGCGGTAGCCGTCGTCCTCGTCGTCCTTCAGCTCAATCTCCTGGCCCTGCTCGTCCAGCACCCGGATATCCAGGCACAGGGACTGCAGCTCCTTAATGAGCACCTTGAAGGACTCAGGCACGCCGGGCTTGGGCACGTTATGCCCCTTCACAATGGCCTCGTAGGTCTTGACGCGGCCGGTCACGTCGTCGGATTTCACCGTCAAAATCTCCTGCAGGGTATACGCCGCGCCGTAGGCCTCCAGGGCCCACACCTCCATCTCGCCGAAGCGCTGTCCCCCGAACTGGGCCTTGCCGCCCAGAGGCTGCTGGGTAACCAGGGAGTAGGGGCCGGTGGCCCGGGCGTGGATCTTGTCGTCCACCAGATGGTGCAGCTTCAGGAAGTACACATAGCCCACGGTGACGGGGTTATCGAACTTCTGGCCGGTGCGGCCGTCGTACAGGTCGCTCTTGCCGTCGGGCCGCAGGCCCGCCAGCTCCAGGCACTCCTGGATATCCTTCTCGTTGGCGCCGTTGAAGATGGGGGTGGCCACCTTCCAGCCCAAGGTTCTGGCGGCATAGCCCAGATGGACCTCCAGCACCTGGCCGATGTTCATACGGGAGGGCACGCCCAGGGGATTCAGCACAATATCCAGGGGGGTGCCGTCGGGGAGGAAGGGCATATCCTCCTGGGGCAGAATCCGGGAGACCACGCCCTTGTTGCCGTGGCGGCCGGCCATCTTGTCGCCCACGGAGATTTTACGCTTCTGGGCGATATACACCCGGACCACCTGATTCACGCCGGGGCCCAGCTCGTCGCCGTTCTCCCGGGTAAACAGCTTCACGTCCACAATGGTGCCGCTCTCGCCGTGGGGCACTTTCAGGGAGGTGTCCCGGACCTCTCGGGCCTTCTCGCCAAAGATGGCCCGGAGCAGCTTTTCTTCCGCGGTGGCCTCGGCCTCCCCCTTGGGGGTAACCTTGCCCACCAGATAGTCGCCGGCGTGGACCTCTGCGCCCACCCGGATGATACCGTGCTCGTCCAGGTCCCGCAGGGCGTCGTCGCCCACGTTGGGGATATCCCGGGTGATGGTCTCGGGGCCCAGCTTGGTGTCCCGGGCCTCCAGCTCGTACTCCTCAATGTGGATGGAGGTGAACACATCGTCCTTGACCATCCGCTCGTTGAGCAGGATGGCGTCCTCGTAGTTGTAGCCCTCCCAGGTCATGAAGCCCATGAGGATGTTCCGGCCCAGGGCAATCTCCCCGTGGTCGGTGGAGGGGCCGTCGGCCAGCACGTCCTGGAACTCCACCCGCTGGCCCACCTCGACAATGGGCCGCTGGTTGATGCAGGTGCCGTGGTTGGAGCGCAGGTACTTGGTCAGGCGGTATTCCCGGATTTTTCCGCTGTCGTATTTGACGGTGATGTGCCGGGCGGACACACGGGTCACCGTACCCGGGCCCTCCGCCAGCAGAGCCACTTCGGAATCAATGCAGTTTTTGTGCTCCTGGCCGGTGGCCACGACGGGGGCCTCAGGCCGGAGCAGGGGCACCGCCTGCCGCTGCATATTGGCGCCCATGAGGGCGCGGTTGGCGTCGTCGTTCTGGAGGAAGGGGATCATGGCGGTGGCCACGGATACCATCATTTTGGGGGACACGTCGATATAGTCCACCTGCCTGGGGTCCACGGAGATGGTCTCGTTCCGGTGGCGGCAGGTGATCCGCTCGTTGACAAAGCGGTTGTTTTCGTCCAGAGGCTCGGTGGCCTGGCCGATGGTGAACTCGTCCTCCACGTCGGCGGTCATATAGTCGATCTGGTCGGTGACCTGGCCGGTCTCCTTGTCCACCTTGCGGTAGGGGGATTCGATAAAGCCGTACCGGTTGATCCGGGCGTAGGAGGCCAGATAGGAAATCAGGCCGATGTTGGGACCTTCCGGGGTCTCAATGGGGCACAGGCGGCCGTAGTGGCTGTAGTGTACGTCACGCACGTCGAAGGAGGCGCGGTCGCGGCTCAGGCCGCCGGGGCCCAGGGCGGACAGGCGGCGCTTGTGGGTCAGCTCGGCCAGGGGATTTGTCTGGTCCATGAACTGGCTCAGGGGGCTGGAGCCGAAGAACTCCTTGATGGCGGCGGTGACAGGCCGGATATTGATAAGGGATTGGGGGGTGACCACGTCCAGGTCCTGGGTGGTCATACGCTCCCGGATCACCCGCTCCATGCGGCTGAAGCCGATGCGGAACTGGTTCTGAATCAGCTCGCCCACGCAGCGCAGGCGGCGGTTGCCCAGGTGGTCGATGTCGTCGGGGGTACCCACGTTATGGGCCAGACAGTTCAGGTAGTTGATGGAGGCCATGATATCCGCCACGGTGATGTGCCGGGGGATCAGGTCGTCAATCTGGTTCTGGCAGGCCTCCTTCAGCTCCTCGCCGGAATACTGGTCCAGCAGGGAGCACAGCACCGGGAAGGAGACCATCTCCCGCACGCCGATTTCCTCCGGGTCGAAGTCCACAAAGTCCTCCAGGCGGACCATGTTGTTGGAAAAGACCTTGACCAGCTTGCCGTCCACGTCCAGCACCACATCGTTTACGCCCTTGTGGTCCAGCTCCTGGGCCCGCTCCCGGCTCAGGGTCTCTCCGGCCTCGGCCAGGATCTCGCCGGTGCGGGGATCGGCCACCGGCTGGGCCAGGGTGTGCCCCGCCAGCCGGGTCCACAGAGCCATCTTCTTGTTGAACTTATAGCGCCCCACAGCGGACAGGTCGTACCGGCGGGGATCAAAGAATGTGGCGGTAATAAGGCTCTCGGCGGAGTCCAAAGTGGGGGGCTCGCCGGGGCGCAGCTTCCGGTAAATCTCCAGAATGGCATCCTCATAGGTCTTGCAGGCGTCCTTTTCCAGGGTGGCCAGAATCCGCTCGTCCTCCCCGAACAGCTCCAGAATCTCCCCGTCGGTCTTGGGGCCCACCGCCCGGATGAGGCAGGTGATGGGCAGCTTGCGGTTTTTGTCGATGCGGACATTGAAGATGTCGGACAGGTCCGTTTCATACTCCAGCCACGCGCCCCGGCCGGGGATCACGGTGGTGGCGTAGGTCAGGTTGTCCGCCTTGTCGGCGGTGCGGGAGTAGTACATACCGGGGGAGCGGACGATCTGGGAGACGATGACCCGCTCGGCGCCGTTGATGACAAAGGTGCCGGCGTTGGTCATAATGGGGAAGTCCCCCATAAAAATCTCCTGCTCCTTGATCTCCTCGGTCTCCTTGTTGCGCAGGCGGACCCGGACCTTGATGGGGGCGGCGTAGGTGGCGTCCCGGGCCTTGCACTCCTCCTCGTCATACTTGGGCTTCTCGTCCATGGAATAGTCGATGAAGCTCAACTCCAGGTTTCCGGCGTAGTCGGTGATGGCGGCCACGTCCCGGAACACCTCCCGCAGTCCCACGTCCAAAAACCACTGGTAGGACTTTTTCTGTACCTCCAGCAGGTTGGGCATTTCCAGGATTTCTTCATAGCGGGCGAAGCTTTTGCGCAGGGTTTTGCCAAAATACACGTCTTTGACCATTGCTGAAAATCAACTCACTTTCTTCCGGACTAGACGGGTTGATCGGGGGTTTTCCGGGGTGCATTCCCGAAAAACCGCCTTCTTTTTTCGTGATTCTGCACAAGTTTTGGGGGATTCCCGAATTTGAAACACCAGGTCGCGTGACAAAAAAGCCCGCGTTTTCCTCTTGCCAACCGGGGCGGAGTGTGGTAAACTAGCATCAGATTTAAATTGGAAAGGTGTTTCTCCTCCGATTTAGATTATAAAGCGCTTTATTTTACCATGCTAAAATCCCCCTGTCAAGGGGGATTTCCTATTTTTGTGCAATTTACAGAGCAGGGAGCCCTCTTTTTGAGGACTCCCTGCTTTTTTCACTGGCTCATATAACCTGAAACGCCGCATACCCCACCAGAAAAATTCCAACGAAAGCACACACCAAGGCCAGCAAAGCGCTGCCGTTCTGCCGTCTTCTGGCCCGGAGCAGGGTAAACACGCCATACAGCGCAAGCACAAGCCCTATCGCAAATTGGATTGCCGCAGCTACCATATTCACAAAATCCTCCCCCGGTTCACGCCTTGACCGTCACCCGCAGCAGGGTCCGCACCGACCACGCCAGGGCCGCCAGCACCAGCACCCAAACCGCCGGATACAGCCAGGGAGCCGTCCACCAGTGCTCCTTCCAGGGCAGAAAGCTCTGCCCCAACATGAACACCATCCAGACGCCGTAGAGGGTCCAGCCCCCCACCCGGCCAAAGCGGTGGATCACCGCGCTGACGATCAGCCCCAGGGCTATGCCCCCCAGGGGCGCGGCCAGCACCAGCCACCAGGGAAGGGTGAGGCCGTCCAGGAAAAATTCCAGGTCCTCGGACCGCCCCGTCATGGTTTTCCAGAGGGTGGGGGCCAGATGCAGCTCAAACAGCAGCGCCGCCGCCACCAGAGGGACCGTCGCCAGATACTGCGCCCCCAGCAGGCCGGCCTGGAGCAGCAGGCCCCGGCGGCGGGTGCAGCCGAATTGAAGGGCCTGGGGGTAGTTCACCAGCAGGGCGGCCAGGGTGAGCACCAGCATCAGGATCGTGCTGGCGAACACCATGCTCGGTCCGGAAATCCGGACGCCCTCCCCCGGCTTCAGCACCACCATCACCACCGCTATGACGAACTGGAGGACCAGGAAAATTCCCGCCGTCAGGGATAGGATCAGGATAAAGTCCCCCTTGTTCATCGCGATTACTTTTTTCAGTTGGTTCCACATACAAAACACCTCACACCACAGTAGAACGGCGGACGTTCCGCCACAGATAGATCTCGCCGCCAATGGCAATCAGGGCCGGCAGGACCGTCAGAACAGTCCGGACCCACTCCGGATTTCCGAACAGCGCCGCCAGCGTAAGGCCGAGAAAACCCGCCACGCAGTAGACCGCGGACAGAACCGTCAGAATGCCCCCCAAAACCTTGGAGCGGCTCAGCACCAGCCCCACCACGCAGCCCAGGACCACATGGCTGAAGATCATCAGCGGATACCGCCAACCCATCCACTCCAGGGCCCCCTTCAGCATGGGACCAAGCTCGTTCGTCCGGACCCACATCAGGGAGACGGGAATATTTTTCAGGAGGAACAGCATTCCATAGCCCATCAGCACATCCAGGACCAGAATGATCTGCACCCCCAGGAAATAGTCCCGCCGCCGGGCCCCAAAGGACGCCGCCAGCTGAAACGTAGCGCTGCACAGGCCGAAGCATACCATCATCAGCAGCATGGGGATCATAACGGGAAATATGCCCAGGTAGTTGGCAAACATTCTGGCCGCCTGCTCCGGCAGGCCGGGGGTCACCGACCCCAGGACAATGAGCGCCGCCATGCACCAGAGAATCAGCCAGTTGGGCCAGGTGAACCGCCACAAAAAGCGGAGTGTACGCCTCATTGCGCTCCCTCCTTCTCATGGCCGCACAGGGCGACAAACACGTTTTGCAGGGTCATGGGGGCCACATCCACCTCCGGACCGGCCTGCTCCAGCCGCTTCACATCCCCCCGGACCGCCCAGGTGGTGTGCCGCCCCATCTGGTGGGTGGACAGCAGCTCCAGGCCTTGACAGGCCTGCTTCACCTGGTCCTCCCGGCCGGACACGTAGCGGAACTGGCTCACCAGCTCGTCGGTGGGCGCGTCCTCCAGCACCCGGCCCTGGTCCAGAATAATCACCCGCTCGAATACGCTGGCGGCTTCCTCGATGATGTGGGTGGAAACGATGAAGGTCCGTTCCGGGTTCCGGGTGTAGTCCTCCATAAGAAGCTGGTAAAACCGCTCCCGGACCACCACGTCCAGCCCCGCCGCCGGTTCGTCCAGAATCGTGACCGGCGCACGGCTGGCCAGGGCAATCAAAATCGTCACCATGGACATCTGTCCCTTGGAGAGCTGATAAATTTTCTTCTTGGGGTCCAGCTCAAATTCGTGCAGCAGTCTCTGGGCGTAGTCCATATCCCAGTTGGGGCAGAAGATGGCCGCCGTTTGCAGGTAGTGCTTGATTTTCAGGTTGTTCTGGCCGGACATCAGCGTGGGGCGCAGCTCCCGGGAGAAGCAGATCTGCTCCAGAGCCGCCTGGTTCTCCCACACCGGCTGTCCGCCGTAGGTGACGGACCCGCTGTCCATGGTGTTCTGGGCGGTGAGAATGCCCAGAAGGGTGGTTTTGCCCGCGCCGTTGCGGCCGATCAGGCCGTAAATCTTGCCGGGCTGAAGCTCCAGGTCCAGGCCGGCGAGGACCTGCTTTTTGCCATAGGACTTGCATACGTTTTCTGCCTTTAAAATTTTCATGTGTTTTCCTCCTCTTCCACGGCTTGTTTCACCATGTCCAGCAGTTCCGTCCCGGACAGGCCCAGGGATTTCCCCTCCCGGGCCATGGGGCGGACAAATTTTTGGTAAAATTCTCCCTGGCGCTTTTTGCGCACCAGCTTGGCGGCGCCGGGCGAGACGAACATCCCAATGCCCCGGCGCTTGTACAGCACTCCCTCCGCTACCAGCAGATTGATGCCCTTGGCGGCAGTGGCGGGGTTGATGCTGCAGCTGCGGGCCAGGTCGTTGGTGCTGGGCACCTGCTCCTCCTCCTGATAGACCCCGCGTAAAATGTCGTCCTCCAGCAGCTGGGCGATTTGCAGATAGATCAGCGGCTGTCCGCTGGGCAGTACGGCCATAGCGCGCCTCCTTTCGTGGTGGTGTATTGGTTCATTACTTGTGTAATTAACCATAGCACTGAGAGGGCAGAATGTCAAGAGGATTTTTTAAAAATTCACGCAAAACTGTTTTTCATTCCAGAGGTTTTATGCTATAATGGGAAAAAGCTCTATTTCAACAAATTTTTCAGGGAGAACGGAGGGGGAACCATGCGAAAAGTGATCGTATCCATCGCCGGTCAGGAGTATACGATGGTTGCCGAGGAGAGTGAGGACTATGTCCGCCGCTGCGCCGGCCATGTGGACAGCCAGGTGCGGGAGGTTATGCAGGGAGGGGCGCTCTCCCGGGCAGACGCGGGTATTTTGGCCGCGCTGAACATCGCCGACCAGTATTTCCGGGAGCAGCAGGCTTCGGAAAATCTCCGCCGCCAGGTAAAGGACAGCGTAGAGGAGGCCGCCCAGCTGAAAAACGAGCTGTCGGAGGCCCGCCGGGAAATCTTCAAGCTGCAAAACAAGAAATCATAATTGACATCTGTCCCAGGAGGAACGCCATGCTGGAACTACTCGCCCCCGCCGGCTCGCCGGAGGCGGTGGCCGCCGCCGTGCAGAACGGAGCGGACGCTGTGTATCTGGGGTTCGGCGATTTCAACGCCCGCCGCAGCGCCAAAAATTTCACCCAGGAGGAGGCCGCGGCGGCGGTTTCTTACTGCCATCTCCGGGGAAGCAAGGTCTATCTCACCCTGAACACCCTGCTCACCGACCGGGAGCTGCCCGCCGCCGCCCGGCTGGCCGTCCAGGCCAGCGAGATGGGGGTGGATGCGGTACTGGTACAGGATTTAGGCGTGCTGCGGATGCTCAAACAGGCCGCCCCGGATCTGGAGGTGCACGCCTCCACCCAAATGACCGTCCACTCTCTGGACGGGGTATTGCGGTGCGCAGATCTGGGGCTGAAGCGGGTGGTGCTCTCCCGGGAGCTCAGCCGGGACCAGATCGCCAGCATCTGCGCCCACTCTCCGGTGGAAATTGAGGTGTTCGTCCACGGGGCTCTGTGTATGTGCTATTCCGGCCAGTGCTTCTTCTCCTCCGTGGTGGGGGGGCGCAGCGGCAACCGGGGTATGTGCGCCCAGCCCTGCCGGCTGCCCTACGGCTGGGGGAACAAGGCCAGCGAATACCCCCTCTCTCTGAAGGATATGTCTCTGGCGGGGCACCTGCGGGAGCTGGACAACCTGGGGGTGGCCTGCGTCAAGCTGGAAGGGCGCATGAAGCGGCCGGAATACGTGGCCATCGTGGCCGGGGTCTACTCCCGGGCCATCCGGGAGGGCCGGGAGCCCACCCGGGAGGAGCTGGAGCAGCTGCGGCAGGCCTTCTCCCGGGACGGCTTCACCGACGGCTACTTTACGGGGGAAAAGACCCCCCTCATGTTCGGCGTGCGCCGGGAGGAGGCAGAGCCCCGGGAGCTCTTTGCCCTGGCCCGGTCCACCTACCAGGGGGAGGGGGAGAACCGCAAAACCCCTGTGGAGATGTTCGCCCGCATCCGGGCGGGCCAGCCCGCCCAGGTGGCCGCCCAGGACACCTTCGGCCACATGGCCGCCGTGGAGGGCCCAATACCTGAGACGGCGGTCCGTGTGCCCCTGACCCCGGAGAAAATCCGGGATCAGCTGTCCCGCACCGGCGGCACCCCCTTTGTATGCCGGCAGGTGATGGCCCAGGTGGAGGAGGGGCTCTCCCTCCCCCTGTCCGCCCTGAACAGCCTGCGCAGGCAGGTGCTGGAGGAGCTGGGCAAGGCCCGTCTGGCTCCGGTCTCCCGGCAGACCGGGGAGTTCCGTCCGGGGGTCCGCTATGAGAACACCAGGCATCCCCCGGCGGTGACCGTCTCCGTCCGGCTGGCCCGGCAGGTCTCCCCGGAGCTTTTGAAGCGGAAGCCGGCTCTGCTGTATCTCCCCGCCGGAGAGGGCGCCGCCCATCCGGAGGCGGTCCGGCTGGCCCAGAAATACGGAGTGGAGGTGGCGGCCCTGCTGCCCCGGGTGTGCTGGGACAGCGAGCGGAAGATTTTGGACGAGCAGCTGTGCCGTATGCGGGAGCTGGGGGTAACCCAGGCTCTGGCGGGCAATCTGGGCCCCGCCCGGCAGGCCCAGGGCCTGGGCTTTTCCCTCCGGGCGGACTACGGCCTGGGGGTGTACAACAGCCAGACCCTGAAGGAGCTCAAGCGGCTGGGCTTTCTGTGCGCCACCGCCTCCTTCGAGCTGAAGCTGGCCCAGATCCGGGATCTGTCCAAAGGCATCCCCCTGGAAATGATCGGCTACGGCCGCCTGCCCCTGATGCTCACCGAGCACTGCATCATTCACAACCACACCGGCCAGCACACCTGCGGCAACCTGAACCAGCTCACCGACCGGAAGGGGGAGCGCTTCCCGGTGGTGCAGGCCTTCGGGTGCCGGAACGAGATTTTAAACTGCAAAAAGCTCTTTTTGGCCGACAAGCTCCGGGACTGCCAGCATCTGGGCCTGTGGGCGATACGCTTGACGTTCACCACAGAAAACGCTCCGGAGTGCGTGCAGGTTCTGGACCGGTATCTGGGCCGGGGGGACTATAAGCCCAACGAGTGGACCCGCGGGCTGTACTACCGGGACGTAGAATAAGAGGAGATGACTGTATGTTGACTGCGATTCAGGAGCGGCGCAGTATCCGCAAATACAAGAACACTCCCATTTCCCCCAAAACCATTGCCCTGGTGCTCCGGGCGGGGTGTCAGGCCCCGTCCTCCAAGAACCGCCAGCCCTGGCGGTTTGTAGTGTGCGCCGGGGCCGCCAAGGCGGAGATGCTCTCCGCCATGGACGCGGGACTCCAGCGGGAGGCCCAGCATCCTCTGCTCCCCGGCAGCACCCAATACTTAACGGGCGCGGTCCGGACCCGGGACATTATGGCCCAGGCTCCGGCGGTGATTCTGGTGGCCAACACCCTGGGCCTGCCGCTGGACCAGCCCCTTACCCCGGAACAGCGGATTTTTGAGCTGTGCAACGCCCAGTCTATCGGGGCCTGCATGGAGAATATGTCCCTGGCCGCCTCCCGGATGGGACTGGGCAGCCTGTGGATCTGCGATACTTATTTCGCGTTTGAAGAGCTCAACGCCTGGCTCCACGTCCAGGGACAGCTGATTGCGGCGATGGCGCTGGGCTATCCCGACGAATCCCCGCCCCCCCGGCCCCGGAAAGACTTCGACCATCTGGTGGAGTGGCGCACTTAGGAGGAATATGATGCAGTTGAATATAAAAGCCCTGTCCCCGAAAATCGGTCGGGAAATCCCCGCGCCCTTTTACGCCACCCCCGGCGCGGCGGCTATGGATTTGCACGCCTGTCTGGACGAGCCCGCCGTCATTCCGGCGGGAGGCCGGAAAACCATCCCCACCGGTCTGGCCATCGCCCTGCCGTCGGCGGACTATGTGGCCCTGGTGTACGCCCGGAGCGGGCTTGGAATCAGGCACGGCATTGCCCCCGCCAACTGCGTGGGCGTTATTGACAGCGATTACAGAGGTGAAATCATGGTCGGGCTTCAAAACTCCGGGGAATCGGATTATACGGTCCAGCCCGGGGACCGGATCGCCCAGTTGATGATTACGCCGGTGATACAGGCGCAGCTCTGTATGGTGGACGACTTGGACGAGACCCGGCGGGGCGCCGGCGGGTTTGGTTCCACGGGGGTGTGAGCAATGTTTGGATTTCCGAAAAAGGACAAAAAAAGAACCGAGCCCAGATTGGACGCGGAGCTAAAAAGATTTGCGGCGGACTACCAGACGGAGGAATTGGACATCCTTGCGGTAACCGGGCCGGTGGGCTTTGGCGGAGGCAAGCGGGGCAGCTTCTGGCAGGCCAGCATCGGCCTGGCGGCCTGGATGGAGGAGGACGCTCCGGACATCCACCGGGAGGAAATCCCCCTGTTCATCCTGGCGGACAACAGCCTGCTGGACTATTTACGCCAGCGCACACCCCCCAACTTCATCGTCAAATTCCAGGCACGGCTGGCCAAGGACGGCAAGTCCATGCTGCTGCTGAACCTGCCGGAGCCGGGGTTCGACCCGGACCTGAAGGCCATTTTAGAGGAGCTGAAAAAGCCGGTGACCCTGGAGGCGGAGGGCCTGGGGACCTTTACCCTGGACCGCCGGGTGAAGTGGTTTGAGGCGGAAATCGACTGGTGCGGAGCCAAGGCTGTGCTGGACTTTGACCAGGGGGAGCCTGAGGAGATGGCGAAGGCCCAGGAGACGGCCCGGGCCCTGCTGGCGGACGCGGAGGGCTGGGACCGGCGGGTGCGGGAATACGCCGCCGGGGAGCTGACCGGACTGGCCAACGACTGGGCCGAAGGGGAGGAGGAGCTGTCCCCGGAGGACTTTATCGCCCGTATGGAGCTGGCGGCCATTCAGGTCGCGCCGGACGGGGAATTTGAGTTCTGGTTCGACGACGGGGAGATGTTTTACGGCCACTCCATCCATGTGACGGGCAATTTGCAGGAGGGGCCTAACTGGGCTCAGATGGAGGGGTAAGGGCCTCCAGCATGAGGCGGGCCCCCAGGCGGAAGCCGTCGGAGAACGCCTTTTCCTGGGAAATCTCGTGAATTTCTCCCTGCAATTCCTCCATTTCATCTAAAAAATCAAGCCCCAGCCAGCGCGCTACCCCGTCCTGATAGGACATGAGCTGTTTTGTAAGTTCCTGTTGTTTTTTTGTGAGAAATGGCGTAGGATAGTAGTCACCGTGGAAAAGCTTTGATAGAATATCATTCATGCAAGTACACGCCCTTTTCCCTTTTTAGTGTATTTATTTTACTCTAAAAAGGTAAATTTGTCAAGAGGATTTTATATGTTTTCAAAAGAACTATTTGGTGAACGCATTCGTGAACTGCGCCAAAAAAAGAATGAGGTCCAGTCGGACCTTGCGCAGCTTTTGGATGTACGTGTCAGTCATATCAGCGAAATTGAAAGAGGGCACAGAACCACCTCCCCGGAGCGGATTGTCCTTCTGTGCCAGCATTTTAAGGTTTCTTCCGACTATCTGCTGGGCTTGACCGATAATCCCAAGCCCAGAAAATAGTCCCCTTGCATTGATCCCTGTCTTAAATTTTTTGGAGGTCCCCCATGCCCAATATTATTCTTGCATCCCAATCCCCCCGCCGCCGGGAGCTGCTGGCGCGGATGGGAATCCCGCATTTTGACGTAATCCCCGCCCGGGAGGAGGAGCAGGCAGACCCCACCCTCCCCGCCGGGCGGCTGGTAAAGGCCCTGGCCCAGCAGAAGGCCCGGGAGGTGGCCGCCCGCGTCCCCCCGGACGCGATTGTCATCGCCGCCGATACCGTCGTCGCCATTGACGGCGAAATTCTCGGCAAGCCCCATTCCCCCGGAGAGGCCGCGGAAATGCTCCAAAAGCTCTCCGGGCGGCAGCATACGGTCTGCACCGGAGTCGCCGTGCGGCAAAACGACGTGGAGCTGGTGGAGGGGGAGTCCGCACAGGTCCGCTTCCGCCCCCTGTCCCCCCAGGAGATTGCCGCCTACATCGCCACCGGCGAGCCCATGGACAAGGCCGGGGCCTACGGCGTCCAGGGCTACGGCTGTCTGTTTGTGGAGGGCATCGTGGGGGATTATTATACGGTCATGGGCCTGCCGGTTTGCCGGCTGGGCCGGATGCTGGCCCGGTTCGGGGTGGACCCCCTGGCCCTGGCGGCGGAACAGGAGGCGGGGTCTTGAAAGATTTTTTCCGGGACAACGGCTTTTGGCTGCTGCTCATCGCCCTGCTGCTGAGTATTCTGCTGGGCCTGGCCTCCGTCCTCCTCAGCGGCAGCACCGACCCCCTGTCCAATCTGGCCAACACCATCACCGCCCCTTTCAAAAACGGCGTCAGCGCCGCCCTGGACTGGGCGGAGGGGGTTTACGGCTACGTATTTCATTACGGGGAGCTGGAGGACGAGCTGTCCTCCCTGCGCCGCCGGGTGGCGGAGCTGGAGGAGCAGGCCCGCCAGGGCGAGGAGGCCCTGAAGGAAAACGAGCAGCTCCGCCGCCTGCTGGAGCTGCGGGAGCAGCGCAAGGACTTCGACTTCGAGTCGGCGAAAATTACCGCCCGCTCCACCTCCAACTGGGAGTCCACCCTGACCATCAGCAAGGGTTCCGCCGCCGGAGTGGAGGCGGGGGACTGCGTGATTACCGAGTCCGGCGTACTGGTGGGGGTGGTGTCCGAGACCTCCCTCATTTCCTCCACTGTGGCGACGCTGATTGATACCTCTATTGAGGTGGGCGGCGTGGTCACCCGGACCTACAGCGCCGGGATTCTGGAGGGAGATTTTGATCTGATGAACCAGGGGCTGCTGCGGCTGGGCTATCTGCCCGAGGGCGCGGGCCTGGTGGCAGGGGACGAAGTGCTCACCTCCGGCCTGGGCGGGATCTACCCCGCCGGACTGGTGGTGGGCCGGGTGCAGGGGGTGTTCAACGACGCCGCCGGTATGTCCCGGTACGCCATTGTAGAGCCCAGCGTGGAGCTGGACGGTTTGATTGAAGTGTTTATCATCAAGGACTTTGATGTAGTGGAATAATTGGGAGGAGCACATTGACCCGACAAGCTTTATTTCGTAAATGGTCCGTATACGCCCTGGCGCTGCTGCCCATCTGGCTGCTGGACGCGTGCATTCTGAACCGTTACCCCCTCTTCGGCGTCCGCCCCATGCTGCTGCCCCTGGCGGCGGTGACCGTGGCAGTGCTTGAGGGGGGCCGGGCCGGAGCCGGCTTCGGCCTGGGTGTGGGGCTGCTGTGGGCCCTGGCCTACGCCAGCGGAAAGGGCACGATGGTGATTGGCATGACCCTGGTGGGGCTGCTGGCAGGCACCGCCGCCCAATACGCCCTGTCCCAGTCCTTTTTAGGGTGTCTGCTGTGCTCCGCCGGAGCTTTGGTGGCCATCGACCTGTGGCGGATTGCGGTGCGGCTGTTCGTGCGCAGCGCCGGGTGGGCCTCCATGCTGCGGGTGGCCGCGCCGGAGATTCTCTACTCCCTGGCCTGGACGCCCCTGGTGTATCTCATCTTCCGGGCCGTCTGCCGCCGGGTGGGCGGAACCCGTCTGGCCTGAGGGGAGACGGAAATGGACAGTAGACAATTTCACCGGCGGGTGTGGGGCGTGGTGCTTGCTCTGGCCCTGGTCCTGCTCTGGCTGGGCTCCGCCTTGTATGACGTGCAGGTGGTCCAGGGCCCCAGTCTGGCCGCCCGGGCCAATCATAAAATTCAGGAGACCGAGACGGTGGAGGCCGCCCGGGGGCAGATTCTGGACCGCTACGGCCGGGTTCTGGTGTCCAACCGGGTGGTTTACCAGGTCACGCTGGATTTCGACGCCATGGGGAAAGAAAAGACCGACCGCCTGGAGGTCATTGAACGGCTCATGGCCCTGGCCCAGGAGGAGGGTGTGGAGTGGACGGACTCCCTGCTCCCCATCACCCAGGGCCGCCCCTTCCGCTTCACCACGGATACCCCCTATTATGAGGTCTCCGAGGACGAGGACGGCAATTTGACCGTCACCCTCAGCCGGCTGGCCAGACTGGCCATCAAGCTGAAGTGCCTCCCCGACACGGAGTATGTGGACTATACCTACAATGCCAACAAGGACAAGACCTCTGCGGTCCTCACTCCGGCAGGCGAGGAGGCCTGGCGCACCAAAAAGCTGGACCCCAAAAAGGACGGCCCGACCGCTGCGGAAATACTGGCCTCCCTGTGCGAAAGCTTCGGGCTGGAGGAGCTGCTCCAGGAGGACCCCCATCAGGCCCGGATTCTGGCGGGGGTGCTGTACGAGCTCTACCTGCGGCAGCGTGACATATATTGGGAGACCTATGTGTTCGCAGAGGACGTGAATATCGACTTTATCTCCAAGGTAAAGGAGCACTCCCTGGCCGGGGTCGTGGTGGAGCCCACCACCGTCCGGGAGTACAACACCGAGTACGCCGCCCACCTGCTGGGCCGGGTGGCCGCCATGAGCGCCGCCGAGTGGGAGTATTACAAGGAGCAGGGCGGCTATGAAATGGACGATAAAGTGGGCAAGGAGGGCATTGAGCGGGCCTTTGAGAGTGATCTGCGGGGCAAGCCCGGCGTCCGTATTGTAGAGCGCAACAATGCCGGGAAGGTAGTCAATCAAACCTGGAAGACGGAGCCGGAGGCTGGGAGCAACGTGGTGCTCACCATCGACATCGTGCTCCAGCAGGCGGTGGAGGATATTCTGGCCTCCTCTCTGGAAAATCTGAAAAGCGAGGAAGTGGAGGGCGCGGCTTGCGTCATTGTGGACGTACACAACGGGGAAATTCTGGCGGCCGCCTCCTACCCCACTTTTTCCCTGCCCAACTACGCCCGGGACATCCAGGCCAACAGCGAAAACCCCCTAAAGCCCTTCCTGAACCGGGCGTTCCAGGGGACCTATCCCCCCGGCTCCACGTTCAAGATGATAACCTCCATCGCGGCGCTGGAGGAGGGTATTATTACTCCGAAAACCATCATTAACGCTACCGGAACCTACACCTACTACGACAGCCCCCAGCCCATGTGCTGGATCCGCCGCCAGTACGGAGGCCAGCACGGACGTATTAACGTCACCAAGGCGATTGAAGTGTCGTGCAACTATTTCATGTATGAAATCGGGCGGCTGCTGGGCATAGACCGCCTTGGCGCGTATGCCGCGAAATTCGGCCTGGGGGAAAAGTCCGGTGTGGAGCTGCCGGAGAGCAAGGGCGTGATGGCCGGGCCGGCCTTCACTGAAAGCCTGGGCGGCAAGTGGCAGGAGGGCGCAGTGCTGTCCGTCGCCATCGGCCAGGAGAGCACCCAGGCCAGCCCCCTCCAGCTGGCAAACTATATCGCCACCCTGGTCAACGGGGGCAACCGGTATTCCGCCCACCTGCTCAAGCAGGTCAAATCCAACGATTTCTCCCAGATTTTGTATACCTACGAGCCGGAGATTGTGGAGACCATAGATATCAAGCCGGAAAATCTGGAAGCGGTGAAGGCCGGAATGCTGTCCTTGACCCAGACCGGTTCTGTGTCCATGTATTTCCGGAACCTGGGCATCCAGGTGGGCGCCAAGACGGGTTCCGCCCAGGTCAGCGCCGAGACGGAGTCCAACGCCGTGTTCGTGTGCTTCGCCCCCTACGACGATCCCCAGATTGCCGTAGCCATCGCCGTGGAGCACGGCGGAAGCGGCTCGGACCTGGGCCGGATGGCGGCGGAGATTTTGGAGTATTATTTCTCCGTCCAGGAAAATCAGCAGGAAATTGTTGCGGAAAACACCTTGGTGCGGTAAAATAAAAGAACCCAGGCAAAACAAAGGAGTTGTATCAAAATGTCAGATTGTACCCACGATTGTTCCTCCTGCGGCCAGAGCTGCAGCGAGCGGGATTTACGCGCCCCCGCCAACGCCCAGTCCAGTATCAAGCACGTCATCGCCGTGGTCAGCGGCAAGGGCGGGGTAGGGAAGAGCACCGTCACCGCCTGCCTGGCCTCCGCCATGGCCAAGCGGGGCCGGAAAACCGCCATTCTGGACGCGGACATCACCGGCCCCTCCATCCCCACCGCCTTCAACGTCCATCAGCGGGCCACCGGCACCGACGACGGCATCGACCCGGCGGTCACCCCCGGCGGACTGAAGCTCATGTCCCTGAACCTGCTCACCAACAGCGAGACCGACCCGGTGGTCTGGCGGGGCCCCGTCATTGCCGGGGTGGTCACCCAGTTCTGGACCGACGTGGTGTGGGGAGACATTGACTTTATGTTCGTGGATATGCCCCCCGGCACCGGCGATGTGCCCCTGACGGTGTTCCAGTCCCTGCCGGTGGAGGGCATCCTTGTGGTCACCTCCCCCCAGGACCTGGTGTCCATGATCGTCGCCAAGGCGGTCCACATGGCAGAAATGATGAACATCCCCGTGCTGGGCCTGATTGAGAACTACAGCTATTTCCAGTGCCCCGACTGCGGAAGCAGGCACGCGGTGTTTGGCGAGAGCCGCCTGGAGACGGTTGCGGCGGAGCTGGGCCTGCCCATTCTGGCCCGTCTGCCCATCGACCCGGAGCTGGCCGCGGCCTTTGACGTGGGGGCCATCGAGAAGGAGGACCGGGAGGTCTTTGCCCAGCTGGCGGAGCAGCTGGACCGGTAAGCCCATCAAAAAAACGGTCCCTGGTTTGACAGGGACCGTTTTTTCATTCCAGCGCCCCGTCGCAGAAGGCGCAGCAGTCCACCCCGCCGTTTTTCTTCACCAGGGGAGGCAGGTAGAGCTGGGTCTGGGTGATGCACCGGGGATTGCGGCACACGGGTCTGCTGCCGATCTCCACCCCGTCCGGCTCCTCCCGCCGGGGCTGAAGGGCCAGGTGCTCCAGCAGGGCCATCCGGGCGAACATCCCGTACCGGGCCTGGTCAAAGTAGACGGCCCGGGGGTCGTCGTCCACGTCTACGGTGATCTCGTCCACCCGGGGCAGGGGGTGCATCACCAGCATATTTTTCCGGGCCCGCTCCAGCTTCCGGCGGGTAAGGATGTAAACGCCCTTGTTGCGCTCATACTCCAGGGGGTCCACAAAGCGCTCCTTCTGGATGCGGGTCATATACAGCACGTCCAGCTGGGGCATCACCGCCTCCAGACTGGTCACCTCCGTGAACCACATACTATGCTCCCGCATGAACAGCCGCAGGTAGTCGGGTACCGCCAGCTCCCGGGGGGAGATGAGAAAAAATTTGATGGTTTGGAATTTCTCCATGGCTTTGATGAGGGAATGGACAGTCCGGCCGTTTTTCAGGTCCCCGCACAGGCCGATGGACAGCCCGTCCACCCCGCCCCGCAGCCGGGTGATGGTGGTCAAATCCGCCATGGTCTGTGTGGGGTGCATATGGCCCCCGTCCCCGGCGTTCACCACCGGCACCGCCGAGTAGAGGGAGGCCGCCTTGGCCGCCCCCTCCCAGGGGGTGCGCATGACCACCACATCCGCATAGCCGGACACCATTTTAATGGTGTCCTTCAGGGTCTCCCCCTTGGCCACAGAGGAGGAATTGGGATCCGCGAAGCCGAACACCGTCCCTCCCAGCCGGAGCATGGCGGTCTGGAAAGAGAAATTGGTCCGGGTGGAGGGCTCATAAAAAAGGCTGGCCGCCACCTTTCCCCGGCACACGTCAATAAACCGCTCCGGAGCGTCGATGATCTGCCCAGCCCGCTGGTACAGCGCGTCCCACTCCTGGCGGGACAGGTCTCCAAAATCAATCAAATGGCGCATAGCTCGCCCTCCTTTTTGTCTAATCCTATCACGTTTTTTCCCCGGGAGCAACACCCAATCACCGCAGGTTTTCAAAAAAATCCTGCAAAATCTGCGCGCACTCCCCCTCCAGGGGCCCCCGGTAGAGCCGGGGCTTGTGGTTGAACCGCTCTTCAAACAGGTTGAGCACCGAGCCGCAGGCCCCGGCCTTCTCGTCCCGGGTCCCGTAGCGCACCTGACTGATTCGGGCGTTGATAATCCCTCCGGCGCACATGGGGCAGGGCTCCAGGGTCACATACAGGGTGCAGCCGTGAAGCCGCCAGGCCCCCAGCTTTCCGCAGGCGTCCCGGATGGCCTCCAGCTCCGCGTGGGCGGTGGCGTCCCCCCGCTCCTCCCGGCGGTTGCGGCCCTCGCCGATGATCTCCCCGTCCCGGACAATGACGCACCCCACGGGCACGTCCCCCTCCCGGGCCGCCTGGGCCGCCAGCTCCAGGGCCCGGGCCATATAGGCCTGGTGATTCATGACAAGCACCTCCTTGGAAGATTTAATCCTTTTGTAACATTTCACGCTTTGTTTTGTAATAACTCTTTTGTATCCTAATACTTGCAAGAGACAGTTCGTTTCATTTTAATCCTCTTTTTCAGCAACAAACGCCCAAACATCTTGGAGCAGATGTTTGGGCGTTGTTGTGTCTTTACCGCTCCTCCCGGAAGTAGTTGAGGCCCAGCGCCGCCGGCTGTCCGCTGCCCTCCCGGGCCCGGACGGAGGAGGCCACCAGCACAATGGCCGTAATCAGGAAGGGCAGAGCCTTATACAACTGGGAGGGCACGTTGTTCAGCCAGCCCAGCGCCCCGGGGAAGGCCATAGCCAGCGCCCCGGCGTAAATTTTCAAGGTGTTGAAGAACCCGAACACCAGGGTGCCCAAAATGGACAGCAGGGGGTTCCAGTTGGCGAAAATTACCAGGGCGATGGCAATCCAGCCGTAGCCGTTGATCCAGCAGTTGGAGCCCTCGAAGGACCCGCTCATGTACAGGGCCATATAAAAGCCCCCCAGCCCCATGATGCCGGACCCGGCCACCAGATGGATGTATTTGTACAGCACAATATTGACCCCCACGGAGTCTGCCGCGCCGGGGTTTTCTCCCACCGCTCGCAGCCGCAGGCCGGTTTTGGTGCAGTTCAGATACCACCACACCGCCGCCGCCACCAGAATGCCCAGATAGACCAGGGCGTTCTGGCCAAAAATAACTTTTCCCAGGACGGGGATGGAGAACAGCCCCGGAATCTCCAGGGTGGCAAACCCCTTTACCAGAGAGGAGGCCCCGGTCATGGCGGGCCAGTTCTCCCCCATGCCCTTGCCCACGAAAAAGTACAGCCCCAGGCCGAAGGTGGTGATGGTAAGGCCCGTGACGTTCTGATTGGCCTGGAAGGTAACGGTGAGCAGGGCGAACAGCAGCCCGCAAAGGCCCGCCGCCAGAAAGGACACCAGCAGGCCCACCCCGAGGCTGTTGGCGGCGCACCCGGCCAGGTAGCCGAAAATGGCGCCCACCGCCATGGTGCCCTCCACCCCCAGGTTCAGGCTGCCGGCCTTTTCCGTCAAAATCTCCCCCACGGTGCCATAGAGCAGGGGGATGTTGCACAGGACGATGTTGAACAAAAACAGGGTGATAACATTCATCGTATCCAAATCAGGCCACCTCCTTGGAAGCTTTGACCAGCTTGAAGCGGGTGAAGAAGTCCGCCGCCAGCACCGCAAACAAAATCACGCCCTGGAGCAGATTGGCAAAATTCGCGTCGATGGAGGGGTAGGTGGTGCTGGCGGACTGACAGCCGAATTGCAGCACTGTAATCAGCAGGGAGGCCAGCACGATGCCCGCCATGTTCAGCTTGGCCAGCCAAGCCACCACAATCCCCGTCCATCCCACGTCGTTGGTCACGGAGGCGGACAGGGTCCCGGCGGAGGACACATAGAAGGCCCCCGCCAGACCAATCAGGGCTGCGGACAGGAAAATCGTCCGAATGATAATCCTCCCCACGGGCATCCCCGCGTACCGGGCGGTGCTGGGGCTGTCTCCCACCACGGCGATCTCATAGCCGCCCTTTGTGCGCTTCAGGTAGAGGTAGATGACAACGCACAGGATTGCCGCCGCCACCAGGGACAGGTTCAGGTTGAAGGGCCCCAGGGGGATGGTGAGCATCTGTGCGCTCTCGGGGAACTTAACAAACTTGGGCCGGGCGGAGGCCGGGTCCAGGAAGAAGTTCCAGTCCGCTTTTGTCTCGGCGAAAAATTGCAGGAAGTACAGGGCGATGTAGTTGAGCATCAGGGTGAGCAGGGTCTCGTTGGTCCCCCACTTCACCTTCAGCGCCGCCACAAACACGCCGTACAGCCCGCCTCCCAGCAGGCCGCACAGGGCCATCACCAGAATCAGCAGGGGCCGGGGCAGGGCCTCTCCCAGCTTCAGCCCCACAGCGGAGGCACAGATGGCCCCCAAGATGAACTGTCCCTCCCCGCCGATGTTCCAAAAGCGCATTTTGAAGGCCAGGGCCAGGGCGGTGGATACAATGAGCAGGGGTACGAACAGCTTGATGAAATTTTCCAGAATGCGGAAGGGGTATTTGTTTCCCGGGATACCCAGGGTGAGCATCCGCTGGTAGAAGGTGACCGGTTCCACCCCCTGGATAGCCAGCAGCACCGCGCCCAGAATCAACGCGGCGGCCACCGCCGCCAGATAGGCCCCGATCTGCCGGCCTGCGCCGGCGCTCTCCCGCTTGACGACCCGAATGTTCATCCTTCCTCCTCCTTCCCCTCCCGGAACCGGCTGTCCCGGGCGATGCCGGCGGGCTTGTCCTCATACTTGCTGCTCAGGTCCAGCGCGCCGGTCATCATCAGGCCCAGCTCCTCTTTGCTGGTCTTATGGGCGTGGACCACCCCCATAACCTTCCCGTGGCACAGAACCATAATCTTGTCGCACAGGGCCATCATTACGTCCAAATCCTCGCCCACAAAGAGGATGCCCACCCCGTCCTGCTTCTGGCGGTTCAGGATGTCGTAAATGGCGTAAGAGGAATTGATGTCCAGCCCCCGGACCGGGTAGGCGGTGATAATCACGTTGGGCCCCGCCTTGATCTCCCGGCCCAGCAGCACCTTCTGCACATTGCCGCCGGACAGCCGGCGTACCGGGGTTTCGGTGGAGGGGGTCACCACCTCCAGGTCCCGGATCACCTGCTCCGCCGCCGCCCGTCCGGCCTTCCGGTCCACAAACAGCCCCGGAGCCTCCCGGTAGTTTTTCAGCAGCATATTGTCCGTGATGGACAGGGAGGGCGCCAGCCCCATGCCCAGCCGGTCCTCCGGGATGAAGGACATGGAGATGCCCTTTTCCAGAATGGCCTTGGGGCTCAGGCCGACGATGTTGTCCCCCTTGTGGATCATCTGGCCGCTCTGGATGGGCCGCAGGCCGGCGATGGCTTCGCACAGCTCCTTCTGGCCGCAGCCGGCAATGCCCGCCACCCCCAGAATCTCGCCGCCCCGGATGTAGAAGCTCACCCGGTCGATAGCCGCCGCGCCTTCGTCGTTCTGAATGGTCAAATCACGAATTTCCAGCAGGGGCCGGGTGGTCTCCACCTGGGGGCGGGCGATGTTCAGGTCCACCTTCCGGCCCACCATGTACTCCGTCAGCTCCTGCTCGTTGGTGGCGCTGGTATCCACAGTGCCGACGTACTCCCCTTTTCGGAGGATGGTCACCCGGTCGGAGATCTCCAGCACCTCATTGAGCTTGTGGGTGATGATAATGATGGCGTGGCCTTCGGCCTTCATCCGCCGCAGCACGTCGAAGAGCTTTTGGGTCTCCTGGACGGTAAGCACCGCCGTGGGCTCGTCCAAAATGATAATCCTGGCGCCGTAATACAAAACCTTGATAATCTCCAGGGTCTGCTTTTCGGACACGGCCATGTTGTAGACCTTCTTTTTGGGGTCGATTTCAAAGCCGAACTTCCGGGCCATCTCACCAATGATCCGATACCGGTCCTTATGGAGCACCGGGCCGGATTTTTCGTCCCCCAGCCAGATGTTGTCGGCGGCGGAGAATACGTCCACCAGCTTGAAGTGCTGATGGACCATGCCGATGCCCAGCTTTTTGGAGTCCTCCGGGGAGTGGATGGCGGCGGGAGCTCCGTTGACCAGCACGGTTCCGCTGTCGGGCTTGTAGATGCCCGAGAGCATATTCATCAGCGTGGTCTTGCCGGAGCCGTTTTCTCCCAGCAGAGCCAAAATTTCCCCCTGGCGCAGATTCAGCTCCACGTTCTTGTTGGCGGTGACGCTGCCGAAGGTCTTTGTGATGCCCCGCATTTCAATGGCGTACTGTTGTTTCTCCATAGGTCCCTCCCTGCCAAAAATGGGAAACCGGGCCCGCCGGATTTCCTGCCGGCCGGCCCGGTTCGGGTCTGCATATTTCAGGCGGCTTTGGGGATTTAGCCCTCAATCACGCCCGCCACGTTATAGTCCATAGAGCCCTTGATGACCCCGTCGTCCACGGAGGGGCCGCCGGCGGCCACAATCACGTTGCCCTGGTTGTCCACCAGGTCGGCGGCGGTGCGGCTGATGTTCACGGTGCCGTTGGTCACCTCATAGCTCAGCTTTATACCGGAGAACACGTCCCAGGTGCCGGACTCCATCAGAGCGCGCACGCCGTCCATGATCTTGGCGGTATAGGGGGCGGCCACGGACTCGTTCAGGGGAGAAGCGTCCACAAAGCCCTCTTTGATGCCGGCATAGTAGGCGTTGCCGCCCATGTTGTCCACGAACTTGGAGGCGTCGCCGTTGCAGTCCATGGCGGCCTGGATGGCGGTCTGATAGTACACGTTCCAGTGCCAAATGGCGGAGGTCAGGTGGGCGGTGGGGGCCTGCTCGGTCATGTCGGAGTTGTAGCCGCAGCCGAACACCTCGTTCTCCGCCGCCACCAGTTGGGGCTGAGCGGAGTCGCAGTGCTGGGAGATGACGCAGCAGTTGTAGTTGTTAATCAGCGCCTGGGCGGCCTCCCGCTCCAGCTTCTCGTCGCCCCAGGTGGAGATCTTGTTCACGTAGACGGTGGCGTCGGGATTGGCGGACTGGGCGCCCAGGGCGAAGGCGTTGATGCCGGAGCAGGTCTCGGCGTACTCCAGGTTCCAGGCGGCCACATAGCCGATGTTGTTGTTGCCCAGCTCCTTGGACTTCAGGCCCGCGGCGATGCCGGCCAGATACCGGGCCTGATAGATGCGGCCGAAATAGTTATTGAAGTTGGTGTCGTTGCCCAGATAGCCGGTGCCGTGGGAGAAGATGATGTCGGGGTACTGTACGGCCTTCTCGTCCATGGAACCGATGTAGCCGAAGGAGATGCCGAAGATGATGTTCGCCCCCTGGCCGGCCAGGGTGTCGATGGCGTTGGCCACGGCGGTGTCGTCGGTGTCGGGCACGTTATCCACAATCAGCAGCTGAGTCTCCGGGTCCAGGCCCAGCTCCTTCATGGCGGTGACAATGCCGTTGTGGTGCTGGAAGGTGTAGCCGGCGGTGTCATTCTGGCTGTTGATATAGATGGCGCCCACCTTAAACTCGGAGGCGGGCTCCGCAACGGGCTCGCTCTGGTCCCCGGAAGCGGAGGGGGTGGAGGCAGCGGGCTGGCTGCTGGCCGCAGGGGAGCTGCCGGGGGTGGAGGTATTGCCGCCGCCGCAGGCGGCCAGGGACAGGATCATGGCCATTGCCATAACCAGTGCAAGAAGTTTCTTTTTCATCAGACAATTCCTTTCTATCCTACATTATAATATATTAAAACCGGACTCCGGCTTTAATCCGCGAACACCACGCCGCCCTCCTCGCTCATGGAGGCCACCCGGGCCAGGGATTCCACCCGCAGCCCCTCCCGGCGCAGCTGGGCGCCGCCGGGCTGAAATGCCTTTTCGATGACGATGCCGGCCCCTACTACCTGGGACCCCGCCTGACGCAGAATGTCCAGCAGGCCCCGGAGGGCCTCGCCGTTGGCCAGGAAGTCGTCCAGAATGAGGACGTTGTCCTGGGGACCCAGATAGTCCCGGGACACCACCACGTCGTTGACGGTGGCGTGGGTGAAGGAGACGACCTTCGTGTGGTAGAGGCGGTCGTCCAAATTGCTGGTTTTGGATTTTTTAGCAAAAACTACCGGGCAGTGAAAGAACTGCGCCGTGATACAGGCGACCCCGATGCCGGAGGCCTCGATGGTCAAAATCTTGTTCACGCCGCAGTGGGCAAACCGTTTATAAAATTCCTTACCAATCTCCACGAAAAGGGCAATATCCATCTGGTGGTTCAGAAAGCTGTCCACCTTGAGCACGTCGGCGCCCTTCACCTGCCCATCCTCCCGGATGCGGCGCTTTAAAAGTTCCATAGCCCTCTTATCCCCTTTCATGCGGGTAAATACATCTTCATTTTACAGAAAAAACCCCTTTCCCGCAATCTTTTTTTTGCGTCCTGCCACAAAATTTTTCACAAAAATTCGGCTTTGAATTTGGGGGATTTGTGCTTTGTGATGGAAGGGGCGGCTGTGGACCGCCCCTTCTCATTATTCCACCGTTTTCAGAGATTCCACCATATCCAGTTTTTTCAGCTTCCGATGGGCCGCCAGATTCACCAGCAGGGAGAAAACCACCGTCAGCAGAACGGCAGCTCCGTAGCTGGCCGGCTCCACCACCCGGCCGAACATAATCTGGTCAATTTCCACCGTGAGAATCAGCCACTGGTGCAGCAGCTTGCCCAGTACCATCCCCAGTGCCACCCCGAACCCGGTGAGAATCACGTTCTCCCGGTAGACGTAGGCGGACAGTTCCCCGTCGTAGAAGCCCAGTACCTTCAAAGTGGCCAGCTCCCGCATCCGCTCGGTGATATTGATGTTGGTCAGGTTGTAGAGCACCACAAAGGCCAGGGCCGCCGCGCAGGCGATAATCAGCACCACTGCGTAATCCACGCTGGCCAGACTGGACATAAAGGTGTTCCGGGTGTCCGCGATGCGGGTGAGGGTGGTCACCCCGTCCGGGGCCACCATGTCCCGGCTGAGCTGTTCCGTCTCCTCCGGACCGGAGGGGCAGTCCGCCAGAATCAGGTTGCCTTCCGGGGGTACTCCAAACAGTGTTTCGTAATAAGCATCCGTCATATATACATAGTGTAATATATAGTGCTCGGTCACATCCGCCACCCGGGCCTCTACCCGTTTGTCCCCGTCCAGAATGACAGTGTCCCCGGGCTTCACCCCCAGCATGGCGGCCAGCTTCTCATTTAAAACCACCCCGTCGTCCGGCAGGGTCACCGGATTGCCGTCCAGCCGGTGGCGCAGGTTCACAAACCGTTCCAGCTCCTCCTGGCTGCCCGCCGCCTGGAGGTACACATCCATGGTCCGGGCGGGAGATTCGGCGGTGATGAGCTCGCTGCGGCAGGAGGTCCAGTCCTCCACCAGAGGATTTTGCTCCAGCGCCTCCTCCACCTGTCTCAGCTCCCCGGGGGTGATTTTGTCCACAAGGCCCACCTCCACAGTATAGCGATAGATTTCGTCATACTGCTGGTCCATAACGGCGAAGATGGAGTCCCGCAGGCCGAAGGCGGTGACGATCAGGGCCGCACAGCCGCCGATGCCCACCACCGTCATCCAGAACCGCTTCTGGTAGCGGAACAGATTGCGCAGGGTGATCTTCTGGTTGAAGGAGAAGCGCTTCCACAAAAACGGGAGCTTTTCCAGCAGCACCCGCTTCCCGATGGGGGGCGCTTTGGGGCGCATCAGCTGCGCGGGCACCGCCGTCAGGGTGGAAAAGCTGGCCCACAGGGCGGACAGGACGATGGTCGCCACCGCCGCCAGGGCCGCAGTAAGCGATAGCGACGGGTAGAATCCATATATTGTATCACCCAGCGTATAGATAATTCCCCAGGCGGTGCAGATAATGAAGGGGATCACCGTAAGGCCCACCGCCAGACCGATGGCCGCGCCGGTAACGCTGGCCAGCAGACCATAGCCCACGTATTTCATAGCGATGGCCCCCCGGGAGAAGCCCAGGGCCTTCAGTCCGCCGATGGTCACCCGCTGTTCCTCCACCATCCGGGTCATGGTGGTCAGGCACACCAGCGCCGCCACCAGGAAGAAAATCAGCGGGAATACCGCCGCCAGATTGCCCATCCGGTCCGCGTCCATGGAATAGCTCATATAGCCGGCATTGGTGTTCCGGTCCAGAATATACCATTCACAGTCCTCCAGGGCGTCCAGGTCCCGGCGGGCCTGCTCCAGCTCCACCTTCGCGTCGGCAATTTTTTCGTCGGCCTCCCGTTTGCCGTCCTCATACTCCACAAGGCCGTCGGCGTACTCCGCCTCCCCCTCGTTCAGGTCCTCCAGGGCGTCGGCCAGCTCCCGGCGGGCTTTGGCGGTCTCGTCCCGGAGCTCCACCCGGGCGTCGGCCAGCTCCTGGAGGCCGTCGCGGTACTCCTGCCAGCCCTCGGCCAGGTCCCGCTCCGCCTGGGCCAAATCCGCCTGTCCCTGCCTGTAGTCGGCCTCGCCGTCGTTGAGCTCCTCCTCCGCGTCCCGCAGCTCCCGCTTGGCCCGGGTGAGCGTGGTGAGGGTCCGCTCCAGCTCCGCCTTGGCGTGGCTGAGCTGGGGCTCCGACGCGTCCAGCTGGGCCTTGGCAGCGTTCAGCTGGGCCAGTGTAGAAGAAAGCTGAGCCTGGCTGGAGGCGATTTGGGCCTCCCCGCTGGCAATCTGCTGGCGCAGGGCGTTGATCTGGGCCTGCACCGCGGCCTGCTGGATGGGGTCCTGGATGGAGGGAAGCTGATTTTGCAGGGCGCTCAACGCAGCGCGGGCCTGGGCCAGCTGGCTCTGGGCCTGACTGAGCTGGGCCACGCCGCTTTGATACTGGGCCATACCGCTTTTGTACTGGGCCATGCCGCTGTCGTACTCCGCCTTTCCGGCGTTGTAGTCCCGGAGGCCGTCCTCATAGAGCACCCAGCCCCGCTTCCACTCCTTCAGGCCGTCCTCATACTCCGCCCAGCCGTCGTCCAGCTCCACCCGGGCGTCGGCCAGCTCGATTTTCCCGTCGGCAATCTCCTGTTCCCCGTCCTCCAGCTCGATTACCGCGTCGGCCAGCTCCTGTTCCCCGTCGGCAATCTCCCGGTTGGCTCTGGCAATCTCTTCCTCCAACTCCCGCTGGCCGTCCCGGTACTCCCGCCAGCCGTCGTCCAGCTCCTTCCGGGCGTCGGCCAGCTCCTGCTCCGCCTCCGCCAGTTCTTCGGCGGCCTCCCGCTCTGCGTCGGCCAGCTCCTGCTCCGCGTCGGTCAGCTTTTCGTTGGCCTCGTCAAAAATTTCCTCCCGGCGCAGACGGGCCCGCTCCTCCCCTATCGGGTCCAGGACATCCTTCAAAGCGTCCATTTTGTCCTCATAGCCGTCGCTGTAGCTGTCCAGGTCCAGCGCACCCTCCGCCAGCAGATAGGCGTCGGTGTAGTAGTCCAGCGCGAACCCCGACCGGGGCAGGAGGACGAAGGCGGAAACCTTGCCCGTTCCCAGGGAGGAGGAGCCCCGCTCCACGTAGATGTACAGAGGGGAGTCCGCCGTGCCTACGATGGTGACCTCCGGAGCGGCCAGCGCATCCTCAAAATCCCCCTCACCGGTGTCCAGCCGGATTTTGTCCCCGATGGACAGGCCGGTCTGCCGGAGCATATCCGGCTCCACCAGACATTCGCCGCCATTTTGGGGGAAGCGCCCCTCCACCAGACGGGGGGCATTTATCTCCTGGGAGCAGGACAGGACCTTCACAATATAGCCGCTGCCGTCAATGGGGACCACCGCGTCCACGGAATAGGCCCCCTCCGCCCTGGCCACTCCGGGCTGGGCGGCCAGGGCGGACACGTCCTCCTCCGTCACCCCCAGGGTGGAGACGATATGCAGGTCCATCAGCCTCTGCTGGTCAAAGTACCGGTCCGCGCTGCGCTTCATGTCCGGCTCCGTGGCCCGCAGCCCCGACAGAAAGCACACCGCCAGGGATGAGAGCACCAGCAGAGACACAAAGCGGCTGCGGGTATTTTTAATTTCCCGAAGCAGGTCGGTAATCAGGCGGTTTTTTCTTACCATTCGATGTCCTCCACCGGGGTGGGATTCTGGCTGATTTCCACCTGGTCCACCCGGCCGCTCTTAATGTGGATGACCTTGTCCGCCATGGGGGCGATGGCGGTGTTGTGGGTAATGACCACCACGGTCATGCCCATCTGGCGGCAGGTATCCTGCAAAAGCTTCAAAATCGACTTGCCGGTGACGTAGTCCAGGGCTCCGGTGGGCTCGTCGCAGAGCAGCAGCTTAGGGTTTTTCGCCAGAGCCCGGGCGATGGCGACCCGTTGCTGCTCGCCGCCGGACAGCTGGGCGGGGAAGTTGTTCAGCCGGTCCTCCAGCCCCACGTGGGCCAGCACCTCCCGGGGATTGAGGGGATTTTTACAGATCTGGGAGGCCAGCTCCACATTTTCAAGGGCGGTGAGGTTTTGGACCAGGTTGTAGAATTGGAATACGAAGCCGATGTCGTGGCGGCGGTAGGTGGTGAGCCGCCGGGCGTTGTAATCGCTGATCCGCTCCCCGTCCACGGTGATAGTCCCGCCGTCGCAGGAATCCATTCCGCCCAAAATATTCAGTACAGTGGTTTTGCCCGCGCCGGAGGGGCCCACAATGATGACGAACTCCCCCTTGCCGATGTCAAAGGTGATGTTGTCCACAGCATTGATGGTGACCTCTCCCATCTGGTAGCACTTGACCACATTTTCCAGTGCAATATATGCCATTTCGAGCCTCCTCGCGTTTTCTTTCCCTTCCAATATACCCGCCGTTCAAAGGAAAATCAAGTGGGAAATTGAATATAAATGAACAGGCGCGGGACATGGTATCATGTCCCGCGCCTGAATTTCGCGGACTATTTAAGAAACTGCAATCAGCTTAGAAAATGCCCTGCGCCATCATGGCGTCGGCAACCTTCTGGAAGCCCACGATGTTCGCGCCGGCCACCAGGTTGTAGCCCAGGCCATAGCGCTCGGCCACCTCGACGGAGGAGGCGTAGATGTTCTTCATGATGCCCTGCAGCTTGGCGTCCACTTCCTCAGCGGTCCAGTACAGGCGCTCGGCGTTCTGGGCCATCTCCAGCTCGGACACGGACACGCCGCCGGCGTTGACAGCCTTGGAGGGGGCCACAACGATGTGCTTCTGGCTCTGGAGGAACTGCAGCGCGTCGTTGGTGGTGGGCATATTGGCCACCTCGATGTAATACTTCACGCCGGACTCCGCGATCTTCTTGGCCCAGTCCATGTTCACGTCGTTCTGGGTGGCGGCGGGCATATAGATGTCCACGTCCTTCACGCCCCAGCACTTCTCGTTGGGCACGAACTCGCAGTCGAACTTGTCGGCGTAGGGCTTGCAGTGCATGGGATCGGCAGCGCGCATCTCCAGGATGTAGTTCAGCTTCTCCTCGGTGGTCACGCCGTCGGGATCGTGGATGTAGCCGTCGGGGCCGGCGAAGTAGGTGACCTTGGCGCCCAGCTCAGCGGCCTTCTTCATGATGCCCCAGCCCACGTTGCCGTAGCCGGACATGGCGATGCGCTTGCCCTCGATAGACTCGCCGTCGTGCTTCAGGGCCTCGACCAGATAGTACACCGCGCCGTAGCCGGTGGCCTCGGGACGGAGGATGGAGCCGCCGGTGCACACGGCCTTGCCGGACAGAGCGCCGAACTCGGAAGCGCCCACGATGCGGCGGTACTGGCCGTACATATAGCCGATCTCACGGCCGCCGCAGCCCAGGTCGCCGGCGGGGCAGTCGATGTCCTGGCCGATGTGGCGGTACAGCTCGGTAATGAAAGCCTGGCAGAAACGCATGACCTCGGCGTCGCTCTTGCCGCGGGGGTCAAAGTCGGAACCGCCCTTGGCGCCGCCGATGGGCAGACCGGTCATAGCATCCTTAAAGACCTGCTCGAAGCCCAGGAACTTGATGATGGACAGGTTGACGGAGGGGTCGAAACGGATGCCGCCCTTGTAGGGGCCCAGAGCGCCGTTGTACTGCACACGATAGCCGCGGTTGACCTGCCACACGTGGTTGTCGTCCTCCCAGGTGACGCGGAACTCGATCACCCGCTCGGGCTCGACCATGCGCTCCAGCAGGGCGGCCTTCTCATACTCGGGGTGCGCATTGATGACGGGCTCCAGGGAACCCAGGACCTCTTCCACGGTCTGCAGGAACTCGGGCTCGTTCGCATTTTTCGCCTTGGTAGCGGCCAGGACTTTCTCGATGTAATTGTTCATTTCGCAACGCCTCCTAAAATTTATACAGTGAACCTCTTTTGTTCACAGGAATCACAAAAAATTCCTTTTTTGATTCTTCGTTTATAAGTATATCACAAAATTCCCAAGTGTGAAACAGATTTCTTGTGGATGTTACCACAAAGAAAAGATTGTAGTGATACATCTGCATTCCAAATTGGAATGTCCCTCTCCGAATGTAAACTATTCCAAATTTATGGTTGACAGCCCGCTGTTTTTATCGTATACTGAGCTGCGAAATCAGTTTACGACAGGAGGAGATGCTTCTATGCGGCAGCTGGCAGAGGAAATTATTCAAGGCCGCCGCCTGAACCGGCAGGACGATTTGACGCTCCTGCTTCAAGCGGACCTGGAGCAGCTGTGTGCCGGCGCGGACTGGATCCGGCGCACGTTATGCGGCAGCGATTATGAGCTGTGCACCATTATCAACGCCCGAAGCGGCCGGTGCGGGGAGGACTGTAAGTTCTGCGCTCAGTCCTGCCGCCACCGCACCCCGGTCCAGGAGTACCCCTTTTTGGAGGTGGATGAGATCGTCCAAAAGGGGAAACAGGACGAGGCCGCCGGAGTACGGCGCTACTCCCTGGTGACGGCGGGCCGGGCGGTGGACGGCCCAGAGCTGGACCGGGCGCTGGACGCGTTTCGGATATTAAAGGAGGAAACCGGCCTGGGCCTGTGCGCCTCCTTCGGGTTTCAGACCGTGGAGGACTTCCGGCGGCTGAAGCAGGCCGGCGTTACCCGCTGTCACGCCAATCTGGAGACCTCCCGGCGCAACTTCCCCAACATCTGCACCACCCACAGCTACCAGGACAAGATTGACAATATCCGCCGGGCCCGGCAGGCGGGGCTTCAGATCTGCTCCGGCGGCATCCTGGGCATGGGGGAGAGCTGGGAGGACCGGCTGGAGATGGCCCTGGACCTGGCAGAGCTGGAGGCGGACTCCATCCCCCTGAACCTGCTCACCCCCATCCCCGGCACCCCCCTGGAGGACACGCCTCCGCTGTCGGAGGCCGATGCACGGCGCAGCGTGGCCATCTTCCGGTACATCAATCCCACCGCCTGGATTCGCATGGCGGCCGGCCGGGGCCGGTTCCCGGAGGCCGGGGCGGTATTTTTCCGGTCCGGGGCCAATTCGGCCATCACCGGCGATATGCTCACCACAGCGGGCACACAGATTGCCCAGGATGTGGCGCTTATGAAACAAGGAGGATTTTTCAATGGAAACAAAACGTAAAAGCGCTGTTCTGCCCCTGGCTATGACGGCAGTTATGACCGCCGTCACCTGTGTCCTGGCTCCTATGTCCATTCCCATCGGGCCGGTGCCCTTCTCCCTCACCAATTTTGTTATTTATATCTCCCTGTATGTGCTGGGCTGGAAGTGGGGAACGGTCAGCTACGCGGCTTATCTCCTGCTGGGAATGGTGGGTATGCCGGTATTCTCCGGATTCTCCGCGGGACTGGGCCGTCTGGTAGGTCCCACCGGAGGCTACCTGGTCGGCTTTATCCCCATGGCGGTCATTGCCGGCCTGGTGATCGCCCACACCAAAAAGCTGCCTCTGCACTACCTGGCTATGGCGGCGGGCACCGCTGTTTGCTACGCCTTCGGCACCGCCTGGTACTGCTTTCAGGCCAATTCGGCGGTGGGTCCCGCCCTGGCGCTGTGCGTATGGCCCTTCATCCCGGTGGACCTGATTAAAATGGCGGTTGCAATGCTTCTGGGGCCGGTGCTGCGAAGCCGGCTGGAGGCGGCCGGGCTGGCCCTTGACAAATAAACGGATTCCTCCCGAAAAGTCCGCCGGAAAACAGATGTTTTTTCCCGGCGGACCTTGTTTTGCAGAAAAGTCTATGGTATAATGCTCCTAGTTTCTCCAAAAGGAAGAAAGGAAGTTATGTCATGAAAAGGAACGTTTCCCGCATTCTTTCCCTGCTGCTGACCCTGTCTCTGTGCGCCGGTATGCTGATGGTCCCCGTGTGGGCCGCTGAGGATACCTCCGCCCCTGACACCACTGTTGCACAGCCCACTGAGGGCGAGGACGCCGGCGAGCCCACCGAGGGCGAGGACGCTGGCGAGCCCGCTGAGGGCGAGGACGCCGGTGAGCCCGACGAGGGCGAGGACGCCGGTGAGCCCGACGAGCCTGCCGAGCCTGCCGAGCCTGAGAAGGTTACCTTCACCGACGTGGAGGAAGGCCGCTGGTACTACAGCGCTGTTACCACCATCGCCGCCGCCGGCTGGATGAACGGCATGGGCGAGGGCACCTTTGCTCCCACCGGCACCTTCTCCGTGGCCCAGGTCCTGAGCGTCGCCGCCCGGATTCATGCCGCCGCCAACGAGAAGGAGATCGCCGCCGCCGAGGAGGGGACCCCCTGGTACACCATGTATGTAAACTACTGCGTGGAGAATGAGATCATCGCGGAGGACGCGTTCACCGCGGAGGACCTGACCCGCGCTGCCACCCGCTTTGAGGTTCTCGCCATTCTGGACAAGGCTCCCGCCGCCTCCTGCTTCGAGGCCAAGCGCGAGGTGGCCGACGGCTACATCCCCGACCTGGCCGAGGCCGACGAGAACGGCGCCGTTGTTTATAAGTGGTATCGCGCCGGCATCATCGACGGCAACGCCGAGCACGAGTTCACCGGCACCAACACCATCACCCGCGCTGAGGCCGCTTCCATCCTGTGCCGCGTGATGGACCTGGTGGACCGCATCGCCGAGTAATTTTCCCAGGCGCTCCAAAAAGTGGATTTTTCTCTGAATTTTCCCTTGACACAGCCCGCTCCATCGTATAAAATGTGGGCGGATTGATAAAGAAATGGCTGCGAAGGGGCTGGCACCCCGGAGCTGCGGGCAGGAAATGGCCCGCCGGTTCTCTCGTCGTTATCGGGGTGCAGAGTGTGGGCGTCTGCCCGAATTCAGGTGGAACCACGGACTTTTACTAAAGTTCGCCCTGAGCCAGTTCTGGCTCAGGGCGTTTTTTATGGAGCAGCACGGCGGAAAAGGAGGGCGCAATGGCGGAAATTATCCCGGCCTATGGCCATATGGAGCAGATTCGTACCATGTTTCGCAACTATATCACCTGGATCGGCGTTCCCCAGAACTACACGGAGCTGGAAGCCGAGCTGGCTGCCCTGCCCGGGCCCTACGTCCACCCGGAGGGCCGGTTCTACCTGCTGCGGGAGGGGGACGAAATTCTGGGCTGCGGAGCCATCCGCCCCCTGCGCAATATCCCCGGGACGGACGGGGAGCGCCGGTGCGAGCTCAAGCGGATGCTGGTGCGTCCGGAGGGCCGGGGCAGGGGACTGGGCCAGGCGCTGGTCCAGCAGCTGATTGACGACGCCCGCTCCATGGGCTACAGCGAAATCGTCATGGACGCGGCGGCGTTTATGCAGCCCGTCCTGGACGCATACCACCGGCTGGGTTTTCGGGAAATCCCCCCCTACTACGACAATCCCCCCAAGGGCCTGAGGTTTTTGGGACTCAGGCTGGATTCTTAAATGAAAAGGAGCTGTTTGCATTGAAACATTCAGAAAAAACCATGGAAAAGATCGTCGCGCTCTGCAAGGGCCGGGGCTTTATTTTCCCCGGCTCAGAGATTTACGGCGGCCTGGCCAATACCTGGGACTACGGCCCCCTGGGCGTGGAGCTGAAAAATAACATCAAGCGGGCCTGGTGGAAAAAGTTCGTCCAGGAGAACCCCTACAACGTGGGTTTGGACGCGGCCATTTTGATGAACCCCCAGGTGTGGGTGGCCTCCGGCCATGTGGGCGGCTTCTCCGACCCGCTGATGGACTGCAAGGAGTGCAAGGAGCGCTTCCGGGCGGACAAGGTCATCGAGGACTGGTGTCAGGAGAACAGCTTCGAGCTGGGACACAGCGTAGACGCCATGTCCCAGGCGGAGATGAAAGCCTTTATTGACGAGCACCAGATTGTCTGCCCCACCTGCGGCAAGTTCAACTGGACGGACATCCGGCAGTTCAACCTGATGTTCAAGACCTTCCAGGGGGTCACTGAGGACGCGAAAAATACCGTCTACCTCCGGCCCGAGACCGCCCAGGGCATTTTTACCAACTTCGTCAGCATCCAGCGCTCCACCCGCCGGAAGCTGCCCTTCGGCGTGTGCCAGATCGGCAAATCCTTCCGCAACGAGATTACCCCCGGCAATTTCATCTTCCGCACCCGGGAGTTTGAGCAGATGGAGCTGGAGTTCTTCTGCCAGCCGGGGACCGAGCTGGAGTGGTTCAAATACTGGAAGGACTTCTGCCACCAGTGGCTGCTGGACCTGGGCATCCAGGAGGAAAATCTCCGCCTGCGGGACCACGACCCGGAGGAGCTGTCTCACTACTCCAACGCCACCACCGACTTTGAGTTCGCCTTCCCCTTCACCGAGTGGGGCGAGCTGTGGGGCGTGGCCAGCCGGACCAGCTTCGACCTGAACGCCCATCAGACCACCTCCGGCAAGGATTTGACCTACTTCGACCAGGAGAAGAATGAACACTATATCCCCTATGTCATCGAGCCCTCTCTGGGTGTGGAGCGTATGCTGCTGGCCTTCCTGTGCAACGCCTACGACGAGGAGGTCGTGGACGAGGCCAAAAACGACGTGCGCACGGTGCTGCACCTGCACCCGGCCCTGGCCCCCTTCAAGTGCGCGGTGCTGCCCCTGTCCAAAAAGCTCAGCGGCAAGGCCCGGGAGATTCAGGCCCAGCTGTCCAAGTATTTTATGGTGGACTTCGACGACGCGGGCTCCATCGGCAAGCGCTACCGCCGGCAGGACGAAATCGGCACCCCCTACTGTGTGACGGTGGATTTCCAGACCGTGGGAGACAGCGAAAACCCCGCCGACAACTGCGTCACCATCCGGGAACGGGACTCCATGAGCCAGGAGCGCGTACCCATCAACCAGCTGAAGGGCTGGCTGGAGGAAAAGCTGGCCTATTGATACAAAAGAGAACGCGCAGGGACAGGATGCGTCCCTGCGCGCTTTCTTATTTTCCCAGCTTATGCAGGTATTTTTGCAGGACAGAGGATTTTTTTCGCAGATGGGGCTTGGGGGTCTCCGGCCGGCGTTGGGCGGCGGAAAGGGCCTCCTCCTGGAATCTTTTCTGAGCGTCCACCCCCGGCCCTTCGGCCTTCCGGGGGCGCCATGTGCCGTCGCCGGAAAGCTCCCGGGCCTTCTCCGTGTCCGAGCGGAGGGTCTGAATGATGCGGAACACCCTCCGCCTGGCGGCAGGGTCCCGGATCGGACAGGCCACCTCCACCCGCCGCTCGGTGTTCCGGGTCATAAAGTCGGCGGAGGACAGGTACAAATCCGCCCCCTGGCCCCGGCCAAAGCAGTAGATCCGGGCATGCTCCAGATACCGGCCCACAATGGAAAAGACCTGGATATGCTCCGTAAGCTCCGGCACCCCTGGGAGCAGGCAGCAGATCCCCCGGACATTCATCACAATTTCCACCCCGGCCTGGGATGCCTGGGCCAGCTTGTCAATGAGCAGCCGGTCGGTGATGGAGTTGAGCTTCAGGAAGATAAAGCCCTCCTCCCCCTTGGCGATCTCCCGGTCTATGAGGGCGATCACCTTTTCCCGCAGGCCCCAGGGAGAGGCCAGCAGGCTTTTGTAGCTGCCCCGCAGATTGGAAACCGCCATATTCTGGAACAGCGCCGCCGCGTCCGCGCCGATGGCCGGGTCGGCGGTCATCAGGCACAGATCCGTATAGAGGGCGGCGGTTTTCTCGTTGTAGTTGCCCGTTCCCACCTGGGTGACGCACTGCAAGCGCCCGTGCTCCCGGCGGGTTATCAGGCACAGCTTAGAGTGGACCTTAAAGCCCTCCGCCCCGTAGAGCAGAGTGCAGCCCGCCTCCTCCATCCGCTCGGCCCAGCGGATGTTGTTCTGCTCGTCGAACCGGGCCCGCAGCTCCATCAAAACCGTGACCGCCTTGCCGTTTTCCGCGGCGGCGCATAAATACTCCGCCAGCTTGGCCTTGGAGGCCAGGCGGTAGATGGTGATTTTGATGGAGAGCACATGGGGGTCGTTGGCAGCCTCCCGAACCAGCTGCAAAAAGGGGTCCATCTGCTCGAAGGGGTAGAACAGCAGGATATCCCGGCTGAGCACCTGGGGAAGCACCGGCTTGCCCGGCTCCAGCATGGCGGGGAACTGGGGCAGGTAGGAGGGATAGCACAGGGAGGGCAGGCTTTCCGGAGGAAGCAGGCTCTCCAAAACGAAGGCGTATTTCAGGGAAATGGGGGCCCTGGTCTTGAACACCTGCTCCCGCCCCAGGTTCAGCCGCTGGCACAGATAGGAGATCAGCTCCTCACTGGGGTTCCCCTGGACCTCCAGCCGCACCGGGGCCAGACGGCTGCGCTTTTTCAAAATTTTCCGCATATGCTGGCGGTAGTCCTCATTGACCTCATAGGCCTCGTCCTCCGGACTGATGTCCGCGTTCCGGGTGACGGAGACGATGGCCTTTTCGGTCACTGCATACTGCTCAAAAATCTGGTCGGCGAACTCCAGCAGCACCTCCTCACACAGCACAAAGCGCACCCCGCCGCCGTCCTCCAGCTGGAAGAAGGGGGGCAGGCCCTGGGGCAGCGGGATCAGGCCGAAGGCGTGCTTGTTCTCCCGGCGCAGGGCCAGGGCCACATTCAGGCTCTTGCTGGGCAGGTGGGGAAAGGGGTGGTGCAGGTCGATCACCTGGGGGGAGAGCACCGGCAGCACCTGGTCCCGGAACCACCGCTCCGCCTGCTTGCGGGCCTTGTGGTCCAGCTCGGCCATGGACAGCCGGCAGATGTTGCACCAGCGCAGCCGGCCCTCCAGCTGCTCCAGGGTCTTGTCCCGCTGCTTGTAGAGGGGCTCCACCGCCTTGAAAATGGCCTGGAGCTGCTGCTGGGGGGTCTTTCCGGTGCGCACATCAATATGGGGTTCCTTCAAAAGCGTCAAATCGAAGAGGGACCCCACCCGGACCATGAAGAACTCGTCCAGATTACTGGTAAAGATGGCGGCGAATTTCAGCCGCTCCAGCAGGGGGACGCTCTCGTCCCGCGCCTCCTCCAGCACCCGCTGGTTAAAGCGCAGCCAGGACAGCTCCCGGTCCTGGGTGTAGCGGGTATCCACGTGTTTGGACATGGGCAGAAGCACTCCTTCCAATCTATGAGGATTCTTTGTGGACAGGATACCATAACGGAGGGATTTTTTCAAGTATCCCGCTCTTGACAAGGGTCTCGATTTTGTGATAGAATACGCCCACAACAAAGGGGAGTAGTCAGCGCCTTTTGCGCGGCACCGGCCAACAAGCATGGACGGCCCATCCGTCCTGGTCCTGCCTTAATTGACCAGACCTGCGTTCCATCCGGGGAGCGCAGGTCTTTTTTGTTGGTTTGAAACCCTCCCCGCCGTGGCAGACTTAGAGAGAAAGGGAAGTGTGTACAATGGAATTCTTATGGCAGGGACTTTTATCCATCACTTGGCAGCAGCTTGTCATGTACGCCGTAGGGGGCGCGCTGATCTGGCTGGCCATCGAAAAGGACTTTGAGCCCGCGCTGCTCATGCCGATGGGCTTCGGGGCCATTTTGGTCAATCTCCCCCTGTCCGGGGTCGTGGATCAGTTCAGCGCCGGGGTGGGCGAGACCCACGGCATCATTCAATGGCTGTTTGAGGTGGGGATTGAGGCCAGTGAGGCCATGCCCATTCTGCTGTTCATCGGCATCGGCGCCATGATCGACTTCGGCCCCCTCCTGTCCAACCCCCGGCTGTTCCTGTGCGGCGCGGCCGCCCAGGCGGGAATTTTCCTCACCATCATTCTGGCCGCCCTACTGGGCTTTGATCTGAAGGACGCGGCCTCCATCGGCATCATCGGCGCGGCGGACGGCCCCACCTCCCTGCTGGTGTCCCAGGTGCTCCACTCCAATTACGTGGGGGCCATCGCCGTGGCGGCCTACTCCTATATGGCTCTGGTACCCATCATCCAGCCCTTCGCCATCAAGCTGGTCACCACCAGGAGCGAGCGGGCCATGCGGATGTCCGGCAGCTTTGAGGGGGTGTCCCGCCGTACCCGGATTCTGTTCCCCATCCTGGTGTCGGTGGTGGCGGGGCTGGTGGCCCCCTCCTCTGTGGCGCTGGTGGGCTTTCTCATGTTCGGTAACCTGATCCGGGAGTGCGGCGTGCTGAAAACCCTGTCCCAAACCGCCCAGAACGAGCTGGCCAACCTCATTACCCTGCTGCTGGGCATCTCCATCTCCTTCTCCATGCAGGCGGACAAGTTCGTCCAGCCGGCCACCTTCCTGATTCTGGGCCTTGGCCTGTTGGCCTTTGTGCTGGATTCCATCGTGGGCGTCCTGTTTGTCAAGGTGCTCAATCTCGTTACGCCGGGCAATAAAATCAACCCCATGGTGGGGGCTGCGGGCATCTCCGCTTTCCCCATGTCCGCCCGGGTCATTGAAAAGCTGGGCCAGGAGGCGGACCCTCAGAACCACCTGCTGATGCACGCCATTGCCGCCAATGTGTCCGGGCAGATTGCCTCCGTGGTGGCCGGCGGGGTCGTGCTGCAATACTTCGCCAATCTGGGCTGATTTGTTAGGAGGAATTTGCTGTGAACACTGAAAACGTGATGTACGCGCTGGAGATGCTGGGACAGGGAATGCTGGGCATTTTCGTGGTGCTGGGGCTGATCGCCCTGATGGTCCTGCTTTTGGGCCGGCTGGATTCCAAAAAATAAGCTTTGGCAATAAAACGCTCTGCGCTGCAATTTCCAGCGCAGAGCCGTTTTTTCGTCCTATGGCAGCTTTCCTGACAGGGGCAGCAGGTCCATCCGCACAAAAAAGCCCTGGTCCGAATGGCACACCGGACATTTGGCCGGGGCGGCGGTGGACTCCACCACATAGCCGCAGTGCAGGCACATCCACTCCACCCGGGTGCCGGCGGAAAACAGCCTGTGCTGTTCCAGCAGATCCGCGAACCGGCCGAACCGGTCCCCGTGGACCTTCTCCACCCGGGCAATGTTCTCAAACAGCTTGCCCACCAGGGGAAAGTCCTCCTCCATGGCCGTGCGGGCGAAGGCGGTGTAGTCATGCTCCCACTCCTGATACTCGTTGTGCTGGGCGGCGCGCAGGTAGTCCAGCAGGTCCGTGTACAGGTCCACGGGGTAGGTGCCGTCGATCTGAACGGTCTGACCGCCCAGGTCCCGGAGCTGCTTGTAGAACTGTTCGGCGTGTTCTTTTTCCTGGTTCGCCGTGAAGAGAAACAGGGCGCGGATGACCTCCAGGCCGCTTTTGCGGGCGATTCCGGCGGTGAAGGTATAGCGGTTTCGGGCCTGGCTCTCCCCGGCGAAGGCCCGCATCAGGTTTTCCTTGGTTTTGCTGTGGAGAAAGGCTTCAGTTTTATCGGGCATAGGGAACCCTCCTTGGTTGGAATAGGTTCAGTATGCCACAAACCCTGGGCGTTATTCGGCTGCGGACCGCACAGTTTCTGTTTCAGACGGAAATTCCAATTTATTCCTGCATAGGAACAGCAAAAGAGCTGGCGAAACATTTTGCGTTTCGCCAGCTCTTTTGCGAACCAAGCCCACCTGACAAGTGCACATTTCGCAATTTCAGTCTGAACCAGTTTTGCGGAAGCCCATCGAATAGGCTCCGGAGGTTTTGAACAATCAGCGCTTGGAGAACTGAGGGGCGCGGCGGGCGGCCTTGAGGCCGTACTTCTTGCGCTCCTTCATACGAGGATCGCGGGTGAGGAACCCGGCGGCCTTCAGGGCGGGGCGGTACTCCTCACTCACCAGCAGCAGGGCCCGGGCGATACCGTGGCGGATGGCGCCGGCCTGTCCGGTGACGCCGCCGCCGGACACAGTGGTCTGGATGTCCACCTTGCCCACCATGCCGGTGGTGACCAGGGGCTGACGGACGATAAGCTTCAGGGTCTCAAGGCCGAAGTAGTCGTCGATATCCCGGCCGTTGATGGTGATCGCGCCGGTGCCGTTGGGGAACAGGTGAACGCGGGCAACGGAGGACTTCCGGCGGCCGGTACCATAGAAATAAGGCTTTTTGCTCTGATACATACTCGTCTAACCTCCTTGCTTACAGAGCCCAGGGCTGGGGCTTCTGGGCGGCGTGCTCGTGCTCGGCGCCCTTATACACCCGCAGGCGTCCCAGGGAATCTTTGCCGATGGTGTTGTGGGGCAGCATACCCTTGATGGCCAGCTTCATGGCCAGCTCGGGGCGCTCCCGCATAAGGGTGCGGTACTGTACTTCCTTCAGGCCGCCCACCCAGCCGGAGTGGGTGCGGTAATACTTCTGGTCCAGCTTCTTGCCGGTGAGCACCGCCTTGTCGGCATTGATGACGATAACGAAGTCGCCGCAGTCGGCGTGGGGGGTGAATTCGGGCTTATGCTTGCCCCGCAGCAGGGTAGCGGCGGCGGCAGCGGTTTTGCCCAGGGGCTTGTTCGCGGCGTCCAGGACGTACCATGTGCGCTGGATATTCCCCTTGTTTGCCATAAAAGTGGACATGGGTGAAACCTCCTATTTCCAAAAACGTAGTATACATTTGAAGCGTTTTTGTATTATAGTATTCCAAAAGCCCGCTGTCAAGAAAGAATTTCAGCAGCTTTCTGAAAACTCTTGTTTTCTATAGAAATCTAAAAAATACTCCGGAAATCTCATTTTTAATTTTACTTTTCACAGGAGGCTTTTATGGAAAAAATACTCTCTCTTGTCCGCCGGTGTGCGGAGGATTACGACATGATCTCCCCCGGGGACCGCATCGCCGCAGGGGTGTCCGGAGGGAAGGACTCGCTGCTTTTGCTCAAAGCCCTGGCGAAGCTCCGCAGCTTTTATCCCGTCCCCTTCACCGTGGAGGCCGTCACCCTGGACCTGGGCGGCGGCGCGGACTACGGGCCCATCGCGCGGCTGTGCGAGGCGGAGGAGATTCCCTACCATTTAATCCCGACGGAGATCCAGCATATCATCTTCGACCTGCGCCGGGAGAAGAACCCCTGCTCCATGTGCGCCAAAATGCGCCGGGGCGCCCTCCACGCCGCGCTGCAGGAGCGGGGGATCTCCAAAATCGCCCTGGGCCACCACTACGACGACGCCATCGAGACCTTCTTCATGTCTCTGATTTTCGAGGGGCGGCTGTCCTGCTTCCAGCCGGTGACCTACCTGGACCGGACGGGCATCACCCAGATCCGCCCCCTGCTCTACTGCGGGGAAAACCTGGTGCGGCACACCGCCCAGCGGCTTCAGCTTCCAGTGGTGAAAAATCCCTGCCCCGCCGACGGGAACACCAAGCGGCAGGAGATCAAGGAATTGGTCTACGAGCTGCAGGGCCGCTATCCCGGCCTGAAGGCCCGGACCTTCGGGGCCATGCAGCGGCTGCCCCTGCCCGCCTGGGAGCCCAAGGAGCACCGCCGCCGCCCTCTGCCGGAGATTGATTGTTGAGCAAAACATGTTTTTTCTTAAATTTTCCCCGCAGACGTGGCGGTCTGTCTAAAAACGTGCTATAATGCCTAGGATTAGAAAAACAAAAGATGCAGGGAGGACCCAGAACCATGAGCGAAGAACACATGAATCAACCCGCCGCCAATCCCGGCAAGCAGCTCATCCGCGCCGTGGATGGCATAGACTATCTGCGCATCCCCATTAAAACCCATTTGATTACCAAGCAGGACGAGATGTCCGCCGTAGTGCTCCAGTACGCCAAGAGCCAGCTCCAGCCCGGGGACATTCTGTTTATCTCCGAAAAGGCGGTGGCCTGCACCCAGAGCCGGGCCATCCCCATGGAGGACATCAAGCCCCGGAAGCTGGCTGTCACCCTCAGCCGCCACGTGACCAAAACCCCCGCCGGCATCGGCCTGGGCATCCCGGAGACCATGGAGATGGCCTTGCAGGAGTGCGGCGTGCTGCGGATTCTCTTCGCCGCCTTTTGCAGCGTGATCGGGAAGATTTTGGGCAAAAAGGGCTGGTTTTATATCGTAGCCGGTCCCAAGGCCCGGGGCATTGACGGCCCCACAGAGGGGACCATCCCGCCCTACGACCACTATGTGGTCCTGACCCCCGCCGACCCCATGGGCACCTCCAAAAAGCTGGCCCAGGTACTGGGGCATCCGGTGGCCATTGTGGACATCAACGATCTGGGGGCCAATATCCTGGGCTTCTCGGAAAAGGAGCCCTCCATGGATTGGCTGGCCAAGGCGTTAGGGGACAACCCCCTGGGCCAGTCCAGCGAGAGCACCCCCATGGGCATCCTGCGTAAAGCCCAATGAGCAAAATCCTGGTTTTTATCCTGGCTGCCCTGGCCGGAGCCCTGGGGGGCTTCTATGCGGCCGCTATGGCGGATGGCTGGAATACCCTGCTTCTGCTGGCGGAGCTCTGGTTCGCTTACTTTTTGCAGGTGGTGCTCCACGAGGGGGGCCACCTGCTGTTCGGGCGGCTGTCCGGCTATGGGATGACCTCCTTTCGGGTGGGCAGGTGGATACTTCTGCGCCGGGAAGGTAAGTGGACCCTGAGCCGCTATCAGATCCCCGGCACCGGGGGACAGTGCCTCATGTGCCCTCCCGACGGGGAGGACTACCCGGTGCTCCTCTACAACCTGGGGGGCGGCCTGTTCAACCTGATGCTGTCCGCCCTGGCGGGATTGCTGCTCTGGCGCGTCCCCCTGCCCCCTCTGGCGGAGGCGTTTTTCGTGCTGTTCGCGGTGTTTGGGGTGGTGATCGGATTGACCAACCTGATTCCCCTGCGGGTGGGCGGCCTGGACAACGATGGCCGCAACGCCCTCGTTTTAGCCAAAAATCCCGACAGCCGCTGGGCGTTCGCGGCGCAGCTGCGGATCAACGCCGCCCAGGCCCAGGGCAGAACCCTCTCCGATTTCCCGGAGGAGTTCTTTGCCCCCCTGAAAACGGCGGACTGGAACAATCCTCTCATTGGCGCGGCGGCCTGCATCTACGCGGGGCGCAGAATGGAGCAGGGGGATTTTTCCGGGGCAGAGGCGGACCTGGACCGGCTGCTGGCCTGTCCGGCCCTGAGCCAGCTGCTCCGGTACGAGAGCCTTTTGGAGCAGCGATGCTGCCGGCGGCTGCTGGGAGAGAGGGCGCTGGAGTCCCTGGACAGGCAGACCCAAAAATTCCGAAAGTCCACCCGCCCCTACTTCATCTCCCGCTGCAGGCAGGAGTACGTCCTGGCTCTTTTGGAGGAAAACGATCTGGAAAAAGCCCAAAAGCTCCGGGACGAGTTTGAAAAACGGGCCCAGAAGTATCCCTACCCCGGAGAAACGGCCGGAGAGAGGAAGATGCTGGACCGGACGCTGGCGCTGTTTCAAAAAAGTTCAAAAAGCGGGACTTGACGGCAAGGGGAAAAATGTGTATGATATGGCTTGTAACTGTTTTGTAACCATTCTGTTCCTTTCTGTAACTTTTGCAGAGGAGCACAGGAGGCACAGCCATGTCAGAGTTCCAGGAAAACCTGCACGAATTTCAGGAGTGGGCCCGGATTCATGCCCGCCGGGCCGCTCACCACATACATTCCCTGGCCGCCGAGAGCGCGGTGGCCGGTCCCATCTCCTTTCTGGCGGTGGCCTGCGCTCTGGGCGCGGCCCTTACCTTGACCACCCTGTATACCTCCAGCTTCGCCGTGACCGTAGACGGCAAGCAGCTGGGGGTAGTGGCCGACCAGAGCGTGGTGGAGAATGCCGTGGCCAGCGTGGAGCACGCGGGGAGCACCCTGCTGGGCTATCACTATGAGCTGGACAGCCAGGTGGACTATCAGTTCGCCTTGACCCTCAAGACAGATTTGACCCCCTCCTCCACCTTTGAGGACTACTTCTACGCCCAGCTGGACCAGGAGAGCAGCGAGCTGCGTAAGTATCAGGTCCTCATCGACGGAGACCCGGTAGGGGTGGTCGGCAGCCAGCAGGAGCTGGACAGCCTTTTGAATGAAATGAAGGCCGAATTTACAACGGAAAATACCATTTCCGCCGAATTTGACCACAAGGTAGATGTAAAATACGTCTACATGACCGACCACATCATGGACCAGGAGGAGCTGCGGGAGGCGCTGAACGCCAACACCACCGGCGAGACCACCTACAGCGTGGTCCAGGGGGACACCTTCGGCGCCATCGCCTACGCCAACGATATGTCCATCACCGATTTGCAGGAGCTCAACCCGGACGTGGACATCAACCGCCTCATGATTGGGGATGTGCTCAACGTCAAGGAGGAGATTCCCGTGCTGGGGGTGGTCACGGTGGATCAGGAGACCTATACTGAGCCCATCCCCTGCCCCGTGGAGGAGGTCAAGGACGACAGTATGTATATCGGCTCCTCCAAGATACTGGTTCAGGGAGAGGAGGGCGAAAGCCTGGTTACCGCCCAGGTCACCTATGTCAACGGCAAAGAGAGCGAGCGGGACATCCAGTCCAAGGAGACGGTCCGGGAGCCCACCACCACCACCAAGGCCGTGGGCACCAAGGAGAAGCCCAAGACGGCCTCCACCGGCCAGTTCTCCTGGCCCATCTCCGGGCGGATCAACTCCTACTTTGGCGGGCGGTATATCTTCGGCAAGTACAGCTACCACTCCGGCCTGGACATCCAGGCCTCCTACGGTGCGTCCATCAAGGCCGCCGACGGCGGCACCGTCACCTTCGCCGGCTGGAAGGGCAGCTATGGCAAGCTGGTCATCATCACCCACGACAATGGGATGGAAACCTACTACGCCCACAACTCCGACCTGCTGGTGACCGTCGGCAGCAAGGTGTACAAGGGACAGGTCATTGCCAAGGCGGGCAGCACCGGCCGGTCCACCGGCCCCCACTGCCACTTCGAGGTCCGGGTGAACGGCTCGGCGGTGAATCCGCTGTCCTATCTGCGGTAATTGCAATCCCCTGCGCCGGAAATTCCGGCACAGGGGATTTTTTCAAAACAGCCTGGAAAATTTTATTTGGGGGTTGACAGCTTCAAAAAATGTGCTATAATATATTTTGCTGTTGCGAGTGTAGCTCATCTGGTAGAGCGCCACCTTGCCAAGGTGGAGGTAGCGAGTTCGAGCCTCGTCACTCGCTCCAAATGCAGAAACGGCGGACCAGGCTTCTTTGGTCTGCCGTTTTTTGTGTTCAAAAGCAGGGGAGGCGGCGCGGAAGCGCCGTCTCCCCATAGGTTCACATACCTTCGTGGCGGTTGAGCAGGTCCTGCTTGATGTCAAAGAGCTTCTGGGACAGGTCCACATAGTAGTTGTGGGGGTTTTCAAAGCGCTTGACTTCGTCCCAGAGGGAGTCCACCTGCCGCTGGCAGTAGGCCCGGCTGGATTGCAGGTCGGGAATCTCATACACCAGCTCGCCGTTCCGGAAGATGGGCACCAGAAGCTCCTTGGCCTCAATGTCTGTAAAGACCTTCCGTTTCCAGGTGGCGTTGGGGTCGAACAGCTCCAGGGGCTTGGTAAAGTCGATCTCCTCGTCGTGTACGCAGATCAGGTCCGCCTCAGCCTTGCCGGTATCCTTCGAGAAAATGCGATACACTTTTTTGAAGTGGGGGGTGGTGATCTTGGCGGCGTTCTCGCTGATTTTGATTTTGGGAATAATCGTCCCCTGACTGTCCTCAATGGCGGACAGCTTGTACACCCCGCCGAAAACCGGTTCGCTGCGGGAGGTAATCAGCCGCTCGCCCACGCCGAAGGAGTCAATCCGGGCCCCCTGGCGGACCAGGTCCCGAATGATATATTCGTCCAGAGCGTTGGAGGCCACAATTTTGCATTCGGTGAGCCCCGCCTCATCCAGCATATGCCGGGCCCGCTGGGACAGGTAGGTCAGATCTCCGCTGTCCAGGCGGACGGCACACTTGGTAATCCCCTTGGGCAGCAGCACCTCCTGAAAGACCCGGATGGCGTTGGGTATGCCGGAGTGGAGCACATTGTAGGTGTCCACCAACAGGGTGGCGTTGGTGGGATAGAGCTCGCAGTAGGTTTTAAAGGCCGTGTACTCGTCGGGGAACATCTGCACCCAGGAGTGGGCCATGGTGCCGGTGGCGGGGGAGCCGTAGCGCTGGTCGGCCAGGGTGCAGGCGGTGGCGGAACAGCCGGCAATATAGCTGGCCCGGGCGCCTAACACCGCGCCGTCCGGCCCGTGGGCCCGGCGGGAGCCGAACTCCGCCACAGGGCGGCCTTCGGCGGCCCGGACAATCCGGTTTGATTTGGTGGCAATGAGGCACTGGTGGTTCAGGCACAGAAGCAAAAACGTCTCGATAAACTGGGCCTGGATGGCGGGGGCCCGGACGGTCATGATGGGTTCGCCGGGGAAAATGGGGGTGCCTTCGGGCATGGCCCAGATGTCGCCGGTGAATTTGAAGTCCCGCAGATAGGTCAGAAACTCCTCCGCAAAGCAGCCCTTTGTGCGTAAATATTCCAGATCGTCCTCATCAAAGCGGAGCTTTTTGATATATTCAATGACCTGGGCCAGACCGGCGGCGATGGCGAAGCCCCCCTTGTCGGGAACCGAGCGGAAAAAAATATCGAAGTAGCATATCCGGTCGCTCAGACCGGTCTGGAAATAGCCGTTGCCCATGGTCAGCTCGTAGTAGTCGCAGAGCATGGTCAAATTGGTTCTCTCTTTCATCCCGGTGAATGCCTCCTTATTGCGAGGGTGACAAGACACCCCCTGTTTGACCTTATTATACTCTCCTTTTGAAAAAAAGCAAGCCTGCAAAAAAGACCCTGATGGGTGTATCGAGGCTCTTTTTTGCATACAAGCAATATATCTTAGCTTTGTGCTTCCTTACGGTTATCTTCTGTTTCATTTTTCTGCTTGCGCCTGTGTCAAAACCATGCTATGCTAAACTGGAACACACAGGCTGAGGATTTTACAGCAGAGGATATGCAGCTTCCGCAAAGCCGCGATGTTGAAACCACAAAGCCTCTACCATAATTTTAAAGGAGCCTTCTATGTTTTACGCAGACCTGAAAAAAACCGACATTGCCAACGGCCCCGGCGTACGGGTTTCTCTGTTTGTGTCCGGCTGCACCCACCGCTGTCCCGGCTGCTTCAACCCCGAAACCTGGGATTTTCAGTATGGCAGGCCTTTTACGCAAAAGACCCTGGACGAGCTTCTGGCCGCCCTGGCCCCGGACCACATCCGGGGCCTTTCCCTGCTGGGCGGGGAACCCTTCCACCCGGACAACCAGCCCCAGGTCCTGGAGGTGGTCCGGCAGGTCCGCACGCGCTTTCCGGAAAAAACCATCTGGTGCTACACCGGGTATCTGTTTGAGGACCTGGCCCAGGGCAGGGTGGGGGACGGAGACACAGCCCGGGCGCTGTTGTCCGGCCTGGACGTCCTGGTGGACGGGCCCTTCGTGGAGGCCCGGAAAAATTTGCGCCTGCATTTTCGCGGCTCAGACAACCAGAGGATTTTATGGGCGGGACAGTCCTTGGAGGCGGGGGAGGCCGTTTTGTGGGAGGACGCGCCCTATGGAAGCTGATGGGAAAAATTTTTAAAAACCTCTTGACAAATTAGAACGTTCGTTGTATGATTTGGGTAGAACATCCGTTTTGTAAAATGCAGTCCGTTTTTTGGGACCGCAGTTCTGCTATCCTATAGAAAACAAAACAGAAAGGGTGGATCCCAAATGACAACGACAACCGCAAAGATTATCGACCTGACCCAGTACCGCCGCCAGCTGGAGCACGCCCGGGGAGAAATGCCGGTCCTGGATTCGGAGCTGAATTGGGAAACGGCAGAGCTCCCCCTGCCGCCCCACCCCAGGCACAGCGCCTGGATGCGCCGCCGCGGGCTGGCCCTGGACCACATCGCCAGTCTGGGGATGCTGGCCATGACTCTGGCCTTCGCCCTGCGGATTCTGGTCTTTTGACAAGGGCGCATTCGTCATAGACATACGCATTCCGGCTGGTCATTTGCAGATGCCCGTCTCTCAACTCCCAAATCTCCGTGAAGTGGGAGACGGTGTTGTCGGCGTGAACTTCATAGACGGGAATCTCACGGCGAATCAAAACCAGCTTGTCCTCGTCCTGCCCGGCGGGGCGTGGGCGGATGACGACGCCCTCTCGGGGAACCCAGGTCTCAAGGGCCCCGCCCCGGTCGGCGTCCAGATTCGGGAAGTCATAGCGTTCCCGCTCCTGCCGGACCAAGTAGAGATTTCCCTCCTCATCGGGCCGGTAGTAATCCTCTTGGTACAGAATTCCGCCCTCCACTTTATACCAGGACGACACCTCCCCGGTTTCTGGGTGGACCTCCACGTCTTGGAGGGTGAAGGCGAATTGATACTGTTCGCCGTTCCATTGCCAGTAATAGTAGGGAATGGTGTTGTTGGGGGACCAGCCAAAAAGGCCGAAGTCCGTGTTTCCGTCAAAGTTTAAGTCCAAAACCTTCATAGTTTCTTCCGGGCGCCAGCAGGTGGTGTAGTCGTAGAAGTCCTCGGCCAGAACGCTGCCATAATCCCACTCTAGCGCAATGGCCTCTCTGGCAAAAACCGTTTGCAGCAGGTCCTGCCCGTCGTAGACCCGCACCTCCCGGACGCCCCAGCTGTACTCGTCGATCTGCCTGCCAAATGCCTCCAGCATCAGTGTTCGCCCGTCCGCCAGAGGGGCCTCCAGGGTCAGGAGGATATGGTCCTCGGTCTCTGGGAAAGCTGGCGCTTGTTCTGCTGCATCAGATGCTGATTCCAGAGGAGGTTCTTCTGGAATTGCAGGAGTCTGACTGCACGCAGTACAGAGCAATAAGGCAAGAAGCAGCAAAATTATTTTTTTCACGGTTGTTCCCTCTCCTTCCAATAACGCTTCTGCAAGCAAAGCATATCAGAAAACCGGCCTGATTTTCATTCAGGCCGGTTTTTTTGCATTTTTTGAGCGCCGCCCACCGCCAGCAGGACCAGGCCCGCCGCCAGAGTCGCCAAAAAGACGAGCCGGTTCAGCCAGGGGATGTTCCCCGTATGATACTCCGGCAGCAAAAACGCGCACAGGCCGTTAAAGGCCGGCACAGCCAGGGCCGCAAGCACTAGGACGGCCCCGGCCTTCGCCCAGGCCCCGCCGGGGACCCAGCGCAGACAGCCGTAGCAGGCCCACAGAAAAACCACCCCCAGCGCCGCCAGAGGGTACCCCGCCCGCAGCAGCCAGTCCCCGCCTGTAAAGGCCCGGATCACCGCCAGCAGCAGGAACACCCACCCGGAGGCAAGGGCCACGCACAGGGGCACGGCGTGCTTTCCGTAGTGCCGCCAGGCCGCCCACCAGCTCCAGGGCAGAGCCAGACCGGCCGCCGTGATTGCCAGCCCGGCCATCAGCCAGCGGCCTCCGGCGTAGTGCCAGCAGGCCAGCAGGAGCAGCAGCAGACAGACCGACGCAGCTCCCAGGCTGATGGAAATGCGTTCCCGGCGAATGAGCCAGGGCAGGTTGGTAAAGCAGAAGGCCAGGGCCATCCCCGCCAGTACGATCCAGAACCAGTCCAGGCTGCGGAATACGACCCAATCCACAATCAGGCAAACCGGCACGGCAATGGCGTAGCCCGCCAGACAGAGCCGCCGCAGGGCGGACCCGACAGCCCGCCGCACCGCCGCCGTACGCTCCTGGGCGTGCTTCTGGTCGTCGTCGCAGGCGGTGAAAAATTCGTGCTCTGAAATGTGCAGCTCCCGGCAGATGGCGGGCACCAGAGACACATCCGGATAGGACAGGTTCCGCTCCCACTTACTCACGCTGGATTCCGTAAGGAACAGCCGCACCGCCAAATCCTTCTGGGTTAATCCCGCCTCCAGCCGCTTTCTGCGGATATACGCGCCAAAGGTTTTTTCTTCGTCCATGGGGCACCTCCGTGTGTCGTGATGGCTTCACTCTAGCCCCCGAACGGCAAAATGTCAAGAAATCAGCGCGTTTTCCCCACTCGACTGTCAGTCGAGTTCGGAATTTGCCGCGATCAGGCCCTTCAATGCCTCCAGCTCCTGCTGGATCTCCTCCCGGCTCATGTCCTCCTCGTCGTAGGACCACGGGGAAAACTCCTGGGCCTTTTGACACACCGCCCGGGCCTGCTCCAGGTCCCGCGTCCCGTCCAGTCCCAGCGCCAGACACCGGCCCAGACCGATCCAGCACATCGGCGTGACCTCGTCCTCGCCGCTCTTCTCATACAGCTTATACCAATAGGCCGCCTTCTCCGGGGCCTTCTCCTCCAGCAGACGGCCCAGCATATACTGGGCATTGAAGCTGCCCTCGGCGGCGCTCTTCTGATACCACTCCAGCGCCCGGTCCGGGTCCTGCTCCACCCCCTGGCCCAGCTGGTAGGCCCGGCCCAGGCAGAACATACTGCCCGCGTCCTCCTGGCCGGCTCCCCGCCGGAACCAGTCCACGGCCCGCCGGCCATCCTGCTCCACCCCGGCCCCGGTCTGGCAGCACCGGCCCGTCATGGTCAGGCCCCGGGGGTCCTCCTTCTCCGCGGCGCAGCGGTAGAGGGCAAAGGCCCGCTCCGGGTCCTTCTCCGCCCCCCAGCCGTGCTCCAGACACCAGCCCGCATTGCACATGGCGCTGGTGTCCCCCGCATCGGCGGCCTTCTCGTACCAGGCCAGGGCCTGCGCCCAGTCCCGCTCCACGCCGATGGCCTTCTCGTAGCACCAGCCCAGATTGCACATGGACCGGGGATTGTTGGCCCGGGCCCCCTGCTGATACCAGTAAAAAGCCTGGGCTCCATCCTGCTCCAGCCCCCGGCCATGCTCATAGCACCAGCCCAGGTTGCACATGGCGTTGGAGTTGCCGGCCTCGGCCCCCTTGCGGTACCAGTTGGCGGCATTGCGCCAGCTCTGCCGGACCCCCTGGCCCTTCTCATATAAAAAGCCCAGGTTGCACATCGCCCGGCCATTGCCCGCCTGGGCGCTGCGGCGGTACCACTGGGCCGCCAGGGCATAGTCCCGCTCCCGGCCCCGGCCGGTCTCGCAGCACCAGGCCAGGTTGCACATCCCCCGGGGATTGCCCGCCTGGGCGCTGCGCTCGTACCAGCGGGCCGCCTGCTCCAGATCCTGCTCCACCCCGTCTCCCAGCTCGCAGCACAGGCCGTAGTCCACCATACACCGGGCGCTGCCCGCCTCGGCTCCCCGCTTGTACCACTGGGCGGCTGTCTGGATGTCCTTTTCCACCCCGCGGCCAAACTCGTAGCACCAGCCGATATTTCCCATGGCCCGGGGGTAGCCCCGCCGGGCGGCCTCCTCATAACACCGGGCAGCCTCCTCCCAGCTCTGCTCCACGCCGCTGCCCGTCTCGTAGCACCAGCCCAGAGAGCACAGGCACCGGGGCGCCCCCAGCTCCGCCCCCTTTTTGTACCAGGCGGCGGCCTGCTCGGGGCTTTTCTCCACCCCCTGGCCGTTGTCGTAGCACCAGGCCAGGTTGCCCATGGCCCAGGGACTGCCCTGGCCGGCGGCCTTCTCGTAGAGCCGGACGGCCTCCTCCCAGCTCTGCTCTACGCCGTCCCCCTCCTCGCAGCACAGGCCCAGGGCGCAGGTACAGTCGCCGCTGCCCGCCTCGCTGCCTTGGCGGAACAGCTCCAGGGCCCGGGGCAGGTCGTCTCCCTCCCCCTGGAAGTACCGGCCCAGGTTGAACATGGCGTCCAAATCGCCGCCCTCTACCGCTTTTTCGTAGTAGTAGACGGATTTTTCCATATCCCGGCCCAGGTCGCCCCGCTCGTAGCACAGCCCCAGGTTGAAGCAGGAGATCACATCCCCCAGCTCCGCCCCACGGGTCCACAGCTCCATGGCCCGCCCCGGGTCCCGGGGACCGGCGTCCCCCCGCATGGCCATCTGGCCTGCCTCACAGCCGGCGGGACCGTAGCCGCGGTCCAGGGCCTCTTGATACAGGGCGAAGGCCTCCTCCGGGTCGGCCTCCAGGCCGATGCCGTACTGAAGGCAGTGGGCCAGCTGATACTGTCCCCGGGGATAGCCCTGCTCGGCGGCGGCGGTGTACCACGCCGCCGCCGCTTCCGGGTCCCGGTCCACAAACTTGCCGTGCTCCAGCAGCCAGCCCAGACAGCACTGGCCGTCCGGGTCCCCCTCCTGGGCGGCCCCCCGATACCACCGCAGGGCCAGCTGGGGGTCCGGCTGTGTCCACTCCCCAAATTCGTACCGCCGTCCCAGCTCCACCTGACTGGGGAGATGGCCCTGCATGGCGGCGGTGCGCAGCCAGCCCAGGGCCTTTTGCTCGTCCCGCTCCAGGCCGATGCCCTCGCCGTAGCACCGGGCCAGCAGCCGCTGTGCCCGGACCAGGCCCTGCTCGGCCCCCTCCTGGTACAGCTCCACCGCCCGCTGGGGGTTGGGCGGCACCCCCACCCCCTGCTCATAGCACACCCCCAAGCTGCAAAGGGCCGCAGCGTAGCCCAGTTCCACCGCCTGGGCATACAGCCACACGGCCTGCCGGGGGTCGGCTTCGGTGCCCACGCCCCGCTCCATACACCAGCCCAGGTTGGACACCCCCCAGCCGCTGCCCAGCTCCGCCGCCTTCCGGAAGGCGGCCAGCGCCCGGCTCTCATCGGGCTGCGGGCACTCCAGCCAGTAGATGCCCAGCGCGCACCAGTTGTCCCCGCTCATGGACGCGGGGTCGATGGGCTCCAGTCCCGCCCCGCACAGGGCGCACTCAAAGGAGGGGGACTCTCCCTCCTCCACCCACTGGCACTCCGGGTCGGTACAGTGAAAAATCATACCGCCTCACAACCTTTCTCTTACTCGCGGTCAAGCTCCCGGTACAGGGCGGCGGCGCCGGCCTTGCCCACGTTGTCCGCCACCTCCAGTACCTCAATCCTTACCGTTCTCTCGCCGAATTTCAGCTCCAGCACGTCCCCGGCCTTCACCTCATATCCGGCCTTGACAATCCGGCCGTTCACAGACACCCGGCCGTTGTCGCAGGCCTCATTGGCCACCGTCCGGCGCTTAATCAGCCGGGATACTTTTAACCATTTGTCCAATCGCATCGGGTTACATTCTCCTTCCCGTCCAAAATCCGCCCCTCCCGGTCCTGGCAGGTAAGCAGCAGAATCTGTTGGCTCCCCGCCAGCTCCAGAAGCAGGTTCAGCGCCTGCTCCAGCCGGGCTCCGTCAAAGGCCAGCAGCGCGTCGTCCAGCACCAGCGGGGCCGGGTCGTCCTCCGGGAGGCACAGCTGGCACACCGCCAGCCGCAGGGCGAAATAAATCTGGTCCTCCGTCCCGCCGGACAGGGCCAGCGCCCGCCGGGGGACTACGCCGCCGGCGGGCAGGGCACTGGCCTCCAGCTCCCGGCTGAGGGTCACCTGCTCATACCGCCCGCAGGTCAGCCGCCGCAGAAGCTCCCCTGTACGGCGGTTGAGCGCCGGGGAGAACCGCTCCCGCATCCCCCGGTTGGCCGCCTCCAGGGCCTCCAGGGCCAGGGCCAGGGCCCGCTGCTCCTGCTTCCGGCGGTCCAGCTCATTGGCCAGCTCCTCCCGCCGGGCGCACAGAGCGGCGGGGTCCCCCACGGCCTTCTGCTCTCCCCGGGCGGTGCTCAGGGCCTGCCTGGCCTCCTCCAGCTCCCGGGCTGTCTGGAGCAGAAGCAGCTCAATCTCCTCCAGACTCTTCTCCGGCGGGCAGAGCGCCTCTAAGGTATCGTAGGCTGTGGCCCCCTGGGCCTCCAGATCGTCCCGGCGGCGGCGGGTGAGGGACAGCTTGTCCCGGGCCTCCCGCAGCCGGTCTTCCAGCCCCAGCGCCCGGGAAAGGGCGGCGGAGCAGCCGAACAGGTCGCTGGCCTCCGGGGCAAAGCTGTGGACAAAGTCCAAAAGCTCCGTCCGTCCCCGGGTCCGCCGGGCCCGCTGATCATCCAGGGCGCTCTGTATGGTATCCGCCTGGCGGGTTTTCTCCTGCCAATCCTCCCAGCGGGTCTTATAGTCCTCCGCCATAGGGAGAATCCCCTCCGGGGTATCCGTGCGGTAGGCCTCCAGCAGGGCGTTCTGTTCCCCGGCCGCCTTCCGGCTGCTGTTCCAGAAGAGCAGGGCGCACAGGGCAAACACCCCGCTCCCTACAAGCGTATAAAGTGAAAAATAAGCCAGTCCCCCGCAGAGCAGCCCCAGCAGCAGGGATAGTATGGACCAATTCTTCTGTTTTTTGCGCCGGGCGGCCAGGGCGTCGTACTGCTGCGCCTCCTGCCGGGCCTTCAGCACGGCCTGTTCGCCGCTCAAACCGCCAAAATAGGGGTCCTGGGCGGCGGCCTCCGCCCGGGACTGGACCAGCCCTGCCTGGGCGGCCGCCTGCTCTCCCCGGCGGATCTCCTCATCCAGCGCCTTTAAGTATTGCAGTTCCCCCTGGGCCTGCTTTAACGTCTCCCGGGGGGGAATGGTCCCCAGCCGCAGGCGCTCCTTCTCCAGCCGGTCCCAGGCGGCCTGGGCCTCTTCAAATTCCAGCTGGGCCTGGCCGAAGCGCTGATTCAGAGCCCGGCGCTGCAAGCGCTGATGGATCTGCTTCTGGCCCTCCAGCTCCCGCAGCTCCTCCTCCAGCCGGGTCCGGGCCTCCTCCCCGGCGGCAATCCCGGCGGTGAGCTCCTCCAGCCGCTCCAGCACCCGGTTCGTCTCCCGCAGCTCCTCCTCCAGCTTGGGGATGAGGCCCACGCTGCGGTTTACCTGCCGGCGGTTGCTCCACTCCTTCAGCCGCTCCGCCGTCTGGGAGTAGGACACGTCCTCCTGGCCGGAGGACACCAGAGAGGCAATGCGCCGCTCCAGCTCCGGGGCGGGGGTGACCGCGCCCCCCTGGCCCAGAAAGGCGGAGCGCTCAAAGACCTCCCGCCCCACCCCCAGCAGCATTTCACCGCAGTTGGTCCCGGTCATACCGGGGACCGCCTCTCCGGTGCCGGCGTACTGGGCGGAGAAGCCGCCGAAGGGGGTGTTTTTGATAAAAAACCGCCGCAGAATAATCTCCCGGCCCTGGCTCTCCACCACCAGCTCCCCCTCCATAGGGGCGCCGGACCAGGGCTGATAGCGGGTCTTGTCCGACAGATAGTTTTTCTTGTCCCGGTCCCGGGGCAGTCCGTAGAGCATCAGCCGCAGAAAGGCGGCCCAGGTGGACTTGCCGCTCTCGTTGGGGGCCTGCAGCAGGTTGAGGCCGGGGCCCAGCTCCAGAACCGAAGCGTTCAAGCAGCCAAAGGTGGCCGTCATACGTTTGATCTTCATGGGACCACGTCCTCCCCCCCTTCCAGGGCCGCCAGTCCGAACCGGACCGCCAGCTCCAGAATCTCGTTGTCCGGCTCCTGCCGCCGGCGCAGCTCCATCTCCTGCAAAAACAGCCCCGTCAGGCTGTCCTCCTCCAGCCGGGCCCACAGGTCCCGGGCCAGCCGGGTGTGGTCCCGGAGCTGAAGGCCGTAAAACCGGGGGGCCAGCGCCTGCCGCAGCCCCTCCAGGTCCAGCTGCTCCATCCCCCGCTCTCCGGTAAGCCGCAGGCGGTACACGTCCCGCTGGGTGTGTTCGGGCAGCTGGCGTTCAATGGCCTGCAAAACGTTTTCCGCCCCGGTCAGGTTGACATCAAGAAGCTGATAGCGCCGCTGGGCCAGGGGAACCAGCTCCGCCCGGCACACGCCCCTGTCCACCTCCACATAGAGCACGCCCTTGTCCCCCGTCTCGTCAAAGCCCCGTCCCTCCGGACAGCCGGGGTAGGCCCAGGGGACCTCTCCCTCCCAGTGGGGGCCGTCCGTCTGGTGGACGTGGCCCAGGGCCAGATAGTCCAGCCCGCTGTCCCGGATGGCCCCGGTGGGGATGGGGGCGTACTCCCCCCAGGCTCCCGCCTGGCCGTGGAGAACCATCAGGCGCAGGCCCTTCTCCTGGGTCTGGAACCCGGACAGGGGGGAGCGCTCCTGCCGGGGAGCGGTGAAGGCCGCGCCATACACGGTGCAGTCCAGCTGGGGCAGGGGGACCGCTTCGATGGTTTCGGCGGTAAAGATGTGGACGTTCTCCGGCCAGGACAGGGTAGCGTAGGGGGAGCGTCCGCTGTAAAAGTCGTGGTTGCCGGGGGCGATGAACACCGGGCAGGGAACGGCCCCCAGCTGCTGGGCCAGAACCTGGGCGGTCTCCTGAAAAATCCGCTCCCCGTCGAACAGGTCCCCGGCCAGCAGCACCAAATCCGCCTGGCGGACCTGGGCCAGATCCGCCAGGCGCACCAGCAGCTCCCGCTGCTCCCGGCGGCGCAGGATGGCCTGGTCCGGAGCCAGACCGGAAAAGGGGCTGTCCAGATGAAAGTCTGCGGCGTGAATCAGCTTGAGCATACGCTTCTCCTTTATCCCTCGCTCAAGTCCGTCCGGCGGACGGACACACAGCGTTTTTTCTCTGTATCAATGGTAAAGCGGCAGGCGTTCAGCTTGCAGGGGCCCTCCCCCTCCTCGTACCGGCGGGGCAGCCCCCCCAAAAACAGGTTCAGGGACAGCTCCGGCTTGATGCCCAGCACCGAACGGATGGGGCCGGTCATACCCAGGTCGCTGACAAAGCCGGAGCCCTTGGGCATAATCTGAAGGTCGGCGGTGGGCACATGGGTATGTGTCCCCCACAGGGCGTGGACCCGTCCGTCCAGGTGCCAGGCCATGGCGCCCTTCTCACTGGTGGCCTCCGCGTGGAAGTCCGCCAGCACCACCTGGCAGTCCCGCATCTGGTTCAAAATCCGGTCCGCCGTCTGGAAGGGGCTGTCCAGATTGGCGTTCAGGTTCACCCGGCCCAGCAGGTTGAGCACTCCGACGCGGATCCCCTCCGGCCCCTGAAACACCCCCCAGCCCCGGCCGGGGACCCGCCCGGGGTAGTTGGCCGGCCGCAGCACCCGGCGCTCCTTGTCCATGAGGTTGGTGATTTGCAGGCGGTTCCAGGTATGGTTGCCCAGGGTAATCACGTCCGCTCCGGCGTCCAGAATCCCCAGGGCCTGTTTGGGCGTAATGCCCACCCCGGAGGCATTTTCCCCGTTCACCACGGCGAAGTGGATTTCCTCCTGCTGCCGCAGCTCCCACAGCCGGCGCCGCAGAATGTCCTGGCCCCCTTCGCCGACCACGTCGCCTACCGCCAATATATTCAAAAGCATACCCGACGCCCTCCTGTTATTCCTGGATTTCAGCTAAGTATTATACAATATTATAGAGGAAAGCGCAATCGAAAGTGAAACAAAAGTGAAGAAAATTGGGACAGCCCAAATGCTGTCCCAATTTTCATTCCTTCCGCTCCAGCAGAACCTGGCTCACGCTCTCGGCGAACAGACGTCCTCCCCGGATCGCCTCCGTCAAGGTGTTGCCGTGGCCTCCCACCTCCACCAGCAGCGAGCCGGGGAGCAAATCCTGGTTGTAGCGGCTGTTGCGCAGGACGACCGGCCGGGCCAGATCCCCCCAGTCCTCCACCAGACGGCCCTGGAGCCGGAGGGCCAGAGCCAGATTGTCCTGCCAGTTCGGGTGCTCCGCTCCGCCGCCGCTGGTGCCCACCACCAGCATCACCTGGGCCGCGTCCTCCCCCTCCTGCTTGGAAACCAGCTTGTAGATATTCCCGTCGCCGTCCACCAGCGCGTCCCGGTGTACGTCCAGCACCAGTTTAATGGAGGGGTACTGCTTCAGCCACCCCTGGGCCAGCTGCCGGGAGCGGTCATAGGCCCCGTTATAGGCGGGGTAGTCGCACAGCGTCGTGTCGTGGATGACCTCAAAGCCGTGGGAACGGAACACCTGAGCCATCTCCTCCCCCACCCGGACCATATTGTGGGTCTCGTCGGTGGACCGGTAGGGGTCGCTCTCCGCATAAGCGTCCCCGTCGGACTGGGCGTAGGCCTCGCTGCCGTGGGTATGTAAAATCAGAATCTGGGGGCCCTCTCCCACCGTCCAGTCTACAGAGCCTTTGGTAAAAATATCCTCCTCCAGCTCCAGGCTGCTGCGGTTGTAGAGGTATACCCCGTCCTGCTGGAAATAGCTGCTGCCGGTTTTCCCCTGGCCGGTCATACTGCGGATGGGGCTGTTGTCCGCCGGGGGAGCCAGCTCCGGCTGCTGGCTGCTGTCCTCGTCCTCCGGCACCGACTGGGGCTCCTGGGGCCCGGGCTCCTGGGGCGCATGGGCCTGCTCCCAGGCCAGCACCCGGTCCTCCTGGCCGTCCAGAAAAGCGGACTGGGCCAAAAACAGCCGCCCCAGCCGGTCCACCCCCGCCAGGGCCTCATGCTCCGGGAGAACCCCCACCTCCTGGGCCAGCAAATCCACCAGCACCCCCGGGGTCTGGGCCAGCGTCTCCAGAGAGCCGGCCGCCCCGGTGAAGTCCACTGTAGCCGTCAGCCCCCATACCGCCACCAGTCCCAAGCCCAGACCCACGCCCCGGCGCAGGGCCCGAACCAGCTGCCGCCGCCGCTTGTCCCTCATGCCGCTTCACTCCTTTATCCTATGTAGGGATACTTTGGAGTATATGCGCCCGGGCGGGGGAATAGAACGCCCCTGGAGCGCGGGTACGCTCCGGGGGCGCGGAAAGGGCAGCGGCCGGTCTTGGGCAAGCCGGCGCTTACAGCTTCATAATCCAATCATGGGGATCGGCGGTCCGGCCCCACTGGATGCCGGTGAGCTCGTCGTACAGCTTCTGGGTGACGGGGCCGATGGCGTTGTTGTTGATAATCACCTTTTCATCCCCCTCGGCCAGCTCGCCGATGGGAGAGACCACCGCGGCAGTACCGGTGCCCCAGGCCTCCTCCATGGTGCCGTTTTTGGCGGCTTCAAACAGCTCCGCGGCGGCGATGCGGCGCTCCTCCACCTCATAGCCCCAGTCCTTCAGCAGCTGGATGCAGGAGCGGCGGGTAATGCCGTCCAGAACGGAGCCGTTGAGATCGGGGGTGAGAATCTTGCCCCCCACCTTGAACATTACGTTCATGGCGCCCACCTCTTCGATGTACTTGCGCTCCACGCCGTCCAGCCACAGCACCTGGGTGTAGCCCTTGGCCTCCGCCCGGTCGCCGGCCCGGAGGGACGCGGCGTAATTGCCGCCGGTTTTGGCCATACCGGTGCCGCCCTTGACGGCCCGCACGTCCTGATCCTCCACGTAAATTTTCACCGGGGCCAGCCCCTCGGGATAGTAGGCCCCCACGGGGCACACAATCACGATATACTGGCAGTGGTGGGAGGAATGGACGCCCAGGGCGGGGTCCAGGCCAATCAGGAAGGGACGGATATACAAAGAGGTATCCTTTTCCCGGGGCACCCAGTCCTGCTCCAGCTTCACCAGCTCGGTGATGCCGGCCAGGGCCAGGTCCTCCGGGACCTGGGGCAGGGACAGCCGCTCGGCGGACAGGTTCATCCGGCGGATATTGTCCATGGGCCGGAATAGCTGAATCGAGCCGTCGGCGGTCCGGTATGCCTTCAGCCCCTCAAAAATCTCCTGGGCGTAGTGGAGAACCTTGGCGGCGGGGTCCAGCTGCAGGGGACCGTAGGGGACGATCCGGGGATCGCACCAGCCCTTGCCCTGGTAGTAGTCCGCGATGAACATATGGTCGGTAAAGCTCTTGCCGAACACCAGAGTGGAGGAGTCGGGCTTCTCCTTCAGCGCTGCTGCGCGGGTGATTTTAATCTCTTGCATGACAAATGACCTCCTGTTTTCTGTTCTGGTGTAATTTCACGAAAAATACGTGTGGTCTATTATAGCAGTCTCCCGCCCGGGACGCAACGCTTTTTTGGGTAAGTTCCCCTTCTTCCTCTGGACTTTTTTCCAGAAGCATACTATAATACACCAAACGAACCATTTTACCAGGAGAGGCCCGCTATGTACCAGACACTTTTTATTTTTTTCACTTACGCCATTCTGGGCTGGTGCCTGGAGGTGGCCTTTCACGCCCTGGTCACGGGAAAGTTCATCAACCGGGGGTTCCTCAACGGCCCCTGGTGCCCGGTGTACGGCTTTGGCGCGTCCGCCGTGCTGGCCTGCCTGCTCCCCCTGCGCGGCAGCGTTCCGCTGCTGTTTCTGGGCAGCCTTCTGGTTACCTCCGCCCTGGAATGGCTCACCGGCTTTGTGCTGGAACAGCTCTTTCATCAGCGCTGGTGGGACTACTCTGACGAGCCCTTTAACCTGAACGGCTATATCTGCCTGCGCTTCTCCCTGGCCTGGGGCCTGGCCTGCCTTCTGGTGGTGGATTTCATCCACCCCACCGTGCTGTGGCTGATTGCCCGCCTGCCCCACGCCCTGGGCCTTGTGCTGCTGGGCGTACTGCTGGCGGCCATCCTGCTGGACCTTACCGCCACCGTGCGCACCATCGCCAAGCTCAACCGCCGTCTGCGCCAGATTGACGAGGCCGCCGCCCAGCTCCACGCCATCTCCGACGAGATCGGCGGGAACATCGCGGACCGGGTGCTGGAAGCCGCGGAGAGGGGCCAGAACCTCCGGGACGATTTGCAGGCCAGCCTGATCGAGTGGAAGGGCGAGCTGGCCGACCAGCGGGAGGAATTCCTGGAGCGGACCGAAGTCCTGCGCCTGAAGCTGGAGCAGGCTCTGTCGGAGAAAAACGCCGGAGAGTCGCGGCTGATGGCCGCCTTTCCCCGGATGCGTTCCCTTCAGCACGGCTCCGCCCTGGAGCGCCTGCGCCGCTGGGAGCAGAACCGAAAAAAAGAACCCTGAGCGTGATACGGAAAGGAGGCCCCGCAGTTGCAGGAGCTCAATGAACTCAAACGCCGTCTGGAGGAGGAGCGGCCCACCGCCTGGAGCGAGCTGCCGGACATCGCCCTGTATATGGACCAGATCATCTCCTATATGTCCCGCCAGCTCATCCGCTTCGACCAGGAGGAGAAGCTTACCCCCGCCATGGTCAACAACTATATCAAGGACGGACTGGTTCCCCGGGCGGAGGGCAAGCGCTACGGCCCGGTTCACCTGGGCTATCTTACCGCTATGTGCGCCCTGAAGCGGGTGCTCTCCGTGCGGGAAATCGGCGTGCTGCTCTCCGCGGACCAGGTCCGGGACGAGTCCCCGGAGAAGCTCTACGGCTACTTTACCGCCGCCCTGGATGCGGCCCTGCTCGATACCGCCCAGACGGTGGACCGGGTGGACGGCCGGGAGGATCTGGCCCGGGCCGCGCTGGAGCTGGCGCTGCGCAGCTATGCCAATCAGCTGGCCTGCGTGCGGCTGCTGGATATTCTCCAGGAGACCGGACAGACCCATCCGCCCAAGAAAAAATCCACAAAATAGGAGGTTTTATCATGTCTTTCGTGCTGCTTACCGACTCCTCCGCCGATTTGAGCGCGGAGATGGTCCGGGAGCTGGACATACAGGTCCTGCCCCTGACCTTCACCCTGAACGAAACAAACTACTGCAATTACCCGGACAACCGGGACATGGACCCCCATCTCTTTTATGAAAAGCTCCGGGCCGGGGAGGTAGCCACTACCGCCGCCGTCAATATGGCCCAATATACGGAGATGTTGGAACCCCTGCTTCAGGCGGGGAAGGATGTTCTGGTGCTGGCCTTCTCCTCCGGGCTGTCCGCCACCTTCCAGTCCTCCCGGCTGGCGGTGGAGGAGCTTTTGGAGAAGTACCCCAGCCGGAGGCTCTATACGGTGGACACCCTGTGCGCCTCCATGGGCCAGGGCCTGTTGGTTTACCTGGCCGCCCGGAAAAGGCAGGAGGGGGCCTCCATTGAAGAGGTCCGGGACTGGGCGGAGGCCAATAAGCAGTCCATCTGCCACAAGTTCACCGTGGACGACCTGCACTTTTTGAAGCGGGGCGGGCGCATCTCCACCACCACCGCCATGGTCGGCTCCATGCTGAACATCAAGCCGGTGCTCCATGTGGACAAGGAGGGGCGCCTGGTGAGCATCGCCAAGGCCCGGGGCCGGCAGGCCTCCCTTAAGGCCCTGGTGGACCAAATGGAGCAGACCGCCATCGACCCCCACAGCCAGACGGTATTCATCAGCCACGGGGACTGCCTGGAGGACGCCCAGACTGTGGCCCAGATGGTCCGGGAGCGGTTTGGGGTGCGGAATATCTGGATCAATTATATCGGCCCGGTCATCGGGGCCCACTCCGGCCCCGGCACCCTGGCCCTGTTCTATGTGGGAACGGAGCGGTGAGATGGAGGAACTGAAGTGGCTGGAGGTATCCGTCAACACCACCCCGGCAGAGCTGGAGGAGGTAACCGCCAAACTCATTGCCGCCGGCATTACCGGCCTTGTGGTGGAGGATGAGGGGGAATTTCAGCAATTTTTGGAGCAGAACCGGCAATACTGGGACTATGTGGACCAGGACCTGCTGGACCGGATGCGGGGCGTATGCCGGGTGAAGTTCTATGTCACCGACGACGGGGACGGCCAGGCCCTCCTGCAGCAGTACACAAAACAGCTGGACCGGGAGTATACCACGGTTCCCCTGGGGGAAAATGACTGGGCCTACAGCTGGCAGAAATACTATCAGCCCATGGAGATCGGAGCCCGGCTCTATGTGGTCCCCCAGTGGATGCGGGAGCAGCCCGTCCCCCAGGGGCGCACCCCCTTCTATTTGAACCCCGGCCTCACCTTCGGCACCGGGGCCCACGCCTCCACCCAGCTGTGTCTGGAGGGGGTGGAGGCGCACACCCGCCCCGGCGCCCAGGTGCTGGACCTGGGCTGCGGCAGCGGCATTTTGTCCATCGCCGCCCTGGCCCTGGGGGCCGGCTTCGCCGAGGCGGTGGACATCGACCCCAAGGCGGTGGACGTGGCCTATGAAAACGCCGCCCTGAACGGGGTGGGGAGGGACCGCTATCACGTACAGTCCGGAAACATTCTGGAGGACCGCTCCCTGGCGGAGCGGCTGGCTCAAAAGCGCTACGGTCTGGTGCTGGCCAACATTGTGGCCGACGTGATTATCCCCCTGGCCCCCCAGGTCCCCGGGCTGCTGGCCCCGGACGGGGTGTTCCTGTGCTCGGGCATCATCGACGCCCGGGGGGACGAGGTGGCCGCCGCCCTGGAGGGCCAGGGCCTGCGCGTCACCCGCCGCCGGGAGAAAAACGGCTGGATCGCCCTGGAGGCGGCGCTGTGAGACCGGTTATCGCCCCCTTCCGCCCGGAGCCCGGCCGCCGGATCATTGCCATCAGCGATATCCACGGAAATCTGCCCTTTTTTGAAAATCTGCTGCGAAAAATCGAATTTTCCCCCAAGGACATTCTCGTTCTTCTGGGGGACATTCTGGAAAAAGGCGCCCAGAGCCTGGAGCTGGCCCGGTATGTGCTGGAGCTGCAAAAAACCCATACCATCTACCCCGTCTGCGGCAACTGCGACGGCTATGTGCTGCGGTTTCTGGAGAACGGCGCCTGGGACCAGGGGTTCTTCTCCTGGTTCCTCCCCCAGCACCCGGAGAGCATCCTGCGCCAGATGGCCCGGGAGGGGGGCTTTGAGCAGTGGGAGGATCTGCCCCGCCTCCGGGACAACCTGCGCAAGGCCTATCCGGAAATCTGGCGCTGGCTTCAGGCCATGCCCACCATTCTGGAGGGGGAGCACCTGGTCTTTGTCCACGGCGGCGTGCCCTCTCTGGAGCACATGGAGGACCTGGACCGCTGGAAGTGCATGAAAAATGACGACTTTCTCGGCCAGGGCCACCGCTTTGACCGGTGGGTCATCGTGGGCCACTGGCCCACCACCCTCTACCGGGAGCAGATCCCCAGCTCCGCCCCCCTGTTCTGCCCGGAGCAGAAGATTATCTCCATTGACGGGGCCTGCGTACTGAAGCTGGACGGCCAGCTCAACGCCCTGCTGATTCCCGAGGAGTCCTCTGAGGATTTTGCCTGGGACTGCTGGGACGGCCTGCCCCAATACGCCGCCCTGGACCGCCAGGAGGCCAGCCCCGCCTCCGTCAACGTCCGCTTCGGACACAGCCGGGTGGAGATTCTGGAGGCGGGGGAGGAGTTCACCCGCTGCCGCCACCTGGAGAGCGGCCGGGAGCTGGACGTACTCACCCGCTTTCTCCGCCAGGGGAAGGACGGCCCCTGGTGCCTGGACTGCACCGACTACCGTCTGCCCGTGTCCGCCGGGGAGGTCCTCTCCGTATCGGAGTTCACCTCCCGGGGGGTATTGGCCAAGAAAAATGGGGTCACCGGCTGGTATTTTGGCCGGCTGAGCCCGGAAATCACACAAAGATAAGGATTGAAACTATGCTGGAATTTCAGCCCCTGACGTTAGGGGACCTGCCCCGCCTGCGGGACTTTTTCAAGTACAGCGGCGGGCGCATCTGCGACACCACCCCCGGCACCGTGTTTATGTGGCGGGACCTGTACCGGACCGAATACGCCGTCTGTGACGGCTCTCTCTACTTCAAGGTGGACTACCCGGGCCTGGGGCCCACCTTCCCCCTGCCCCTGGGGGGCGGCCGGCCGGAGCACTACCGGCAGATTGCCAAATACTGCTGCCGCCATCAAATGCCCGTATCCTTCTGCCCCATCCCCCGGGAGGAGCTGGACCGGCTCCAGGCCTTTTTCCCCAACAGCGCCGCCGTGGCCAACCGGGACAGCTTCGACTACCTGTACCGGGCGGAGGATTTGCAGTATTTCCGGGGCAAAAAGCTCAGCGGGCAGCGCAACCATGTGAATAAATTCCTCAAAACCTACGGAAGCTGGAGCTTTGAGGATCTGACCCAGGAGCAGGTGCCGGAGGTGCTGGAATTTCTGGACCGCTACGCCGCCGGCCGGGAGAAGGCCGCCCCCTCCTTCCACGAGGAGCTGGCCAAAAACCGGGAGGTGCTGGAGCATCTGTCCACTTACGACATGAAGGGCGGCGTCCTCCGGGTGGAGGGCAAGATCGCGGGCTTCTCCCTGGGGGAGGTGGTGGGGGATACCCTGTTCACCCACATTGAGAAGGCCGACCGGGACTATGAGGGCTGCTATCAGATGCTGGTGGCCCAGTTTGCCCAGCGCTTCGCCGGAGGGACCGCCGCCTTCATCAACCGGGAGGACGACGCGGGGGACTTAGGACTGCGGGCCTCCAAGCTGCGTTACCAGCCGGTGGCGCTTCTGGAAAAATTTATTGTCACCATTGAGGAGCCCTGCGCCGTGCAGGGGTGATTGGGATGGCGCCGGGGCGCGGACCTGGGTCCGCGCCCCATATTTCTGGATAATTTTCCAGAAGAAATTTGTCCAAAGTGTGAATAAATCTTGACATGGGCCCCAGATACCTTTACAATATGCTCAGGACAAAAATGAAAAACCTTGGGGATGTTTTTCAGTTGCCGCAGAAACACGCGGGCCGTCCGCGCTGTCTGCGGCTGATTTTATGCCAATTCAAAAATTTTGGAGGTGTGCGAACCAATGTTGCCCTATATCATTGGGGGCGTAATCGGTATCCTGATTGGAGCCGTAATCGGCTGCATGATCGGGTGGAACCGTCGAAAAAGCACCGCGGAACGGGAAATCGGCTCCGCAGAGGATGAGGCCACCCGCATTGTCAACGAGGCCTATAAAGGCGCCGAAAGCAAAAAACGCGAAGCTCTGGTAGAAGCCAAGGAAGAAATCTTAAAAGCCAAAAACGAACACGACAAGGAAGTGAAGGAGCGCCGGGCCGACTTGCAGCGCCAGGAGCACCGGCTTCAGCAGAAGGAAGAGAATTTAGACCGCAAAACCGAGAATATTGAGCGCAAGGAAGAGCAGCTCTCCCAGAAAATCACCCATCTGGAGCAGACCCAGAAGCAGGCGGACCAGTATAAAAACCAGCAGCTGGAGGAATTGGAGCGGATTTCCGGCTTTACCGCCGAGGAGGCCAAAAATTACCTGCTCAACCAGCTGGAGGCGGCGGTTACCCACGAGTCCGCCATGAAAATCAAGGAAATTGAGGCCCGCTATAAGGACGAGGCGGAGACCAAGGCCCGGGAGATCATTTCCCTTGCCATTCAGCGCTGCGCCGCCGACCATGTGGCCGAAGCCACCGTATCGGTGGTTCCCCTGCCCAACGACGAGATGAAGGGCCGGATCATCGGCCGGGAGGGCCGCAACATCCGCACCCTGGAAACCCTCACCGGGGTGGACCTGATTATTGACGACACGCCGGAGGCCATTACCGTCTCCTGCTTCGACCCGGTCCGCCGGGAAATTGCCCGGCTGGCTTTGGAAAAGCTGATTCTGGACGGCCGGATTCACCCCGCCCGCATTGAGGAGATGGTGGAGAAGGCCAAGCGGGAGGTGGACGCCACCATCAAGGCCGAGGGCGAGCGGGCCATCTTTGAAACCAACGTCCACGGCCTGCACCCGGAGCTGGTGAAGCTGCTGGGCCGGATGCGCTACCGCACCAGCTACGGACAGAACGTACTCAACCACTCCATCGAGGTGTCCCATGTGGCGGGCCTGCTGGCCGCCGAGATCGGGGCCAACGTGATGGAGGCCAAGCGGGCCGGCCTGCTGCATGATTTGGGCAAGTCCATCGACCATGAGGTGGAGGGCTCCCATGTGGCCATCGGCGTGGAGCTGGCCAAGAAATACCGGGAGAGCGAGGGCGTGGTCCACGCCATTCACGCCCACCACAACGACGTAGAGCCCCAGACCATCGTGGCCTGTCTGGTGCAGGCCGCCGACGCCATCTCCGCCGCCCGCCCCGGAGCCCGGCGGGAAAATCTGGAAAATTATATCAAGCGTCTGGAGATGCTGGAGGAGATTACCTCCTCCTTCGACGGGGTGGAGAAGTCCTTCGCCATCCAGGCCGGGCGCGAGGTGCGCATTATGGTCAAGCCCGAGGTGGTCAGCGAGGACCAGATGATTCTGCTGGCCCGGGACATCGCCAAGAAAATCGAGGACGAGCTGGAATATCCCGGCCAGATCAAGGTAAACCTGCTGCGGGAGACCCGCGCCATTGAATACGCGAAATAAGAAAACTGCGACCCAGGGCGTCCCCCCAAACGCCCTGGGTCAAACTAGCTCAGGAGGTCCCCATGGTCCAAATCGGAACCGTTATCATTGAAACGCCCCTGGCCCTGGCCCCTATGGCCGGGGTCACCGACGGGGCCTTCCGGCTGCTGTGCCGGGAGCAGGGCGCCGGGTTGACCTGTACGGAAATGGTCAGCGCCAAGGCCCTGTGCTATCAGGACAAAAAGACCAGGCCCCTGCTGGCTCTGGAGGAGGGGGAACACCCCGCAGCCGCGCAGATTTTCGGCAGCGACCCGGTCTGTATGCAGGAGGGGGCCGCTCTGGCCCGGGAAATCTCCGGCGCGGACCTGATCGACATCAACATGGGCTGCCCCGTTCCCAAGGTGGCCAACGCCGGGGACGGCTCCGGCCTTATGCGGGACCCGGACAAGGCCGTCCGGGTGCTGGAGGCGGTGGTCCGGGGCGCGGGCTGTCCCGTGACGGTCAAGTTCCGGCTGGGCTGGGACAAGGGGTCCATCAACTGCGTGGAATTTGCCCAGGCGATGGAGCAGGCGGGCGCCGCCGCCGTGGCCGTCCATGGCCGCACCCGAACCCAGATGTACGCCGGAACGGCCAACTGGGACTATATCCGGGCGGTAAAACAGGCGGTGCATATCCCGGTTATCGCCAACGGGGACGTATTTTCCCCCCAGGACGCGGTGCGCATCCTCCGGTACACCGGGGCGGATCTGGCAATGATTGGCCGGGGGGTATTCGGCAATCCCTGGCTGTTCGCCCAGTGCAAGGCGGCCCTGGAGGGCCGTGAAATTCCCTCCATCCCGCCGCTGGCCCGGCGGTGCGACGCGGCGGTGCGGCAGTTTGAGCTGTCCGCCCGGCGGAAGGGGGAGAAAATCGCCTGTCTGGAGGCCCGGCGGCACTACGCCTGGTATCTGAAGGGGGTGCCCCACAGCGGATATTGGAAGGAGCAGATTGTAAAAATTACAACCCTGGAGGATGTCTACCGGGTGACCCGGGGCATCAAGCGGGAACTGTGCAGTGAGGTGTGAGCCTTGACGGAACAAGAGCTGGCAAGCCTGGCCCAAAGGGGGGATCAGGATGCCTTCGCCCAACTGGTGCGGGACAACGAGCGGCAGGTGTATACGCTGGCTCTGCGCCTGTGCGGAAACCCGGAGGACGCAATGGACCTGGCCCAGGAGGCCCTCCTGCGGGCCTGGAGCGCCCTGCCCAATTTTCGGGGAAGCTCCAGCTTTTCCACCTGGCTGTACCGGCTCACCTACAACGCCTGCGTGGATTTTCTCCGCAAAAACAGCCTGCGGCGGGAGGTTTCCCTGCCTTTGACCCAGGAGGCCCCCGACGTGCCCGACCACACCGGCGACCCCCACCAGGCCCTGGAGCGCAAGGAGCGCCGGCAGGCCCTGGAGCGGGGACTGGCCCAGCTGCCGGAGCACTACCGGAGCGTATTGGTGCTGCGGGAGCTGTCGGGCCTGAGCTACCAGGAGATTGGAGACGTGCTGAAGCTGGATTTAGGAACGGTGCGTTCCCGTCTGGCCCGGGCCCGGGGAGAATTGCGAAAAATTTTGCGGAAAGACGGGAACTTTTTTGACAGCGGCGCGTCTAATCCGGTAAACAAGAAAGGAGGCGCGCCATGATTTCCTGCGAACAAGCCCTGGAGCTGATCAGCTTGGAGCTGGATGGCCTTTTGGACGATACCGGCCGGGAGCAGCTGGAGCGGCATCTGGCCGGGTGCGCCCCCTGTCAGGCGCTGCGGGAGGATTTATCCCTTCTCCGCCAGGAGCTGCCCGGTCTGGAGGCCGGTCCCCCGGAGCCCCTCTGTCCAAACGTGCTGCAAAAAATCCGGCCCGCCCCTCTGTGGAAGCGCCGCAGCTTCCAGAGGCTGGCGGGGCTGGCCGCCTGTGCCCTTTTATGCGCCGGACTGTGGCAGCTGCGCCCCCCGGAGCCCCAGCCCGCTCCTATACTGGAAGCCGCCGCTTCGCCTCAGGCCCGGCAGGTGCAGGAGATTCCGGAGGATGCCGGAGCACCGGAGCTGAAGCTCTATGCCTGCGCCGCCGAGTTCTCTTCCCAGAAGGGCCGGCTTCCGGACCAGGGCCGCGCCAATATTTGGTCCCCGGCCTTTCTTGACAAATCCTCCAAAGAAGCGTATGATAAAATTGTCAGTTTTCATACAACACGTGGAAAGGATTTGATGGGATGAAACGACGTATCAGTGCAATTTTGTTGACAGCGGTCTTTTGGGTCAGCTTAATGCCCGCCGCCTTCGCGGCGGGCCCCTTTGCGGATGTATCCGCCTCCCACTGGGCCAGCCAGTTTATTCAGCGTGCCGCCGGCGAGGGCTGGGTCAGCGGTACCGGCGGCGGACTCTACAGCCCCTCCGAGTCCTTGACCGGCGCGCAGTTCTTGACCATGGTGTCCAATACCTTCTACCCCGGCGAGGCGGACCAGGTCAACGTCCCCGGCGGCGCCCCCTGGTATGCCAGATACTGGACGGTAGCCCAGGACCACGCGCTAACCCAGGATACCACCATTCAGAGCCAGAGCGACCTGGGTAAGAAGATTACCCGTTACGATATGGCCCAGGTGATTATGAACGTCATCGCCGCCCAGGAGGACGAGGTGGTCCTGGACACCGGGGATATCCAGAAGGCCCAGACCGCCATCGCCGACTGGGCCAGCGTACCCAAAGACTATCAGGGCGCAGTCTCCGGGGCTTACGCTTTGGGCATTCTCAGCGGCAAAACCGGCGGAACCTTCGCTGGGAGCGACTTTATGACCCGTGCTGAGGCCGCCACGGTGCTGTGCAACATGATGGACGCCGTGTTGAACGGCGGGTCCATCGCCGAACCCAGCCAGCCGGAGAAGCCCAGTGAACCGGAGAAGCCCTCCCAGCCGGAGACCCCCGCTCAGCCCAACACCAGTGAATTTGCCGCTGAGGTGGTCCGCCTGGTGAACGTGGAGCGGGCCAAGGAGGGCCTGAAGCCCCTGGCCACCTTTGACAGCCTCACGGAAGCCGCGCAGATCCGGGCGGAGGAGATCATTACCCGCTATGAGCACACCCGCCCCGACGGGCGGCGATGCTTCACCGTTCTGGACGAGACCGGGGCCTCCAAAAACGCGGGGTCCATGGGCGAAAATATCTACGCCTCCCCCGCCACGCCTGCGGCGGCGGTAGAGGGCTGGATGAATTCCGAGGGCCACCGGGCCAATATCATGAACCCCAAATTCACCCACATCGGCGTGGGCTACGCCCCCGGCGGAGACTGGAATCATAACTGGGTGCAGTTGTTTGTGAGCATCCCGGAGGGCGCCTCCACCGGCAATCAGCCCAGCCAGCCCAATCAACCCAGTCAGCCTACACAGCCCACACAGCCCACGCAGCCCACGCAGCCCACGCAGCCCAGTCAGCCCGTCCTGACCCAGGAGGAGGCCACCGCCGAGGTGCTGCGTCTGGTGAACGCCCAGCGCTCCGGCGCAGGCCGCCAGGCCCTGACCATCGACAGCGACCTGAACCGGGCGGCGCAGATCCGGGCCCAGGAGCTCACCACGCAGTATTCCCACACCCGCCCGGACGGGAGCACCTGCTACACCGTGTCGGACGACCTGGGAATCCGTGCGCGGTACAGCAGCATCGGCGAGGGCATCGCCACCGCCAGCAGCGCCTCCGCCGCGGTGAGCGGCTGGATGGGGACGAAAGGCGACAAGGGCAACCTGCTCAACCCGGAGTGTAACCAGCTGGGAGTGGGCTACGTGTCCAGCGGGGGCCAGGGGTACTGGGTGTTCCTGATTACCAGCCCCCAAAAGGGCTCGCAGAATCCCCCGGAGGGCAACACGCCGGACGGCAACACGCCGGACGATAACACGACCCAGCAGCCCGGCTCTGGCGTGGACGCGCTGAGCTCCGAGGTGGTCCGTCTGGTGAATGTGGAGCGGGCCAAGGAGGGGCTGGCGCCTCTGGGAACCTACGACAGCCTGAGCGCGGCGGCCCAGATCCGGGCCCCCGAGATTGCGGAGGTCTTCTCCCACACCCGCCCGGACGGAAGCAGCTGCTTCACCGCCCTGGACGAGACGGGGGCCAAGCAGGGGGCCTACACCTACGGCGAGAATATTGCCGCTGGCAACGCCACCGCAGCCGCCACCGTGGAGCAGTGGATGAACTCCCCCGGCCACCGGGCGAACATTATGAATCCGGACTTTACCCACATCGGCGTGGGCTACATCCAGACCAACAGCGGCTACCGCCACTACTGGGTGCAGATGTTTACCGGAAAGCGATAAAAGGACAGGGGCGGACCGATTGCGGTCCGCCCCTTTTTTTGCCGTGTCAGCTCAGCTGGAACTGCCCCGTGTACAGCCGGTAGTACCGGCCCTGGTGGTCCAGCAGCTCCTGATGGTCCCCCTTCTCTTCGATCTCCCCGTGCTCAATGACCACGATGCAGTTGGAATTGCGCACCGTACTCAGCCGGTGGGCAATGACGAACACCGTCCGGCCCTCCATGAGCATATCCATGCCCCGCTGAATCAGCGCTTCGGTCCGGGTGTCGATGGAGGAGGTGGCCTCGTCCAGAATCATAACCGGCGGGTCGGCCACCGCCGCCCGAGCAATGGCCAGAAGCTGCCGCTGGCCCTGGGACAAATTGGCCCCGTCGCCGGTGACCGGGGTGTCGTACCCCTGGGGCAGGCGGCGGATGAA
>Ga0073907_1000158_pt1 | contig 104338 bp, 93 predicted proteins | sample GluameincwithD2O_FD_65483 | JGI IMG/M metagenome (GOLD analysis project Ga0073907, IMG submission 65483) | Mouse cecum microbial communities from Vienna, Austria - Glucosamine amended microcosms incubated with D2O | ecosystem: Host-associated > Mammals > Digestive system > Large intestine >... | reverse complement strand
ATTATCACGGACACGACGAAGGACAGACTTGCACAACTTGAAAGCAAAAAGAAAGAAATCGAAATCGCCATTTTGCAAGAAAAAATAAAAAAGCCCTTCCTTACGAAAGAACAAATACAATTCGGTATAGAGCGGTTCAGAAATCTTGATATTACCACGCTTGAAGGTAAGAGACGACTTATAGACGGGTTCGTGAACTCAATTTATCTGTACGACGATAAGTTTGATATAACTTTTAACTTCAAAGACGGAACGCAAACAGTATTCTTTTCCGAGCTTGAAGCAACAAAAAATTCGGATATTAAATCACTTGGTGCACCAACGTCCGACGGATAAAATCCGTCGGGCGTTTTATTATATTCGTTTCAACCGTTTAAGCGCTTGATATTGCTCAGAACGCTCTCTTCGAACCGCTTGATATACCCCGCAACGAAATCGGCAATATCGAGCGATTTGTCCTTGATGAGCGGCGTCAGATCCATAGCGTAATTTAACATGATATACGTATCGCAGGCATGGCTTTCGCAAAACGTTGCGTTCGCAACCCTGCGCCCCTCCGCCGCTAAATCGTACCGCTTGCCTCCCGCTATCTGGCTGTCGAACACGCCCGAAAGCGAACGGGATAAATTCGGGTGAGCGCTGCAATCCAAATACACCTTTTCGTCGTCGTTCAGCCAATCCAAGTTGCGCCAAACCTCGCAGCCGTACACCTTGTCCGGCTGTTCGCCTACGCCAAGTTCCCGCAATGCTTTGATTGCCTTTAACGCCGTGGCTACGTGCGTTTCGTGCTTATCCGCAAGGTTGTGGAGATAAACGTACTGCGGTTTCGTCTATCGTTTCTTCCGTAACACTCCGCAACGGGAGCATACGCCATAAATTCGATGTCGTCCTCGTGCGCCGCAATGCACAGATTCGCGGTACGTTCCTTTGAAAACTATCGTTGCATCCATTATAGCTTTTTTTCGTTCCTTCCGTCAATTCTTTTTTGCTTTTTAACGGGGCAACCGAGAACATAAAAAATGCGAATCGTTCATCCCGATTCGCATTTTTTTATAACGGATTTATTTTACTCGTTTCCGAAAAGATAGTTGATATAGTACTCGATCCTCTCTTCCCCTTGCAGAGCGGTGATTTGCCAATAGTATCGGTACGATTCCACTTGACATACCGCAAAAATCGAATATCTGTTCGCCGATTCCGTTATACGATATTTAATTTTAATGTCATTTACCGTCATTAGATTGGAACAGTCGTGAAACAAATTATATCGCTCAAAATCATCATTTGTTAAGCATATTCCAAGCTCAACAACATCATAATTGTCGGAGTCGAAATAAAGATAATGTTGTTCGATGATCGCAGGCTCGGAAGTTTCGGTTATACGATTAAGATATGACTGAGACGCATTTTGAAAGTACTTTATATTCAAATGATTTTGAGTAACGAACAAATCCGTGTCAAGCAAATCTTCCTTCGTCAAATCGACATCGGTATAATAGCGTATGACGGGTTTTTGGGGCTGTAAGCGATAGTATACGGGCACAAACACAGCCACGAAAACGCACGCAGCCAAACAGGAAAAGACGGTTGCGAGCTTCCATTTTTTTTTCGTTTTTTTCGGCTTGTCCGCATACAGTTTTTGCGCCAACGCCGCGGCGTCATCCGCCAAATCCGCCCTCGGCTCCACGCCGTTGGGTGCGTTGCGCAAAACCTCTTCGATTTTGTCTTTGTCCGTCATACCGCTCCTTATTTTTTAACTAACTGATTTCCACGACAAACGCATCGTCGATGTTGCCGTAATCGTTCATCTTGATATAGCCCTGATCTGCCATTGCGTTACAGCTCGACGCTTCCAAATACGTCTCCGTTAAAAACAACCGACCACTCTTATAATAATCCACCGTAAAGTAACCGTACACCATCATCATATGTCCCGCATCCACGGCTTCTTGGTATACTTTTCTATAAGTGGACTCTACTGTGAATCCGTAAACAAAATTATAGCCCGAAAGACACAGCACCGCCACCTGATTGTTATTAACCATCTGTTGGATCTTCGTCAGGTTAACCATTTTTGCATTTTGATGCACGGATTTATAATTGATATTATAACCCTGCTCGTTAACGTACCGCTTTAAGCCGCTCTTAAAATCGTCCTCCGTGGCGCCGGGGTAATTGACGTTTACGTTCATGTAGTTGTACAGCGTGGTATGTAGCGCGGGAATTTTTTCACGTTCAATATTCGGAAAATAAAAATATATACCCTTGACCGAAACACCGGGTTCAAAGTCCCTAATCAAGTTCGTATAGTAACGGTCGTAAAAGGCGACCACGTTGGTGCCTGCCGTAGAAGAGCAGCAATTGATCACGCCCGTGCCCCCGTTATGAAGGGACGGCGCGCACGATACGCGGTATTCGTTGTGCTCTACGTAATAGTCGTACTCTATCGTATAATCTGTCGATACGTGCGTGCCGCTGCCCTCGTAATACCCGTCGTCGCAATAGCGGGCGTGTGCCGTAGCCCTGCGCGCCATGCCGCCGTTTGCCGCGAGCAGCAACGCGCACAATCCGCACACCGCCCCCGTGAAAAGTTTGTGCTTTGTTTTTCTCATAATACGATTCTCCTCTTTTGTTTCTTACTGCATATACAACGATTAAAAAGGGGAATCGTTCACTTATTTCTCAAAAAACTTTTTTAATTTTAATAACACTTTGTCGGCGCGCTTTTTTACGGCGGATTTTGTGATATGTAGCAACTTTCCGATTTCCTCCAGCGTCATGCCGTACCAATAGATGTAAGTCATTAAATCGCGTTCCGACTCGGTTAAAATTTGAAATGCTTCCCGTATTGCCATCGCGTTTTCGTCGATGACGTATCCGCTCTCCTTTTCTTCGTACTTTTCTGTTCTGCTGCGGGAACGGCGCAGATAATCTTTCGCCGTGTTTTTTACAACCGTGTTCACCCACGCGTATGCATTTTTATTTTCCCGAAACGTTTTTGCCTGTATTACGATTTTTACCAACGAATCGTGTACGATATCTTCCGTGTCTGCGGGCTGCGCCGCATAGATTGCCGCAACGGTGTACATCACCTTTCCCAACGTTGCGTATAGTTCGCCGATTGCCGAAATTTTACCGTCTGCTATAGATTTTATCAATTTACCCAATGTTTGATTCGCAGTAGTTTCCATCGTTTTTCTTCAGCGCCAGTAGATTTCTCACCATCTCTTTCATGAATTCTTTTTCTGCCAACGTAAGCTGTAAGTACAAATTGTTAAATTCGAAATTGATTACTTGTTCCGTTTCCCTCACGCCGTTGGCAAAAAATTCAGACAGCGTTATGTTACACGCATTGCATATCATTTCCACATTCTGTATCGTAGGCATCCGATCCGTATTATAGTACTGATATATCATTCCCGTAGAAAAACCAGCTTCTTCGTTCAGCTTGCATTTCGACCAACCGCGTTCCTGTCTCAACTCGTCCAAGCGTTGCATAAGCCATTCTTTTTCCATGTTTTCACCGCCATTTGTGTACTTATTAGAATCATTATAAAGTTTTTCCCGTAAGAATATAAATTACAAATGATACAGTAATTTAGGTTGAATTGATATAATTTCCATAATTTTCCACCAACAGACAAATTTATATAAACAAAAAGCGTTCTATGTCGTTCAATATTGGAGGACGACAATGACCAAAGAAGAAGTACGCTATTTGCTAAGACGGTATCGGTACATATCGTGCGCGATTCAAAAAGAACATATATCGGCATTCATATCTATCAGCGGCAGAAAAGAACAAATCCCCATTACGAACGATATATTAAAATTTTCCGATACCGTATTGAAAACGTTGAAAAAAGTCAAGGATGATTTTTCAAGAACACTGCTCGAACATTGGGTTTTTCAGGGGGAAAGCGACGTCAATATCTACGTGCGCTACGGCATATCGCGCGGCACGTATTATACGATGAAAGAAGCGTTTATCGAACGGCTATTTTGTTTTTGCATTTTTCAAGGTCTGGTTACGGAGGACGAAATTTAATTCGCCGCTCCCGCCTTTCCCGCACGAAACAAACTTCCGTACCGCGCTACACCGGCTCGTCGAGCGCGGCGATTTGTTTCGCCATCTCCTTTAACCGTGCGGAACCTACCCGCTCGTTTCGGATCAATGCCCCTTGCAAACGCACAAAACAACCGTCTGCATACCGAATCTGTTCCGCAAGCCGATTGCGGATTTTTTCTTTTTTCTTAACGGAATGCTCCTGCGCGTACCAATCCAGCCATTCCACCGTGCGTTTGCGGCTGACGCGCAAAACGCCGATCGCGTCGCGCAATCGTTTCAAAGTGAAATCCGCGCCGCTCGACGAACTTGCACGGCACGGCGATTGCAGACGGGAAACCCCGCTTTTTTTAACGGCATCCGCCTCCGCAAGGGAATACACGAGGCTCTCGCCGACGGACTTTTCCACAAATTCCGCGCGCGGAATTTCGCCCGATTCCAACGGATATCCGTTAAAATACTTTACCCCGCAATCGGTGATTTCCACCGCAACGCAGCCGTCTCCGCGCCACGGCTGTTGTTTTGCGAAAAACTTTTCGCTTACGTACAGCAACATCAGATCGCCGTTGTTACGGCGCTGCGGCAGTCCGCGTTCCCTGCGGTGCGTAACCATTCCGTAACGCTCAGCGCAATCCTGTATCCGAGGAAGATACGGGAAGTTCGCGTAACAGACGGACGGCGTTTCGAACGCCGTTACGATTTCTTCCCACGGTAAGTAGCTCTCCGCATATAATGCGGGCAGTTCGGCATAGTCCTTGATCCATGCGCCGAAATAGGCTTCCACGCACGATAGAGCGTGTACTCTTCCAATGTCGATTATAGTCATATTCTTGCTCCGTCCTGCTTGTACCGCTTTTTCGGCCGCCGATTTATAACCGATATTATACACCCGTTCCGAAAACAAAAATCTGCTATTTTTCGACAAATTTCTACCTTTTTTCCGCAAATATACGCATACTTTTGCCAAAAGCGCGTTGAGCGTCGATCCCTCGTTTACAAGGAGAAAAAATTCTCCGTCGCTTCGCTCCTCCGATGAACAGGGCGGCGATAGCGCAAACCGAAAAAATACAAATCCCCCCGAAAGCACAAGCGCTTTCGAGGGGGTCAAAACGGATTCGTTCCGCTTTAATTCGCTTTCTTCACAAACAGCGACGCGTCTACGCTGCATATGGGGCATTCATAGCCCTCCGGCAGTTCTTCGCCGTAATATACGTAGCCGCATACCGTGCACACCCACGCCGTTTGTCCCTTCTCCGTCTTTACCCTTAACAGCTCTTCCTTGTGTTCCCGATAGTATCCGTAGCTCATCGGCGCTTCGTCGTTTAAAACGCTTCCCGCAATCATTCTGCCGATAAATAACGTATGCGTTTCGTTTTCGATCGCATCCACCTTTTCGAAAACGAGATACCCAAGCGTATCGTTCAGGGTCTTTACGCCCTCCACCTCGGTAACCGCAACGCCCTCGAATTTATTTACGTCGCGCGAGGACTGAAACCCGAACTGCTTGATCAGTTCTCCCGCGCCCTGCACCCCAAGTACGGAAAGCGCAAACTTCGAATTTTCGCGCATTAACTCGTTGGTGCGGTTCTTCTTCATCACCGCCACGGAAAACAACGGACTGTCGCCCCCGCTCACCTGAGAAACCGCGTCTACCACGCATCCGCCGCCCTCCGTCGTCAGTACGTACATACCCTGCGTTATCTTATGCGTAACCGTTAAATCCATCATCGAATCCTCTCCACGCTTATTGTTTTCCTTTTCTCTTCCGTTTATGCAATTCGTCTCTGATAGATTTCGCATTCGCATTGCACTTGGCTGTCGTCCGTAAGGATGATTTCGGAAACGGCGTCCGCCGTGATCCTGCCCGATTTGGGATTTTTTACCGAAAGCACCGTCCCCTTGATTTCCGCCTCCACCTCCGAATACTCGAAGGAAAGGTCGGTATCTGCCATTTCGCAGCCGACAAGCTTTAAATTTTTACAGTAGCACAGGGGCTGCGTACCGATGATCTTGCAGTTGATAAACGTCAGATTTTCCGAATACCAACCGAGATATTCACCCTTGACGACGGAATTTTTCACCGTAACGTTTTTACAGTGCCAGAACGCGTCCTTGGTGTCGAGCACACTGTTCTCAACCGTTGCGTTTTCGACGTACTGAAAGGAATACTTCCCCTTGAAATTCACGCCGTTCAAACGAAGATCCTGCGCCAGCAAGAATAAATATTCGCTCTGCACCGTCGTTTGGTTCAGCGTAACGTTACGGCTCTTCCAGCCGAATTCGGGAGAAACGATTTCCGAATTTTCTATCGTCGCTCCGTCGCACTCGCGCAACGCTTTAATGCCGTGCAGCTTACTGTCCGTAACGCGTATATCCGAAGAATACCACAGCGCCGCGCGGCAGTTTTCGGACATACTGCACCCCGAAAGCGTTACGCCTCCGTCGTGCCACAACGGATAACGCAGGTTCATAAAGCAGTTTTCAAGGACTATGTTTTTCGCTTCCTTTAACGCCGACTCGCCGTCCTCCGCACCGTCGAAAACACAATCGACGAGCTTGATATCCTTCGCAGCGTACAAGTCGCGTTCGTTGGGAAAACGCCGCCCCCGAATTTCTTTCATTCCCTGTTCCTCTTCCGTCGTGCCATTATATATACCACGAAACGGCGGAGTTTAAACGGAAAATCGAAAAACGGTTATCGAACCGATCTCCGCCCGCAGGCGAAGATTTATTTTTATTCTTCGGAATCGTCCGCGACTTCCTCGACGGGAACGTCCGCCGCAGTCTCTTCGGGCGTTGCGACTTCGGCTTCGTCGTCGCGTTCGGTAATGGCGACCGTCGCCACGATGCCGCTGCGCAGGCTCATCAATCTGACGCCGCGCGTATTCCGCCCGATTTGCGAAATGTCGGCGCCGTGCATACGGATGACGATGCCCACGGATGATACGAGCATGACGTCGAATTCGTCGCTGATAAGCTTCATGTTTACCAGCTTGCCCGTGCGCTCGTTGAACACGCCCGCCTTAATGCCCTTGCCGCCACGCGACTGGGCGCGGTATTCCTCGGGATCGGTGCGCTTGCCGTAGCCGTTTTCGGATACCGTAAGAATATCGTAGCCCTCGCGCACGATCAGCATATCCACTACCTCGTCGCCCTTGTCGAGACGGATGGCTTTGACCCCCATCGTATCGCGCCCCATCGGGCGCACGTCCTTTTCGGTAAAACGGATACACTTGCCCTTGCGGCTTGCCACCATGATGTCTTCGAAGCCCGTCGTAAACTTGACCGAGATCAGCTCGTCGTCGTCCGTAATCTTAATGGCGATTTTTCCGTTGCGGAGAATTTTCAAAAACTCACGCGTTGCGGTCTTTTTGATCAGCCCGCGCTTGGTCGCCATGATAAGATAGCCCGTTCTGCTCTTGCGCTCGGGCAGGATCGCGGTGATCTTTTCGCCCGTGTCCAGCGGGAGAATGTTGACGATCGCCCTGCCGCGCGCCATTCTGTTGGCCTCGGGGATTTCGTAGCCCTTGATCGAATACACCTTACCGCGGTTGGAGAAGAAGAGAATGGGCACGTGCGTGGAGCAGACGAACATCTGCTCGACGTAGTCGTCCTCCTTGGGCTTATGCCCTGTAATTCCCACGCCGCCGCGGTTCTGCGCGCGATACTCCACAACGGGGATACGCTTGATGTAGCCGCCGCTCGTCATGGAAATAACCACTTCCTCTTCGTCGATAAGATCCTCGTCCTCGATCGCGCCGTAATCGACGGAAATCTCCGTTTTGCGCTCGGACGGATATTTTGCTTTGATCGCAATCAGATCGTTCTTGATGATTTCGTACACGCGCGACTCGTTCGCCAGAATATCCTTTAAGTCGGCAATGGTTGCGCGCAAGGCTTCAAGCTCCTCTTTCAGCTTTTCGACCTCGAGGGAAGTTAACCGCTGCAAGCGCATTTCGAGAATAGCGTTCGCCTGTTTTTCCGACAGCTCGAACGCCGTAGTCAGGTTCTGCGTTGCCTCCACCTTATCTTTGGAGGTCTTGATGATGCGGATGACCTCGTCGATATTCGCAAGCGCAAGCACCAAGCCCTCGATGATGTGCGCGCGCTCCTCCGTCTTGGCGAGCTCGTAGCGGGTACGGCGGGTAATAACTTCCTTTTGGTGGTTGAGATAATAATAGAGAATATCGCGCAGATTGAGCACCTTGGGCTCGGTACCGTTTTCGATGAGCGCCAAGAGAATGATACCGTCGGAAATCTGCAGATTCGTATGCTTATAGAGGGAGTTCAGCACGACCTGCGCGTTCGCATCCTTCTTGCACTCGATAACGATACGCATACCGTCTCTGCCCGATTCCTCGCGAATGTCGGAAATACCTTCGAGCCGCTTGTCGCGCACCATGTTGGCGATCGTCTCGATGAGCTGCGCCTTATTTACCTGATAGGGAATTTCCGTAACGACGATGCGGCTTCTGAGATTGCCGCCCGTGCCGTGCTCTTCGATTTCGCACTTCGAACGGATAACGATGTTGCCCTGTCCCGTGCGGTACGCCTTGCGAATCCCGCTGCGCCCCATGATGATGCCGCCCGTAGGAAAATCGGGCGCGGGGATGTAATCCATGAGTTCGTCCACGGTGATGTCGGGATTGTCGATCATGGCAATCGTGCCGTCGATGACCTCCGCCAGATTGTGCGGGGGAATGTTCGTAGCCATACCGACCGCAATACCGTCCGACCCGTTAACGAGCAGATTGGGAAAGCGCGCCGTCAGTACGGCGGGTTCCATTTCGTTCCCGTCGAAATTGGGGAAGAAATCCACCGTATCTTTGTCCAGATCGCGCAACATTTCCGCCGCGAGCTTGGAAAGACGCGCTTCGGTATAACGCATCGCCGCAGGCGGGTCGCCGTCGACCGAACCGAAATTTCCGTGCCCGTCTACAAGGGGACAGTTGATCGTAAAGTCCTGCGCCAGACGCACGAGCGCGTCGTAAACCGACGAGTCGCCGTGCGGATGATATTTACCCAAGCAATCGCCGACGATACGCGCGCACTTCTTGTACGCTTTGTCGTTGTACAGCCCCATTTCGTGCATGGAAAAGAGGATCCTTCTGTGCACGGGCTTCAAGCCGTCGCGCACGTCGGGAATTGCGCGCGATTTGTTGACTGCCATTGCGTAGGCGATAAACGACTTTTTCAGCTCGTCGTCCACTTCGACGTCGAGAATTTTCGTCATTTCGAGCGTCTTTTTAAATTCTTCGGTAAGCTCGGGGCTCGTTTCTTTTTTCGCCATTTTTCTTTATCTCCCCTTAAATATCGAGGTCTTTGACCAAGGTTGCGTTCTCTTCGATGAACTGGCGGCGCAGCGCGGGACTCTCGCCCATGAGAATGGTAAACATTTTGTCCGCTTCCACCGCGTCCTTCATACTCACGCGGACGAGCGTGCGCGTCGCGGGGTTCATCGTCGTATCCCACAGCTGCTCGGTGCTCATTTCCCCCAAGCCCTTATAGCGCTGGTATTCGACCTTGTTGTTGTTCGCCGCATCGTACGCGATCTTCGCCTCCTCGTCGTACAGATACACGTCCTCCTTGCCCTTGACGCTCGCCTTATACAGGGGCGGCATGGCGGAATACACGTGCCCGTGTTCGATGAGCGGACGCATATAGCGGAACAGGAAGGTCAAAAACAAAATACGGATGTGCGCGCCGTCGACGTCCGCATCGGTCATGGAGATGATGCGGTCGTAGCGCAATTTACTCTCGTCGAAATCGTCTAAGATCCCGCAACCGAACGCCGTGATCATCGCTTTGATTTCCGCGTTTTCCAAAACGCGGTTGAGGCGTACCTTTTCCACGTTCAGAATTTTACCGCGCAAAGGCAGGATCGCCTGAAATCTTCTGTCCCGTCCCTGCTTGGCGGTGCCGCCTGCCGAGTCGCCCTCGACGATATAAATTTCGCACAGCTCGGGTCGCTTATCCGAACAGTCGGCAAGCTTTCCTGGAAGCGTCGTGCTTTCAAGCACACCCTTTCTGCGCGTCAGCTCTCTGGCGTTCCTCGCGGCGTCGCGCGCCTTCTGCGCCGTAATGCAGCGGAGCACGAGCTCGCGCGCCTCCTGCGGGTGCTCTTCGATGTAGGTACCGAACCGTTCGGCAACGCATTTGCTGACGAAGGTGCGGATAAACGAATTGTTCAGCTTATCCTTGGTCTGCGATTCGAACTGCGCGTTTTCGAGCTTGACGGACACGACGGCGGTAATGCCCTCGCGCACGTCCTCGCCCGTCAGACGGTCGCTGTCCTTTAAGATATTCAGCTTCCTGCCCGCATCGTTAATGACTTTCGTCAAAGCAAGCTTTAATCCATCGACGTGCGTGCCCCCGTCGATGGTGTTTACGTTGTTGGCGTAGGAATAGATGACCTCGTTATAGCCCTCGTTGTATTGCATGGCGATTTCGCACACCGTGGTGCCGTCCTGCTCCTCGAAATAGAGAGGCGCGGAAAAGAGCACCCCCGAACCGCGGTTGATTTCCTCGACGAGCTCGCGGATCCCCCCCTCGTAACGGAAGCGGTCGCTGCGCTCTTTTTCTCCGCGCTTGTCGCAAAGAGTGATTTCCAGTCCCTTGTTGAGGAACGCAAGCTCCTTCAAGCGCGCTTTCAGCGTATCGTATTTAAACACGATGGTTTCGAATATTTCCGCGTCGGGGAAGAAAGTAACCTTCGTTCCCGTCTTGTCCGTATCGCCGACGATCTGCAAGCTGCGCTGGGGCACGCCGCGGTTGTACACCTGCTTGTAAACGTGTCCGTTCTGGCTGATCTCCGCTTCCAGCCATTCGGAAAGCGCGTTTACGGCTTTCACGCCTACGCCGTGCAGACCGCTCGAAACCTTATATCCGGAATCGCCGCCAAACTTTCCGCCCGCGTTGACCTTGGTGAAAACGACCTCCACGGTGGATATCCCTTCCTTGGGATGGATCGCCGTGGGAATGCCGCGCCCGTTGTCCTCGACCGTGCACGAGCCGTCGGGATTGATGGTAACCTGCACGAGCGTGCAGTAGCCCGCAAGCGCTTCGTCGATCGAGTTGTCGACGACTTCGCTTACGAGGTGGTGCAGTCCCTTTTCGTCCGTGGAACTGATATACATTCCGGGACGCTTGCGGATATGCTCCAAGCCGTCGAGCACCTGAATTTGTTCCGCGCCGTACGCGGCTTCGACTTTTTCAGCCATACGAAAAACTCCCTAATTAGAATTCATGTTTTATTTCGCCGTTAAGCCTTTTGGCGACCTCGGCAACTCACGGAATTTGTTTTTGCTTCGACACGTCTTCCACGATTGGGCAAAGCCGTACAGAGCAAATCGCACCCACCGACCGTAAGGAAGGCGACAGGGCGTAGAAAAAACTTGCGAACCGCGCGCGTGTGCGCGCGCGTGAAAGAAAAACGGCGTTTTTTGCACCGTATACGGATATTGTAGCACGTTTTTAAAAAAAAGTACAGTGATTTTTCCAAGCGTTTGCAAAAAGAATGCAAAAAAGGCGCGTAATTTGCCCTCTGCGCGCCTTAAAATCTTTTTGCGGCGGCAGTTACACAACCCCGCTTGCGCCCGTCGCAGCGCGTCTTGGCTGCCTCACGGAAGGACGACGATGCGTCGTCATTCCGCCCCGCCATTGAAACAATCAGGGGGAGCAAGCAAAAGGGAGCAAATGCAAGCCTTCTTCTTATTCGAACACTTCCTCGGCAAGCTCGCGAACTGCGGACACGCTTTCCGCAGCAAACAGCCGCCGTTTGTATTCCGCCGCGCCCCGCGCACCCTTTAGATAAAACGCCGCCATCTTGCGCATGAACACCGTAGCAAACCGTTCGCCGAACAATTCTTCCGTTTCCTGCAATTGCGCTAAAAACAACTCCTTCATGGGCGCCGGCACGATTTCAGAAAACTCGCAGAACACCTGCGGGCGATAGAGCGCGGCGCGGGCGATCATCACCCCGTCCGCGCCCGTGCGCGCAATCATTTTTTCCGCGTCTTTTCTCGACCAGATTCCGCCGTTTGCAAATACAGGGATCTTTACCGCCCTCTTTGCCGCGGCGATTTCTTCGTAATCGGGCGCGCCCGCATAAACCATTTCGCGCGTTCTGCCGTGCACCGTAACCATGCACGCACCCGCGCCCTCGCACATCCGCGCAAATTCCGCAGTCGTCTTATTCTCTTCCGTAACGCCCGTACGGAATTTCACCGAAACGCGCTTGCCGCTCTTCACGCACGCAGCTATCACTTTTTCCGCCAGCTTCGGATTTTCCATCAACGCGCTTCCGTCGCCGTTTCTTATGATTTTTGGCATGGGGCAGCCCATGTTGATATCGATAAAATCGTAGGGGGCGAGCAGCTCGCTCGCGCACGCCTCGCGCATAATTTCCGGCTCGCTTCCGAAAATCTGCGCCGCCTTCGGAGACTCGTTGCCACAGTATAAAAGCTTTGCCGTCTCCCCGCTCCCGAAATGCAAGCCTTTCGCGCTGACCATTTCGGTATAAGTAAGCCCCGCGCCGAGCGATCGGCAAAGCCTGCGGAAAGGATAATTGGTGTACCCCGCAAGCGGTGCTAAAAATACGTTGTTCGGGCAGCGAATGCCCGCGACGTCAACGGGACGAAACATTCTTTTTTGCCTGCTTATAATACGCAGTCCGCTCTTCGTCGGAAAGCTCATGCACGTCCTTGCCGTCCGCAAGGACGAGCCTTTCCCATTCGGTGTATCGCTCGGCGACCTTTTTTACCGTGTCCAGAAGCGCCTGCTCGCTGTCTACCCCGAGCATATACGCCGTATGCATGAGTACCATTAAAAGATCGCCGAACTCCGAAGCGATCTGCGCCTTGTCACCGATCTTCACCGCCGCGGCAAGCTCCTTCGCCTCTTCGTCGAATTTTTTCTTACAGTTCGCGGGATTCTGATAATCCCATCCTCCCTTCGCCATACGTTTGACGATTTTCTGCGCGCGCAACAGCGCGGGGAAACACTGCGGGACGTCGTTCACCGCGTCCGAATATGTATTCTGATGCTTTTCCGTCATCTTGTTCTTTTCCCAGACGGAAAGCGCGCCGTCCGCGCCACTTGCGCTGTCGCTGCCGAACACGTGCGAATGGCGGGTGATCAGCTTTTGGCATACCCCGCTTATCATATCGGTTACGGTAAAGCGTCCGCGCTCCTCCTCGATGAGCGTATGGAAGAAGGCTTGCATCAACACGTCGCCCGCCTCCTCGCAGATTTTATCCGCGTCGTCCGCGTCGATGGCGTCCACCAACTCGTACGCTTCCTCGATGGCGTTGATACGGATGCTTTGATGCGTCTGCGCCCTGTCCCACGGACAACCGTCGGGCGCGCGCAGTCGCTTTAAAACGGCGGTGAAGTCCTCCGTATCGAAGCGCGTCTTTTTCAGGAGCGGCGTATCTGGCAGGACGAGCGCGCAGGACGAATCGTATTCCGCCTGCCTGTCCGCCTCGTAGAGCGCGATTTCCCGCTTTTCTCCGCCGCGAAAGAAGTACGCCTTTGCCTCGTCGCCGAAGCGTTCGCAAAGCACGAGCTTGACGTCGCCCGCCAAACTTCTGTCGTCCAAATCGTAAACGATCAGCGGCAGACTAAGCTTTGCGGACGGCGCGTCGTAGGCGGAAAGCGCGGTATAGCGTTCGAGCGCCGCGCGTGCGGCAATCTCCGCACACTTGCTTTTTCCCTCGATCACTTCCACGTCCTTGCGCTTGACGAGCACGCGCGCCGCTCTGTCCTCGCAAACGCCCCCGTCCACGCAATAGCAGAGGTTCGCGCCCTTAGCGCGCTTCAGGATTTCCGAAACGAGGTTCTGCGTCAGCGTGTCGAAATTGCGGCTGCGTCTGTACACCTCGGACAAATCCTCAAACGCGATTCCTTCCTCTTTCAAGCTTTCTGCGGACGGCAATTCCGCGTTGCGCAAGATCACCCTGTCCGCACTCTTCAACGCTTTCAGCGCGCGAAGCGTGAGATCGCCTTTTTCCGTTCCCAAACCGATGATTGTTATCACGTTTATCCCTTCCCGTCGTTTTCTTCCAAGTGTACCACGAATCGAGGAAAAAAGCAACCAGATAACAGGCGTTCGACGCGATTGCCGCTCCGCCGATGCCGAGCGCGGGGTTGCGCACCAGCGCCCATTGCAACGCGAATTTCACCGTTACGGCAACCGCCATGGAGTATGCCGCGTACCTCGCCCGTCCCATGCCCGTAAGGCAGGCGGAGAGCGTGTTGACGGCAGCAAGCGACACGGCGGAAACGGAAGTCAGGCGCACGAGGGAGACAAGCGTCGCCGCGTCCTCTTGGACCAACGTACCGTACAAAAGGCGCACGATGGGATTTGCGAAAAAGAATAGCCCGAGCGCGCACGGCACGGATAGCGCAAAGGTCAACAGGAGCGCGTATGCGGCGTTTCTGCGCCCGCCCTCGCGATCGCCCCGCGCCACCGCCGCAGACACCGAGGGGATCGCCGCCGCCACAAAGCCGCACGCAAGCGATGCAGGCAAGTCGATCAGTGCCGCCGCACCTCCCGACAGCAGCCCGTAGAGGGATACCGCCCGCCGCGTATAACGCGACATGAGTCTGACGACGAGAATACTGTCCGCCGTGCGCGACAGCGGCAGGAGCGCCGCAGAGAGCATAACGGGCACGACCGCGCTCAGAATGGCGGAGCGCGTCGTCTTTTTCAGCGTAACCGCACGCCGTTCCCCGCGGTAACGGCGCAGTAGATAGACGAGCGCGAACAGCTCGGAAACGGTTACCGCGCCGAGGGCGCACGTTGCCGCGCGCACGGGCTCGTCGGGAAAACGCGCAACAAACAGCAACCCCGCGCCCGCCTTGAACATCTGCTCCACGATTTCGGAAAAAGCGGTGGCTGACATTTCGCTCTTACCCTGAAAATAACCGCGCAGTACCGAAATGACCGCCACGAAAAAAACGGACGGCGCAAGGGCGAGATAGCAGGCGACAAGCGAGCGATCGCCCTGCAGCACACTCATAAAAGGTGCGAACAGACACATGAGAAGCGTACCCGTAAGCCCGATGAGAGCGAAGAGCGGCAGCGCGGTTTTTACGACGCTTTCGCCGCTTCGCCCGAGCGCACGTTCCCCCGCCACCGCCTTAGACAGCGCGGACGGGATCCCCGCCGAGGAAAAGGTTAAAAATAACAGAAAGAGCGGGTACGCCATCTGATACAGCCCCGTTCCGTACCCGCCGAGAAAGCCCGTGAGCGGAATCCTGTACGCCGCTCCGATGAGCTTGGAAAGCAACGAACCGAACGTCATCACCGCCGCGCCCTTTAAAAACGTTTTATGCTTCATAAATGTAAATCTTCTCACTTTTCTTGTTGCAAACAAAAAGAAACGCCGTAAGTCGCTAAGGTCGTAACGGCGCTTAACGGCGGTGAATCCCGCCGTGCACCGTTTCAACGTCAGCCTCACAGGATCCCGCTCGGCAGAACGGCATCGTCCCGCCCCCTCGTGCAATGGGAGAACCTGCGCGGCAGAGGGTGGGATCGTTATACGTTTCCGTAGACCTGTCCCTCCCCTCCCTTAAACGATAAGGGAGGGCAAGTGAGTGTGGTAGCGCAAGTACGTTCTCACTCGAATTGATTTGCGATAATATCCGCCGTCAGACGGGCGAGCTTGACCGCAGACGCTTCCATGACCGCGCCCTCTTCCGCAGAAAGCAGCAGCACCGCACCGAGACAGTCGCCGTTCGACACGATGGGCACCGCCACCTGTGCCGTATAATTGTTTTCGCCGTCCTCGGTAAGCGTGAGCATTTCGCCCCCCTCCGACTTATTGGCAAGATAATTTCTACGCGTATTCATAAGGTCGGTCAGCGCGGACGACACCGTCTTGCCGATCAACGCTTTTTTGTTCGTTCCCGCAGCGCTCAGCACCGAATCCGTGTCGGTAATGGCGGCGAGATATCCGCTCTGCTCATTCAGCGACTTTGCCGTGCCCTCAGCAAAGCGTTCGATGGACGCGATGGGCGAATACTTTTTCAGCATCAGCTCGTCGCGGTCGGTAAACAGCTCCAAGGGGTCGCCCTCGCGAATGCGAAGCGTCCTCCTGATTTCTTTGGGAATAACCACCCTTCCGAGTTCGTCGATTCTTCTTACGATTCCCGTTGCTTTCATTTTCCAAATCCTCCGTATACTGTCATTATGCGAAGTAGAAAAATTTCTATGCGGAAAAAATATCATATTTTAACAAAAAAGCCTTTCCCTTGCGGAAAGGCAAAATATCCAACGTATTTTACAAATCGAGCGTTTCTTTATAAAGCACGCTCTTGGGTACGCCGCGGTCGCGGGCGGCAAGTTTTAACGCCTCTTTCTTGTCGTACCCCTGCCCCATATACGCCGAAACGTGCTCGCGCACGGACAGCGCATTGAGCGGATTTTCCCGTTCGGGCGCGCCCTCCACCAACAGTACGTACTCGCCGCGCTTGTCGCCCGCCAAGCCCTCTTTCAGCGTAAACGGAACGCTCTCCTCGTGGATCTTCGTTATTTCCCGAACGGCGACGGCGCGGCGATCGCCGAACACCTCGTACATACACGAGGCGTAATCGTCCACGTCCTGCGGAGCGGCATGGAACACAAGCGTCTCGCGCGAATCGCGGTAGCGTTCGAGCGCTTTTACGCGCTCCCCCCTCTTGTCGGGCAAAAAGCCCGCAAAAGTGAACCTGTCCGCGCTCAGCCCCGACAGGACGAGAGCGCACAAAAAAGCGCACGCCCCCGGTAAAACGGTAAACCGTTCGCCCGCCTCGGCAAGCCGCTTTACGACCTCTGCGCCCGGATCGGATACGACGGGCATTCCCGCGTCCGATACGACGCATACCTCCCTCCCCTCGCGGGAAAGCGCGATGATCTTTTCCGCCGCCTCGCGTTCGTTGAACTTATGGCACGGGTACAGCGGCTTCTTGATGCCGTACGCCGAAAGCAGTTTGAGCGTATGGCGGGTATCTTCGCAAAAAATCGCGTCGGCGGCACGTAGCGTTTCGAGCGCGCGCAGCGTGATGTCCTTTAAGTTTCCGATCGGTGTCGCCACGAAATATATCATACGGTTGCCTCGTTCTTTTCATTTACCGCCTCGGGTAAAATTTCTATCCCCGATTTGCCGCCCTTGGTGCAGGCAAGCAACATCAGATAGGGCTTCAAGCCCTTTCTGCCCGAAACGAATTGCAGTTTTTTGGGTTCCAGCCCCGCGCTCTTGCACGCGAAAACGACGTCGGCGGCGCGGTCGGCACGGTGGCACAGAACGAACCTGCCCCCGAATTTCAGACAGCGTTTGGCGCTTTGGACGAGCTCTCCGAGCGAAAGTTCCAACTCCTTTCTGCACGCCGCTTTTCGGGGATTCGCATTTTCAAAGCCGCCCTTCTCGTAAGGAGGGTTACAGAAAATCAACGAAAACGCTTCGGTATAGTCTGCGGATATCTCCTGCACGCGCACGTTTTCCACGTGAAAATCCAGCCCGTTGAGGGCAAGCGTTTCTTCGTTCAGCTCTGCGAGCTCTTTTTGCATTTCGAAAAACGTAACGCTTTCGATCCCGGTATTTTCGGCATAGAAATGCAGTCCGACGATTCCGCTGCCTGCGCAGAAGTCGGCAACCCTTTCCCCTTTTTTCGCCGTTACAAACCTGCTTAAAAGCACCGAGTCGGAAGTGAAACGGTAAAGTTCGGTATCCTGTATGATTTTTAAATTACCGACGCCGAGATCCTCAACAACTTTCATGATTTTTATATAACGAAAAAAAGCGCGGAACTGTCCGCGCTTTTTTTAAGCCGTCTTACTCCGCTTTGATAGCGCCCGTAGGGCAGCCGTCTTCACAAGCGCCGCAATCGATGCACACGTCGGGATCGACAACGTAAATGTCGCCCGGCGCGATCGCTCCAACGGGACAGGTGTCCGCGCAAGCGCCGCAAGCAACGCATTCGTCCGTAATCTTGTGAGCCATAACAGTTACCTCCGTAAAATCTTACCATGTACTGGTAATTGTATTATACCACAAAAAAACAAATTCGTAAAGACTTTTCGCCAACTTTTTTATTTTTTAATCTTCGCCGTCGTCCTTGTCGCTTTCCGCGTTCTTCTTGAATTTCAAGTCGGAAATCGGAAAATCGCGATACACCGTCGCGCCGTCCTTTTCGATGCGCACGCGCACCGTCATCGAAAGCATATTCGTGGAGCACACCGTTCCCTTGCCTTCGGGCGTGCCCACCGTACCGCCGATCTTCGGCATCTGTTTGTACGCCTCCGCGTAATAATCGTTTTCGTACGACAAACAGCACATCAGCCGCCCGCAGAGCCCGCTCACCTTTCCGGGGTTCAGCGAAAGCCCCTGATTTTTTGCCATTTTGATGCTGACCCGACGGAAATCGGACATACTGCCCGCACAGCAACACGCTCTGCCGCAGGGCGCGATGCCGCCCAGCAGCCGCGTTTCGTCGCGCGCACCGATTTGCCTGAGCTCGATACGCACGTGGAAAACGGACGCCAGATCCTTGACGAGCTCACGGAAATCCACTCTGCCCTCCGCCGAAAAGCTGAACGTAACCTTATTTCCGTCAAAGGAAAATTCACAGTCTACGAGCTTCATCTGCAAATCGTGTTTTTCGATCTTTTCCTTGCAAATCCGCATTGCCTCGCCGCGCCGCTCTTCGTTGCGTCTGACCTGTGCTTCGTCCTTTTCGGTAGCAATGCGGATAATGGGCTTTAAGGGGGATACGATCGCCCCGTCATCCACATCCCGCTCGGGATCGACGACGACGGCGTATTCCAGCCCCTTAGCCGTTTCCACCACCACGCCCTGTCCCTTTTCGGGCGTAATCTTTCCCGCACTGAAATAGTAGGGCTTACAACCTTTTTTAAATTTAACCGCAACGACCTTTGCCATGTATGATCACCTCTGTTTTTGTTGTTTCGGGAATTTATCCCTTCCCCTCCCGTACTCTCAACGCGTAGACGTACAGGCACTGCGCAAAATTCGCGTTAAAGCCCGTTTCTCGCTCCGCCTCGGTAATAAGCTCCGCCGCATTCAGCAGCGCGCCCGCAGAGTACCGCCCCGCGCACGCCTCTATCTCCTTTCCGCCGAGCGCCGCGTACTTTCTTTGCCCCGTTCTGAATAAGAGCATATCGCGCACGGTCAGCCGAAGCGCCGCGAAAAACGCCTTTTTATCCTTTCTATCCCCCGCCGTGCGGCAGGTCTCTTCGAGCGCCTCCTCTTGAAACAGGGCAAGGGCAAGACGGAAATCCTCGCCGTCGCCCACAAGCTCCTCCGCCAGAGAATATACGCCCCCCGACGCCGCTGCCGCGCGCCGCAAGCCCTCTTCGCCCGCATGGTTGCGCTGCAATGCTTTCAGCACCGTCTCTTCCGAAAAGGGCGCGACCGTCAGCTTGCGTACACGCGATAAAACGGTGGGAAGCACCGCGCTTTCTCCCGTCGCGCCGATCAGAAAATACACGCCCTCGGGCGGTTCTTCGACGACCTTCAACAGCTTGTTCTGCACAAGCGCCGACGCCGCATCGAACGCGTCGAGCACGAACAGCTTTTTATCCTCTTCCACCGGGCGCAAAGCGCTTTCGTCGATAATCCGCGCCGCATCGTCCGCCGTAAGTTTATTGCCCTCTGCAGGCAAAACGATACAGTCGGAAAACGTCTCCGAATCGATGAGCCGCTCCGTCCGACCGCTGCTTTGAAAAAACGCTTTTGCGCATTCCTTTAACAGCGCGCGCAGATATTTGGCGTCGGGAAATACGATAAGCGTCGCGTGCGAGGGCTCTCTCATCGCCCGATATGCGGTTGTCGTGCGCAGCAGTTCTTTCACGCTTCCTCCATGAACACCGAAACCGTACCGTCTTTCAAGCCGAAGGTGTTTTCTGCCTGCGAAAGACGGCGCAACGTCTCCTCCGAAAACCGTTCGCCTCTTCTCACGAGCGGCACGCACGGGGGAAATATCCCCGCGTCCGCCGCCGCCGTCCTGCCCAGCGCCTGCATGAGGGGAACGCGCTCCGTCCGTTCGGATACGACGCCCGCGCGGCAAGCTTCTTCTTCCGCTTTCCCGCGCGGCAACCCTGTCAGTAGCCGTTCGAGTTTTTTTAACTCCCCCTTCTTGGTTGCGGGGGAACAGTAAAACATCAGATAGTTCCCGTCGTTGAATTCGGGATACACGCCGTGCAATTCGAGATACGTCTGCGCGTTCTTCGCCTCTCTTCCGAACGGCACGACGATCTTCGTCCAATCGTCGTTCTTGATCGCTCCGACGCGCACCTTCGTCTTCTCCGCAAGACGTTCGACGGCTTCGTTGCGCGGATACAGAATCGCTTCCTCCACGCTCTTTAAAATGGGATAGGAAGGAGAACTCGTACGGAAGAGCCCGACGCCCTCTTCGAGCGCGTCCGCCCATTCCTCGTTTGCGCTTACCGCCGCGCCCTGCGTGAACGCGGGTAGCGATTTATGCAGCCCGTCCACCCACATATCGGCATAGCGCCCCGCATACTTCTCGGTAAAATGCAGGTGCGCGCCGTGCGCGCCGTCGATAACGAGCGGCTTTTTCTGCCGCGTACAGATTTCGCGGGCGAACTCCAGATCGGGGAAAAACCCATAATAGTCGGGGGATATCAGAAGCAGCGCGTCCGCCTGCGCGAGCGCCTCCTCCGTCTCCTCCCGCTTGGGCTGTAAAAAAATCCCGTCCTTGCGGTGTGCGGGCGTGAATACCGTTTGCAAGCCCAGAATCTCACATCCGCCGAGCACGCTTCTGTGGCTGAACGGCGGACACGCCACGCGCTTTACGCCCCGTCGTCTGAGAGCATACAGCATAGCGTGCACGCCGCAGGTGCTGCCGTCCGTCAGATAAAAAGTCTGTGCCGCGCCCAAAATACGCGCCGCCTCGCGCCGGCTCTCGGCAATGACGCCGTGCGGTGAATACAGGTTGTCCGAATAACCGAGTTCGGTAATATCTTCCCCTGCGCGCTTGTGTCCGGGGGTGTGAAAAGACACGTGCTTTTTTTGCTCTTTCAGCATTTGTCCGATGGCGCCGCGTTTCATTCCTGCGCCGTATTGCCGTATGCCTTTAAGAGATACGCGATAAAATTCACCGTTTCATAGCGCAAATCGCCCTCGCGGTCGCCGTTGTCGAACAGCGTCAATACGATTTTTTCGGAGGATTTCACTTTCTCTCCCCCGACTTCGTCTTCATAAAAGAAAAGATTGCGCAAGTTCGTCAGATTCTCCATGCGAAACCCGATTTTATACACGTTTTCCTTCGTCGTTTCTTCGCCGATCAGAACCGTCGTCTTATATTCCGCATAGGGCAGCGTGCCGTCTTCTATCTTTTCCGATACCGTCAAATAGTCCGCTTTGAGTTTAATCAGTCGCTCGCGTTCGAGCTTGACGCCCGCTTCCTTCTGCTTCGCCTTGCGGAAGCGCTTATCGTTGCCGTTACGCGCCAAAAACGCTTCGCGCGTCTTTGCTTCGTCCGGCTCTTCCCGCGTCAGACCTGCGCCGAAAAACGCCTCAAGGTAGGCTTTGCAATCGTTTAAAAAGTCTTCGGGATTGAGGAACATGCCCATTTTTTCATACTGCGTTCCCCCATCTACCAGCCCCATCGCCGCTACGTCGTCCAAGCGGGAGGAGGTCGGATTCCCGTCCTTGTCCGTCGTCTTGTAGTCGGACACGAACATAACGCGTCCTTCGCCGGCGGAACGCCGCGCCGTGAATACCGCACCGCCGTAAATTCCGCCGTCGGAAAACACCTCGGTACCCGTGTTAAGGATATCGTACGAAAACGTGCCGTTCTTTGCGATCGTATCGCCGAACTTCGCGTAGTCCCCGCCCGTGGAAAGACCGTTATACGCATAAACCATATACGTCTGTCCGTCGGTAGCCCGCGTTGCGATCATGGTAAAAAAAAGAGCGAGCGCAAGCGCCGCCGCCGCAATGGCGGCAAGAATTTTCAGCCAATCGTACGAAAGCATGTTCGAAAGCCGTTGTTTGGTAATGCGTGCGTCCATAAAGCCCCCCGTTTACGTATCGTTTTTTGTTGTAAACCGTTGCGCGAATTTATTTCGCGCGTCGGCTTACAACCTTAATCGTCTTACGAAACGTTCTTTCGTGCGAAAGAACGTTTCGTGATTTACTTCTTCGGTTTCATCGTCGGGAAGAGCAGCACGTCGCGGATGCTTGCGCTGTCGGTCAACAACATAACGAGGCGGTCGACACCGAAGCCCAGCCCGCCTGTCGGCGGCATACCGTGTTCGAGCGCATCCAAAAAGTCCTCGTCCACTTCCGCGTTCGCGCCCTTCGCGCGCTTCTTTTCTGCCTGCGCGCTCATGCGGGCGCGCTGGTCAATGGGGTCGTTCAGCTCGGAAAACGCGTTGCCCAGCTCCATGCCCATCGCGAAATATTCGAAACGTTCCGTCATAAGAGGATCGCTCGGCTTACGCTTTGCAAGCGGCGAAATCTCTACGGGATAATCATAAATAAAGGTAGGCGTTATCAACTTGTCCTCGACGTATTTATCGAAGAACGCCGCCAGGATATAACCCTTGGTGTCCTTTCCCTCTTCGAGCTCGACACCCTTTTCCTTCGCAACCGCCTTCGCCTCTTCGTCGGAAGAAATCGCGGAAAAATCGACGCTCGAATAGGTTTTTACCGCTTCCGTCATCGTCATGCGCTTCCACTGCCCGAAGTCGAGCTCCTGCCCCTGATATACGAATTTCGTCGTACCGAGGGTTTCGAGGGCGACCGTGCGATACAGATCCTCAACAAAGTTCATCACGTCGATATAGTCCCAATATGCGCGGTAAACCTCCACCGTGGTAAACTCGGGATTGTGCGAAGAGTCCATGCCCTCGTTGCGGAAAATCCTGCCCATCTCGTATACGCGTTCGAAGCCGCCGACGATCAAACGCTTTAAGTACAGCTCCGTTTCGATACGCAAATACATATCGAGGTCGAGCGCGTTGTGGTGCGTCTTAAACGGGCGCGCGTCCGCCCCGATTTCGAGCGGCAGAAGAATGGGCGTGTCCGCTTCGATAAAGCCGTGCGTATCGAGATAGCCGCGAATGGAACGGATGATCGCCGCGCGGCGGAAGAAAGTCTTGCGCACGTCCTCGTTCATAATGAGGTCGACGTGCCTGAGACGGTACTTCATGTCTACGTTCGTAAGCCCGTTGTGCTTTTCGGGCAGAGGCAAGAGCGCCTTCGACAGCATTTCGAGGTGCGTTGCGTGAATCGTAACCTCCCCCGTCTGCGTCTTGAACACGGTACCGCGGACGCCGACGATGTCGCCGATGTCGTAGTCCTTTTTATACGCGGCGTAAACGTCCTCGCCCACGTCCTGTCGGGTAATGTACAACTGAATCTGCCCGTCGCGGTCGGAGATATGGGAAAAGGACGCCTTGCCCATAATGCGGCGGGACATCAGTCTGCCCGCAACGGACACCGTCTTTCCCTCGTACGCCCCGTAATTTTCTTTGACGGCTACGGACGACGCATCCGTCCCGTACTTCGTCTTCTGATAGGGATCGTTCCCTTCGGATACGAGCTTCTTTAACTTTTCACGGCGGACGAGCGCCTGCTCGGCAAGCTGCTCTTCCTGCGTCTTATTCTCTTCCATGTTTTTCCTTTTATTCTATCTTTAAAATTTTAAGTCTGTATTCGCCGTTGGGCGCCTTCACCGTTACGGTTTCGCCCTTTTTGCGGCGCAAGAGCGCCGCGCCGACGGGGGATTCGTTGGAGATGATTCCCTTCATCGCGTCCGCCTCGGTGGTACCCATGATCGTGTAAACCGTCCGTTCCTCCATATCTTCGTCGTAAACGGTAACGACGGAACCGATATGCACGAGCGAATTGTCCTCGGACTCCTCGATAATTTCGGCGTTGCGGATTTTATATTCGAGCTCCGCGATCTCGCCCTCGTTCGACGCCTGCTCGTTGCGCGCTGCGTCGTACTCGGCGTTCTCGGAAAGGTCGCCGTGGCTGCGCGCTTCCTGAATGCGCTCTACGATTTCCGCACGCTTTACCTTGGTAAGGTATTCGAGCTGTTTCTTCGCCGCGTCGAACCCCTCTTTCGTCATATAAAATTTGTCTGCCATAAATAACCCCTTCGCGCCTCGGCGCTTCGTTTTTGATTTTTTTCGGGAAAAATCCGAAAAAAAGGATAAAGACGACCGTGATTCCCCTCATTCGGAACCACGGCAGTATTTATACGCCCATATTATAGCGGATTCCAAAGCATTTGTCAACCACTTTCGACGCGTAATAAAACGCTTGCTTTTTTTTCGCCGTTCGGATATAATAAGCGTATGTTTCGCATCTGGGCAAAAGTTTTAACGGAAGAACATATCGAACGCCAATTCGTGTACGAGAAAGATACGAAATTTGCTTATTCGCGCTTTTTCGATTATCTTGCCGAAATCTGCACCGCGCTCGACGTGCCCACCCCCGTGCTTTTAAAAACGCACGTGTTCAACTTTGCGAAATTCAACCACGTCGTATTCCGCCCCTCCGATTTTATGGAAGCCGTGTCGTTCGATAAATTCGTATTGGAAAACATACTGTAACGCCATCTGCCGAACCGGTAGCGCCGTTACACTTGTAATGCAAAAAAAGCTCTCGGAAAACCGCCCGAGAGCTTTTCGTTATGCGTTTCACGCCTCCGCTATTCGGAGCCGCGTTCAAAACTACCGATTCTGTTGGCTTTGAGCGCATCGTTCCACAGCCCGCCGTTTGCAAATTTCAAACAGTACAGGGGCGCACCCTGCAACTCTTCCCCGTAAAGACGCAGATAAACGTCGTATTTTCCTCTTTCAAGTTCAGGTACAATGTTAAAGACAAGCTCTTCTTTCACGGTTATTTCTCCGATTTCGACAATCAAAGCCTCCGCCCCCGTCCGATCGGTAAATATCAGTTTTGCACGCTTCTTTTTATTCAGGTTTCCAAACCCGACGTTATCCAACGTAAGGCGGACGTTCAGCTTTGCAGACAAGTCCGAATAAGTAAATACCGAGTTTTTCAATACAAATCGGTATCCCAAACGGTTTTGTATGTAATGAAAGGCGGTTTTGCCGTAATATAGTGCGTCTGCTCCGCATTCCTGCGAATAAAAGCTGTTTTTCCACTTTGCGATCACTCTGTTATCCCACTCTATATTCAAATAACTTAAATGAATTTTATTCATTTCGGGCAAGCACGTTTGAATATCGTGAAGCGGGCTGTCGGGAACGGTTACTTCGCCGCCGAACGGCAAATGAGAATTTTGACCGCTTAAAAATTTTATATCGCGCTCCCTGTTCCCATACGTGCCCAAATCACTCTCGGAACCCAGATATCCGTCGTTGTATAAGCCCAATCTATAAGCCTTTTCTTCGGGAGAAATAGAAATTTCCGCGATTTTGTCGGACGTTACGCCGAGATAATCGTATATCATTTTAGGCGTCCTCACCAACACGGGTATTTCGGAAGCGTTCGTTAAAAAGGCGTCTACGATCGGAGTTATATGCGCCGCATTTGCCGCCGCGCTCGTATGCATTTCACCCCATGGACCGATAAGCCCAGTTTCTATCGCCGTAACCGTATTCGCGTAACGGTTGAGCACCGAGGCGATCTGTTCGACGTGAACCAGCATTACGTCAAGTGCCGGCTCCTTATTCGCACCGCCGTTATAGCCGGGGTCGTAAGCAAATCTCACCACTGCGTTTTTGTCGTTCTCTTTCAGAGATAACAGCAACGAATCCAACCCGTCCAGCGCCTCTTCCGTGATAGGCTTGTCCGCCAAGTTGTTTACCGCCGACGAAAACGCACTGATATCGCAGCGCAAATGATAGAGCTGCGTTGACGCGTTTATTACGCCCTGATTGTACGCCACTCCGTTTTCATTGATTTTTACGTATAAAGGACGGTAAAATCCCTGATCGGGATTGGATATTTCCTCCGTGCTTTCCTCATAATCCAGATCCTGAACGTATTCTTTTCCTGCGTCGGCTTTCCTGCAGGCTACGCATCCCGCGGCAATCATCAAAGCCGACAAAAACATCGCTATCATTCTTGCTTTCATAGAAAAACACTTCCTTATGTCCTATGGGACTCCGATAAAGCAGGGATTATTTTTTCAAACCCAGCATCCTCATCGCGTAAGCTCTGTCCTGCGCGCCCTTCGTTTCGTCGTAAGCCGTCTCGCGCAAAATTTCCTTTACCCGCGCATTGTTCTTAAGCGCACCGCGAACGAAATCGTAGACGCCGACGTCCTTTTTCAACGCGTACAGGGCAAGCGACAAATCCGTCTGCAAATCCCCCTTCACGTAGCGGTAAACGTACGGGTGCACCGCAATCAGCCTTTCCATCAGCGCCCTGTCCTCGCGGTACTTTACGGGCGCATAGACGATACACGAAGGGTTCTTGTCGAGGATCTTCATTAAAAACGCCTCGTCGTTTTTCAGGCGGTTGGACGCAAATTCGAACGCGCGGTAGGTAACGACCGCATCGTAGACGAGCTCTTCGTCGTCGCGGAACTGCGGGGCGACGTACTCCAAGACCCTGCCGTGTATATTGACCAGCTGCTTTACGAAGTCGCGGTTATGCAGTGCGTCGTACGAAAAAATCGTAGCCACGCTGTGATTTTGCGAAATCGCCGCTCGCACCAATTCCATATCCGCCGCGTCCGCCGACACGCACCTGCCGTAGATGCGGTAGAGGAATCGTCCGTCGACGCTCAACAGTTTTAAGATAAATTCCCTGTCGGCATTTCCCTCGTCGCTCGGCTCCGTCTTTTCGTAAACGTTATCGTTTTGGGCTGCCGCCTGTTTCAAAACGCCGTCGTTCTTTTGCGGCGCCGCGGAAACGAATTCGCGGTCGGATTTCCATGCGGCGGGAATGGGCGGCAAATTGCCGTAATGGTTGCACGTTTCCGCCGCGAGCAGATACAGTTGCCTGTCGCGCTGCAATTCTTCGGACGCCTGCGCAAGAACATCGCCGTTGATTTTTACCGCCTCGGTAATAAATTCCCGATCGCCGCGCCACGCATCGGGAATCTCGGGCACGCTTGCGCAGTGCAGCGGAATTTTGATATACTGCTGCACGTGGTCTACCGTGATGCGCTCGATTCCGTAGTCGTTCTCCTTTTCGAAGCGCATAAATTTGAGAAATTCCTCTTTCGTGTTAAATTTCATGTAATCCGCCATTCTTTTCTCCTTCCTATATAGTCGTTATTTCTTTTTCAACAACACCAACGTCTCGACGTGCTTCGTCTGCGGGAACATATCAAAAGGCTGGACTGACACGAGTTCGTACGCTCCGTCGGATTTTACCGCAGAAATCAAAGCGCCTTCTGCATTCTCTTGCAGCGTACCCATAAGCAACCCCAAATCGCGGGCGAGCGTTGCGGGATTACAGGAAATCAAAATCACCTTTTCCGCACCGCTTTGCAAAATCGCGTTCAGTACGCTACGAGCAATGCCCGCGCGGGGCGGATCGAGCACCAGCACGGCGTTCTTTTCTTTTTTCAACACACCTTGCAATTCATCTTCCACCCTGCCGACGATATTCGTCATCTTACCCGAAAGCCCGTTCGCTTTTTTCAGACGGTCGGCACATTCGCTCGCTTCGGCAACGACTTCGATCCCGTACGCGCGCCTGCACTTTTTCGCAAACATGGCGGTAAGCAGACCTCCGCCGGCGTAACAGTCTACGACCACGTCCTCCGCGTCCGCAAGCGCCACGGCGCGCTCGTACAGCTTGGCACGCACGTCGCCGTTGATCTGCACGAACGTTTCCGCTCCCGCCTCGAACACGATGCCCGCTTCCCTGCACTCGTACACGGGGCTTCCCTTCAACAGGCGGAATTCCTCTCCGAAAATCACGTTGGTGCGCTTATCGTTAAAATTCAGAAAGAACCCGTAGTCGCTGAAAATACCGTCAAGTAAGAAAAGAAGAAAATCAATTCCCTTGATTTCCCGCTCCGCCGCAACGAGCACAACGAGAAATCTACCGTTCAGCTCGCGCACAACGAGGTGTCTGAGCGCGCCCTTGCCCGTCGCTTCGTCGTAGCCCTCGAGTCCGCAGGTGTCCGCAAACCGTTTGATCGCCGCAATCACCTTACCCGCCCATTCGGGATGGATAGGACAATCGTCCGTTTCGACGATGCGGTGCGTCCTTTCGGCATAAAACCCCGCAACGAGCCTGCCGTCCCGATTGCCGAGCGGCAAAATCAACTTGTTTCGATAGCCGAATTCCCGCCCGCTCGCCACGCACGGGGACACCGCCGTTTCGATCCCGCCGATTTTTTTCAGCGTATTCTTTACGAGCTCCGTTTTAAAATCCAGCTGGTTGCGGTAACGGATATGCTGCAATTGACATCCGCCGCACTTGCCGAACACGCGGCAAACGGGACGAACGCGCTCTTCGGCGGGAGTATGAAGTTCCTCGATCCTGCCGTACGCTACGCGCCCCTTTACCGACAAAATACGGACAAGCGCCTTTTCCCCCAAATAAAACCGAGGCGTGAACACCGTAACGTCCCCGCATCGCGAAACACCTTCGCCGTTGGTTCCGAGCCGCTCGCATACGAGCGTAAGCAAATCGTTTTTTTCCATCCTCTTTCCCCCTTACGAAAAAACCCGCTGCGGAAAACCGAAAAAGCGGGTTGTGTCGAACTTCGAGATTATCTGCGTCCTCTTCCGCCGCGGGGTCCGCCCATCGGAGGTCGGGGTCCGCGGGGACCTCCCATCGGTGGACGGGGTCCTCCGAACGGTCCGCGCAACATAGGCGGTCTGTGCATCATGAGACGGGGCGGCGGCGGAGGCATGAAGGGTCTGCCGAGCAGCCTCCTGCCGAGAATCAGATGCGGATTTCCGAACGGTCTCATACAGTAAGGGTCGAGATAATACCTGCCGCTGCGGTAATATAGCTGCCGCGTGAGTCCGCCGATCAAACTGACCGCAACCAGAGTACCCAGCGCCCCGACCGCTGCGGACGCCGCGTCGACGCCCGGACTTTGGGGCTGCGCGGTCTCATACGAAGCCGTATCCGTATAGGATGCCGACGCCGCGGAAGATTTGCGGAGCGCGTGTCCGCAAGAGGGACAGAACGTCATATCCTCCCTGACGGACGTGCCGCAATTGGAACAAAAATTAGCCATACCCTTCCCCTTTTCGTTACCCGTTCGGTTCCGAACGACTATTGCTTTTTTAATATACCACAATTGATACCGCAAGTCAAGTAAAACGTTACGCCTCGTTTGCGCCCGACGTTTGCACGGCGCTCGCTGATCCAAAGCGCGGAGATCGCCGCGAAAAACCCCGTCGACTACGAGGCGAGAAGCAACATTATGCAGACGGCGACCTTGGCACGAAAAAAGGGGCTTTCGGTCCGTTAAATCAATAATCGTCGGTAAAGCGGTGCTTTACGCCCGCTTCATCCTTATATGCGATCACTGTTTTCAGCGTAACGTTCTCTACGCTCTTAAAAATATTCTGCTCGATTTCGGGATCCTCCCCTGCAAGGACGGCAATCAGCTCCTTCACCTTTTTACGCTTGGAAGCGGACTCCTTCGTTTCGCACGAAGCGCAGTTTTCCGTGAACTTACAGGCGCATTGCAGAAAGCTCAAATCATTGTAATCGCGCCACGCCGTTATATCCTTTTCGCGGATGAGATACATGGGGCGGATCAGTTCCATCCCCTCGAAATTTGCGCTCTTCAATTTGGGCATCATCGTCTGCACCTGCCCGCCGTAAAGCATTCCCATCAGAATGGTTTCGATCACGTCGTCGTAGTGGTGCCCGAGCGCAATTTTGTTGCACCCCAGATCCCTTGCCTGATGATAAAGATGCCCCCGCCGCATTCTCGCGCAAATATAGCAGGGAGATTTTTCGATACGAAACACGCTGCCGAAAATGTCCGTTTCGAAAATGTGCACGGGAATGTTCAGCCGAGCGGCGTTATTTTCGATCGCCTCCCTGTTTGCGTGGCTGTACCCCGGATCCATAACGAGAAATTCGAGCGCAAACGGTACTTTGTTGTGCAGTTGCAACTCCTGAAAGAGCTTGGCAAGCAAAAAGGAATCCTTGCCGCCCGACATGCAGACGGCGATTTTATCGTTCGCTTGGATGAGGTCGTATTCCTTGATCCCCTTCGTGAATTTCGAAAACAGGCTCAATCGGAATTTTTTTCGAAGGCTCTCCTCCGCTTTTTCTGCCGCGTCCGTCCGTACGGACGCTTCGTCGCTTATGCGGTTCAAGTGCGGTTTCCCCCTTTCATCAAATCTTTGACGACTTCGCCCGCAAGAATCAGCCCGACCACGGGCGGAACGAAGGCGACGCTTCCCGCCACTCTCCTGCCGGACTTGCCCGCTTCCGCGCTTGGGGCGGGTTTTAACGGCTCCTCCTCCGAATACACTACCTTGACCCCGACGATCCCCCGCTTTTTCAGCTCCCTGCGCATGACCTTTGCAAGCGGGCATACGGAGGTTTGGGAAATATCCGCAACGCGGAACGCCGTCGCGTCCAACTTATTGCCCGCGCCCATGGAGCTGATAACGGGCACGCCGCATTTTTTTGCGTTTTCAATCAACGCAAGCTTGCCCGCAACCGTATCGATAGCGTCGACGACGTAGTCGTAGCGCGTAAAATCGAAGTCATCCTGCGTGTCGGGCAAATAAAACGTTTTGCGCGCCGTAACGGCGCAAGCGGGGTTGATTTCGGCAATGCGCTCGGCGGCAACGTCCGCCTTGTACCTGCCCAGCGTTGCGTGTGTTGCGATGATTTGGCGGTTGATATTCGTAATGCTTACGACGTCGTTGTCCACCAGCTCGATCGCCCCCACGCCCGAACGGGCGAGCGCCTCTGCGGCATAGCCGCCTACGCCGCCCACGCCGAACACCGCCACCCGCGAAGCGGCAAGCTTTTGCAAGGCATCTTTGCCCAGTAATAATTCCGTTCTCGAAAACTCGTTCAACATTCTTTCACCGTAAAAAAGAAAGACCGCCGTCTTTCTTTTCCGCCGCTTTACGTTATTTTTATTCCCGAAAAAATCCGAAACCGCGCAATATCGTCCGACGCCGCGGTCAGAACGTATACATCGCCCGCAACGGCAACCTGCTCCGTCTTTAACGCCCGCCCTTCCGTTTCGGTTTTCGAAGGACGGAAACTCTTTCCGTCCGATTTTTTAAACAGGCTCTCCTTTTCCGTCCACTTGCGCAGCAGAAACTCTTTCCTTCCCGCGCTCAGCTGCGCGTACGCGGCATACTCCTTCACCGTCAAAATTTTTTTGGCAAGCCGCTTGTCCTTGATTGCGTCCGCCGCCTCGATATCCACCCCAACGGGCTGGCGCGACAGCGCGACCGCGACGGCGTTTTTGCTGTGCGAGAGCGAAAATTCACACCCCGCGCAGCTCCACTTTCCGCCCGCGCTCCGTTCGAACGAAAGGCGGTCGATAGAATATCCGAAGGTATGTTTCAGCCCGTATTCGAGCAATTTCCACACGGCGTACTTCTGCCGTTTCACCGCAGAATTTGTACAACCTGCGATCTCCTCCTGCCGCAGGTCGGGAAGAACGGACACGAAGGAGCATTCCTCGGGAATTTCAGCAACGTAAACGTCGAGTACGGGGAAATTCCGACGATCCGCAAGCAACGCCTCCGTCTGCGGAGAGTACTTTTCGCCGTAGGCGCATTCGTGGGCAGAGCGCCCGAAATTTTGATTGTTTCTGCGATTATCCCCAAGAGCGTCTGTTGCTTTCATTCCCATATTTCCGTTCTGCAGCAAGCTGCGATATACCTTTAAAGTATACCATATCGATAATACAAAATCAACCGCTATCGTTTGATTTTCAGTCTGAAAACGGAAAATTCCTACGCCTGTATTTTCCAAACGCCGAATCACAAGAACAAATCCCGAGTCTTCCCGGAATATTTATCGAACGCGCGTAATTTAATCCATTCCAAGTTGCCGCGCATATCTGTCGACAAGCTCTTTCAAACGCTCCTAAGTTATTACTGCCCGCACGATCATGAATTGTTCGGCAATAAATTATTTTCTTACGGCAAGGCAAGAAAAAAACGGCGCATCCGCCGTTTATTTCCGATACTATTCATCGACCTCTGCAAAGCACGAGCCCCCGATAAATTCGCGCAAGAGCGAATTGCACGGAACCCACTTTTCGTCCAATTCCTTAAAGTATTTCAAAAACTTGATCAGCCTGTTTGCCATGATATAACAGGGACTGTCCGCCTTCACCTCGTACAGTGCGGGCAATGCGTACTTTTTTAGCACGCACATCTCGTACGTCAGGGCGGAATTATACACGTAGTTGCATCCCTCCTGATAGGGATAAATCCATTTAAACTCACCCCTGCGTACGCTCGGCCACATTTCGAGCGTACGCTCCGCCGACGCTCCGCGATACTTTTTGTCGCGAACGATTCTGCGGAGCAAACGAATATCGGTATAACTGATGGGGTTGTGATAATCTATATTGATCTGGAATTGCGGGGCAATATAAATCTTGAATTTCTGATGCTTGGGGATCCCGAACGATAAATCGTCGTTGAGGGCGTGGATCCCCTCGATGATAATGGGCGTGTTTGCGGAAATTCTCGTGGGGATCCCCTTCTCCGCCCTGCCGTTTCCGAACCGATAATCGGGCAGCTCCACCTCCTCGCCGTCGATGAGCGCCTGCATATGCTCGTTGAACAGCTTGACGTCCAGAGCGTTGATATGCTCGAAATCGGGCGCGCCGTCCTCGTCGACGGGAATGTCCTTTCTGTCCTTATAATACATATCGAGAGAGATACGCAAGGGATTGATCCCGCGGGACATCAGCTCGATCTTCAAACGGTTGGAGAACGTCGTTTTGCCCGAGCTGGACGGACCCGCAATGCAAATCAAGCGGATATTTTCGATATCGTCGGCAATAAGACCGCCGAGCTCGTGAAGCATTCCGTTGTGGAGCGTTTCGTTCAAATTGATGAAGTCCACCGCGCTGCTTTCCTCTACGCACTTGTTCATCTTGGCAATCAGTTCCGCGTTGCACAGCTTCGCCCATTTGTGCGCGCGCTTTAACACCTTTGCAAGCGTTGGCTCGTCTTTGAACGCAGGGATCTGTCCCTTGGACTCGTAACGCGGATACTGCAAGATAAAATGCCCGTCGTACATGAACATTTTATAGTCCTTTAAATACCCCGTGGAGGGAGTCATATAGCCGTACATATAATTGAGATAGTCTCCGCACCGATAGAAATGGCAGAATTTTTCGGGGCGATACTGCAAGGTCAACGCCTTGTCCGTCTGATTGCCGTCCATAAAGTATTCGTACGCCTCTTCCTTGGACAGCACCGTCTTTTCAAAAGGAATGTCCGCGGCGATCAGCCGTTCCATTTCCGCCTTGACCGCCGTCAGCATACTCTTTTCCATGGCGACCTTGGGCTCGATGACCGTTACCATGATCGAACGGGAAATCGCGTAGCTGATCTTAATCTGATATTCGGGATAAACGTTATGAAATGCCAACGCAATCAGATAACGCATACTTGTTTCGTATACCTTGACCGCATCGGACGAGTTTAAATCCAACGGTACGACGTCGCAGTCGTAGTTTAGCTCGAAATTGAGCTCCCTGAGGCGGTTGTTTACTTTGATTGCCATATAACGCTTTTCTTCGTCGTTCAGCAGTTTGATCGCAGGCGTACGCTCCTCTAATTGATAGGTTTTACCGAGAATATTGACCGAAAACATTGATTGTCCCCCTTTGCGGAATGCATGATTTTTATTTCTTGTATATAATATATTACCATATTTTCGTACAAAGTCAATACATCGGGCAAAATTTGTCGTCATGGATTTTTCATACGCACGCGCCCGCTTTATACGAAATAGCTCCGCCCGAATTCAATTAACTTTGTCAAACGATTTTTAAGCCAACGATAAAAACGAGCAGATAAAGTCTGCCCGTTTCGCATTTGCAAATATTACTCTACTTTTGAAAATTGATCTTTTCCGACAAAGCATAACGGACATTCGAAATCTTCGGGAACGTCTTCCCACTTTGTTCCAGGCGCAATTCCGCCTTCGGGATACCCCTCCTCCTCGTCGTATTCCCAACCGCAAACGTCGCAAACATATTTCATAGTATATATCTCCTTCTTTATTTTTAGTTTATGACTGATTTTTAATAATTTTGCGTGAACTTCAAAATAATTATTCGGATGAGCGCACACAGGACAAATTTCGGGCGTATTCATGCCAACGACGGTATGCACACGGTTGCGGCATTCCCTAAAACAAAAGTCAAGCATTTTTATAAACAGAAACGGATAGCTTTCTCCACCTGTTTTTTCAATGACAATACAATGCTTATGCACCCGTGCTTTGCAATTCAATCACTTTGGCATATATGCCGCCCTTTGCTTTGAGTTCCTGCGGCGTGCCTTGCTCTGCAACTTTACCGCCTTGCAAAACGACTATCTTTTCCGCCCCGTCTACCGTTCTCATACGGTGCGCTATGATAAGCACGGTCTTGTTTTGTATGAGTGCGGACAATGCTCGCTGTACTTCCGCTTCGTTTTCGGGATCGGCGAACGCCGTCGCTTCGTCGAGTACGATAATAGGCGCGTTTTTCAGCTTGAATAAGTCGATTTTTTAATATTTTTTCGCAAAAAATAAGGCTTACTCCTTTACGGAATAAGCCTTAAATTACTAAATACTGTGATTACCAAACACCAATTATCCGATACGATTACTCTCTCGGATTCTTGATATTAGCCTGAGCCGCCGCAAGACGTGCGATGGGCACGCGGTAAGGCGAGCAGGAAACGTAATCGAGACCGATATTGTGGCAGAACTCGATGGAGGAAGGATCGCCGCCGTGCTCGCCGCAGATACCGCAATGAATGTCCTTTCTCTGCTTCTTGCCGAGCTTCACAGCCATATCCATCAGCTTGCCGACGCCCGTCGTATCGAGACGCGCGAAGGGATCGCTTTCGTAAATCTTGTTCGCGTAGTACGAAGGCAGGAACTTGCCCGCGTCGTCGCGCGAGAATCCGAACGTCATCTGCGTCAAATCGTTGGTACCGAAGCAGAAGAATTCCGCTTCTTTGGCAATCTCGTCCGCAGTGAGCGCCGCACGGGGAATTTCGATCATCGTGCCGACTTCGTATTTGAGCTCTACGCCCGCTTTCGCGATCACTTCATCCGCAGTCTTAACGACAACGTTCTTCACATACGCCAATTCCTTGACTTCGCCGACGAGCGGAATCATGATTTCGGGAACAACGTTCCAATCGGGGTGCTTCTTCCGAATATTGATCGCCGCCTTAATAACCGCCTTCGTCTGCATAACTGCGATTTCGGGATAGGTAACGGTCAAACGGCAACCGCGGTGTCCCATCATGGGATTGAACTCGTGCAAATCCGCAATCAGCTGCTTGATCTGCTTCACGCTCTTACCCTGCGATTCGGCGAGCGCCTTGATATCCTCCGCGTCGGTGGGAACAAACTCGTGAAGGGGCGGATCGAGGAAACGGATGGTAACGGGCTGACCCTGCAACGCCTCCATCAAGCCCTCGAAATCCTTCTGTTGCATGGGCTCGATTTTCGCGAGCGCCGCTTCTCTTTCCGCAACCGTTTCGGAGCAGATCATTTCGCGGAACTTATCGATTCTGCCTTCGCCGAAGAACATATGCTCGGTGCGGCACAGACCGATGCCCTGCGCGCCGAACGCCGCAGCCTGCTTTGCATCCGCGGGCGTATCCGCGTTCGTACGCACGCCGATCGCCTTGTACTTGTCCGCAAGCTCCATGATGCGTCCGAAATAGCCGCTGTTGGGATCCGCGGGAACGGTGGGGATCAGGCAATCGTAAATGTTACCCGTCGATCCGTCGAGGGAAATGCCGTCCCCTTCCTTATAGACTTTGCCGCCGAGCGTGAACTGCTTGTTCTCTTCGTCCATCTTGATGTCGCCGCAGCCGGAAACGCAGCACGTTCCCATACCGCGCGCAACGACCGCCGCGTGCGAGGTCTGTCCGCCGCGCACCGTCAGAATGCCCTGCGCGTACTTCATGCCCTCGATGTCCTCGGGAGAGGTTTCGAGACGGACGAGCACGACCTTCTTGCCCTTCTTGCCTTCGATCACCGCGTCCTCCGCCGTGAATACGATGGCGCCCGCAGCCGCACCGGGGGAAGCCGCAATCCCCTTTCCTACGACGTTGTTCTTGTCTGCCTCCTTCAAAGCCTTCGGGTCGAACTGAGGGTGAAGGAGCATATCGAGACTCTTCGCGTCGATCTGCATCAGCGCTTCCTTCTCGGAAATCATGCCCTCGTCGATGAGATCGCACGCAATCTTGATTGCGGCGGCAGCCGTACGCTTGCCGTTACGGGTCTGCAACATATAAAGCTTTTCGTTTTCAACGGTGAATTCCATATCCTGCATATCGCGGTAATGGTTTTCGAGACGCTTGCAAACGAGCTGGAATTGCTTGTAAACTTCGGGGAATATTTCCGCCATTTTTTCGATGGGCATCGGAGTGCGGACGCCGGCTACGACGTCTTCGCCCTGCGCGTTGGTAAGGAATTCTCCCATGAGCCCCTTCTCGCCCGTCGCGGGATTCCGCGTGAACGCAACGCCCGTACCGCAGTTGTCGCCCATGTTGCCGAACGCCATCATCTGTACGTTGACCGCGGTACCCCAGCTGTAAGGGATGTCGTGATCCATACGGTAAATGTTTGCACGGGGGTTGTCCCACGAACGGAACACCGCCTTAATCGCCTCGAAGAGCTGCTCCTTGGGATCGTCGGGGAAGTCCTTCTTCAACTGCTTCTTATACTCTTTCTTGAACTGCGTTGCGAGTTTTTTCAAATCGTCCGCATCGAGCTCGACGTCCTGCGTAACGCCCTTCTTTTCCTTCATCTCGTCGATGAGTTTTTCAAAGTATTTCTTGCCGACTTCCATAACGACGTCGGAGAACATCTGAATAAATCTGCGGTAGCAGTCCCAAGCCCAGCGAGGATTGTTCGATTTTGCGGCGATCGTATTTACGACCGTTTCGTTTAAGCCGAGGTTTAAGATGGTGTCCATCATGCCGGGCATGGAAGCGCGCGCACCCGAACGGACGGAAACGAGAAGCGGGTTCTCTTCGTCGCCGAACTTCTTACCCGTGATTCTTTCCATCTTGTCGATGTACTCCAGAATTTCCTTTTGGATGGACGGATTGATCTGTTTGCCGTCCTCGTAATACTGCGTGCAGGCTTCTGTGGAAATGGTAAAGCCCTGCGGAACGGGTAACCCGATGTTGGTCATTTCCGCAAGGTTTGCACCTTTGCCGCCGAGAATCTCGCGCATCTGTGCGTTACCTTCGGTGAAAAGGTAACAATACTTTTTTGCCATGAAAAGTTTCCTCCTGATTAAGTCGAGTTTTATCATTTATCATTGTACAATATCCGTAAAAAAATTTCAAGTCCTTTCAGGAAATTTTTTGAAATAATCGAAGAAATTTTGATAAAGTTGAATTTCGAAATCCGAAATCATCGTAACAACGGGCGATTCCCGCCATACTTGCCCCTTAGAACTATAAGTACAGCTTATACCCGATATAAGGAATCCGTATACCCATTTTTTTGTTAACTATGATATAATAAAAAAAACGGAAATTATTTCCAAAGGAGAGCGTATGAAAAAATTAAAAACCCTGTTTCTCGTTGCCTTTCTTCTTTCCGTTTGCGCGCTGTGCTTTGCCGCGTGCAACAAACCGAAATCACTGCCGCAGATCGCCGCGCCCGAAAACATTCGGAAAGAAGACAATTTTATCGTCTGGAACGGCGTGGACGGCGCCGCGGGCTATACCGTAGAAATCGACGGCTCAACGTACCCGCTGGACGACGCCCGTTTCGACCTTTCGATTATTACCGACCCTGCCGATTATATTATCCGCATTAAGACCAACGGCGACGGCGTTACCTTTGCCGATTCCGGCTGGGTTTCGCGCAATTACCGCTACGAGATAGGCTCGTTCTCCTTCCGCCCGATCGACGGCAACAGTGCCTACGAGGTTTCGGGCGTCCTTTCCTTAAAGGACGGAAAGGCAAAGATCCCCTCCAAATACAACGGCAAGCCCGTTACGGCGATCGGCGCAGAAGCATTTAAAGACAATGAGGAGTTGACTTCCGTTGAAATCCCCGACGGCGTTACCGCAATTAAGGACGGCGCGTTTCAAAACTGCTCCGCGCTTACGAGCGCACCACTGCCCCAAACGCTGACGGCGCTCGGAGAGCACGCTTTTCAAAATACTGCGCTTACGAGCGTTACCATTCCCGACGGCGTTACCGAGCTGCCCGCCAACGTATTTCGCGCGTGCCAATCGTTGGAAAGCGTAACTCTGCCCGACGGATTAAAGGCGATCGGGAATTTCGCATTTCAAGTTTGTAGAAATCTGAAAACAGCCGTCCTGCCCGAAGGTTTGGAGTCCGTCGGAGAAGGCGCCTTTAAGTCCTGTACGAATTACGAACCGAATATCCCCGCTAACGTTCGGGAAATCGGCGGCGCGGCGTTCAGCGGCACGGCGATAAAAACCTTGACCTTACCCAAAGCGATTACCGCCGTGCCCTCCTTTACAAACTGCAAGCAGCTTTCCGAGGTTACCCTGCACGACGGCGTAATTTCTCTGCGCCCGAGCGCGTTTTCCGGCACGGCGATCACGAGTATCTTTATCCCCGACGGCGTTACCGAAATTTCGCAATCGGCATTTTCCGACTGTTCATTGCTCAAAGAAGTGCGTCTGCCGCAAGGTTTAACGGCAATTGCGCCTTACGCTTTTATGAACTGTACGGCGCTGGAAGAAATCGCCTTCCCCGAAACCCTGACAAGCTTTTCTTACGCCGAACCCGCGCCGTACGGAACTGAAACCCCATCCACCGCAAAAAGTGCATTTAAGGGTTGCACGAAGCTGAAATCGTTTAATATCGTAGACGCAGTAGATTACGTGGGAAGCGAAACGTTCCTTGACACGGCGTGGTATAACGCACAGCCGGACGGCGCGGTGTATTATGGGCGGGTATTCTATAAGTACAAGGGAATCGCCCCCGCAAATACCGAGCTCACCATTCGGGAGGGCACTGTTTGCGTTTCGCCCGAGGCGTGTTGCGAGCGCAATTCGTTCGGAAACACAAGAAACAACAACATCACAAAGGTTAACTTTCCCGAAAGCTTAACTATAATATACGACTATGCGTTTGCATCCTGCCGCCTGACCGAAATCATTATGTCCCCCAACATAACGACGCTTGGACGCGGCGCATTCGGAAAAATTTACGGCAGAATCGTTTTATCCCCCAAATTGCAGACGATAGGCGACGGAGCAATTGACTTTACCAAAGAATTTAAAGAAGCGTCGGGAGAAATATTTATTCCGAAAAGCGTGAAATATATCGGGATCAAGAACTTTTTCAACGTTGATTACTTGAACCTCCTCGTGTTCGAAGACCCGACGGGTTGGTATTGGAATACCAACAGCGGGGACGCCGATACGCGCAACCATGAATTGGAATTTTTGCGCGCCTACAACGGAACCCCCATTGCCGTGCCGATAGACGTTGCCACAGACTCCGAAAAGACTCCGAAGTTGTTTCTCCCCCTACAGAGTCTCACCGTTCCGAGCATTCGTTACCCCAGATTATTTAAACAATTATCATTAAATTAAGAAAAATTTATTTTAAAGGAGAACTATATATGAAACACCAAACCAGAAAGCTGGCTTTTACCTCGTTCGTGCTCGCAGCGATGCTGCTGCTTTGCGCCCTGTTTCCGCTGATTCCCATCAAGAAATCGGCAAGCGCGCAAAACGACCCCATCGACTCCGACCACTATGTCGCGTATATTACGCAGGACGAACGCAGCGCCGTACCCGATAATTTTTTAGTACAAAACTATAGGCATTATAGAAAAATTATATTGCCTTTGGTCGACTATGATGTTGTCGAGGCAACATTTGACAATTGCCTTAACCAAAGTTATGACTTAATTATCCTCGACTTCCAATACTCTTTATACGATGAACAACTGATGTATAAATGGTTAAACCCTTTTGAAGAATCCGCCATTCCTATCGTTTTAATACATTCCTATGGCGCAAGCGCTATTGAAACGATGAGTTACTTTCCTTTCCTTACTGCGGCAATCAGCGTAAACGAATGGGCAAACGGCGAATTCGGCTATTTGCTGCCTCGTATGGCAAAAAGCATATCTTATCGTTATGACTCAGGCACAACGGTCACTATTATCATCGATCATGCGTTTTATTATGAATATTTTTTGATTGGCGAAAACGAAGGTATCAACGAACTCGTTAATCTTATAATTAACGCTTTATACGGTAAAAACATATACGACTACCGCTTGATTCTGCAAATGGGCAACGGCGTGGCAACGGACGACTTTCTGATTATCGAACCTACCAATACGAGTTTCGAATCGGAATATACCGAAAGCATGAAAACGTTTACTTGCGGTAGCGAAATTTGTGCGGAATATCCCGGCGAACAGTTTTGCGGAATGACGACGATTCCGTTCAGCTTCACTTACGACTATTTTAAAGAAATCTACGAAAGCGGATACAGAGAATTTAACGCTTATCTCTTTGTTTCCTGTCTTTCCCTTCACTTCGGCGGTATACCTCCTTTCCCCTACGAAATCGACGGTACAGACGTAATAATCACCCCCGACGATATAGACAACGCCGTTGCGGGCGACGACACCGTTCCCCAATGGCTCGAAGATAAACGCAAAGCTTTCGGCGAATATCTGCTAAGCATAATCAATAAAATTTTCGACGGCGAATCAATAGAAGAAAAAAGCAGCTACTTCATTTACATTATTTAACGCTCAATCCCCCGCGGCAGAACGCCGCGGGGGAGATATTTTACGCCAAATTCTTTTTTCGGTAAATGACTACGCGCTGTCCCTCTTTAATAGGAAATTCCAGCTCGGGATTGTTTTGCGACACCTCTTCGGGCGATTTTTTCAGAGACTTTGCAAGCTCCCACAGCCCGTCGCCCGCGCGCGGAATATACACGCTGATGGCGCATTCCGATTCCTTGACCTCTTTTCCCTCTTCCGCTTTGGCTACGAATTTTCCCATAACCGTCCGCTTTTCGCAGCAGCAGATTTTCAGCGTCGCTTCCGCGTCGATTTCCCCTTCCTGCCGCTGGCGCGCCGCCATGGAGCACACCATCACGCTCACCGAGCAGTCGTCCGCGTCCACGGGCACGGAAAAGGGCAGGCTCATTTCCACCCCGCGGCACTCGCCGTCCGCCCCCTTTACTACGAGCGTGGCAAGCGCAACGCCCTCGATCCGCTTTCCGTCCTCCGCCGAAACGAGGTTCGCCTCCGCCCGTTGCAGCGTAACCGCTTGCAGGGTGTCGGAAAAATCCACCTTTGACGACAGCGCCGCTTTGCCCGATACGCGTTCGGTAATACGCTTGCATTCGCCCGCGCCCGTGCTGCTCGTCGTCTCGTACGACAGCGCAATTTCGTGCGTACGGGAGAACGCGTCGGTTACCGCGTCCACCGTAACCTCTTCATACACGCAGCCCTCTACTCCGAGGGTAAGCTCCGCCGTGATCTTGCACTTGCCGCGTTCTTCGTCGGTGTCCGCCTTGATATTTGCGCCGAGCACGCTGACGCGCACCTCCGCGCCCCGACCGATTGCCGCCTCCTCGCAGGGGATTTCGACTTCGAAGGGAACAAGTCGCTCGAAGGACGAAGGCGAGCCGTCGCCCTTTAACGCCAGAATTCCGAGATTGACCTCTCCTTCCGCTTTCAGCGAACCCGCGCCGCACAGCACGTCTACCGCGCCCACCGTTTCGGTATGCAACAAAATATCGCCGATAAATTCCGTTTCGAATTCGTCGACCGCTTCCGCCGCGCCTCCGCACAAATGCGCCGTGAGCACGGATACGGGCTCGCGCTTGGCAATAACGTCGCCGCCCGCGAGATATTCGAAATTCTTATCGCCGTACAGGCGGATATCTGCGCCGATCAGCGCAGTCAGGTATACGCTTGCTCCCTCGCGCCGCACCGAAAGGTTTTCCACCGTTACCCCCACACGCGGCGTGAGCGCGGGGAAACACCTCTCGTCTTCGGCACGCGCCGAAAATTCCACGCCCTTTTCCGCGCGGCAGACCCGCTTTTCCGCGTCCGCGTATACGATAAGAAAATGCGCCTTGCCGCGGTAACGCACCTCGCCGTTTTCGGCATCCGCGCCCGTGAGCGAAACGCTTGCGTGCGTGGCTATGATCGTCTCCACTTCCTGTCCGAAGCGGCATTCCACCGCCGTCTGCGCCGCGATTTCGCCAATTTTTCCGTACCCGCGAAAGATTTCCGTTTCCGTATTCATGATGTTTTCTCCCGAAAAATTTCGTTATTCGATTCCAACCGCATCGGTTTTCCCTTTATCGTATGCGCTCGGCATTGCGGTTATGAAAGAAATATTTTGTCGAGCGAAGTTTATTTTTACGCGAAAAAGGAAATAAACGCATTATGATTAAGCAGAAACACGATATCGGCGCGGTAAAACAAACGATTGCAGACTATTTTAAAACACAGGTGGACGTTACGGTGAATCTGGGCAGAAACAAAGTGCTGCGCTATTGCGGCGAGCTTTCCGGCGTGTATCCCTCGCTGTTTACCGTGCAGCCCAACGACAAGAACTTTTTAGGAAAAACCTCCTATTCGTACGCGGAAGTCCTTTGCGGCAGCGTAAAAATAAAACCCGCAAAAAGCGGGTAACTTTTACCATCGTTTCATCGGGCAATCAAAAAGCGGCGTACCGTTACGCCGCTTTTTCGGTATTCTCTTTGGTGTCGTCGTAATAACGCACGTTGTTGCATTCGAGCATTTCGCAGTAAAACTCCGCTTCCGCCGCCCGAATATACGGTTCCAGAAACAGCGCCCCGATCAAGGGCAACAGGCAGGAGAGCATCAACCAGCCCGCAAACGATAGGCGCAGACGGAACAGCTTTGCCTTAAACGACCACATGAGTTTTCTGCTCTCGGTAACCGAACCCTTCACACCCAAGTCGTAATCCTTCATCACACAGTATGACGCGCGGTAAGAATACGACTTTACGATTGCGGGAATCACAAGCAGAAAGGACCATAAAAACAAAAACAGCCCCTGCAAGAACCACAGCGTCCACGTTTTGCCGTACTTTGAAAACCCCTGGAACGCCGTAGATAAGGACGGCTTTTCTCCGCGCTGCTGCGCAACGAAATAGTTATCCGAACCGTAGCGCATTGCACCCGTCGTAAAAATACTGCCGAACAAAGAAACGAGTCCTCCGACGAAAACCACGCCGAGCGACTTTCCGTAGCGTCCTTTCATACTCTCCCTTGCGCGGCGGCGCAATTCCTTACACGATACATCCATCATACATTTATTCTCTCCGCCCTCTATTATACACCGCTTACCGCCGCTTGTCAAACCATCTCGCGCCCGCATTTTTTACGTCCGGTTTCAACAGCGCATCCCCCACTCCGCCTACCCGACGTATTCGGCGATCAGCGCGCGGAAAACGGGCAGAGCGCGGCGTATGCGTTCCTCGGGCACGCAGTAAGAGATGCGCACGTACCCCGTTATGCCGAAGCTGTCGGACGGAACGAGCAGCAACCCGTGCTTTTTCGCCCGTTCGGAAAACGCCTTTGCATCCGCCTCGGGCGATTTTACGAACAGATAAAACGCCCCCTCGGGCGGCGAAACGGCATACCCCATGCCTGCAAGCGATTCCGTAAGCAGCTTTCGGTTGCTACGGTACGCGCCGAAATCCGCCGTCTGTCCGACGCACTTTTCCGCGACGCGCTGGAAGAGGGCGGGCGCGCATACGAAGCCGAGACTGCGCGCCGCGCCGCTTACCGCCGCAAACAATGCGTCCGCATCCGCGCAGCCGTCGTTGACTGCGATATAGCCGATCCTCTCGCCCGCCAGCGAAAGGGACTTGGAAAAAGAGTAGCACACCAGCGTATTTTCATACGCGCCCGCAGGAAAGGACGCGGGCGCGCCGTAGGTAAGCTCGCGGTAGGGCTCATCGGAGATCAGATAGACGGGATTGCCCTTTTCTCTGCTCTTGCGTTGCAGCAGACGGGAAAGCTCGGCGATTTCTTCCGCCGTATATACCGCGCCCGTCGGGTTGTTGGGCGAGTTGATAACGACCGCCTTCGTATTCTTGCCGATTGCGCTTTCAAGCGCGGAAAAGTTTAAATGAAAGCGCGGATCGGCGTTTGCTTCCACGCACTTGCCGCCCGCGCCCTCGATAAACACGCGGTATTCCGGAAAATACGGGCTGATCACGACGAACTCGTCGCCCGCCTCCGCGAGCGCGTGAATCGCCGCCGTCAACGAAGCCGCCGCCCCGCAGGTCAGATAGACGTGCTTTGCCGAAATCTTCGCCCCGTACGTTTTTTGCAGTTGACGGGCAACCGCTTCGCGCGCGGAATATAAGCCCGCCGCCGAGGTATAACCGTGCAGAACTTCGGGGGGAGTCTCTTTCAACAGCCGCCCGATTTCTCTCTGTACGCTCTCCGACGTAGGCACGCTCGGACTGCCGAGCGAAAAATCGAACACGTTCTCTTCCCCAAGCTCCTTCATCCGCAAACCGTATTCGTACAGTTCGCGAATCGCCGAGCGCTCCTCGCCCAGACGCCTCATTTTTTCGTTCATTCCGATTTCCCCTTTTTCGGCTTCCTCGCCGCCGCGAGGATCCTGCTTTCGTCGAGCATTCGTGCAATTGTGGAAAACTCCACCGAACCGTCGAGAAGCACCGTAATCCAGCTCTTTTTGTTCATATGCCACGCAGGCGCGAAGCCGCGCCTGTGGATAAGTTCGGAAACAGTCCCCTCTTCCGCCCGCAAATCGACAATTTCCACGATATCGTCGGTGGATAACCCTACTTTATTCCCCGCGACGGTGAGGATCGCGGCGTACCACTTGCAATTGTCCGCACGGCGCAGTACGCCGTTGTCGGGCGTTCTTTCCCACAGGAACTCACAGTCTTCGCCGTATCTTTTCCGCGCGTATTCCACAAGACGCTTGGCGTAACGGCTTGTGAACACCGCATGATCGAAGCACTTTTCGGCAAGCTCTTTAAGCGCGCGCTCATATGCGCTCCTGACCTCCGCAACGAAGCTGCCGGCCGCACTCTCCACGAGGTGCAGCGTGTACGGGGCGTCCGCGTCGGCATCGTACAGCTCCGCCCTCACCTTTCCGCCGACCGAAACGCCGATCCGTAGCAGAAAACCGCAGAGCGGGCTCTCTCTGAAATACCCGTTCCGCGTTTCCCGAAATCCGTTTTGCGTTAGCTTGTCCCGATCGGGCGTGCCCTCGGAAAACAGGCGTTCGAAATCAGTCATAGCGCAAATTCCTCGTTTGTTGTGTTTTTGCGAAAACGGAAATAGAGCCGCTTTCGCCCCGGTCATTCAACAAATTTCGCAGCCCCTTACAATACTTTCTTTAAAAACTGTCCCGTATAGCTGCGCTCGCACGCAGCGACCTCTTCGGGGCTGCCCGTCGTTACGATCGTGCCGCCGCCGTCGCCCCCCTCGGGGCCGAGATCGATAATATGGTCGGCAATCTTCACCACGTCGAGGTTGTGTTCGATCACGAGCACGGTGTTCCCCCCCTCGCGCAGCTTCAACAGAATGGAAACGAGTTTGTCCACGTCGTAGCCCGAAAGCCCCGTCGTCGGCTCGTCCAGAATATAAAACGTTTTACCCGTGGAGCGCTTACTGAGCTCGGTGGCAAGCTTTACGCGCTGCGCCTCGCCCCCCGAAAGGGTCGTCGAACTCTGCCCCAGCTTGATATAGCCCAAGCCCACCTCTTTCAGCGTTACTATCTTGCGGTATATGCTCGGCACGGGGCGGAAAAACTCGCACGCTTCCTCCACCGTCATTTCAAGCACGTCGGAAATGGTTTTGCCCTTGTACCTGACTTCGAGCGTTTCTCTGTTATAACGCTTGCCGCCGCACACCTCGCAGGGCACGTAGATATCGGGCAGAAAGTGCATTTCGATTTTCATGATACCGTCGCCCTGACAGTTCTCGCACCGTCCGCCCGCCACGTTGAATGAGAACCTCCCCGACTTAAAGCCCATGGCGCGTGCGTCGGGCGTTGCCGCGAACAGCTCGCGGATGGCGGAAAACACACCCGTATAGGTAGCGGGATTGGAACGCGGCGTTCTTCCGATGGGCGATTGGTCGATAGCGATGACCTTGTCGAAATACTCCAATCCCTCCGCTCCGCCGCACTTGCCTGCGGGAAGCCTTGCCCCGCCGAGCGCGTTGGAAAGAAGAGGCAGAATAATTTCGTTGACAAGCGACGATTTTCCCGAACCGCTCACCCCCGTTACCGCCGTGATCAAGCCGACGGGAACGGAAACGTCGATTCCCTTCAAATTGTTCTGACGGCAGTCCTTTACCGTCAGCCGCCTGCCGTCCGGTTGTTTGCGCGTTTCCGGCACTTCGATTTTGCGCCTGCCCGCAAGGAAGTCGCCCGTGATCGAACGCGGCGCGTTCATTACGTCCTGCTGCGTGCCGAACGCCACGATTTCGCCGCCGTGCACGCCCGCCTTCGGTCCCACGTCCACGAGATAGTCCGCAGCGCGGATGGTGTCCTCGTCGTGCTCGACCACGATGAGCGTATTGCCCAAATCGCGCAGTCCCTTTAAGGAAGCAAGTAATTTTTCATTATCGCGCTGGTGTAGACCGATGCTCGGCTCGTCGAGAATATACAGAACGCCGGACAGCGCGCTGCCGATCTGCGTTGCCAGACGGATTCGCTGGCTCTCCCCGCCGGAAAGCGTTGCCGCGCTGCGAGACAGCGTCAGGTAGTCCAAGCCCACCCCGATCAAAAAGTCGAGCCGCTTGTCGATTTCCTTTAAAATCAGCCCCGCGATTGCGCGCTGCGTGGGCGTTAAATCGAGATTCGAAACGAATTCCTTTAAGTCGCGCACGGGCAATTCACACGCCTCGGCAATATTTTTGCCCCCTACCGTAACCGCAAGCGCTTCTTTTTTTAATCGCTTACCGCGGCACGCGGGGCAATCGGCGGTACGCATATACCGCTCGATATCGTACTTCACCCCGTCGGACGAAGTGCTCTTATAGCGGCGTTCGAGATTGTTGACGAACCCTTCCCATTTCATTTTATAGCTGCCCGAAAAGGAACGGGTATTGTAGGTAAGGTCGATTTCCTCGCCGCCGTTTCCGTACATAATGATATCGTAAGCGCTCTTGGGTAAATCCCGAACGGGCGTATCGACGGAAAACCCGTAGTGTTTGGCAAGCGCCGTTACGTACATGAGGTTGGTCGAGTTGCTGTCAAGCATCCACCCGCCCGCATGGATCGCGCCCTCGCGTATCGTCTTGGTTTTATCGGGACAAATGAGGTCGGGATCGACCGACTGCTTAAAGCCCAGCCCCGAGCATTCGGGACACGCCCCCCACGGCGTGTTGAAAGAGAACAGCCGCGGCTCGATTTCTTCGATGGAAATGCCGCAGTCGGGACAGGAGTAACGGGAAGAATACAGCGTTTCCTCCTCCCCGCACGAAACGACGACAAGCCCGTCGGCAAGCTTTAACGCCGCCTCCAAACTCTCGGTCAGCCGCTTTAAGATTCCGTCGCGCACCACGAGACGGTCGATCACAACGGAGATGCTGTGTTTGATATTTTTATCGAGTTTGATCTCTTCCTGCAAGTCGTACACGATCCCGTCGATTTTCACGCGGGCGTAGCCGCTCTTGCGGTAACCCGCAAGCTCCTTGACGTATTCGCCCTTTCTGCCGCGCACGACGGGCGCTTCGACTAAAATTTTGCTACCCTCGGGCATTGCCGTAACACGATCGGCAATTTCGTCCACCGTCTGGCGGCGGATCTCCCTGCCGCAGTTCGGGCAGTGCGGCACGCCGACGCGCGCGTACAGCAGGCGCAGGTAATCGTAAATTTCCGTAACCGTGCCCACTGTGGAGCGGGGATTGTGCGAAGTCGTCTTTTGGTCGATGCTGATCGCAGGCGACAGCCCCTCGATGCTCTCGACGTCCGGCTTTTCCATCATGCCGAGGAATTGGCGAGCGTAGGAGGACAGGCTCTCCATATAGCGGCGCTGCCCCTCTGCGAAAATCGTGTCGAACGCAAGCGTGCTCTTGCCCGAACCGCTCACCCCCGTAAATACAGTAAGCGTTCCGCGCGGAATGTGCACGTCTACGTTTTTTAAATTGTTTTCTTTGGCTCCCTTAACGTATATCTCGTCTTTCATAATTTCCTTGTTTCGTACCTTCTCCTACGGATCCGAATGAAAACGGATAGGTTCTTTCCGTCGTTTCCCTCTCCGTTGGTCATTCCGGGGCGTAGCCGAGAGACCTTTGCCCTTACGTGCCGTACGATAAAATATAGCGTATCGCCGCGCCTATCTGCTTCCAATTTGCCCCGCCGAACGAAACCTCGTGCGCGTGCGCAAGATTGTGCTTGTCCACGAAGAGCACGGCGTTGACGCCCAACGACTGCGCGTTCAGACAGGTCTGCAAATTATCGTCCACGATAATGCCGATGCCGTGTTCGACGCAGTACTTGCCCTTTTCTTCCTCGTCGGTTACGATTTCGTCGTAGGGGATCCTGCGTTTTTCCAGCCAATCGCGGCTGACTTTTTCGGCGTTTTGAAACCACTCCTTCTTGCGCGCCGTTATAATGACGATCTCGTGCCCTTCCTCTCTCAGGCGCGAAAGCGTTTCCCGCGCGCCGTCGCGGACGGGCGCGTCGGTAAACAGCGTAATGCCGCCGCCGCGAAGAAAGGCGATCGCCTCTTCTTCCGTCCAATCGAACACCCCCTGCAAGAGGTGCGCGTTTTCGTCCTTGACCCGTATCGGAAGATTTTGTCGGACAAGGTACGCCGTTCCCGCTTTCAGCCGGTCGAGCGTGCTCAGCGTGTCGTCGATATCCACTGCGATTCTCATACTTTACCTCTACTTTCTCAGTCGTTTTCTCAGTTGTGCGATCTGATCTCTGATTTCGATTGCCCGTTCGAAATCGAGTTGCGCGGAAGCAACCTTCATCAGCGCCTTCAGTTTTTCGATTTCTTCGGGGATCTCCGACGCCTTTAAGACAGACGCATCGTTGCTTTTTCCCGTAATTTGCAGCGTGGACTTTACTTCCTTGACGATGGTCTTTGGGATGATCCCGTGCGCCTTGTTGTAATCGTCCTGCACCTTGCGGCGGCGGTTCGTTTCGTCGATCGCCCGCTTCATACTGCCCGTCATCCCGTCTGCGTACATAATTACGCGCCCTTCGGCATTCCGCGCGGCTCTGCCGATCGTCTGCACGAGGGAGGTCTCGCTTCGCAAAAATCCCTCCTTGTCCGCGTCGAGAATGGCGACGAGGCGCACCTCGGGAAGATCTAACCCCTCGCGCAGCAGATTGATTCCGCACAGCACGTCGAACTCGCCGCCACGCAATCCGTTTACGATGTCGATACGCTCCATGGTGTCGATGTCCGAGTGCATATAGCGCACCCTGACGTCGTTTTCCTTTAAATAATCGGTCAGACTTTCCGCCATACGTTTGGTCAGCGTGGTTACGAGCACCCGCCCGCCTTTGCCGACTTCGGTGCGGATTTCCGAAAGCAAGTCGTCTATCTGCCCCTTCGTCGGTTTTACCGTAACGGGCGGATCCAACAGCCCCGTCGGACGGATCAGCTGTTCTACTACCTGCCCCGCCTCGCCGAGCTCGTAAGGCGCGGGCGTTGCCGAAACGCAGATGAGCTGGGGCACGCGCCCGTCGAATTCTTCGAAGGTCAAAGGGCGGTTGTCGTAAGCGGATTTCATACGGAAGCCGTAGTCGACGAGGTTCGTCTTACGCGCCAGATCTCCGCGGTACATGGCGCGGATCTGCGGAATGGTCATATGGCTCTCGTCGATAAACACCAGAAAGTTTTTGGGAAAATAGTCGAGGAGGGTAAAACTCGGCTCTCCGGGGCTGCGCCCGTCGAAGTAGCGCGAATAATTTTCCACGCCCGAGCAGTAGCCGATTTCACGCATCATTTCCAGATCGTGTTCGGTGCGTTCTTTCAGCCGCTGCGCCTCCAGCAGCTTACCCGCGTCCTCGAACGCCTTTACTTCCCCCTGCAAATCCTCGGCAATAACGCTGAGCGCGGAGGCAAGCCGTTCGCTGCCCACGGCGTAGTGGCTTGCAGGGAAGATAACGGCGTGCTTTAAACAGGAAACGACTTTGCCCGTTACGACGTCCTCTTCGCCGATGCTCTCGATTTCGTCGCCGAAAAATTCGACGCGGATAGCCAGCTCGGAATTGCTGGCGGGAAAAATTTCCACAACGTCCCCGCGCACGCGGAAAGCGGAACGCTTGAAGTCCACGTCGTTGCGCGTGTAGTGTATCTCCACAAGCTTGCGCAGCAGCTCGTCGCGCGGCAGCTCCTGTCCGGGGCGCAGGCTGATCCCGAGGCGGAAAAACTCTTCGGGCGCGCCCAAGCCGTATATGCAGGACACGGAAGAAACCACGATGACGTCGTCCCGCTCGCCCAGAGAACAGGTGGCGGCGTTGCGCAGCTTGTCGATTTCGTCGTTCATGGACAGGTCTTTTTCGATGTACGTATCCGTGGAAGGAATGTAACTTTCGGGTTGATAATAATCGTAATAGGAAACGAAGTATTCCACGCGGTTGTGCGGGAAAAATTCGCGGAATTCGTTGCACAGCTGCGCCGCCAGCGTCTTGTTGTGCGCAATGACGAGCGCTGGCCGCCCCACGTTTTTAATAACGTTTGCCATGGTAAACGTTTTACCGCTGCCCGTAACCCCCACGAGCACTTGCGTGCGGATCCCGTCCAGCACCCCCTCGGTAAGCTTTTTGATCGCCTCCGGCTGGTCGCCCGTGGGCTGAAAGGAAGATTGTAATTTAAAATCGAAATGTTCCATACAAATTCGTGAATTTAAAAATAGACACAAACAAAAGTTTGCATCTATTATATCGCAGCGGTTTGCGGATGTCAAATATTTTAGCGTAATTACGAGAGTAAACTTTTTACGACGATTCCGACGAGCGCGGACAATACGCCGCAGGCAAGCGTAACCAACAGCTTGAACACAAGACGACGACGCAGCAGAGAATCGTTTCTGCGGTAGCACCGCCCCGCCTCCTTCATGTGTACGACGAAAACCCGCTCGCCCTTTCTGTCCGATTCGATGAGTTCGAAATAGCCGTCGAGTTCGAGCGCGCGCAACGTGCTTTCCACCTGCTCCTCGCCGTAAGAGGCGCGCGGAGGAAGAATGGCGATGATTTCGTAGAGCGAAACGAGAAAGCGTTCCTTGCCGCCCGAAAGACGAAACACGGCGCCCATGACCGCGTTTTCCCTTTTGTTGAGCCGTTCGTTAAACATAAAACCCTCAAAACGCGAGGGAAATCAGAAAGGCGCAAAAGCTTCCGACAAGCGCGCCGACAAACGCGCCCAACAGCGAGTACAGCGCGACGGTGCGCCGTTTCGCCGCTTCGGTTTTGCGCTCGCCCTTTAAGCGTTCGGAATACAGCCTCCCTTCGGGAAGAGGACGCACGCACCAGACGCCGTCGTCCGCGTACTGCATTTCGAGATACCCCCTGTCGCAAAGATAACCGAGGATCCCCTTGACGCCGTCCTTGTCGATCCCCGCACGCTCGTCGCACAAATCCTCCTCGTCGACGATGCAGAAGCTTCCGCTGCGGCAAAGCAGGTTAAGTTTATTTAACAGCCGTTCCGTACGTTTGTCGAGCATATTTCCCCCGCCTCTATTATGCGCGTTCGGGGGGAATTTTAACCGTGCGTTATTTGCTTTTGTAAAAAGAAAAACGACAGACCGAGCACTCGGCTGCCCACCATAGTAAAAAAAACGGCTCCGCCGCAGTCGGTAGCGGGGGTCATGATCGTACCCCCCCCGATCCGCAAAGCAATGCGGACGGCTTTCCCCACGACGAGGGAAACGCCAAGGCGTCTTTTGGCTCCGTCCCCCTCCGTTTAAGCCAACAGCAACAATAGCGGATTGCACTCGTAGATCACGCCGCGGAAGAAGGACGACGTAAGAATTTCCCTGATATGCACGCCGATTTTTGCAAACGTCTCTCCGTACTCGCCCAGCGCGCTCGCGCCCGTTTCGAGATAGGAAATCCCTACTCCGACGCCCATGGAGACCACAACCGTAACCGCAAAGAACAGCACCGACGACACGCACCCGTCGATCGCGTTGAACACGGGACTGCGGGTCAGTCCCTTTACGATCAGGTTTCCGACGACGGTGAGGAGAATAATGACGATAAAGAACACAAGGAAACAAATTGCCGAAGTTATGAGATAACCGATCAAATCGGCGATGATCCTGTTTAATTTAATGGCGGCGCCGATTTTGACGGCGATTCCCGAAAGGAAGGACCAACGAATGGTGAGATACACCGCCCCGAACGCCGCCACTGCCGTAAGCGCGAATGCCAGCGTAACCCATATCCCCTTGATCATGCCCAGACGGTACCCGCCCTTGATAACGAGCACGAGGAAGGAAACGTAGAATAGATCGTAGGCGAAAATTTTTAAGAACTTCGTCCACAGCGCGCTTTCGTACACGACGGGCAGCACCTTTTCCGCGCCCGCCGCCCAGACGACGGAAAGCACCACGCCCGATAAAATAACGGCAAGCAGCAGCCAGTCGAAGAGCGCGACGATGCCGCCGAACAGTCTGTCGAACGCGAGCGCCGCCGCTTTGGGCTTGTCGGTACGGGCGTCCTCGCGTTTTCGGATCGCCCTGCGGATCAGCGCGCCCAGCCCGAGCACGCATACGGTAATTGCAAAAAATCCGCCCACCGTGATCGAGAAACGCAACGAGGACCCCATTGCTGCGGGTACAAACCTCAACAGCATTGTCAAGCCGAAGATAACGGGAATTTGCAAGCCCGCCCAACTCATACGGGACAGCCGACGGATGACGCCGTAGATAAACGCTCCGACCGCAACGACGCACGCGAGAACGATCGCAACGATAAAAAGAGTGCTCGTTGCGCAGATGCTCGCTGTGAAATTTGCAGTCGGAATTTTCATATTATTTGTTAAAGTTGTCCTTTAAAGATACGATTTCGGAAAGCACGAGCTTACCGTTTTCCTTGCACGTCTTGTAGTAGCCCGTACGCATCAGCTGAAATGCCGTTCCCTCCTCCGCTTCGGCAAGATACGGCTCCGCCTTGGCGGAGAAAATATGCTCGCTGTCGAAATTCATGCGCTCGGCAAAGTCCTGACCTGCGTAAGCCGCGTCCTTTAACAGGTGATCGTACTTTCTTAACTCGGCATCCACGCACGTTTGTGCGTTTACCCAATGCAGCACGCCCTTCGCCTTGATGCCGCTCGTGTCGTTGCCGCTCTTCGATTCGGGGAAATACGTGCACTTGATTTCGGTAACTTCGCCGTGCTCGTCGGTTACCGCCTCGTCGCAGCGCACGATGTACGCGTTTTTCAAACGGGCGCAGCCGCCGATTTTCAGGCGGTGGTACTTGGGCGGAGGGTCGAGCGAAAAGTCGCCCTTTTCGATATACAGCGTCTTGCCGAACTTGATTTTGCGGGTACCCGCGCCCTCCTTCATCTGGTTGATTTCGAAGTCGACCTCCTCTTCGCCCTCGTAGTTGGTAACCGTCAGCTTCAGAGGCTCGACGACCGCCATGGCGCGGGGCGCGTTCGCGTTGAGATATTCGCGCACTACCGCTTCGAGGTAGGAAATTTCACATTCGGAATTCGCCTTTACCACGCCGATCCGCGAACAGAAGTCCCGAATCGCCTCCGCAGGGATCCCGCGGTTGCGCAAGCCCGCCAACGTGGGCATACGCGGGTCGTCCCACCCGTGCACGGCGCCGTCCTCCACCAGCTTTTTGAGGTAACGCTTGCTCATCACGAGGTTGGTAACGTTCAGCCGCGCAAATTCGATTTGGCGGGGCTTGGGCGCAAAGCCCAGATTGATTCCGACCCAATCGTATAACGGACGGTGGTCCTCGAATTCAAGCGTACACAGCGAATGCGTAACGCCCTGCAACGCGTCGCAGATAGGGTGCGCGTAGTCGTACATGGGATAGATGCACCAGTTGTTGCCCGTGCGGTGGTGCACGGCGTGCAGAATGCGGTAAATAACGGGATCGCGCAAATTGAGGTTGGGCGAGCCCATATCGATTTTCGCGCGCAGACACTTTTCGCCGTCCGCATACTTTCCCGCCCGCATTTCACGGAATAATTTCAGATTTTCTTCCGGCGTGCGGTTGCGGTACGGACTTTCTTTCCCCGCCTCCGTCAGAGTACCGCGCGTCGCCTTGATTTCCTCCGCCGACAGGTCGCATACGAACGCCTTGCCTTCGGCAATCAGCTTTTCCGCGTAATCGTAAATGATTTCGAAAAAGTCGGATGCGTACACCTCTTTGTCCCACGAATAGCCAAGCCAATGAATATCGCTGCGGATCGCGTCTACGAACTCCGTCTTTTCCTTGGTGGGGTTGGTGTCGTCGAAGAACAGATTGCACGTGCCGCCGTACTTTTTCGCCGTACCGAAATTGACGAACATACTCTTGGCGTGCCCGATATGAAGATAGCCGTTGGGTTCGGGCGGGAAGCGGGTCTTGATTTTTTCCGCCCTTCCTTCCGCCAGATCGGTCTCTACGATTTGCTCGATAAAATTCTGCGCTTCTGCCATTTTTCGTCCTCCGCGGATTGCGCCCGCCGTAAAATTCCTCTTTATTATAGCACGCTTTTTTAAAAAAAGATACCGTTTACAAGGTTTTTTTTCGATGTCGTCTCCTTTCCGCAACGATGCTTTGAAAATATTTCGGCGTAACCACGGATTATTTATCGGGCGTAACCGACTGAACGCTTGACGAACCCGATAAAAAAGAATAAAATATCGGTAATACTTATGGGAGTCAGAAAATGGAAAAAAGAGCGGTAACAATGGAAAAGCTCGTCGCGCTTTGCAAGGCGCGGGGCATTATCTTCCCCGGCAGCGAAATTTACGGCGGCATGGGCAATACGTGGGACTACGGCCCCGTGGGCGTGGAAATCAAAAACAATATCAAACGCGCCTGGTGGAAGCGCTTCGTGCAGGAAAGCGACAACTCCTTCGGCGTGGACGCGGCGATCCTGATGAACTCGCGCGTGTGGGAGGCGAGCGGACACACCACGTCCTTCTCCGACCCCAAAATGGACTGCAAGCAGTGCAAAACACGCCACCGCGCCGACAACCTCATCGAGGCGCACTCTAAGGGCGCGGTCAACGCCGACGTGATGTCCAACGAGGATATGGAAGCGTATATTCGGGAGCACAAGGTGCACTGCCCCAACTGCGGCGGGTTCGACTGGACGCCGATCCGCACTTTCAACCTGATGTTCGAAACCTCGCGCGGCGTTACCGACGAGAGCCAGAATAAAATATATTTGCGTCCCGAAACGGCACAGGGCGAATTCGTCAACTTTTTAAACGTACAGCGCACGACGCGCGCCAAGGTACCCTTCGGCATTGCGCAGATCGGCAAGGCGTTCCGCAACGAAATCACCCCCGGCAACTTTATTTTCCGCACCATCGAGTTCGAGCAAATGGAACACCAATGGTTCTGCAAGGATGGCACGGACGCGGAATTTTACGCGCAGTTTAAGGAAAAAGCGTTCACCTTCCTTGTGGATTTGGGCTTCAAGAAAGAACATTTGCGTTTTCACGACCACGACAAGCTTGCGCACTACGCCAAGGCGGCGTGCGATATTCAGTACCTCTATCCCATGGGCTGGCAGGAGCTGAACGGCATTCACAACCGCACCGATTACGACTTGTCCCGCCATCAGGAATATTCGGGCAAGACGATGACTTATATCGATCCCGTGAACGGCGAACGGTTTATCCCCTACGTTATCGAGTATTCCATCGGCGCGGACAGACTGATGCTCGCCGTGCTTTCGGAGGCGTACGACGAGGAGCCGCTCGAGGGCGGCGATGTAAGAAACGTGCTGCGCTTCCACCCCGCGATCGCCGCGTACAAGGCTGCGGTGCTTCCCCTGCAAAAGAACCTCTCCCCGCAGGCGAAAGAGTTGCTTGCAACGCTGAAAAAATACTTTTCGGTTACCTACGACGAAGCGGGTTCGATCGGAAAACGTTACCGCCGTCAGGACGAAATCGGCACCCCCTTCTGCATTACCGCAGACTTCGACACGGTGGAAAACGGTACGTTCACGGTGCGCGACCGCGACACCATGTCGCAGATCCGCCTCGACGCGAACGGCATTATCGCCTTCCTTACCGAAAAAACGGCGTTTTAAAAAACAGCTCCAACCCGCCGGTTTATGCGATACAACCGAACGAAAAAACAAAACCGCCCGAAGGCGGTTTTTTCGTTGTTTCAAACGGTCAAAGATAAAATTTAATTTCGTAAGTCCCGCTGCAATCGCAGTCGCATTTTACCAGCACGCAATCGCAGTCGGGCGACGCGCCCGTCGAGAACGGGTAAGCGTCTTGGTTTCGCTTCAAAATTTCAAAGCCGGCTTCTTTGCCGTTTACTGTAACCCTGGTTACGTTTTCGCCGCAGGAAAGATGATATTTCAGCGCGATCTTGCGCGAAGCAAAGCACTTTTCTCCCGCAAACTTCCCTTGCGAAGCGTCGAGCTTCACAATATACGCGTTGCATTCCTTGCAGTACTCCGCCCCGAACGCGCTCTTGCGATATTCGCCCTTCTTGTACGCCGTCGTTTCGGTGTCGTCCTCGTACAGATATCCGCAGTCCGTCGCCTCCTTGCAAGGGTAAAAGTCGTACACGAGCTCGTTCCACTGCTGCTCCTTGGTGTTCTTCGCCTCGCGCGCAATGGGAAGCAGCGCGCCCGAGCGCACGAACAGCGGCATTTCGCGCAGGGCGTACGTGCGTTGAATCGCTCTGCCCCCCTCGTATACCTTGCCGTCGAACACGTCCAGCCATTTGCCTTCGGGCAGATACACTTCCTTCTCTTCGCCCTTTTCCGTTTGCGCCTTTGCGTAGCGGAGCGTGCATTCCGCCTCGCCGCCTGCCTGAAAGTAATCCACTCGCAACTCGTGCTCGCCTGCGGAGTACGTGCCGAGCGAATGATTAACGGTTCCGTGCGTGGCTTCGTCCTGCAGCACCTTTTTTCCGTCCACCCAAGCCGTTGCGCCGTCGTCCGTGCACAGAATGAGCTCCGCGCTTTCGTCCAGCTTGATTTTAGCGGTAAAGCGCGCGGAAAAGTCGTACACGGGCACTCCTTTCTCGGGGGCGACGTTGTCGCAAAACAGATTCAGCCTATCGTATTTCGCCGTTGCAAGCGGCGCACCCTTCCACGCTCTTCCGTCAAAATAGGTCGCCTCGACGGGCGCGACGAAGCGCTCCTTCTCCAAAATTTCGGGCATCGTTCCCGCAACGGGCGCAACGAGAATATTATTCCCGAGCATGTATTCGTCCGTGCATTTCAGCGCGCGTTCGTCGTTCGGGTATTCGTAACCGAGCGACTTGAAAATCGGCTCGCCCGTGAGATAATTTTCGTAAGCGTTCTTGTAAATCACGGGAAGCAAGCGGTAACGCATAAGATTGTATTGCTTAACGATTTCAAACGTTTCCTCGTCGTACGTCCACGGCTCGCGCGAACGCTTAACCGTATTCGTGCAATGCGGGCGGAACACGGGAGAGAACACGCCGAATTGCATCCAGCGGATAAACGTTTTCTTGTCGGGGTTGCCCGTGTGCCCGCCGCAGTCGGCGTTGATATACGCGATGCCGCTGTTTCCGCCGCGGATAAGGCTTTCCACCTCCTGCGCAATGGCGTAGTTTTCACTGCCGATATCTCCCGTCCACTGAATGGAGAAGCGGTGGCTCGCGCTCGATTCGATACTCTTGTACGCGCCGTTCAGCACGTTGTCCACATTGCCCATAATCACGGGACGGCGGTAAACCTCGCGGCTTCCCGCCTGTTTTTGCCAATGATGACGGGTTATATCCTCGAACAGATACAACCCGAACGTTTCGGGATTGATATTCTCCGTCGGGCTTTTCAGCTTGGTATGCCAGTTTCTGTCGTACCACCAAATATCCAGCCCCATGTCCAAAATGGATGTCAGCTTCTCCTCGCGGTACTTCACCTCTTCGGGCGCAAGCAGATTCTTGGCTCCCTCCACGGGTTCGGGGTGATCGTTAAAGGTGATCTCCACACCGTGCCCGTGCGCGAAACGCAAAAATCTCGCCATATCGGGAAACAGCTTCAAATCCACGTCGTAGCCGATGCCCCTGTCGCTCGCCGCGCGCCAGTCGGTGTCGATCACCATGTTGTCGAGCGGCACGCCCCGCTTTTCGTAATCGAGAATCAGCTGCATCGCGCTGTTTTCGTCATAGACGAAATATTTGGAATTCCAGCTGCCGAGCGTAGAAAGGCGCACGAGCTCGCTCCTGCCCGTAAGCTCTACGTAAAGGCGGCGCAGCTTTTTGAAATCGCCCCCGCACAGAAACAGATACACGTCCTCGGCGTTCTCTTCGATAAAGTACCCGCTGTCGGGAACATTTCCGCGGTAGGAATATCCCCCCTCGGGCAGGACGATACGGGGCGTATCGGCGAGGGCGAACGCGTCGGGCGTTACGTCGAGCGCGGGCAGCTCCCCGCTGTTCTTTAACGGTGCGTATTCGTATACCGTTTTACCTTTTTTGGCAAGCGTTACACCCGTTAAGCTCTCCGCGCCCTCCGGCACGGCAAGGGTATATTCGCCGATCGCGACGGTATTTCCCCGCGCCTCGGCGCTCACCTCCCTGTCGCGGAAGGAAATCTTATTCGGGATGAAAAAGGTGTTTGCATCGGAGAATCTTCCGTGATTCCCGCGCTCGATGCGCACGAGGTCGTTACACAGTACCTGTACGCGTACATTTCCGAAAATAAATTGTTTCATAATATCGCTCCCTTAAAAATCATAATAACAGAATAAAGCATCCGCCCTGCACCGAGCGCGCGCGGAAGTGTAAATATTTTCCGCTGACCGTATCGAACCAATCGCCGAACGGCACGCGGTCAGGCGAATTTTTCAGGAAATAATCGAGCGCGGATATGATTTTTTTACGCTTTTCGCTATCGTCCGTCAGACTTGCCGCCCAGACAAGCCAATCGCTCTTGGTATACGTTTCGCGGTTGTCGAGCGGCGTGCCGAAGGCGTTCTGCCGTTCGAGATAACAATCGACCTCGCTTTCGAGCAAATTTCGGGGAAACAACCCCAACTTGAAAATTTTATCGAACGCCAGATTGTACTTTAACGAGAAGGTGTCCGCATCCGAATCCCACGTGATGGGCGTATGTACGAACCGCTTGCCGAATGCGGTGATTTCTCCCGCAAACAGCTCTGCCGTCTTGCGGAATTTCTGCCCGTCGATCCCGCAAGCCGTCAACAGCTCCGCGTACGCGGCAATGCCCACCGTCGCCTTGATCGCAAGGTTCAAATTATTTTTCAGGTGTCCTGCGAAGTCGTCGGTGCAAAGCTGGTTGTCGGGCTTTAAACCGAACTTTACAAGGTACTCCACCCACTTTTTGGCAAGCGCAAGATGCTCGCGGAAAAAGGACAGGTCGCCGTCGCGGCGGTAGCAAGCAAGGAACATGACGAGCATATTCGCGCACTCCTCCACAGGCATCTGATCGTTGAAATCGTATGCTTCGAAACTTTCGGGCAGCGCGTAGAAAGGAAAATGCGTCTGGCGGAAGCCTTCTTTATTCAGATTGACATTCCCTTTCTTTAACCCGTACACCTGTCCGCAGCAGGCAGGATAGGTGCCCGCGTCGTGCGGGGCGAAGTCGTACGTCCAGATCGGCATATCCGCAAATTTGAGAACGGGGCGCATCATGCCCTTGACGAGCTCGGGATTGTACAAAAGGTAGAGGGGCATGGACGGATAGCTTACGTCCACCGTGGCGATACAGCCGTTGGAGCAGTTCTCCTTCGATAAGAAAAGGAGTTTGCCGTCCCCGTCCTTTGCGAGCTTGTGCGCCGCAACGCTCTGGCGAAGAGAGGCATACAGCACGTTCACGTACTCCTTGCCGTATTTCTCCGCCCGAACGACAAGTTCCTTGTCGTACGCCTGCAGCTTTTTGTTGATTTCTTCCCTCTGCGCGTGAGTTTCGGAAAGCGCGTCGAAAATCGTTTTGCCGTCGAAATAGTAGCCCTTCAAATAGGTGCCGAAATAGTCGATCGCAACCGTTTCGTCGAAGCCGAGCATCACCGCGCCCTTCTTTTGCGTATTCAGCGAGGCAAGGTATTTCTCTTCGCCCGCGCCCGCAAATTCCGTGAATCCACCCGCAAGATACGCCGCCACCTCTTTCTCGTCGGATAGCTGTGCCCGCTCGCCCGAAAGGTACCAGTACCCCCAATCGGCGCCGATCGCGTCGTCGTTATTGGAGAGCGGCAGTTGGCGCGCCAGCCCGAAAAACGCCGTTTCAAAGCCCTTTAAACCGACCTTTCCGCCGCGTACGCGTTTATCCTCGTTGACCGCGTTATATGCAACGCTGCGGTTGATAAAGAGCGAAATTTCCGCGTCGTCCGCGCCCGAAATTTCATACTCCATATAGCAAACGGGGCGGGAAAGCACCGTTAAATCGTTCGGGAGCAGGGGCGATACGAAGCGCAGCTTCAACTCGGCATTGCCCGCCCGAAAAGCGTAATCGGTGGAGAACGCGGTTACGGAAAGCGAAGTTTGTTCCGCTTTTTGCACGCCGCAACTAAAAAAGTCGGCGGCGTTCCCCATAAAACAGTACGTTTTTCCTTCCGTCTTTAAAAAGCCGTACAGTTTTTTGGTCTCGCCCCACCAACTCGTGAGATTCCCTTCATTCAGTTGTTCCGCATTTGCCCATAGCGAAAAATTCGGATCTTTCACGAAGAGAGGATATGCCGGTAAAATTCTTTGCATGATTAATATACCAACCTTGAATGATTTGTTTTTTCCCCGTTCTTCTATCAAAAACCCCGTCCGTTACAGAACGGGGCACATTCTTTATTCGCAGCTTATTCGGTTTTGATTTTGGCAAGCAGCGCGGGATTTCCGATTGCCCTGCCGCCGCCTAAGACGATCGCCATCTGCGCGTCAAGCGCCGTATGCGTTTCCATTTGCAGTTTTTCGCCCACGTAGTCGGCAAAACCCGCTAAATTCGTAACGCCGCCCGAAAGATAGATGCCGTTTTTGCACATTGCCGCAGACACCTCCGCAGGGAGCTTTTTCAGCACCAGATCGGCGTATTCGATAATCTTATCCACGTACACCCGCACGGGGAAGAGTATATCCGCCGAAGAAACGGACACCGAACGGGGACGGCCGGTGGTAACGTCCCGCCCGTTGACGATGGTGCTGCGGGCGTCGTTGTCCGCAAGGCTTCCCACGGTATTTTTCAGCTTCTCGCTCGTAAGCGAGCCGATTTTTAAATTAAACGTTTCGGCGACGTGGTCGATAATGTGGATGTCGATATTGTTGCCGCCGACGTTCATCGTAATTCCCGCGATCGTTCCGTCCAGCGAAAAGGCGGCGACGCTCGTCTTGCCCGCGCCGACGTCGATGGAAAACACGGGGTTGGAATCGGAGAGAGGCACGTCCTGCCCGAGCACGGAGAGAAAGGGCGCTTCGGCGAAATGCACGCGGGACACGCCCGCCGACTTTGCCACGCGGCAGTACTTTTCGCGCGAGGCGGCGTCGCAGCCCGTAGGCACGCAGAAGAGCGCTTCCACGCTGCGCTTGGCTACCTTTGCCAAAAAATATTCGAGCAGCGCCGCAGCGCGCGTTTCGTTAACGATTTCCCCCTCCCAGACGGGGAAGGATACGTCGGTCAGCTCGGGCGTTTTGCCCAACAGCCGCTTTGCTTCGTCTCCGAACGCGCGGATTTCGCCCGTGTCCTTCTGCACGGTAACGCACGTCGCCTCCGAAAGCACGATGCCGCTTCCCACCCGATATATTTTCGTAACCGCCGTTCCGAAATCAATTGCAAGTTTAATCATAGCTCTTCCGATACCTTCCGAAACAATTCTTTCGTAAGCTCCACGGGAAGCCCCACCACGTTGGAATAACTCCCCTCGATTTTTTCTACGAGTCCGCCGTCCTGTATCCCGTATGCGCCCGCTTTGCCGAACGGCAGCCCGCTTGCGACGTAGGCTTCGATCGCTTCGTCGTTCAGCTGCAAAAAGGAGACCTTCGTTTCGTCCGTGCCTTCCGCCGCCGCCCCCTCGCGCATCAGGCATACGCCCGTAAATACGGAATGCGTTTTCCCGCTTAAAAGACGCAGCATCCGTTTTGCGTCCTCCGCATCCTTGGGTTTTCCGAAAATTTCCCCGTTCAGACATACGACCGTGTCCGCGCCCAGAACGAGGCAGTCGGGATGCTTTAAAAATACGTCGAGCGCCTTCCCCCGGGCAAACGCAAGCGCCGTTTCCCGTGCGGAAAGTCCGACCGCCCGCTCCTCGAAAGAGGAGGGCTCGACTTCAAACTCCGTGATTTGGGCAAGCAACTGTCTGCGCCGCGGCGACGCGCTTGCAAGCAAAACTTTCATTAAAGAATTTCGAGGTTTTTGCGGAACGCGCGCTTGAACTCGCTGTTCGTCTGCATAGCCTGTCTGATTTCCAGCGTAGCGTCGCCCGCGACTTCCGTTTTCATGATAACGCTGTCGCCCAGAACGTCGCAGTTCAAGCCCGTAACCATACCGAGCCCGCTTCTGTCGAGACATTCGGCAATGCGAAGCAACACGCCGAGCTTACGCACGACATCAAGATCCTCTTCGCTAACGATATCGCGGTACTTCGCCCACTCTGCCGCGGGAATATCTTCCTTCTTGTAGCAGCCCGCGACAAACGCCGCCAAGACGATTTCGCGGTGCGTTGCGCCGTAAATGGCGGAATTTAGAATCATATAGCGGCTGTGCTGCGCGCACTCGTAATGGCGGATATGCTTGCCGCAGTCGTGCAGGCTTGCCGCGATCTTTAAAATTTTCAGGTAAAGACGGGGGAACTTATGCAGTACGCGCAGCTGCTTGAACAGCTGGATGGAGAGGTGCACCACGTGCTCGACATGCTTCTGGTCGCACCCGTAATATTTGACAAGGGTGTTCAGCGAATAGGTCAGCACGTCGGAGAGCGGACGCTCCACCGTCATGGGCACCGCCTGATTGAACATAATGCCTTCACGCAGTCCCGATCCGCCCACGGTGAAAGACTCGATATTCAGATACTTGGTAAACGCACGAATGATCGCAAGCGCGGCAGGCATGATGTCGGCGCGTGCGGGCGAAAGTCCGCGGATACGCATACGCTTTTCCACGTCGAGCTCGCGCACCGTTTCGTAAACGCTGTTGAAATCCTCCGTGGCAAACTGGTAGTTGTGCACGGTATTCATCGGATATTTTCTGATGATGCGGTTGATTTTATAGAGGTTACGGAAGGAACCGCCCACGCCGATCATCTGCGTGTCCGGATCGACCTCCTGCAGCCACTCTATTTTCTTGAACTGCTCGGTAAAAAATTCCTCGATGCGCTCCGTTTGCAGACGGGGCGTGCCGTCGTACTTAAACAAATCGGTTAAGGTAACCGCGCCGAATGCAAGCGTGGCATAATTGAGAATGGTGCGGCGGTTATAATATACGATTTTCGTACTCCCGCCGCCGATTTCGAGAATGATCCCTTTGGGGATATCCATGGAGTTGATGACGCCGCGGTAGACGAGCGTGGACTCCTCCTCTTCGGAGAGCACGTCCACCTTGATCCCGCAGGTCGCCTGAATTTCATCGAGAAAGGAACGTTGGTTTTTCGCACGCCGCACCGCCGCCGTGGCAACGGCGATAATGCGCCCCACTTCGCTCGCGTCGCACAGTCTCTTGAACATTTTCAGCGTGCGGATCGTTTCCGCAATGCGTTGCGGCTTTAAAAACCCGTCCCTGTCCATGTCCTGACCGAGACGAACACTCTCCTTCATTTCATCCTCCACCATAAAATGGTCGTCGAAAAGCTTGACGATCACAAGCCTTGCGGAGTTGGAACCCAAGTCGATGATTCCGATTTTTTCCATATTTATCACGTCCTTATGCAGCAATTACGAATCCGAATACGCCCTGTCTGAACGGGCGGACAGGCGGAGGATTTTCAAATCCTCCCCCAATTTTAACATTTTGTTCTATTTTAACATAAGGAAACCGTTTTGTCTATACCCTTTTGGAAAAAAGATAGAAATTTTTTGAGTTTTTTTTAAATTTTTGGAATGTTTTTCGTGCATTTTGCATAGCCGGCATTCTCTTTTTTGCGGAACGCCGAAGCAAACTGAAAAAAGGAGAGCACGGTCAAAAACAGTCCGAACCCTTTCGACAGCGCTTCCTCGGGCAGAAACGCCGCCAGCACCGCAAAGAGCAGCGAAAAAGCGATCGCGGGGAGGATCAATGGCAGCAGCCCCTCCTTTTGCAATAAGCCGTTTTCGGCGTGCACGCCGAGCGCGATGAGCGACATGGGCAGAAAGGATATGAGGTTGACCCCCTGCGCCGCGCTCTGCGACACCCCGCACGCCACGGTGAGCAACGGAATCAGCACCGTGCCGCCGCCCATACCCATACCGCCGAGCAATCCGCCCAGAAACCCGCAGAGGAGGAAAATTAAAAAGGACATTAAAAAATCATCCTCAGTCCCGCGGCAAGCATAAACGCCGCAAAAATTGCCGTTACGATTTTCGCGGGAATGCGCGCAAGCAGCTTTGCGCCCAAGAATCCGCCCGCCGCAACGCCGACGGCGCACGGAAGAAGCACGCCCCACGGCACAAGCCCGAACGCGAGATATACGACGCCGCTGATAATGCTTGCCGGCAAAATGACGGCGATTGCCGTGGCGTGCGCCCGCCTTGCGGGGAAATGCGCCGCCCGCTCCAAAAACGGAACGGCGATCATGCCGCCTCCGCCGCCGAACAGCCCGTTCGCCGCGCCCGTCAGCGCCCCGCCCGTGAGATATGCGTACGTTTTCGGTTTCACTATTTTCTCTCCTCTTTCATTTTTCGCTTCGATTGCGCGTTATTTTTCCTTTCGGTACGATAAGTTTGTGTCTATTGGATAAAAATTTTTCCCAATCGGCGCGATTTTGCTTGAAATTGCTTGCCTAACTTCGCGTTTTATATTAAAATAGAGAATATCGCGGAAAAAATCGGGACAGGCTCCGCACGCTTTTTTTAGCCTGAACCCCAAAAAAGGATAGCAAATATGAAAGACGGAAAATGGAAAAAACTGCTTGCGACCACGTTAGGCGTAGGAATGGCGGCAGCCCTCTCGCTGGGAATTTTTACGGCGTGCACGGACACCTCCAAGGATGACGAGGACGAAGACGCCCCCGCCGCCAAGACGGATACGCAGCTCATTAAAAACGGGGATTTCGAATTTTACTCGGAATCCACGAAGGAGAAGGACGACCTGCGCGCGATTTTAAACACGCCCACCAGCTGGTCGTTTACTTCCGGCTCCCCTTCCTCGGACACGCGCTCGGGACTTATCAACGTCGGCGACGACTATTGGGATTACTTCACCAAGGAGGGATATCACTTTACCTCCGTCAGCGACGCGTACGCGAATTGGAAGGACGAGCGGGTAACCGTTTACGACCGTCTGAAATTCCTCGACGAGTTCGACGACGAAATCGACGATTTGTCCTCTTCCTCCAACGAAAAAAAGCTGTTTAACGAATACAACTACTCCGTCGACTACGAGGACGTGCAATACCTGCGCGAGGAGCTCGACGGAAAGATACTGCTCCACGACGACGCGAAGCAGCGCGAGGACAAAGAGACGGGCATTCTTATGATCCACAACCGCCGCACCTCCGACAACGTTCTCGGCACGGCGCAGAGCTATTCCTCCTCCACGACGGTTACCCTGCAGGCGGGCACCGCGGCAAAGGTCAGCGTCTGGGTAAAGACGGCGCGGCTCGAGCACTACTACGCCGCTACGGGCGAGGACAAGAAGGAGCCTGTGGAACGGCGCGCAGGCGCCTACATCGGCGTTACCCACACGGTGGGCGGCACGACGATGGACCAGATGCAGATCAAGAACATCAATACCGCCCAAACGAATCCCGACAATACCGACAACGGTTGGGAGCAGTATACCGTGTATCTGCGTGCCAACACCTACGCCACCAGCAGCTTCCGCATCGTGCTCGGACTGGGTATGGGCTCTTCGGACAACCGCTACGAGGCGGTAAACGGCTACGCCTTCTTCGACGACCTGAAATGCGAAATCATTTCGAACAAAGATTATGCCAACGCACAATCCGACGTGGAATGCGACTACGACAACGCCGCGAACGACAAAAAGTTCGACGCTACCGAGAACCCTACGCAGAGAACGTTTAAGCTCGATATGTTCGCCCCGCTCGACGGCAGCGAAGATTTGTTCTTTAAGAATTTCAACGAAACGGACGACGTTTACCTTACCAAGGAAACCTCGGGCAGCAAGACGTACAATTCCTCGAATATCGACGCCGGTCTTTCCGACGACAGAACGGCGGGCGCGAATATCGCAACACAGACGACGCTTGCGGAATTAAAGGGTCGTGCAGACGGAAACAAATACCTTGCCGAGATCCTCAAATCCGACTTCGGGAACTACGCTTACGGAGATTCCAAGCTCGTATTCCTGCTTTCGTCCAACGGCGCGGCGTACACCGCACGCCTTGCGGACATTCAGCTTGCAGCGGGAGAGCGGCTACTCCTCTCCTTCTGGGTGAAAACGAGCAAGATCATGACGGGTCGCACCGGCGCAGGCGCAACCCTCGTAGACGGCGAAAACAAGACGGCGATCAGCCCCTTCGACACGACGACGCTTGCGGGCGTGGATATCGACGACGAGCGCACGGACATCAACCACGGCTGGACGCAGTGCTTCTTCTTCGTGAGCAACGATACGGACACGGACAAGACCTTCCACCTCGAGCTCACTTACGGACCGACGACCATCGTGGGCACCGACCGCTACGACTACGGTCAGGGCTATGCGGCGTTCGCCAACTTCGACGCAAAGAAGCTGACGAAAACCGAGCTTTCCTACGCCTCGACGGGCGACAGAGCGGTAAGCGTTTCCCTCACGGGCAGAGTTGCCGACACCACGGAGTTCGACACCGTTTCCGCCGCTTCCGATATTAAATCGGGGCTCGCTCTTCCCGCAAACTTCACGGGTATCGTCGCGGGCAGCAAAAACATCGTTTCCGACGGCGTTGACAACTACGTTCCCGAAAACGTTTATACGGGTCTTTTGAATTCGCAGTACGCGAAGGATTACCTCGAAAACGAAAACAACGCCGCTTGGATCGATCGTCTCGGCGCGTCTGCCCCCGCTACCGTAACCGAAGATTCCGCCAAGGAATGGTGGAACTCCGTGTTCGGCGACACGAAAGTTGCGGGCGCGGCGGCGCGTCAGCCTCTCGTTATCGCAAACGTCGGCGATGCGGCTCCCGCCTACGGATACTTTGCCAAGACGGCTACCGTTTCGGCAAATTCCTATCAGAAGATCTCCATGCGCGTTAAGTTGTCGCAGAACGCCAAAGCGTATATCTATCTGACGGACGCTTCCGACGTTACCAAAGGTTACGACAGAACTCTTTCGGCGGACGCGCCCAAAGTTACCTACTGGTATGACGACGACGGCAATATCTGCTCGAAAGATCCTTCCGAGAAGGATTCCGAGATCCTCTACTATCTCGCGGACAACGGACTGTACACCAACGCGAAGGAAAACGACGGGAAATACTACGCCAACCTGCATAACTATACGGAAGAGAACGGCAACCTCGTAACGAAGGAGGGCACCACGGCGTTCTACGGACACGAGGGCAAATATTACGCCTACTACAACGAGGACAAAAACGAACATTCGCAGGTCGTGGAAAACCTGCCCGCGAACATCGCCCGCTACAATTACACCAATAAAGACTTTACGCAGGGCGCGTTCACCTCGGTGATCGAAATCGACGGCGCGGGCAACGAGGGCCGCTGGATAGACGTTGCGTTCTACGTGCACACGGGCAACGAAGCCAAGACCTACCGCCTTGAGGTGTTTGCGGGATCGCGTTACAACGATGAAACGGGGCTCCCCGCCAACTCGTACGCGTTCTTCGACCGCTACGTTTCCGAATCGACCTCCAACTACGACGCGGTCCTGTCCGAAGCCGTAACCAATCTGAAAGAGAAAAATAACGTCGCTCCCGACGAAAATCTCGGCGAAGACGTCGCTCTTTATTACACGTTCACCTTCTACGACAGCGCTTCCTACACGCGTTACGACGCAACGCTCGACGAGGACGAATTGGGCAATCCCTACGGCTCGTACAAGCAAAGCTCGCACGAAGAACAGCTGATTGCGCTCAAATATTCCGACGGCGGCGATTTGACGGGCGCGCCCGTCAGCGCGCTCTTCCTCGACTATGCGGCAACGGAGGTTACCGTGGAGCAGGACGATCTCGGAAACAACAACGACGACGATTCGGACGACGAAGACAGCAAGGAGCCGCTTTCGACGGGCGACATTCTGCTCATCGTATCCTCTTCGTTGCTCGGCGTCGTGCTCATCTTCGCCATCGTCGCGATCGTGGTAAAACGGGTTCTGGCGAAACGCAAGAAGTCGGTAAAGGTTCGCTCCCGCGGCGCGGCGCGTGCGAGAAAGAATTTGCAAGTTACAAAGGATGACGAAGACCCCTCCGACGAGAAATAAAAGCAACAGAATATAACGGCAACAGAAATGGTGTTTGTTACAGGGATTTTTCGTTGACAAACAAATAGCCCGCTATCTTCGCAAGCGAAGTACAGCGGGCTATATTTTTTTAACGTTTAGAACGATAAATGGAAATTTATAATGCTTGCTCCATAGTTAAACTTTGTACAGACATACCCAACGACTGATAAAATTTTAATGCCCCTGCATTAAAGTTCCACACTTTTAATTCCGCAGACGTTGCTCCTTGTTCTTTGGCACGTTTAGCACCTTCTTGGTAAACGGCAGTTCCAATGCCTCTGCGACGATAATTTGTATCCACAACAATATTTTCAAAATACGCATAAGTGCGTGGAGCTTGTACTTTATACGTAGATTGTCTGATTTGTACAATTGCAAAACCGACAATTTTATCGTTAACTTCGGCTCCAAGCATTATCTTATTGTTGTCGGATAGCGACGCTTCAAAGTCCCACGCCTTTGGCGTATTCGGTTTTTCTATTTTTCTGAATAAATCAGGGCGCTGTTCCATTTCCGAGTTGTGCAACTGCATAAAAAGATTATTTACGTCGTCAAAATCATCTAATTCGAGATTGCGTATTACCATTTATATTCTCCGTTAAATTGAAATTTATCTTACTTTCTTTTAGAATATTTTTCCTTTGCGTACTCATAAGCTTCTTGAATTAACGGCTTTAATCTTTCAAAGGTAGTATCGGACGGATTGAGCGCACACACCCAACTCATCCAAGCGTAAACGGGGTGCGGTAGTATTTTATCCGTTTGCGTGAAGTCATACGGCATATCTACAATCCCGCCTTTTGACGGACGCGCAGGAACAGTACCGAACATATTTATAAAAGTATTTTTACGAACACCTATATTTAAACGATAAATATTCTCTCTATTCAAATCCGAACCTTTATCGTTATCGCCGTCTTTTTCTTTGACAGTCAAAATATAAATTCCACGTTTAAGCGTGTTATTCGGATTATAGAAAATTCCGCTTTCGCCCCAACTGCTTACCAAAACCGTATCCGGCAAATTATCAAGGCAGTATTTGAGTATTTCGTTAGGTTGCATTTTATATCTTCCTTGTATCAATTACTGTTTATCTTAGAATGATTATATCAAAACGAAATAAAATTACGTTTTGAGCTGAATGCAAAAATGACGGAATTGCGCGACCGCGCTAAAAACATTTTTTAAAAGAACGAAGGAAATTTTTCATGCAGCGCGTCGGAAAGCGCGCCGAGCGTTTCGGGCGCGAGCGTCTCGCCGCGGGCATTCGGCACGATACCCGCCGCCGACATTATTTCCCTTGCCTCCTCCCGCGTTATGCGAAAGGTGTTGACGAGATTGTTTTCCAGCGTCTTGCGCCTGCTTGCGAACGCGCAGCGCACGGCTGCGCGATACGCCTTTTCGCTCTTCACCGCAAATCCGCCCTTCGTAAAATCCACCCTGACCACGGCGGAATCGACGTTGGGACGGGGCGTAAACATCGCGGCGGAAACGCAGCGCGTGATTTCCGCGCTCCCCCGCCGCGCAATCGCCGCAGTAACCGCACCGTAATCCGCCGTCCCCTCGCGCGCCGCGAACCGCCGCGCCACCTCCTCCTGCACCATCACGGTAACCGACCTGCACCGCGCTCCTTCGTTTACGAACTTCATTACAAGCGGCGTGGTAATATAATAGGGCAGGTTGGCAACGACGATATAATCGCCCAGCCCGCGTTCGAGCTCGGTCAGATCCTCGCGTTCGAAATCGCGGAACACGATCTCCGCATTGTCCAGCCCCGCCAGCGTTTCCTCGAGCACGGGTTGCAGCGACCTGTCGATTTCATAGGAAACGACCCGCTTCGCCCTCTCCGCCAGCGCTCGAGTGAGCGCACCCGCGCCCGCGCCGATTTCGAGCACGGTCGAATTTTTGTCTACCTCCGCGTCTGCAACGATCGCCGAAAGCAAATTTTTATCGCTGATAAAATTTTGCCCGAATTTCTTTTTAAAAGAAAACCCGTGTTTGTACAATATTTCGTTCATATTAGCTCCTTAACGCTCGTTTTCAGACATGATTCCGCCGCAACAGAATAACGAAGCTTCTTGCATACTTTCCCGCAAAGCGCCCATACTGCCGTTGCAAAGGAAACTTTGCCGCTAAAGAACAAGAGGTTCGCGAACGGTTCCCATACCGTTTGCGAACCTCCGACTTTTTTATTCGATCAGTTCCCTGACGCGAAGCGGGATTCCGACCCCGTCCGCAATTTTGCGGCACGCCGCCACCGCCTCCGCTCCGATACAGTCCACCACCGAAAACCAAGCGTTTAAACCCGCTGCCTTTGCGGCTTTTCCGAAGTCCGCAACGGCTTCGAATGCGTTTTTGATTTGCGGGCGGCACAGCGCGGTATACGCCGTCGCCTCGGGAGCATTCAGAGAAATATTCACCCCGTCCAACTTGCCGACGAGCTCGGGCGCGATATTCCTGCCGTTGATCACGCTGCCGTGCCCGTTGGTATTGAGGCGCGTTCTGCCGCCCTTTTCATGCACGTATTCGGCAATCTCCTTCAACTCGTTCAGGCGGTACGTCGGTTCTCCGTAGCCGCAGAACACCACTTCGCGGTACCTCGCCGCGTCGCCTATTTCGTCCGCGATCTGCCCGACCGTCGGCTCGCCGTTTTTCAGCCAAAGCCGATACCCCTCGTATTCCGCACTCAAATCGCGCACGCAAAAACGGCAGCGGTTGCTGCAACGGTTGGTAAGATTGATATATAGGTTTTCCCCGATGACATACGTATAGGTATCTTTCATAGTTTCCGGAACAGCGTATGCGCGTTGCGTTCGATCGCCGCGATCAAATCATCTTCCCGCTCGCCGCGGATATCCGCCAGCCTCTTTACGATGACGGGGATATTCGCCGGCGTATTTTTTTGTCCGCGGAAGGGAGAAAGGTACGGACTGTCCGTTTCGGACAAAATCCTGTCCTGCGGACAGAGCGCAACGCTTTCGACCGCCCGCCTTGCGTTTTTAAAGCAGACCACCCCGCCAAACGAAAAGTATGCGCCGAGCGCAAGAAAATCGTTCAGCAACTCCTTTCCGTACGAATAGCAATGCAGCAGAAAACCGTTTTGTACGAAAGACGGATGCTGCCGTAAAATCGTCAGCGTATCCTCTGCGGCGTCGCGGGAGTGGATCTGCACGGGCAATCCCAGCGCGTTCGCAAGCTCCAGCTGTGCGGTAAAAGCCTGCTTCTGCGCAGCTTTGTCCGTATCGGGGTAGTGGTAATCCAATCCGATTTCACCGATCGCAACGCACTTTTCATCCCGTGCAAGCGCCGCGACCGCGTCAAGCGTATGCTTGCCGAATCCCGCCGTTTCGGAAGGATGCACGCCGACTGTGAAATACGCACCCGTCCGCCCCGAACAAAAGTCGCGGTGCGCTTTGCTATGCGGAACGCTGTCGCCCGCCAGCACGACGGCGCGCACCCCCGCCGCCCGAATTTTCTCCCACTCGGCGGGAAAATCGTACCCCTCGTCCGCAAAGTGCGCGTGTATATCCAGATAACTCATCTCACGCTGCCGCCGCTTGCAATCGGCTTTTCGGGCGAAACGAGCGCAAGATTTCCGTCCTTATCCTCGGCGCAGAGAATCATGCCCTCCGACAGCACGCCCCGCAGCTTTACGGGTTTTAAGTTAGTTACGACGAGCACCTTTTTTCCCACCATTTCCTCGGGCGTGTAGTACTTGGCGATGCCCGAAACGACGGAACGCACCTCGTCTCCGATTTTTACCGTTTCGTGCAGCAGTTTGTCCGACTTTTCCACCCGCTCGCAGGCAATGACTTCGCCCACCTTGATTTCCACTTTCGCAAAGTCGTCGATCGTAATTTCCGTCGGCATATTCGTTTCCTCTTCCTTCTTTGCTTCTTTTTTGGCGCTTACGAGTTTTTCCACCTCGGCAAGCTCCTTTTTAACGTCGATCCTCGGGAAAAGCGGTGCGATCTTTTCGATCCCCGTTCCCGCCTTCAACCGCCCGAATTTCAGCGTATCGAACCCCGCGCTTTCGTCGCAGGAGAGCCCCTTTAAAACGATTTCGGGCGCACGCGTCAGGAAGGGCTTTAACAGCACCGCCGTCATGCGTACGCACTCTGCAAGACGGTACAGCACGCCGCCCAGCCGCCTGCGCTTGCTCTCGTCCTTGGCAAGGCTCCACGGTGCCGTCTCGTCGATATATTTATTCGCCCGAGCCACCAGCGCGAACACCGCCCCCAGCGCGTCGGGCGCGTTCAGCCGCGCCATCGCGTCCTTTACCTTTGCAAACGTTCCGTCCGCAAGCGAAATAAGCTCCTTATCCACCCCTTCGTCCGCATCCTGTTCGGGCAGCACGCCGCCGAAATACTGCGAAATCATCGCCGTGGTGCGCGAAACGAGATTGCCGAAGTCGTTGGCAAGATCGGCGTTGACGCGCATCAAAAAGCGTTCGTTGGTATATTCGCCGTCGCTGCCAAAGGGAATTTCACGCAGCAGAAAGTAACGCACCGCGTCCGCGCCGTAACGCTTGACAAGCTCGTACGGGTCGGTCAGATCCTTCTTTACCGCATCCTGCTTACTCTTGCTCAGCTTGTCGCCGCCGATCAGCAGCCATCCGTGCCCGTACACCTGTCTGGGCAAGGGCAGCCCCAACGCCATGAGAATGGCGGGCCAGATGATGGCGTGGAAGCGCACGATCTCTTTGCCTACGAGGTGCAGATCCGCTGCCCAATACTTTCGGAACAGCGTATCGTCCTCCGAGAGATACCCGAGCGCAGAGATATAGTTGGAAAGCGCGTCGATCCATACGTACGCGTAGTGTTTTTTATCGAAGGGAAGCTGCACGCCCCACTTTACCGTGGTTCGCGAAACGCATAAATCCTGCAGCCCCGGTTTGATGAAGTTGTTCACCATTTCGTTGACGCGGGACTTGGGCTGTAAAAATTCGGGATTGTCCCCGTACAGCTTTAAAATGCGGGGCGCATACTTGGAAAGACGGAAGAAATAACTCTCCTCCTTTTGCAGCGTTACCTCTCTGCCGCAGTCGGGGCACTTGCCGTCCTTCAGCTGCGCCACCGTCCACATGCTCTCGCAAGGGGTGCAATAATACCCCGCGTATTCGCTCTTATAAATATCTCCGCTGTCGTACAGCTTTTGATAGATGCGCTGTACACACTTCACGTGGTCCTCGTCCGTAGTGCGGATAAAGCGGTCGTAGGAAATATCGAGCAGCCTCCATACGTCTTTGAGCTCGGCGACAAGCGGATCCACGAAACCCTTGGGCGTAACGTTCTTTTTCGCCGCTTCCTTTTCCACCTTCTGCCCGTGCTCGTCGGTGCCCGTTAAAAAGTATACGTCCTCGCCCTGCATACGGTGAAAGCGCGCCAGCGCGTCGCAGATGACCGTGGTGTAGCAGTGCCCGATATGCCAGTTTCCGCTGGGATAATAAATAGGCGTTGTAATATAATATTTCATTTCACACTTTTCCTTTTGCTGAACAAGCAGCACCGTTTCGACCCGGAATCCGTACGACGCAAAAAGAAAAAGCCGTGAGTGCGACGGTCGTGAGGAGGCTTAACGGCAGAAATGAATCTCGCCTTGCCCTCTCTCGGCACGATAGAGAACGATACGCACTCGCTTTTCTTCCTTTTTGATTGCGAAAGATTCGATTGAAACTATTTTCTTTATTATACCTTATTTGCCGCCGAAAGTAAATTGATTTTTATTTTCGCGCGAAATAATCTTCTTCAAGAATGGCGCGGACGGCAATATCCGTCCACTCCCCCGTGGAAAGCAGTCGGAACGACTTGCGCTTCGTTCCCTCGTAACGAAGCCCGCATTTTTCCATCACCTTTCCCGACGCGGGATTTTCCGCCGCATGGCACGCCTCGATACGATGAAAGCCCACCTCTTCAAAGCAAAACCGTAATACTTCGCGGTACGCTTCCGTCATAATCCCCTTGCCCCAGAACCTGCGGCACAGGCAATAACCCGTGATGGCGCGCTCGTCGCACACGTCGACGAGCGAAATATCGCCGATCAATTCACCGCCGAGCGTGATTGCCCAGTGATAGCAATCCTCTTTTTTGTTCTCCTCTTCCCAAAGCGTCAAAAGAGCGTGCGTGTCCTCCATGCTGCGGTGCGGCGTCCAGGAAAGGAACTTGGTTACCTCGGGATCGCTCGCCCAATTTTCAAACATTGCCTCCGCGTCATCCCTCCGAAACGGACGTAGCACCAACCTCTCCGTCGTCAACACCTTGCTTCCCAAATGTTTCATAATATCCTCCTCGTTTATCATTCGACAATAAAAAAACGGCTTCCCCGCAGGAAAGCCGTTTTAAACGCAGTTTCGAATTTCCGTACGCAAAAATTACCGTATTCGATTTAATACAGCCGCCAGGGGATTACAATTTTGCATGACAAATTTTTTCATGCCCCCATTCTATCACAGAAGATACGCGTCTGTCAACGAAATTTAAGTATATTCCCCGGACGGGCTTCATAAAAAAGAATATGAACGCAATCTTTGCCCTCGTCTTTCTTGCATCCGCGTCGCTTTGCCTTGTGCTCGCCCCCGACGCGTTTCTGCCTGCCCTTCTCAAAGGCGGCGAAAAAGCCGTAACGCTTTCCGTCGCCCTGCTTGCCGTTTACTGCGTCTGGCTTGGCTTTTTTAAAGTGCTCGAGTCGAGCGGGCTTGCGGAAAAGCTCACGAAACGGCTGTTTCCTCTCTCAAAACGTATTTTTCGCTCGGACGACAAGGAAGCGCTGTTTGCCGCAACGTCCAACCTGACGGCAAACTTCCTCGGACTCCCCGGGGCGCCCACTCCCTTGGGCATCCGCGCCACGCAAAAGTTCTGCGAGGCGAAAAACGACTACGCCGCCGATATGCTGTTTGTGTTAAACGCCACAAGTTTACAGCTGCTACCCGTAACCGTTATCGCACTTCGGGCGTCGCTCGGCTCCGCAGCCCCCTACGATATTATTCTGCCCACGCTGGCGGCAACTTTAATTTCTACGCTGCTCGGCGCACTCCTCGTGCGGCTGACCGCACGGCGCAGGAACGCACGGCAAAAAATAAGACGGCGGAGGAATGCGTGAAATATCCAGCCCTTATTCTGCCCGTTCTGTTTCTTGCGGTATTTGTATACGCCTTCGTAAAAAAAGTAAAACTGTACGACTCTTTTACGGCGGGCGTCAAAGAGGCGATCCCCCTCGTCGTTTCGATTTTTCCCTATCTTGCCGCGATCTTAATGCTTTCGGAACTGTTCGAACAGAGCGGACTTTCCCGTATCTTAACGAACGCGCTCGCCCCCGCCTTCCGCTTCCTCGGCATTCCGCCCGAAATCGCCAAGCTCGTTTTAATGAAGCCCTTTTCGGGCAGCGGTTCGACAGCGCTTCTGTCCGAAATCATGGCGACTTACGGCGCGGACAGTTATATCGCCCGCTGTGCCTGCGTTGCCTACGGTTCGAGCGAAACGGTCTTCTATATTTCCGCAGTCTACTTTGCAGGCATCAAATACAAAAAACTTGCAAAACCCGTGTTAATTGCTTTGTTTGTAAATTTCATAACTGTCATTTTAGGGTGCTTATTTTGTCGATTTATGTGAACTTTAACACAAATAACATTTATTTAGGTTAAATATGATAAGTTGGAACAATAAATGTAACAAAAATTTAAATAAAAGATTTTTAAAATATTTCGGATAAAACGTTTGTGTTTTTATGGGATGCGTATTATAATAGAGGTACAAATTAAATCAGTTCATAATTTTTCCCCCTTATCATATGGAAATCCCTTCGGACTTGTTCCGAAGGGATTTCCGATTATCAGGCAAAATTCTTTGCCGCACGCCGCTCTTTTGAATCACACGAAACATAAAAAAGACGCCCGAAAGGGCGCTTCCCATAGGGAATTAAAAAACTAAATTATTAAGAGTTATACTTTCAAGCAAGGACAAAAGCTCTCGCACGATATGTTCGAGAGCTTTTTACTACAAACCTTTTAGAAAGATAAATTGAAATTTATATTACCTTAAAGTTAAATAGATTTTTGAACTCATTAAAGCAATCTTTGCATATCCATTGAGTTTGCCCCGTCTTTTCATATACAGTACAATAGCCTTCCGTATCGCAATCTTCAATGTTCAAATCGGTTATTTTTTGCCAACAGAACACACAATGTTCGTGGTCGTTAGTTTTCGTGGATACGAACTTTTTCAATGTAAATGTTGCTTCGTCCAAATATCCATCATATGTATCTATTCTCCAATCGTTTTCTATTTTCTTGACCATTTTTGTTCTCCGTTAAATTACTGTTTATCGTACAATTATTATATCACGTAAAATGAAAGAACGCAACCAATTGAATTTTGCGGAATATATAAAACATATCTATATCTCACTAGGCTACGAGTAGCCTAGTTCGTCCACGAAAAAAAGTACAGAAAAGGCACAGCTTAACGCTATGCCTAAATCTTTTTATTTGCGTTTTATTAAATTCCCTGTGGGAATTACGGAAAAGGGCGGAAGTTATTTTATCGGTCAGGTGCGAAACCGACGGCGGAATAACAGAGAACCGCGCACGCCGTCGCGCCTGTTTTCCCCCTCGGACAACGCGAGCAAAATAGAATACAGGATCGCAGGTCCGAAGTTGAAAAAGTGGCAGTCGAGCAGGCTCGTCAGCACGAGCGCGCAAATACAGAGTGAGGCAAAGACCTTTTCCGTTGTAGGACGAAGAAAAAGCGTGGTGATCGTTTCGGCGCGGTGCACACCGTACGCCGTGATAGCAAACAAGCCGCCCGAAGCCAAAAGCTGACAATAGGTGTTGTGCGCGCGGGGCGGAATAAACACGTCCGGCGGACAGGGCGCCAGATCGGCAATGCCGCCGTTGTACAGAAGCCCGCCCGGCGTTTCGTAAAACCCTACGCCGAATATCGGGAACTGTACAAATTTCTTCAAACACGCCTTCCAGATCATCGGTCTGCCGAACGGATTCGTTCCGATATCGATGATCGAGCGGAACAGCGACTGTAACTTCTGGCGAAAGACGACGGCGCATACGACGCCGACCACGAGAAACGACGCATACACGACAACGTGCTTCCAACGTTCGATACTCTTGGTTTTTACGAGAACAATGACGACGCACGCCGCAAACACGATACTGCCGAACAGCATGGCGGTGCGGCTCTGCGAAAGCAGCACGGCAAGATAGAACGCAACGCCGAGCATGGAGAACGTCCACCCCTCCTTTCGCCTCGCGGCAAAATAAAAGGGGGCAGGCACGCACATGGTCATAACGCTGCCTACGTTATTGTAAATGCCCCAACCCGTGTACATGGCGCTACGGTTGACGCCGTTTTCACCGATCACGCCCGGCAACGCGTACATTCCGATCGTCTGCACGGCGACCCCCACCCCGATCGTAAGAAAAATCGACATGAGATAGTTTTTCGGCACTGTTGCCCAATCGATCGTATAGATAAAATAAAAATAAGCGAATGCCAGCGAACCGATCTGTGCAAGCCCGAACAGAACCGTTCTACCGCCGTAAAATCCGCTGAACGCTCCGCCTAAGAGGTAGGCGGCAGATAACGCGGCAAACCCGAAGGTCATTTCGGGCAGATACTTGCGCTTGGGGTTACGCACAAGAAAGGAAACCATGCGCACGATCAACAGCGCGACGGCAACGACGATGATCAGAAGCAGCTGAATACGGAAGGACGGACTTGAAAAAATCGTATCCGTAAATTTTCCGGGATTATTCTTTGCTGAAATCGTCATGTAACAGCAAGCAATCACGGGGACCAGCGGCAGCGTGTCCCTTTCGAAAAGCACGATCAAAATACCGAACGCAAGATAGACGTAAAAGACGGGCAGTTCCAGAGAAAACAGCTCGGACGCAATCATGAGCGCGGCGATCACCGTGGGATGCCAGGGCGAGCGCAGATACGCGCGCAGCCACTCCACAAACCGTATGCCGTTTAGTTTTTCGAAAGAGTCCGTTAACATACGAAAATATTATAACAATGAAAAAAACAAAATGCAACCCTTTTCGTGCAAAATTTACGATCCGCGGAAAAATTTCAATGGTTCGTCCACGAAAAATGTACAGAAAAGGCATAGCCTAACGCTATGCCTAAATCTTTTTATTTGCGTCTTATTAAATTCCCTATGAGAATTACGGTAAAAGGGGACGGATGTTTTTATTTTTAATTATTCGGCATAGCGTAGAGATCGAACTCTCCTTCGAAATCAAAGGCTTCCCCCTCATCAAAGGCGGCAAGCTTGCTGACCGAAACCTCATATGCCGTCATCGTAACCGCTTCCGTTTCCGAAAGTCGTTTCTGATATTCGCGGCTCTGGATCCTGCCCGACAGCGCCACCCTGTCGCCCACCTTCAAATTTTGTACGAAGCGCGCGTTTCTGCCCCACGCAATACAGGGAATGTAATCAGACTTGTTGTAAGCACGGTTGACCGCAAGCAGAATATCCGCAATTTCTCGGTTGAAAGGCGTCGTGCGGTAGACGGGCGGTTTGCAGATATACCCCGAAAGCACGATACTGTTTGGATTTTTGCCCTGCGCTTCCGCAAGCACCTCGCGCACGAACACCGTCAGCATCAATCGGGATTTGCCGTTTTCCAGCTTGTTGTAGCTTCTGAACTGACCGAGCGCGCACAACTGACTGCCGATTTTTAAATCGTTGCCTTTAATCAGCCGTTCGGAAATCGTTACGGGAAGAATATCCGCTTGCCCCGAAAGCCGCATCACTCTCACGTAAAACTCGTAAAACCCTTCGCCGTACACTTCGTGCGAAAACGTCGCTTCCGACACGATTTCACCCATAAAGTAAACTCTGTTATTTTTCTCCGTAACGTAATCCATAAATACCTCCAAGGTTTTTCTACCGTTTTTATTTCGCGGATTTTTTCCGTCCACCGTTTGCCGCCGGAAATTTCAAGCCGTGCCGTTGGGGTTTTGTCGCCCCGTACTGTCGATCGTGTAGTTTTCGCGGTAGATAAGCTCGCCGATCGGCACGAATTCATACCCCTTGGCGCGCAGCGTGCTGATGATAATGGGCAGCGCTTCCGCCGTATGCAAGCCGTTGTTGTGGCAGAGAATAATCGAACCGCTGCGAACACGGGACACCACGCGGGACGCCAGATCGGCAGCCGAAAGATCCTTCCAATCAAGGGAATCGACGTCCCATTGAATGGGAAACAATCCTTCCGCAAGCGAGGTTTCCACCAACAAATCGTCGTAGTCTCCATAGGGCGGGCGAAACAATTCGGGCTTCTTTCCGATCACGGTCTCGATTGCCTCGGACGAGCTTTTCAGTTCCGAACGGATTTCCATTTCGTTGAGTTTGGACATATACGAGTGCGTTGCGCTGTGCGTACCCACCTCGTGCCCCGCCTCGTTGATCTTTTTTAAGTATTCGGGATATTTTTCCGCCCAGAACTGCACCGTAAAGAAGGTGGCCCGCACCTTGCCGTCGGCAAGATTTTTTAAAATTGCGTCCGTGTGCTCCACGCCCCAAGCGCAATCGAAAGAAATAGCAATTTTGTTGTCTTCGCGTCCCACCGAATAGATGGGCAGCTTGCGCGCACCGCTCCAATACACCTCATCCGCGCCCGCCGCGTTCGCCGTAAGCGCCCCCGCAGCCAGAAAAAGAACAAGTGCAACCGCAAGCACCGCACGCTTTAACCGAAACGTGATAAACCGCATCGCAACACCTATAATATAGCGTTTTTCCGACAGAAAAATACAGGATATTTTGTCGAATCGACAAAGAATTCATCGAAAACGAAATCCGTTTTTTCCGTCGGATAGTTTAATGTATGGAACAAGCTTTCCGATTATTCCAAAATAAAAAAACCGCCCTTTCGGACGGCTTTAAAATTTAACTTTTTTCTTTCGTTTTTTCTTCTCGGGCAATTCCCCGAACGGGTTTTTGTACTGCACGCTCGTCATCGTAATCACGAATATTTCTTTCGCCTTCGCGCGTTTCAGGCGCGATGCCAGCGCGGAGGTCGTGGCGCCCGTCGTCAGCGTGTCGTCTACGATCAGCACCCGCTTGCCGACAACGGCTTTTTTGTCCGTTACGCGAAAGCATCCCTCTAAATTCGTTTCCCGTTCGGCGCGCATCAACGTCTTTTGCGCTTTCGTATCCCTTACCTTTTCCAAACCCGTAAACAGCGTAAGCCCCGTGCGCCGCGCAATCTCTTCGGCAACGAGAAAGGACTGATTGTAACCGCGCTTCTTACGGGCGCGCTTCGTCATGGGCACGTAAGTTACGAGCTCCGCTTCCCCAAATTCCCGTTCGGCGATCGGGGTCAGATAATCGGCAAAGGTACGGTAAAGATATTGCGCGCCGTTTTTGAACCTGTAAACGAGCCGCGCGGCTTCCCCTTCGTGGACGAACGCCGAACGCGCCCTGTCGCTTACGAGCGGCTTCTGTTTGCATTCGAGACACACGCCCGCCTCCGCCACCCTTCTGCCGCACAGCGGACAAATCGCACCGTCGTTATGCGGCAACGTTTTGTTGCATTGCCCGCATACGCGCTCGCCGCCGAACACCTCCCGCCCGCAGACGTCGCAGGTAAAGTTGTGCGAATCGTCGTAACGGCGCAAAGCGTCTTTCAATTTCAAAAAAACGTTCACGCGCTTTATCCTCTTAACCCCAAGATATACGCAGGGTCGGCGTCTATTACTTTGCAATGATTGGCAAACGTATCAAGCGCGGGCATCTTTATGCCTTTCGTACAACAAGATATTAGCTGACGTTTTATCCCTAATTGCCGCGCGACTTCGCTCTGCGTCATTCCGCTTTGCCGAATTGATTCCGCCGATCGCTCTTGAATTTGTTCAAGCGTTATCATTAAAATTTCCTTCAAATTTTTATAAAATTATAGCACCGGACAGGTGCAGAACGCCCGTATCGCACCTATCGGGTGCAATACGGGCAATTACCGAGCAATCCTTGTCTTCCCCTGTTATTCGGAAAGGTGAAAAGACGAAGAATCACGCCCTTTCGTTCAAAAAACGGCGGACTTTCGTCCGCCGCCTTACCGTTCCGATTAAAAGTCGTCGTCATCACTATCGTCATCGTCGTCATCGTCGCCCGCAAGCGAATAGATTTCGTCGCCCGTAACGTATTCGAGATCTTCTTCCTCTTCCTCGTTGTATATTTCCTCTTCTTCCTCTTCCTCGGCGAACTCGCCTTCGAGAGATTCGTCGATTTCTCCGATTTCCGAATCGAGATCCGCATCCGAATCGTCGTCGAGATAATTGCGCCATTCGTCGTCCTCTTCGGGGTCGGGCTCCTCCTCTTCTATTTCCGCCTTTCTGCGGCACTCCTCGCACATCTTATCGCCGGGGCGCATCATGTTCTCGCCGCATACGGGACAGAGCTCGGTGGGCATATCCGCCTCTTCCTCTTCGATTTCGTCCGAATCCGTTTTAATGCCCTGCATTTCTTTAATACACACGTCGCAGTAATCCTGTTGCTCCGCGTCGATATAATTGAGTTCGCACCGCGGACACTTTATATAACGCACCATTCGTAATTCCTCCCTGAAGCCGTCGGAAGTCCTTCCCAACGGTAAAGCTAATAAATTATATTAGTTATTATTTTTTTTGTAAACTGTTTTTAGTACGTTTTTTGAAAAATTTGGATAAATTTTCGGAAATTTTTATGCCGCTCGCCGCAAAGCGTTAAAATCCCCCGACGGAATCTTTCCGTCGGGGGATCGATTATTCGGTTATTCCTGCGATTCGTCCTTCGTTTCGGCGCCCTCTTGCGCGCCCTCGGACGCTTCCGCTTCTTCGGCGGACTCTTCGGCAGCCGCTTCCGCGCCTTCCGCAGAATCTTCCGTTTCCGCAACCGTTTCCTGTTTGCCGGCAGTCTCTGCCTGCGCGTATACGTCCAAGTCTTTGTCGTCCGTAACGTCCACGCGGAAGCCGTCGTCGCGCTCCGTCTTGCCGCCGGACTTCTTCTTGCGGCGCAGAACCAAGTACACGCCCACGCCTACGGCAATTACTACGATGCCGATGGATACGCCGACCAGCGCCCATTCCCAAGCCTCCAAGCCCTCGTCTTCCACCGTCGGCGCGACGTAGTGCTCAAGGTAGGTATCGCTCCAATAGTCAGCCATCGCCTCCCCGTCCGCCTCGTTCACCTTGCCGATCAAGGAGATGAAGCTGCTGCGCGTACGCCCGCTTGCGAACATGTCCGCCGTTTCGCCCGTCTTGTTGACGAACGCATCGAACGCCGCCTGCTCATCCTCCGTATAGAGATGGTTTTGCGTCTTGCCGGCATCGATTGCCTTTTTGATATTATCGTCGAACGCCTTGCGTTCGCCCGTCTTGAAATAGTAGGTCAGCGCATTGGCGAGCGAGGTCTTGCCTTCGTCTCTGATTTTCGCAATATAGCCGACCTTTTTATCGGTGCTGATAATCGCGTTATACGCGTCGTTCACGTCTTCGATTTGCGAATTCGTCATAAACTTGCCGTCTTTATCCGCAAGCGAAACGTACGCAACGTAGCCGTAAGAGCTGGACCCGACGGGCTCCGCATCGGAAATGAAGAGCATATCGCCGACGACCTCAAAAGGATACCAGCTGCCCGTGTGCTGCAAATCAAGCACTTTGACCGCCTTGTAGTTTTCGTCCTTGCCCTCGAAGCCGAGAATGCCGTAGTCCTCCGCATCACCGTTGAGCACGGCGCGCTCCACCGAGTAGCCGCTGCCGCTCGAACGCGTGAACCAGACGTAGTCGTATTTCGCGTCCGTCGTCGTATCGACCGAAACGAGAGTCGCCCCGCTGGCGTCGTAGCAGATTTCCTGCTCTTCGACGGCGCCCGTATCGGAATCGACGTATGCGCGAATAATATTTTCGTCCTTTACGTAAACGTAGCTGTGCTCCCCCGCATCGTTTTTATAGAATACGGTTGCCGCCGTTGTATTCGCGGTGTTCGAAGGGGTTGCGATAAGGTCGAAATTCCCCTTGTTTCCCGCAATCGAGTTCCACGTCCCGGCGTTGATCTTGTCCGCCTCAAGAAAGTAAAGCGATGCGCCCGTGCTTGCCGTACTGCCCGGTTTGGTCAGATCGTCGCGCGTGAAATAAATTCCTCCGTTCGTATAGCTTAGAAGGGTATACGTGTAGCCGACGGGGGGGAGCTCGCCCCGTTGCTCCTCCGTCAATTTCTCCAAATCTTGCGTAAACTGCGTTACGTTTGCGGCGCCGGGAGTTCCGATCCCGTCAAGCACGATTTCGCCGAGATTGGTATAGGGGGCTTCGCCGTCGTGATCCTTTAAATACTCTTCGTCCCACGTGTATTCGTAGGGCGCGACCGTCGCGTCGGCGCGCACGCGGTAAATCTGATTGTAAGGCATGGTTACGGCGCTCTCGCCGTCGAGCTCGTCCTTCACGCTCATCGTATAATAGATATACCCGTCGGTTTTATCCGCGCTGTTCAGAACGTACGCCGAAATGCTCTTTGCGAGCGCAGTTTCCGTCTTTTTCTCCGTATTGTAGGAATACAGCGCGTTGTCGTCGTGATAGACGAGGTAAACGGTGTCGTCCACCTCCACGTAACGGAACACCGTCGCGTTGTCGTCAACGCGGAAATAGCTCTGGATATCGCTGCCGTCGAGCTTCGCGCTCTTGAAGTCGAGGTAGTCGTTTTCGATCTCGCCCGACATATTTTTTACGTTGTTCGGCGTTGCGAAGTATACACGGTCGTTGTAGATAAACAGCCCCGCCGTATAGTCCGCGGACACCATGAGGGAGGGGATCACGATTTCGGCTTTCGCCCCTTCGGGATCGGCTTTCAGGGCGCTCTTTTCCACGCGCATCAGCGCGCCTTTCACGGGCGTGCCGTAGGCATTGTCCGCCGTATAGGCTTCCATACCGTTGACGAAGTAAACGTATTTGCCGTATTCCACGACGAATCCGCCGTTGGACACCGCCGCCGAATCGGACGTATAGTCGCCGGTAAGCGGTTTGAAGTTCTTATCGCAGCCGGCAAACGCAAGCGCGCCGCACGCCATAACGGCTGCCGTCGAAAGAATGAGAATTTTTCGGAACGATTTATGCATGAAACGCTTCCTTTTCAATCGGAAATCCCCCGATTGACATAAATATGGTTCTAACGATACGATTCTTATTATATACTAAATCAAGGCTTTTTGCAATCAAAAACCCGCGAAAGTCGGTACTTTTCTTTGTAATTTTTTTCGAATCGGGAGAAAAGAATGGAAAAATTCGGCATCTTTGAACTTCTCGACACGCTGTCCGCCCTTTCCGCGCCGCAAAGCGGCGAGCAAACGGACGTCGGCGCCCCCGCAAATACGGGCGAAAATTCCGCACCGCAGACGGAAGCGGACGCCTCCCCCTCCCTTTCGGGCGAACGCCCCGACCCAAAATTGAGCGCATTCGAATCGCTGATCGCCAGACACGAGGGCATTTCCAAGAGAATCGACAAGAATAAATAACCCGCAACGACCTCTGAAACGTTGCCCGCGCCGACAGCAGTCGGCGCGGGCGTTTTTTATACCGTTTCTTTTTCTCTTACCGAAAACCCGCGGGTTTTCAGCCAGCTCAACGCGAGCGCGACCCAGACTTCGTTACGGCGCACCTCTTCGGGAATTTCACCGTCGTTCACTTCGCGGTTGAGCACGGACGCACCGTGCCAGCCCTTTTCGAAGATATGCAGCTCGAAGGGCACGCCGTTCTCGCGGTACGCCTTTGCGGCAAGCAGCGCGTTCTCCACGGGCACGCAGTCGTCCTCGAACGTGTGCCAGATAAAGGCGGGCGGAGAATTTTTCGTAACGCGCTTTTCAACCGAGAGCATTTCGCGGAGCTCGGCGTTTCCGCCCGAAACAGTCTCCGCACTGCCGCCGTGCGTCTTTTGTCCCGTAGTGATCACGGGGTAGCTTAAAATCACCGCATCGGGACGCACAAGCGCAGCGTTCTTCCCCAGCGTCTCTTTCAGGCTCTTATCGCCGAACATCGTAGCCAGAAGCCCCGTCAGATGTCCGCCTGCGGAAAAGCCGATCGCCGCAACCTTCGTTTTGTCAACGCCGTATTTGTCCGCATTCAAGCGGATATAAGCCATCGCCATGCCCGCCTCGATAAAAGGCACGGGATACGCCGCAAGAATCGTATAAACGAGCGTGAACGCCGCAAACCCGGCGCAGATAAAGCGGACGGCGACGGGCTCCCCTTCGCGCTCGGAGATAAATCCGTATCCGCCGCCCGGAACGACGAGCATCGCGGGGCGGATTTTCGGCTTGACTTCGGTGAGAGGCTCCGGCGCGTACGCCGTTAAATAGCCGCCCGTGCGCCCCTCGCGCGGAATGCGGAAATATTCGTATAGGTCGATTTTTTCGCAAATCATAATTTCTCCTTTCGGTCTGAACTTCTATCTTTCCTTTCTCTTCTCCCCTATGAAAAAACCGACTGCATACAGTCGGTTTCGTTTCGTTATCTCTTCGAGAACTGCGGTGCGCGGCGTGCCTTCTTCAAGCCGTACTTCTTGCGTTCCTTGACGCGAGGGTCTCTCGTGAGGAAGCCCGCTTTTTTCAATGCGGCACGGCAATCGGGTTCCGCCTGCAAAAGCGCTCTTGCAATACCCAAGCGGATCGCGCCCGCCTGACCCGTGTATCCGCCGCCGATGACGTTGACGATAATATCGTACTTCCCGTCCGCCTTAACTTCGTTCAGCGGCTGTTTTACAATGTATTGAAGCGTGCCCATGGGGAAATAATCTTCGAGAGTGCGGTCGTTGATTTCGATTGCGCCGCTGCCTGCGGGAATCAAACGCACACGTGCGATCGCCTTCTTCCTTCTGCCCGTGCCCCAAAATTGAATTTTCTTTTTCAAATTCGTTTTCGCCATGACCGATTCTCCTTAAAATAATTTCAGCACTTCGGGCTTCTGCGCCGCATGGTTGTGCTCCGCGCCTTTGAATACGCGCAGTTTCTTGATCATCTGTCTGCCGAGAGAGTTCTTGGGAAGCATTCCCTTGACCGCCTCGTAAACCGCCAGATCGCTGCGTTCAGCCATCAGCTTACCGTAGGAAATTTCTTTGAGTCCGCCGATATAGCCCGTATGATAACGGTAAAATTTGTCTTCGTATTTTTTGCCCGTCAGAACGACCTTATCGCTGTTGAGAATGATAACGAAATCGCCCGTATCCACGTTCGGCGTGTAAGTCGGCTTATTTTTGCCGCGTAAAATCATCGCCACCTTGGAAGCAAGTCTTCCCAGCGGAATCCCCGCCGCATCGACGACGTACCATTTTCTTTCAACCGTCTGAGCGTTAGCCATATAGGTTTTCATAATCCGTAACTCCTTGCTTTTCCGCTCCGCTTCCGCCCCAGTGGGAAAAGGGCTTTTCCGCATCGCGCTTTTTCATTATAGGACTTATAAAAAGTTCCGTCAAGCTGTTTTGAGTTGAGATTTTAAGATTTTTTCGGAAAAATCGAAATTTTTTTGTTCGGGATTTCCCCTTTTGCGGACGGTTTTCGTTAACTTTACTCCAAAACCGCTTTGATCCTGCGCACGCCCGCCGAGCTCGACTGCTCCTTTACGATACGGAATTTGCCCAATACGCCCGTGCTTGCAACGTGCGGTCCCCCGCACATCTCCTTGGAAAACTCCCCGATAGAGTACGTCTTTACCGTATCGCCGTACTTGGAGTCGAACACGCCGACGAAATTCTCTTTGCGCGCCTCTCCGATGCTCATTTCTTTATATACGACGGGAATATTCTCTCGGATCTTCTCGTTGACGAGGTTTTCCACTGCCCCGATTTCCTCTTCCGTCATGGGGCGGGGGAAGTTGAAGTCGAAGCGCATACGCTCGTCGGTGATGTTGCTGCCCTTCTGGTTGCAATCGGGGGAGAGCACCTGCTTTAACGCCGCGTTCAGAAGGTGCGTTGCGGTATGGTAGGCGGTCGCCTTTTCCGAATGGCTCTCCAAGCCCCCCTTCGCCTCGCCCTTATTCAGCACGCGGCTCTTTTCCTGATGCTCCTTAAAGGCTGCGTCGAAGCCCGCCGTGTCCACGCTCAGTCCGTGCTCTGCGGCAAGCTCCTCGGTAAGCTCGAGCGGGAAGCCGTACGTATCGTACAGGCGGAACGCCTGCTTGCCGCCGATCACCTTCTCGTCCTTGTAGGCGGGGTTGTTCTTCCTCATGAACTCGTTCTTGCGCGCGATGCCCTGAATGCACTTGTCAAACTCCTTTATTCCCTGCGCAAGCGTCGCCTCGAAACGGGTTGCCTCCTTCTTCATTTCATCGAGCACGTAGCCCCTCTTTTCCTTTAATATAGGATATGCCTCGCCGTAGACGTCGTCGATAAAGATTTCCGCCGCCGCAAGCATGGCGTCCGACGATACGCCGAGCGAACGGCAATAACGGATGGCGCGGCGCATGAGACGGCGCAGAATGTAGCCCGCCCCCACGTTGGAGGGAAGAATGCCCTGCTCGTCGCCGATGAGCATGACTGCCGTGCGCGTATGGTCGGCAACGATGCGCATCGCCTTTTGCGCCTCTCCGCCCGCGGCGTAACTCTTGCCCGCAAGGCTTTCGAGCTTTTCAATGACGGGCAGGAACAGGTCGGTCTGATAGCCGTCGGTAAGCCCGTTTAAAAACAGCAGCATTCTGTCGAAGCCGAAGCCCGTATCCACGTTCTTGTTTTCAAGAGGCTCGTAGCCGGTTTCCGTCTTTTTGTACTGCATATACACGTCGTTGCCGATTTCCACGTAGTCGTCGGGAAAGACGGGGTTGTCCTTGTTTTTAATGGGATAAAACCACTCGTTGTCCGGTCCGCAAGGCGTGCCGACCGTCCCCTCGAGCTCCCACCAGTTGTCCTCCTTGGGCAGGAAAAAGATATGGTCTTTTTGAATGCCGAGCGACTGTAAGAGGGTTGCCGTTTCCTCGTCGCGCGGGGCGCTGCCGTTTCCCTCGAACACCGTGCAGCACAGCCTGTCCTTTTCAAACCCCAACGCCTTCGTTAAGATTTCAAACGACCACGCCGTCTTTTCCTTTTTAAAGTAATCGCCGAGCGACCAGTTGCCCATCATCTCGAAAAAGGTAAAGTGCGAGCCGTCTCCCACCGAGTCGATATCCACCGTGCGCACGCATCCCTGCACGTTGCAAAGACGCTTGCCCGCGGGGTGCGGCTTGCCCAACAGGTAGGGCATTAACGGCTGCATCCCCGCCACGTTGAACATAACGCCCGTCGAGCCGTCGCCGATCAGGGACACCGCCCCGATATTCTTATGCCCCTTGCTCTCGTAAAATGAGATCCATTTGTTTCTTAACTCTTTTGAAGTGATCATATTCGTTTCCTTCTAATCTTTTTTTGTTTATCGTCGGCTCGTTTCGAAAGCGAGCAAGACAAAGAAAGCGCAGCTTTCCGCAGGGGGAGTTATAACCCCCGTAAGCGACCCGGAAAAAACGCCGCTTGCCGCCGTACGGCAACGCTTATGGAGCGAGCCGCGTCAGTTCGTATCCGTCTTTGGTATCCTTCACGGCATACCCCATTGCTTTCAGCTTATCGCGCAGTTCGTCGGATTTCGCCCAATCCTTTCGGGCGCGCGCGGCTTTACGCTCCTCTGCCGCCGCAAGCGCTTCCTGCGGGATCTCCTCTTTGTTGCCGTACGCCGCAAAATATGCCTCGGGCGTCTTTTTCAAAACGCCCAACAATGCGTACGTCTTTTTGATTTGATTGGTCATCCTCCGCGCCTTGGGATCTCCTTCCGCAATCAAGCGCGACACCTCCTTGAAATAACCGAACAGGTCGGACAGCGCAAGCGCGGTATTGAAATCGTCGTTCATCGCCGCGTTAAACCTTCCGTCGATCTCTTCTTCGCATCCCGTCTCGTTCGGAAACCGCGCTTCCGCCTCCCCGATCACGCGGTAAAAGCGCGCGATATGCGCCTCCGCCTCGGGAAAGAGCGCGTCCGTAATATTGATATCCATGCGGTAATTGTTGGAAAGCAGCGCAAATTTCAACGCGTCGGGAGAGTATTTGTCCAGCAGCTCGGAGAGCAGCAGGCTGTTTCCGAGCGACTTGCTCATTTTCTGTCCGTTCACCTTGATCAGCCCGTTGTGCGTCCAATACTTTGCAAACTTTTTGCCCGAAAGAGCCTCGCTCTGCACGATCTCGTTTTCGTGGTGCGGAAAGACGAGGTCGCGCCCGCCGCCGTGAATATCGATTTGGTCGCCGAACGCCACGCGGTTCATTGCCGAGCACTCGATATGCCAGCCGGGGCGCCCCCTGCCCCAAGGAGATTCCCAGAAGATTTCCCCCGCCTTTGCCGCCTTCCAAAGCGCAAAGTCGTAGGGGTTGCGCTTCGCCCCGTCGTTTTCCACGCGCACGCCGTCGAGCGCGTCCTCTACGCTTCTGCCGGAAAGCTTGCCGTATGCGGGGAAGGTGTCCAAATCGAAATACACGTCGCCGTTATCCGCCGCATAGGCGTGTCCCTTGTCTACGAGCTCCCGAATAAAGGCGATAATATTACCGATATTTTCCGTCGCTTTCAACCAGAGCGTGGGCTCGTCGATTTCCGCACGGCGCATAACGGCGTTGATGTTCTCTATCATGGCGGCGGCGTATTCGTCGGCGGGAATGCCCGTTTCGCGTGAGCGGGCTATGATTTTATCGTCCACGTCCGTATAGTTTCGCGCGTACGTTACCGCAAACCCGAGCTTTTCGAGATATTTGCGGAACACGTCGTACACGATTGCCTGATAGGCGTGTCCGATATGCGCTTCGCCCGATACGGTAATGCCGCAGGCGTACATCTTTACCTTGCCCGCTTCGAGCGGCACGAACTCTTCCTTGCGCCTCGTCAGCGAATTGTAAATTTTCATACTGTCCCTCGATTAACGGCGTTCGATTTTTCTGCCGTCGATTTTTACGATTTTTGCAGGCACGCCCACGACCGTGGCGTAGGGCGGCACCGCCTTCAACACCACCGCGCCCGCGCCGATTTTTGCGCCTTCGCCCACGGTGAAGCCGCCCAGCACCTTAGCCCCGCAGGAAATAACGGCGTTCTTTTCCACCGTCGGATGGCGCTTTCCGCGCTCCTTGCCCGTGCCGCCCAGCGTAACGCCCTGATAGATGACGACGCCTTCCTTGACAACGGCGGTTTCGCCGATGACGACGCCCATGCCGTGGTCGATAAAGACGCCCGCCGCGATCTCGGCGGCGGGATGGATTTCGATTCCCGTTCTGCGCCGCGCAAACTGCGACACCATGCGCGCCGGAAGTTTTAAGTGCATTTTATACAGACGGTTGGCAAGCCTGTGATAACTGAGCGCGTGCACGCCCGCGTACGTTAACAGAATTTCGAATTTGTTCCGCGCGGCGGGGTCGTTTGCCTTTGCCGCGGCGATATCCTTGCGAAGCCTTGAAAAAAACATACTATATAGTATGCGCGCGGGGATAAGAACGCCAGCCGGATCGGAACGCCTCTACTGCTTGATCGGCAAATTCGTTATTTTATATTCCGCAAGGCACGCGTCGCGCATTTCGGGATTGAAAATCCTCTGTTTTATCAGATATTCGCACACGACGTCGCGCACGCTTTCGTCCGAAAAGGAAAACCCGCACACCGCAAACAAATTTTTCGTATCGTTTTGCGTCAGTCCGCACGTCAACGCCAGCGCGATCACGGTATTCTTTTCGGGATAAACTTTTCCCTTTACGATGCTCCGCCAGATTTTCGGTTGAATATCCAGCTTTTCCCCCGCGCTTTCCGCCGTTTCTCCCGCCCGTTCCAGACAGGCGGGCAGCAGCTTCGCAAAGGTATATTTGCGAAAGGGGTCGCGCGTTTTGTCGCGGAAAGAACGGAACGCGAAATGAAAGGTAAAATCCACGTCCGCAAGCCCCGCTTTGAACTTTTTTAACAGCTCGCCGCAGTTCTTCTGGTGGCAAAGGCGCATGATTTGGGAATCGCGCCTGTCGATATTGCCGTCCGCCCCCACGAACACGACCTCGGGCATCACATAGCCATCGAGCGCGCTCAATTTGACGTAATCGGAATATTGCGCCGCAAAGTATTCGTCGAGCGCTCTCACGTATCCGTTTTCCATAGCTTTTATTATACCATACCCGTAAGACAAAATGCAAGCGATTCCCGCCGCCCCGCAGGAAAAAATGACGCGCGCAATCGCCCGTCCGACTGATCCGCCTGCACGCAAAACCGTTCTTAAATCACATTATTTGCGGAATTTTCACTAAAAGCGTGAAAAAATTTTATCAAAAGACTTGCAAACGCGGATAAAACATGATAAAATAAGTAACGTATCGCGTTAATTGCCGTAACATAATGCGGCGGCGCACGAAAAAATAAAGGGGAAACCGGATAACGAAATGAAGCGCAGACGAATCGACCAAATTGCAGAACTTTTAGACAAACGCGGAAAGCTTTCTTTGGATCAGCTTTCGGAATTTTTTCCCGACGTATCGCAGATGACCTTGCGGCGCGACCTGTTGATTTTGGAACAGCAGGAAAAAATCATTCGCGTACGCGGCGGCGCCATGTCGGTGAAGGAAGTGCAGAAGGTGTCGGGCGAGGCATACGCCAAAAAGACTGCGAGCAACACCGACGCGAAAATCGAAATCGCGCAGAAGGCGGCAAGCCTGATCGACGAAAACTGCTCGCTCTTCCTTGACGGAGGCACGACCGCCATGTATCTCGCCAAGGAGCTGCCCGACTACAACATCCACGTATTCACCAACGGGCTTGCCGTTGCCGTGGAGCTTGCAAAGAAAAAAAATATCGACGTAACCATGTTCGGCGGACAGGTGTTGAAGGACAACCTTTCCACGGCGTCCCCCGCGGCGAAGGCGTATTTCGACAATACGAATTTCGAGCTCGCCATTATGTCCGCTTCGGCATTCACGCCGGAAAACGGATTCTCCTGCGGATCGCAAATCGAGGCGGATCTGTTAAAGCAGACGCGCAAAAAGGCGAAAGCGACGTACATGATGCTCGACAGTTCGAAGATCGGCAAAATCATGCCCTACACCTTCGCCCGCATGGAAGATATCGACGTGCTTATTACCGACGACGATTTCCCCGAGGAATTGAAGCAGTCCTTCGTAAAACAAAATATCGTTGTCATGTAATCAAAATCCCTTGCAATGCGAGGGATTTTTTATTAGCCGTCCGCTCCGCGCGGACGGCTTTTAATACTCTCCCAATCCCAAAACGTAGTTTGCGGAAACGTCGAGCGCCGAACACAATTTGGCAAACGTGTCAAGCGCGGGAAAAACGTCCGCTTTCATATATTTGGAAACCGTCTGCGCCGACACCCCGATTTTTTTCGCCAATTCTTTCTGCGCGATCCCGCTCCGCCGGATACATTCCCGCAACCGCAACTGAATGTCCGTTAATTCCATAAGCGCTCCCCCTCTTGCCGTTTATTTACAAAAAATATCGCATATTATGCGATATTTTGCTTGACAATCGTATAATATGCGATTATAATATAATTATTCTACCGTACGGTAGAACGTGTTTCGGGAATCATGAAAATTTCCCCCCCTAATGAAATTGATTTTTCCCGTTACGCGGAATGCGCGGCTGAAAGCCGCGCATTCTTGCTTTGGTAGACGGGTTGCGGGTTATCCACAGAGTTATCCACATTAAATTGTGGATAACCGATCGTATTCTCACAAAACGTAGTTTTTTTTATTCGTTTTACGTAATTTCGCACCTTCCCCTCCGTCTTTCCGAACGAAGCGTGGTCGGAAAATCATTTGTCCCAAACGCGCTTGCGCAAAGAATCCGTATGTCGCAGGGCGTGGGAAACCGTTGCTGCAAGGAATGAAACGTCAACGCGGATTATTTTCCGCAATCAACCGATCAAAAACGGCGTATCCCCCGACTTTTCCACATAATAAAAGCTCTCGGATGTGTCCGAGAGCTTTCGTTTACAAATAACAACTTACTTTTTGCAATTTTTGCGGAGCGTTTCCAGACTGTCGCGCAGTTCTTTGGGCAATCTGTCGCCGAACTGTTCGTAATAGCCCTCGATCTCGTCCGCTTCCTTCGCCCAGCGTTCCTTGTCGATATAGAGAATTTTCTCCAAATCCTCCGTGGACATATCCAAACCTTCGAGGTCGATATCCTTTGCATAAGGTACGTAGCCGATCGCCGTTTCCTGCGCGTCCGCTTTGCCTGCGCAGCGCTTTAAAATCCAGTCGAGCACGCGCATATTGTCGCCGAACCCCGGCCAGAGGAACTCGCCGTTCTCGTCCTGACGGAACCAGTTGACGTTGAATATTTTGGGCGGGTTCTTTGCTTTTTTGCCCATTTCGATCCAGTGCTCGAAGTAGTCCGCCATATGATAGCCGCAGAAAGGCTTCATTGCCATAGGATCGTGGCGCAGCACGCCGACCGCGCCCGTTGCCGCAGCCGTCGTTTCCGAACTCATGATCGATCCGACGAACACGCCGTGATCCCAATCGCGCGACTGATATACGAGCGGCGTGGTGGTCGCCCTTCTGCCGCCGAATACGATCGCATCGAGGGGAACACCCGTTTTGGAATTGAATTCGGGCGAAAGGCAAGGGCAGTTGACGGCGGGAGCCGTAAATCTCGAATTGGGATGCGCCGCTTTTACGCCGCTGTCGCGCGTCCAGTCGTTTCCGAGCCAGTCGATGAGCTTTTCGGGCGCGGGCTTAGTCAGACCCTCCCACCAGACGGTATTGTCTTCGGGATTAATCGCAACATTCGTGAAGATCGTGCCCTTCTTGGTTGCGGCGAGCGCGTTGGGGTTGGATTTCTCGTTGGTGCCGGGGGCAACGCCGAAGAATCCGTTTTCGGGATTGACCGCCCAAAGTCTGCCGTCCTCGCCCACGCGGATCCAGGCGATATCGTCGCCGACGCATTCTACCTTGTAACCGAGCTTGCGGTAGTGTTCGGGGGGAATGAGCATGGCAAGATTGGTTTTGCCGCAAGCGGACGGGAACGCCGCCGCCAGATATTTTTTACTTCCGTCGGGATAGGTAACGCCGAGAATGAGCATGTGTTCCGCCATCCAGCCCTCCCTCTTTCCGAGGTTGGACGCAATGCGGAGCGCAAAGCACTTTTTGCCGAGAAGGACGTTGCCGCCGTACGCGGAGTTTACGGAAATGATCGTATCGTCTTCGGGGAAGTGCATGATATATCTCTTTTCGGGATCGACGTCGCACTTGCAGTGGAAACCCTTGACGAAATCGCCGTCGTTGCCGAGTTCTTTGTAAACGTCAAGCCCGACGCGCGTCATGATCGCCATGTTCAATACAACGTAAATGCTGTCGGTAACTTCGATACCGATTTTAGAGAAGGGCGAACCGACGACGCCCATGGAATAGGGAATGACGTACATCGTGCGTCCCTTCATTTTTCCGCGTGCAATTTCGCGGCAGAGCGCATAAGCCTCCTGCGGATCCATCCAATAGTTGATGGGACCTGCATCGTCCTTGTTTTTGCAACAAATGAACGTGCGCGCCTCCACGCGGGCAACGTCGTTTTCCGCCGTGCGATGATAGTAACATCCGGGGAGCTTTTCCTGATTGAGTTTGATCATTTCGCCCGATTCGCACGCCTGTTTGCGCAGAGCCTCGAGCTGTGCTTCGCTGCCGTCGATCCATACGATTTCGTCCGGCTGCGCAAGCTTCGCACTTTCTTCGACGAAGTCAAGAACCTTCTTATTGTCGGTAAGAGCCTTCATTTTATAACCTCCGATGATTTTTCGATTTCCTGATTTCGGAAAAAAGGGAAAATCCCCCTTTTCGTCCGAGTTTATTATACCACAAAATTATGTCAATGTAAACGGTATCGCAGAAAATATTTTTTAAAACGTCGATTGAGGTTTAAAATTTTTCGGTTCCGTTCCGGAATACGGGCGCATCGTTCGATGCGCCTTATTTTTTCGTCTCTACGTCTCTTTTTTCGACGAAATCACCCAATTCTTTTCCTCCCCGATCGGGTTATGATGAAAAAAATCCTTTCGTGCGAGGTGAACCATGGCTTACGAAAAACGGGTGTGCGTTTTAAGACAGGTAAAACGGGGGTTTACGGCAGACGGCAGCGCGCTTTCGGGCGCGGTATACTGCGAAAGGCTGGGCAAAGAGCTTACCGTAACCGTGCGGCTTGCGGGGCTTGCCCCCATCCGCGAGGGCAGGTACGTGCTCGTTTTAGGCGTGGGCGGCAAGACCTACTGCTTCGATCTGGACGGCGGAGACGTGCTGAAAATCAACGACGCACCCCCGCTCGGCGACGGATTCAACGTTCTCTTATGCTATCTTCGGCAGGAAGCTTCGCCCGTGGCGTTCGGAAATTGCGGGCTTGCCTCTTCCGATTTTTTACCCCTGCTCAACGCTCTTTGCAAGAGGGACGAAAAAAAGAAAAAACAGGCGCCGATGCCCGTGCCGCCAGTAGAGCTTCCGCCTACGGGACCGAACGTTCCGCAGGCGCCCTTTATCCCCGATCCCGCCGTCCCCGAGGAGGAACCGCCCGCCGAACGGGCTTGCTTTCGCGAACGCGCCAATGCCTACGACGACGAAGCGATTGCCGACACCGACTACTTCCTATCGCAAGACGATAGAAATGCATCTGCTGCGAGCAAAAATCAAGACGAGAAACGAGAGGAGTCGGGCGGAGACGATTCTGATGAAGATGACGAAACTTTACACCCTTTCGCTCGCACGAAGGGATCTCTTACATATTATAAGGAAATAAGAAAGGATTTGGAAAAGGCGTTCCGCACCCGCCCCGGGGACACGCGGCTGCTGAGCGTGTTTCCGCAGTCGGAATGGGTCAAGGCGAACGGGGCGCTGCTCGGGATCATCTACGAGAACGGCACGCCGCGCTATCTGTGCGTCGCCACGGAAAAGGACGGCGATCCGCCCAAAGAAATCAAAGATCGCTGTACCTTCGTCCCTTCCTCCCCCTTTTCGGACGAACTCGGATTTTATATCGTCTTTCAGGACGCCGACACGGGGGAATACGTTACCGTAAACAACGCCTGATCGCAACACGCTTCCCTTCGAATTGCAGGGAGGCGTTTTTTCACGCCGTCGATTTTCCAAAGCAAAATATGCCGTTACTTTCCGCGCCGCCTCTTTTTACGGTATGACCTTTTTTCTCTTCAAGTCAAGCTTTCCTGCCGAAAAACCGTCCGCAGACTTTATTTATATGTCTTGCCATTTTTATTCGTTCGTGATATAATAGATGCGATCATGATAAGCGAAAAACTCGAAACGTATAAAAATATGATCTACGGAGAAAAGCGAGACGTTTTTTTCCGTTTTTACGAACTGCTGAAAGAATATAACGCACGCTTTAACCTCACTTCCATTACCGAGGAGAGCGAAATATTCACAAAGCATTTTCTCGACAGCGTTGCGGGCGAAAGCCTGTTTAAAAAGAACGCCTCCGTCGCAGAAATCGGCTCGGGCGCAGGCTTTCCTTCCCTGCCCTTAAAAATCGTGCGGCCCGACTTAAAATTCACCCTTGTGGAAAGCACGGGGAAAAAGTGTGAATTTCTGCGCGTCGCCGCAAAGGAGCTTGCGCTTGAAAACGTAGAAATCGTCAACGCCCGCGCGGAGGAGCTTGCCCGCGACGCGCGCTACCGCGAAAAATTCGATCACTGCTGCGCCCGCGCCGTCGCGCGGCTGAATACGCTTGCGGAATACTGCGTTCCCTTCATAAAGAAAGGCGGCTCGTTTATCGCCTACAAGGGCGACGTTGCCGAAGAAGCGGAGGAAGCGAAGCGCGCCCTGAAAATTCTGGGCTGCGGCAGAACGAAAATCTTTTCCTGCCAACTGGAAACCGCGGGAAAGCGCGCGCTCTTCGTTGCGGATAAGACCTCCTCTACCCCCGCCCTCTACCCCAGAGGCAACGGCAAAGAACGCAAAAAACCGCTGTAACCATTCCCATGAAACGTTTTACCTGCGCTTTGACGGGACACAGAGAGTTGCCCGCAAATTTCGACAACAAATTATTGTACGATACGCTCGAATCCTTGCTGATCGCAGGCTGCGACACCTTTATGTGCGGCATGGCGGAGGGCTTCGATTTGCTTGCGCTCGAACTTTTGATCGAGCTCAAAGACCGTTACCGCTTTTACGTGGAGGCTTGCGTCCCCTTCGAAGGACAGGAACGCACCTTTTCCGAAAAGAACAGACAAAAGTATTTCGATCTGCTCGCCCGCTGCGACAGGGAAACCGTACTCTTCGACGCCTACCGCAAGGGGTGTTTTCTTGCCCGCGACCGTTATATGGTGGATTTATGCGACGTCGTGCTTGCCTATTGCACCAAATCTACCGGCGGAACGTATTATACCGTGTCCTACGCCGAGAGTAAGCGAAAACAGATCCGTTTTCTTCCGCCGTCGGGCGAAATCGGGTAAAAAACGGTTGACGGATTTCGATCCGTGGTATATATAATTAACAAACATTTTATTTACGGAGGCGTATTATGTGGCTGAAAAGCCTTAGCGTTACCGAACACGTCTTTTTCTGGATCGCAATTGCGGGCAGCGCCGCGCTCGTGATCCAGATCATCGTTATGCTCTGTTCCTTTGCGGGAATGGACGCCGACGTTTCGGACACCTTCGACGGCGACGTCGATTCGGACGGGGGGCTGTCCTTCTTTTCCGTCAAAGCGATCACCGCATTCTTCGCGCTCGGCGGCTGGTGCGGCTTTGCCACGGCTTCCTCGATAAACAACGTCTGGGCTCCCGTTCTCGTGGCAATCGCAACCGGCAGCGCCGCCCTCGTCGGCGTAGGCTTTGCCATGCGCGGAATTTCGAAATTGCAGTGCTCGGGAAACCTCGTCAAGGAAAAACTGACGGGCATGACGGCAACCGTTTACGTTACCGTACCCGCAGCGCGTTCGGGAAGAGGAAAAATCACGCTGACCGCACAGGGAAAATTTACCGAACTCGACGCGGTTACGGACGACGAAGACAAACTTTCCGTCGATACCCCCGTCAGAATTCTGTCCTATGAAGAAGATTTCGTAGTCGTTGCGAAAATCGGCGCGGAACGGGCAGAAGAGAGCAAAACGGAAGATTCCGTTTCGTAATAAAAAAATAACAAGGAGAAAAAATTATGTTGCATCCCGCAATCATTGCAGCCATCGTCGTTGCAGTTCTCATCGTGTTCATGATCATTCTCACGGTCGCCGTGCGTTACAAGACGTGCCCGCCCGACAAAATCATGATCATTTACGGTAAGATCCGTCCCAATGCCGACGGCACGTACCGCAGCGCCAAATGTATCCACGGCGGCGCGGCGTTCGTTCTTCCCTTTATCCAGAAATACACCTATATGGATTTGACTCCGCTTGCGATTTCCGTCGACCTGAAAAGCGCGCTTTCCAAACAGAACATCCGTATCGACGTGCCCTCCATCTTTACCGTGGGGATCTCCACCGATCCTGGCGTCATGCAGAATGCCGCCGAACGGCTGAGAATGCTCCGCCTTAATCAGATTTCCGATTTGGCGCGGGACATCATCTTCGGACAGCTCCGTCTCGTTATCGCAACCATGAACATCGAGGAAATCAACGCGGACAGAGATAAATTCCTCGAAGCCATTTCCCGCAACGTGGAGGGAGAACTGAAAAAAGTCGGACTCAGACTCATCAACGTAAACGTAACGGATATTTCCGATGAATCGGGCTACATCACCGCGCTCGGACGGGAAGCCGCCGCGAAGGCTATCAACGACGCGAAAGTCTCCGTTGCGGAGGAGGATAAGAAGGGTTCCATCGGTGAAGCAAACGCCAAAATGGAAGAACGTGTCCGCGTAGCTGAAGCGGAATCCGCCGCAATCGAAGGCGAAAACAAAGCGAAAGCGGAAATCGCCCGCTCGCAGGCAATGCTCCGCGAAAAAGAAGCGGAAGCCAACAAGCTCGCCGTTACCGCCGAAAAGGTACAGGCGGCAAAAGCGCTTGAAGAGAGCTACGTAGCGGAAAAGCAAGCGGAACTTTCGCGTGCGGAACGCGAAAAGGCTACCAAAGAAGCAGACGTCATCGTTGCCGCCGACATCGAGAAGCGCAAGCTGGAAATCGAAGCGGAAGCGATCGCCGAACAGACGAGAAGACGGGCGCGCGGCGAAGCCGACGCTATTTATGCGAAGATGGACGCGGAGGCGCGCGGCTTGCGCGAAAAACTGACGAAGCAGGCGCTCGGTATGCGCGAACTCGTAAAGAGCGCGGGTACGAGCGACGAGGCAGTGCGTCTGTTGATCGCCGACAAGATAGAGAGCATCGTTGCCGAACAGGTAAAGGCAATATCGGGCGTGAAGATAGACAAGGTAACCGTATGGGACGGCGGCACGAACGCCGACGGCAAGACGGGAACGGCAAACTTCCTTTCGGGGCTGTTAAAAAGCCTTCCCCCGCTCGAAGAACTCTATAACATGGTCGGGCTGTCCCTGCCCAAAGCAGTCTCCCCCGTAAAAGAAGAAAAGGCAACCGAACGCAAAGAAATCTCTTCTGAAGAAAACTGATTTTAAAAACGGACGCGTTTATATGCGTTCGTTTTTATTATTTTGTATCTTCTATCCACCGCGCTGTGGACATCCCGTTTTTATCCACTTGCTTGTCCACAAGTTATTCACAAGGAAAAATTTGCGAAATTACCCGAAATCGGTTGAATTTTTCCTTGTTTTTCGTTATAATAAAAGCTGTATCGGGGTGTTTTTTCACTTGTCCACATATCAACAGCCCTTATTATTACTATTATTATATATATTTCTATATTAATCACCCCTTGAAAGGAGGCTCCTCATGAAATTTACTTCGAACGGTCTTTCGTTGGCGGAAGCGGTGCTCAAAGTAAGCAAAGCGTGTGCCGTCAGAACGACGGCTCCCGTAATGGAATGTATCAAGATCGGCGCCAAGGGCGATACCGTATCGCTTCTTGCCACCGACGGAGAACTTTCCATTGAAAAGACGATCAAAGCGGAAGTGCTCGAAGAGGGCGCCGTTTGTGTTCCGGGAAAGCTTTTTACCGATTTTATCGGCAAGCTGTCCGGCGAAGAGGTATGCGTTACCACGGGCGAACGGGGCGTTGAAATCAAGTACCGCGATTCGGGCTCGTATATGCAGGCGATTTCCGCGGAAGAATTTCCGGAAATCAATCTGACCGTCGGCGAGGACAGCTTCGTCCTGAAACAGGGCGACTTCAAAAAAATCGTCGCGAAAACGGCGTTCTGCTGTGCGCAGGACGACAGCCGCCCCGTGTTGAAGGGGTGTCTGATGGAATTTAAGGACAAGCTCGAAATGACCGCGCTCGACGGTTTCCGCCTTGCCCTTTCCGAAACGGCGGTGATTTCCAAGAGCGGGGAAAAGAACATCATCTGTCCCGCGCGTACACTCAACGAAATCGCGCGGATGCTTCCGGGCGAGGACGAAGAGGTTACGGTATACGCCGACGGAGGGACGTTGCTCGTCAAGAGCGACACGACGACCGTCGTATCCCGCCTGTATCAGGGCGATTTCATCAAACGCCAGAATGTCGTTCCCACGCAATTCACCACGGTGGTTACCGTTACGCGCGAGGAACTCGTTGCCAGCGCCGAGCGCGCTGCAATTCTCATACGCGGCGATAAAAATAATCTCGTTACCCTCGAAATCGGATCGGAAAAGGTTAAAATTTCGTCCGTTTCCGATTACGGCAACGTGGCGGAGGCAATTGCCGCAAGCGTGGAAGGCGTGGATTTGACCATCTCGATGAACGCGAAATATCTGTTGGATGCGTTGCGCGCGTTGGAAGAGGAAAAAGTAACGATTTCCTTCAACGGGGCAATTTCCCCCTTTATTCTGCAAAATTACGAAAAGAAAGACAGCCTGTATCTCATTTTACCCGTGAGAAACGCCTCGTAATCGCTTGACGGAAGGGAATAAAAACTTTATAATCAAGGAAAACAAATCGAAACGGAGAAATAAAAATGAAAAGAACCTATCAACCCAAAAAGAGACAGAGAAGCAAAGTGCACGGTTTTCGCAAGCGCATGAAGACGACGGGCGGGAGAAACGTGATTAAAAGAAGAAGAAACAAGGGCAGAAAACACATTTCCGCATAACGAGCCGTGAAACGCTGTTTCCGCTTAAAAAAGAGTAAAGAAATTACGGCGGTGTATCGTGGAGGAAAGAGAGTATTTTCCTCCACGGTAACGCTTATTTATCGGATTTCGAAAAAGACGAGTTACGCAGTTTGCGTGGGAAAAAAATATGGGAAAAGCGTGCAAAGAAACAAAATCAAGCGGCTCTTGCGCGAGGCTTTCGCCCTGTACGGGAAAGATATATCTCCTCCCGCAACCCTGCTGCTCATCCCGAAGGTCAGGGACAGCTACTCGGTATCTTCCTTCTCGAAGGATTTGCGTTATCTATTCGAAAAAGAAAAAATTCTTGATCGGACTGAGGGAGCTGATCGTCGATAATTTTCGGTATTTGCGAAAAATCAGAAGCAAATTTCGTTTCGGACGAGCAATCTGCATCCGCATGATATGCTTTTACCAGCAAAAGCTTTCGCATCATACCTGTCTGTACAACCCCACCTGCTCGGAATATACCAAGCGGTGCATCAATAATTTCGGGGCGATCGTCGGAATTTTGCTTGGGATATGGCGGATTTTGCGCTGCAATCCCCTTTCGAAGGGAGGAATAGACCCCGCTCCCGAACGTCCGCTTCGCAAGAAGTGGCTATTATAAAAGGAAAATGATGGCATTTTTATTTGAATTACCCGCGGAAGGGTATAGAATCGGGCTGGATTGGCTCGGCAAGTTTGCACAGGCGATCATCGAAGGAGTCGGCTCGATCGGCTTCGGGATCATCGTCTTTACGCTCGTGCTGAAAGCGATCACCCTCCCCTTCGATATTTACCAGCGCGTAAAGATGAGGAAGCAGAACCTCGTCATGAAGCAGATGCAGCCCGAGCTCGAAAAGTTGCAGAAACAGTACGCGAACGATAAGAATATGTACAACCAGAAGATGATGGAATTGTACAAGAAAAACGGGTATTCGATGTTCGGCGCCTGTCTGCCCATGATACTTTCGCTCGTTATCCTTATCGTGGCGTTTCAGGGCTTTCGAACCTATTCGCAGTATTCCAACCTTTCCATGTACGAAAATATGTCGAGCGTTTACAACGCCGCCATTCTCGAATACTCTCCGCAGGGGGAGGATTATCTCCTTACCGAAGGCTACTTAACGCTGAAAGAAGCGGATGAGAGCGCAGAAAAAATACCTTGGGTGATGGACGAAAGCTTTACGAAAGACGGCGTTTTGTATAAAATGACGATGGTGAAAGTAGGCGGCGAAGAGGCAAAAGACGTAAAGTATCTCGAAGTACGTCCTGCCGCGATGAGCGGGGACAAATTCATGTGGTACCGCTACTCTTTGGAGTCGCAGTATATCGAGAAGCAGTACTATCTCGAGGAAGAAGCGCTGAAACAGAACGAAAAAATTACGGAAGAAATCAAAAACGTCGAAAATTTTGATTCGCTGAGCGAGGAAATGAAACAGGCGAATTACCGTGCCGCCGTAGCCAAAATCGGTGCGGAATCCGTGCGCAATTGGTACGGTAAGGGACAGTCGGGCTTCCTTTGGGTTAAGAACGTGTGGTATCCCGACGTCTCGTACAGCCACCCCATCCAAAGCTACAAAACGCTTTCGAAGGAGTTAAATAAGAAAGTTACCCTTCAGACGGGAGAAAAGAAAGAGCTCTCTTCCGTTCTGACCGCCACACAATACGACAATATCACCTCCGAACTGACGGCGGCAAAGAAAGCGCCGAACGGCTATTTCATTCTGATCATCCTCTCGATCGGCTTCATGGTACTCTCGCAGTTTATCACTATGCGCAGCTCCAAGGAGAGCAATAAGTATCAGACGGTGGACGGTCAGGGCGCAAAAACACAGAAGATCATGATGATCATGATGCCTCTCATTTATGCGGTGTTCGCGTTCATGTACAGTGCGGCGTTCTCCATATATATGACCATGAGCAGCATAGTCTCACTGATCGTTACCCTCCTTTCCAATTTGATTATCGGCAGAGTGTTCAAAAAGAAGGAGCAGGCGGCAGTTATCGAGCAATACTCCCGTAAATACGAATGGCAGAAAACCGAAAAAGAGAAAAAGCAAGATTTAAAAAAAGAAAAGAAAGAAAAAAACAAAAGAAACAAAAAATAACCTAAGGAAAGGTTTTGTATGGAAAATTCACAGGTATTCACCGCAAAGACGGTGGAAGAGGCAATCGAAACGGGTTTGCAGGCGCTGGGCGTTGCACGCGAGGACGTGGACGTGGAGATTTTGGAGGAAGGAAAGGTACGGCGTATCGGAAAATCCACTCCTGCCGAAGTAAAACTTACCGTTAAGGAAAAGCTGAGCGACGGCGCGCGCGCCGTCAAATTCCTCGAAGGGTTGTTTGCGGTGATGAAAGAGGACGTATCCCCCGTGCTCCG